>Ga0081538_10000510_pt1 | contig 43500 bp, 45 predicted proteins | sample TabmetS5T2R1_FD_71022 | JGI IMG/M metagenome (GOLD analysis project Ga0081538, IMG submission 71022) | Tabebuia heterophylla rhizosphere microbial communities from the University of Puerto Rico - S5T2R1 | ecosystem: Host-associated > Plants > Roots > Rhizosphere ... | reverse complement strand
GTGAGCGGTCGCGCTGGTCCGCGCTGGGTCCGCACGCCACCGGGACCCGGCGGGACCTGGCGGGCACCGGCGGTCACAGCCGGTATGCCACAATCCCAGGTCACACGGCTTTCTAGCCGAGGACCTCGTGAAGTGGAGAGGCGTGACGGCGGGTTCAAGTCCCCCCTCCGACACCCCTCCTGAGCAGCCAACCCTCGCCGGTCGAGCCTCGGAGCCCCGCTTCGACGGGGGCTGGGGTGGGGTTCAAGTCCCCCTTCGGCGGCTGTCGCCGGCAGGCGTTCGGTGGTCGTGGGTGATGTGACCGCGGATCCGCGCGACCTGAGGGCGTCTTCTAGCACGCGCTCGGAGGCGGTCGTCCCAGTGGTTGATCCCGCCACGGGTGCAGTGGTGGGCACGCTGGATGTGGAAAGCGCCGAGCGGGACGCCTTCACCCAGGTCGACCAGCGGGCGCTGGACGGTCCGCCGCCGCACTGCCGGGCTTGTTTGTCGAGGCGGGATCCCGGGCATCGTCGGTCGCCGTCCACACTTCGTACTCGTCCTCGGTGACGTGCTCGCCCCAGTCGGCCTCGGCGCGCTCGTCGCCGGGAGCTTCGGTGATGGACAGGTGCGTCATGTAGTGGTTGGGCGCGGCGCCGTGCCAGTGCCACTCGTAGGGCGGCGTGGTGATGACGTCGCCGGCCCGGATCTCCTCGACCGGGCCGCCGCGGGACTGGACCAGCCCCTGGCCTTCGGTGACGTACAGCGTCTGGCCCACGGCGTGGGCGTGCCAGGCGGTGCGGGCCGAGGGGGTGAACCGGACGGCGCTGACCCGTACCCGTGAGGGCTCTTCGCCGCGGGCGATGGCGTCGATCCAGACGTCGCCGGTGAACCATTCCGCCGGACCCTTTGTGGTCGGCTGCTTGGGCTGGATGGGCACAAGGGACTCCTTATCGTGGGCGGCTCAGCGCACCCGGAACTCCGGGCTGTGCACCGACAGCTCGCCAACCAGCTCGGTCAGGGCCCGGTCGTGGGGGGTTGCGGCCGGCCTCGGCGCGCACGCTGCCGACGCCGGTGTGGGCGATGCCGTCCCGGTCACGGTAGAACTCGTGAGAGCGCCGGTCCAGGAAGCGGATCTCGGCGCGAATGTCGTTGCGGCTGGCCATGGTCTGGAGCCTACCGAGGCTGGCGGCGGGAAGGGAGTCCCTGCCAGTATCCCTATCAGCGGGTATTCCCTAGCTCCTGTGATTAAGGGTTCCATGGACGTGTCGCCGCAATGAGGAGACAGATGAGGCCCGAACGCCACCGCCGCCACCCCGCGGCTCATCGCTCGTTGAAGGAAACCTGACCATGCGTGGAGCAGTCCTGTATGCCCCCGGTGACGTTCGGGTGGAGGAACGGGACGACCCCAAGATCACCGAACCGAGCGACGCGATCATCCGGCTGTCGGCGACCTGTGTCTGCGGCTCGGACCTGTGGCCCTACCGCGGCATCGAAGCGGTCGACGGGCCGTCCCCGATGGGCCACGAGTACGCCGGCATCGTCCAGGAGGTCGGCAGCCAGGTCACCAGCATCAAGCCGGGCCAGTTCGTGGTCGGCTCGTTCTTCGCCTCCGACAACACCTGCGAGATCTGCCAGGCCGGCTACCAGAGCTCCTGCATCAACAAGCAGCCTGTGGGCGCCGAGGGCGCCCAGGCCGAGTCCCTGCGGGTCCCCCTGGCCGACGGCACCCTGGTGGCCACCCCCGACCTCCCCGCCGACGACCTGATCCCGAGCCTGCTGGCCGCCTCGGATGTGCTCGGCACCGGCTGGTTCGGCGCCGTGGCCGCCCAGGCCGGCCCAGCCAAGACCGTGGCGGTGGTCGGTGACGGCGCGGTCGGGCTGCTGGCCGTGCTGGCGGCCAGCCAGCTCGGCGCCGAGCGGATCATCGCCATGAGCCGCCACGAGCCTCGCCAGCGGCTCGCCCGCGAGTTCGGCGCCACCGACATCGTCACCGAGCGCGGCGACGCCGGGGTGGCCCGGATCAAGGAGCTCACCGGCGGGCTCGGGGCGCACTCGGTCATCGAGGCGGTCGGCACCCAGGAGTCGATGCTCCAGGCCATCCGCTCCACCCGGCCCGGCGGCCACGTCGGCTATGTCGGGGTCGCCCACGGGGTCGAGCTGCCCGGCACCGAGCTGTTCTTCTCCCACGTGCACCTGCACGGCGGGCCGGCACCGGTGCGCCGCTTCCTGCCCGAGCTCATCGACCTGATCTGGAACCGCCAGATCGACCCCGGCAAGGTCTTCGACCTGAGCCTCCCGCTGGAGCAGGCCGCCGAGGGCTATCAGGCCATGGACCAGCGCCGCGCTATTAAGGCCCTGCTACGCCCATAAACCACCCACCAAGCCAAGGGCCAGAACGTCCACCGCTGATCCAAGACCTGACATTCCCTGGTCCCTTGCTGAGGGCACGCACGTCACGCATCCCACCCGCGCTGGCACCCCAGGGGCACGCACGGACACCCTGCGGGCACGATCGGGACTGCCGGGCACCAGATGGGATGAAAGTTCTCAGCCGGAATCCCGGTCCGAGCTAGGTGAAACCGTGGGCCGCGGTGGCGCGTCGTCTAGGGCGGCGGCAGGGCAGCGAGGAGCTGGCATGGCGACCGACGAGGACTTCCGGGGGTTCTTCGCCCAGCACTACGAGCGGCTCTGTCGGCTCGGCTTCCTGCTCACCGGCGACCCCGCCCAGGCCGAGGAACTAGCCCAAGACGCGCTGGTGCGGACCTGGCGGCGCTGGCGGCTGGTCGGCAAACCCGACAACCCGGAGACCTACGCCCGCAAGGTGCTGGTGAACCGGCACCGGTCGCTGCTGCGCCGCGCGCTCGTCGAAGCTCGCTACCGGTACCGCGACCGGCCGGCCGAGGGGTCCAGCGACGAGCACCGCGAGGACGCGATCGTGCTGTGGGCGGCGACCCGTCGGCTGCCGCTGCGCCAGCAGGCCGTGCTGGTGCTGCGCTACTACGAGGACCTCAGCGAGGCCGAGATCGCGCGGCTGCTGGGAATTCCGGTCGGCACGGTCAAGACCTTGGCCCGCCGGGGCCTGGCCAGGCTTCGCCGCAGCCTCGACACCACCAGCCTGGGCGACACGCTCAGCGGCAAGGAGCGATCATGACGCTGGAAGAGCAGCTCCAGGACGCCTACGAGCGTGCGGCGGAACGGGCTCCGGTGTCGCCAGGCGCCTATGACCGGTTCCTGCGCCGCCGGGCTCGCCACGGCCGGGCCGTGGCCGCGGCCGCCGGGCTGGCCCTGGTCGCCGGGCTGGGGGCGGCCGTGCTGGTCGCCCGTCAGTTGCCCCAGGATCGGGCGCCGGCCGCGCCAGCCACCGCTGCCGAGCCCACCCCTAGGCCCCACCAGTGGGTGTACAGCAAGGAGCTGCGGGTGGAATTCGGGAGCCGCAAGCCCTGGACCTGGGAGCACTGGATCCGGGTCGACGGCAAGAAGTTCATCAACGCAGCCAGCGAGCGCCGCACGGCCGGCGCCCCGAAGGTGCGGAAGGAGCGGATGCAGCTCCTCCCGGTCCCCCAGGGGTGCCCGCCTGGCCAGCCGCCACGCATCCGCCCCGCAGTCGGCCTTGGGCGCTTCTTCCCCAACCCGGCTGCGGTGCCCACCGACCCCGACGGGCTCCTGGCCGCCATCTACCAGCTGGTCGAGGACCCCGAATGCTCGCCGATTCCCGTTGGCGACACGGTCCAGGACCGGGCGTTCATGTTGATCGACGGCATGCTGCAAACCGTGATGCCACCGGAGGTTCAGACCGCGCTCTACCAAGCGCTGGCCAAGATCCCCCAGGTCACGACCGTGCAGGGCGCCACGGACGCCGCCGGCCGCCGCGGGGTGGCCTTCGTCCGGGCGGCAGCCATCGAAGGGCCCGGGTCCAGTGACTGGCTGCGCCTGGAGATCATCCTGGACCCCGACACCCACCGCTACCTGGGCGCCCGTCACGTCGTGACCCGCGACCACTTCACCCCTGACACGCCGACCGGGAGCAAGGGGACCCAGAACCGCAAGGGCCAGGTCCTGGTCTCCAGAGCCCAGGTGGCCCTGGCGGTGGTGGACGCCCCCTGTCAGCGGCCCGGCCAGACCACCACCTGCGCCGCCTATGTGGAAACGACCTGGGTGGCCGGCGTGTCCTCGCGGACCCGGCCTTGAGGGGGACTTGGCAGCCGGGCCGTACCCTCGGGGCTGGCATGTCAGGAACTTGCCGATGGGCCTGCAGGACGGTGGCCGGTAAAGCGCTGGGGGCCTTCAGCGGGTCCGGGATGGGGCCAGGCGTGAGCGGCAGATGCCATGCACCGCCCAGAGGATCCCGAGGGCGATCAGCACGTCGCCGACGCTGAAGACGTTGCTGAGCGGCCAGGCGGCGGGAATGTGAAACACGTCGCCCAGGAACCCCAGCCGCGGATCGGCCAGCGCGGCCGAGTTCTGGAACCCGGGCGCGCGCACCGGCAGGCCGGCCCCGGCCAGGGCCGACGGCGAGGCCGGCATGACCCCGCCGTTGGCCGCGATAACGACCAGGTTGCAGGCGGCGCCACCGGCGATCAGCGGCACCCCCGGGAGCCGCCAGTTGGCGGCCAGGAACACCGCCCCGACCGGGTAGGCGAGGACCAGGAGGGCGGCGCGGAGCCGGTCGGGCAGCCCGGGAGCCTCCAGGGCGGCGATCTCCAGGCCCAGCCCGGCAAAGATCGCCCAGCCATGCCGCAGGCGGACCTCGACCAGGGCGCCGAGCCGGCCCCCGAACAGCGGCACGGTGAGGGCGGCGACCACGACGACGGCGACGAGAAACACCCTGGGCTCCTGGTCGGCGGCGGCGACCGGGCGGGATTGACCGGTGCGGCACGACCCGACCATACTAGCCGATCAACTGGGATCTATTGCTCGTCTCCCCCGAGCAGCCCAGGCGGTGCAGCCAACGCGTTCCTGGGAGGTCGCAGATGAAGGCCCGCCTGACCCGCCTGGCCTACAGCCTGGCCGCCCTGGCTGCCCTGGCCGCCGCCTTTGGCGCCGGCTACAGCTGGCACTGACCGGCTGGCCACGCCCATAACGCCTGGCGGAGATCGGCGATCCTTCAGCACGGCGGTCCAACACCTGTAGGCGTCACAAGCAAGGCATGCTTCGCCGAACCTGGCGCGGTGCTGTGCGGTCGTACCTGGCTGGCGTCCTGTGTGCCCCGGTCAGCGCGATCGAGGCCCACCCCTACAGGCAGCGGCATGCCGTGGAGTGCGGCATCGCCCGGCTCAAGCGCCACCGCGGGGTGGCCACCCGCTACGACAGCTCGCCGTGCGCTACGAAGCCACCCTGCACATCGCCGCGATCGACGAATGGCTCCGCCCCGACTCATGACGGCCGCGGCGCGACGCGAGGCGAGGTTGGCGCCCGGCCGCGACTGGCTATGAGTATCGTGCGGGAGAGGAGGCGCGGGTGCAGACCCTCAGGCACGTCCTGTGGATCGGCGGGCCACCAGGCGCGGGCAAGTCAAGTGTTGCCACACGGATCGCCCGCCGCTACGGGCTGCGCTGGTACAACACCGACACCAGGACCTGGCAACACCGCGACCGTGCGCTGCGCGCCGGGAACGCGGCCGCGCGTCGCTGGGAGGCGATGACCCCCCAACAGCGCTGGGTGGAATCCACGCCACGCCAGATGCTGAAGATGTCGCTGCACCGCGAACGTGGGCCCATGGCGATCGACGATCTCAGGGCCCTGCCCCACTCGCCCCTGGTCGTTGCGGAGGGATCCACGCTCCCGGCCCACGCGCTGTCGTCGGGGATCGCGGAGCGGTCGCGGGCCGTCTGGCTACTGCCGACGCGCGCGTTCCAGCAAACCACCCTGACCGACCGAGCCGTGGCGCCCGGCCCGACGGCGCTGCATCTGCTGCTCGGCGAGACGATCGAGCAAGAAGCCAGGGAGCACGGCGCTCAGACCTTGACCGTCGATGGATCCCGCAGCATCGACCAGATGGTCGCCGCGGTCGAGGAGCTGTTCGCAGAAGCGCTGGCGGAGGGCCCGGGCGCTGCCACGCTTGCCGAGCGTCGGGTGCTGCTGCGCGAGGCCAACCAGGCGATCGCCTCCCAGGTCCGCGACTTCCACAGGCGGCCATGGGCAAACGGCGATGCCGAGGCGGTCGTGCGTGAGTTCATCTGCGAATGTGGAGACCCTGGCTGCGACGCGAGCGTCTTCATCCCGGTCGGTGCGCTGGCTTCGGGAGCTGCGCTCGCGCCGGGACACCGTTGAGCACGGACATCCACTCGCCATGACCGGTTAGGGCCGCGGGCGTCCCAGCAGCGCCACGCCATGGGTGCGGCATCAGCCGGCTCAGCCACCGCCGCGCTGCGGCCAGGCAACTGTCCACATCACCGCGATCAATCGAATGGCACTCCACGACTTTCGAAGCATGCCCAGCTGGCGCCGGTAGCATCAAGTGGGTGAGCTACGTCGTTCTCGCCGGCTGACCACCCTGACCTGAAGGACGGCCATGGATCACATCGCTGTTCGCCCCGCGCAGCCTGGCGACGGGAGCGACCTTGCTCGCAGCTATCTCCAGTCGTGCCGGTACTACGCACAGCTCGACCCCGAGGCCTTCCAGATCCCCACCACCGACGGACTCACCGAATGGATCGAGGCATCGCTGCAACGACCGCGGTCACAGGACAACCTGTGGCTGGTAGCTGAGCTGGACGGCCGCGTCGTCGGCAACGTCGAGGCTCGCATGGAGCGCCCAGTTGACGACGCTGCACGGCAGATGCTCCGCGAGCTGGGCCAGATCCGCGTGTGGGTCAACCTGCTCGATGTGGATGAGTCGTGCAGGCGTCGTGGTGTAGCGACTCGCCTCATGCATGAGGTGGAGCAGTGGGGGCGGGCCAACGGCGCCACGCTGGTCGCGTTGGACACCTACATCGGTAGCCCGCTCTCCGTGCCGTTCTACGAGAAGCGCATGGGGTGTCGAAGGCAGGCTGTGATCTTCCGCAAGGCACTCCGCTAGCCACATGCTCACGGGCCGCGTGCCATCTGCGTGCCATTCCGGCACGACACCTCCGGTCCGCCACGGCCAACCACGGACACTCCTGACCACTTGACCTGGACGCCTCTACCCGACGGCGGGGCGGATCCGCGCCTGGCCGCCACCATGGAGCCTGCCCGGCGAGGTACTGGCCCGTTCGACGTGGGTGGACCTGATCGACGAGGACCCCGCAGCAAGTCTGATTCAATTGAGCACCCATCCATGCACCGCTTCCCGCCTCACCGCTGATCGTGAAGGGAGGTCGGTCCTAGAGGCGACCGTGATTCCCCGCAGAGCCGCTGTGCGTGAGCGCACACCCCTTCGACGGAAGGACACCCATGCGAAGGACCGCCTCCACCCTGTCGACCCTGCTCGGCGCGATCCTCATCATCGGCGGGGTTGCCACCTGGATCCTGGTGAGCACCCTGGCCGATCAGAAGATCACCGTGTCCGACGACGCCGACTGCCTGGCCGGCGACGAGGTCGACGGGCCGTTCAGCGCCTACTGTGAGGCGATGGTCATCGACAAGCACGCCCTTGAGGCAACCGGCGGCCTGCGGTACGCCGAGCTGGAGCAGGACGATCCCAAGCGCGAGACGGCGATGACCGCCTCGTTCCTCCAGGCCTCGCTGTTCACCTCGGTGGTGGCCTTTGGGGTGGCGGCCATGGCCATCGCGATCGGCGTGCTGTTCATCCTGATCGGTCTGGGCATGAGGGACGTCGCCAGCCGCACCCCGGCGTACACATGAGGTCGCCGCATGCTGTTGGACCTCACCCCTGATGAGCTGCTGGCCACGACCCGCAGTGTCCGGAAGCGGCTGGACCTGACCCGCCCAGTCGAGCGGGAGGTGCTCGAGGAGTGCCTGGGTCTGGCTCAGCAGGCGCCGACCGCCAGCTACGCCCAGAACTGGCACTTCGTGGTCGTGACCGACCCCGAGCAGCGGGCCGGGCTTGGGGAGCTGTGGCGCCGCGCCGCCCGGTCCTACCTGGAGCGGCGGGGCGCCGCGGCCGCCGCCGACGACCGCATCGCCCGGCTGTCGGATGCCGTCCGGTATCTGGCCGACCACATCCATGAGGTGCCGGTGCATGTGATCCCGTGTGTGGAGGGCCGGACCGACCGTGCCCCGGTGGTGGTGCAGGCGTCGCGGTGGGGGTCGATCATCCCGGCTGCCTGGAGCTTCATGCTGGCCGCCCGGGCGCGGGGGCTCGGGACCGTGTGGACGACCTTCCATCTGCGCCAGGAGCGGGAGGCGGCCGAGCTGCTGGGGATCCCGTTCGATGAGGTGATGCAGGCGGCGCTCATCCCGGTGGCCTACACCCTTGGCACCGACTTCAAGCCCGCCGCCCGCCATCCGCTGGCCACGATGGTCCACTGGGAAGGGTGGTAGGCGGTAGGCGGGCGGCGGGGCGGTCAGGCGACGAAGCGCTCATTCCTGCACTGTTCCCTGTCGGTGGCCTCGGCGATCGCCGGTGGCCTGGTGGTCGAACTCGCCCGAGACGATGAGCATCGGGCCGCGGTCGGCGCCCCTCTCGAGTGGCTCCTTCAGCCTCGGCGGACGACCACCTCGTCGACCAGCAGGGCGTCGCCGGCGCGAACCGCCTCGCCGGTGATCTCCAGGGACAGATCGGTGGGGGCGGTGGCGGTGTGCTCCACGATGACCCGCCGCCAGGCAAGCCCGGGCAGCGTTGTCGTGGTGGTGCGTGCGCTCTGCCTGCCCCCGGTACCCACCAGGCGGACCACGACCCGCTGGCCGGCGGCGGTCGAGCGGACCCATGCCGAGGCCACATAGCGCTCGCCCCGCTGCACCGGCCCGGCCACCTTCAGCGCCAGTCCGACCGACCCGGGCTGCGGGCCACGGGCCTGCACCCGGGCGCACGACCCTGAGGTGTGGCCCTGGGGCTCCCGGGTGGCGTCGGCCGCGCCCAGCACCTGCCAGCCGCTCAGGTCCCGCTCGAAGCTCCAGTTCACCACCAGGTTGCCGAAGCCCCCGGACCCAGGCGGCCGCGAGGTTGGCCCGGCGTCGCCGGTGGTCGCGGCCTGCCCGCCGGCGGATGCGGGGCTGGCGTCGGCGGGCCTGGGCGCCTGACCGGCGGAGCTGGTCAGCCAGTTGATGACCAGGGCCGCGACCACGACGGCCAGGGGCACGGCCACAAAGGCCAGGATGGTCGCCCCCCGGCGCGCCCCATCTGTGGTGTTCTCACCCACGAGCGCTCATCCCCCAGGAGCGCTGGTCCGGCACACCCGCAAAGCCGGGAATCTAGGCAACCAGAGCGCCGTTGGCAACTCAGCCGAATTGCGGAAGACGGGTCCCTAGTGGCAGGCCTGTGTTCCCGCGTCGGTGAACGTCCGGCCGGCCTCGGGGACGAACCGCCAGCTGTAGCTCGTGGGATGCAGCGTCAGCTCCACGATCCCGTAGGTGTTGCCCTGCCGGACCTCGACCTGGGGGTCCGGGTTCGCGCTGAGCCCGTGGAGGCTCTTGCCGCCGGTCCCGACGATGAACTGGCGGATGCCGTTGGCCGGGTCCGCCGCGCCCGAGGGGCTCTGGGGCGCGGACCGGGCGTAGAAGTGGCTGTTGCCCGACAGGATCACCTCGGCCCCGGCGTTGTACAGGGCGCTGACGAAGTAGTTGGAGGCACTCGAGATGCCCCCGGCCTCGCCCCATCTCGGCAGGTGCCAGTAGGCCAGAATGCACTGGTTGGGGTGGGCGGCCAGGTCGGCGGCCAGCCACCTGCCCTGCGGCGAGGTCGAGCTGCAGCCTCCGACGCCGGGCTGACTGCAGTTGGTGTTGAGCACCACCACATGCCAGCTGCCGAGGTCGTAGCTGTAGTAGCCCGGGCAGGCGCTGCGGCATCCCGGCTGGTTGGGGCTGGCCGCGTCCCCGAAGTAGGTGAAGTAGCCCGACGCCCCCGGCGTGGAGCAGGTCGCGCTCCCGTACTCGTTGTCCCCGGCGGCCGGGCGGCTCCTGGCCTTCACCCGCCCCCAGGTCGGGTCGTAGACGGACTGGTAGGCGCTCGTCTGACCGCACTCGTACTGGAGGTCGCCCAGGGGCAGCACGGCGTCGTAGTCCCCGGCGACCAGCACGTCGGAGGTGTCGCGGTGATGGCAGGCACTGGAGGCCCGGGTGGCCGGGGGCGCGCAGGCGATGTCGCCGGCGGCGGCGACCACCGGGTCGTCACCGCCAGGGGGCGGCTCGGTGGGCGGGGTCCAGGTCACCGCGAGCGCGGGATCGGGGCCGGAGGTCGACTCCGTCGAGGCGAACCTGGCCTGGCTCGCCGAGCCGGTGATGGCGACGGCGAAGGTCCCGTTGCCGGTGACATGGCTGGAGACGTTGAACTGGCGGAACTGGCCGGCCGTCACACCGGTCACCGACGCGAGGGCCGCGCCCAGCGCCGGCTGGTTGTTCCAGGTGAGCGTCGACTCGCTCCAGGTGGAGGGGACCGCCCGGGCGGTGAAGGTGGCCGACGACGACGAGGACACCCACAGCCGTAACACCGCGGAGACCTCGGTCGAGCCGGCCGGGATGCCGGTCACGGTGAACTTCACGTAGGCCCGCCGCTCTCCCGGCGGGCCGTTCACGGTCAGGGACCCGTTGGAGCCGTGGGTCGCGCCGGGGTTGCCCTGACTGGTGTAGGTGTCCTCGACGGCGGCGATCGTCGCCGAGGCCGCCTGAGCCGCACCGGCAGCCCCCAGCATCCCGACCGCCACCGCCGGCACCAGCACCGTAGCCAACCTTCGACGCATCCGCCCCCCCGGGGTGCTCGAGAGACCTTCCTTGGCGTGCGCTGAGCATGCCAGCTGGGCGGCCGCCGGTCATACACCAAGTGGGGGAGCCGGCCTCCGGCAGGCTGTGGAGTCTGCCTACGTCACGCGAGGTGCTGGCCGAACCAGTCCAGGACCTTCTGGTAGGCCTGGGTCGCGGCGGCCTCGTTGTAGCGGGCGCCGGTGTCGTTGAAGAAGGCGTGGCCGGCGCCCTCGTAGGTGACGATCTCGTGGGTCAGACCGGCCTGCTCCAGGGCGGCTTCGGCCGCGTCGCGGGTGGCGTTGACCCGGGCGTCCTGCTCGGCGTAGATGCCGAGGACGGCGGCGTTGGGCGAGCCGGAGAAGTCGGCGCCGTCGGGGAGGGGGCCGTAGAAGGGGGCGGCCGCGGCCAGGCGAGGCTCACCTGAGGCCAGCAGGAGCCAGGTCATGCCGCCGCCGAAGCAGAAGCCGATCGAGGCCAGCTTCTGGCCGGAGGCCCGGCGCTCCAGCTCGTCCAGGCCGGCGCGCATGTCGGCCACGAACCGCTCCTGGGGGGCGCTGGAGAGGGCGGCCATCGCCTCGGCCTCGCCGCCGAGGGCGGCGGTCCCGCCCTCGGCCGAGAGCAGGTCGATGGCCAGCGCCGCGTAGCCGCTGGCGGCCAGCCGGCCGGCGACCGAGCGGATGTGGTCGTTGAGGCCGCGGTTCTCGTGGATGACCAGCACCGCCCCGCCCGGCTGGTCGGCCGCCGCCCAGGCGCCCCGGACGGTCCGGCCCTCGGGGCCAGGGAAGGTGATCTCCTCGGTCTCCACCGCCGCGGTGGGGGGCGTGGCCGCCTGGCCCGCTCCGGTGGTGGTGGACGAGGCCGGCTCGCCGTCGCCGCCGCAGGCGGCCAGCAGCGCCGACGCCGCCGGCGCGCCCAGCCCCAGCAGGGCGAGGCGCCGCAGCGCCTCCCGCCGCGACACCAGCCCGTCGGCATGGTCGATCGCGACCTCTTCGGCCAGGTACCGCTCGAGCGCCATCGCCACCTCCAGCCACCGCGGTGAACCGTTCGGTTCACGGTAAACGGTGGCCCGGGGTTGTGCAGGCGACTCAGCGGGAACGGCAGCAACCGCGAGGTCCGGTATGTCGCCTCGCCGGTGTGGGGATGGCTGCGGGTGCTGGCCGGGATGCTCCGGGCCAACCGGCCCTGCTCGGGGCTGGAGAGTGACGAGGCCGTCCAGCGGGCCTACGGGAACCGCACGCCCCCAACCGGCTGACCGCCGTCCCATCCGAGACCAGCCTGGGTAGCGACGGCCTTCGCGAGATACACCGTGGGACGACACCCAGGAGGTCACATGCGCCGTGTGCTACGGGACAACTCCCTGTCCCTCACCATGTTCGGCCTGTTCTTCGTCTTCCTCCTCGCCCAGAGCATCGCCGGGCACCGGGCCGCCAACAGCGAGAACGAGCAGCATGGCCAGCCTCCCGAGTCCTATATCGAGTACGTGACCAGCGGAAACTTCGTCGAGGCGACCTTCGAGAACTGGGAGAGCGAGTTCCTCCAGCTGGGGGCCTATGTCCTCTTCACCGCCTGGCTGATCCAGAAGGGCTCCCCGGAGTCCAAGAAGCCGGAGGGTGAGGAGGTCGACGCCGACCCGCGCCAGAGCCGCGACGACCCGGAGGCGCCGGGCCCGGTCCGGCGGGGTGGGCTGGCGCTGACCGTGTACGAACACTCGCTCTCAATCGCCCTGTTCGCCCTGTTCCTGTTCTCGTTCGTGCTCCACGCCCTGGGCGGCCACGCCGACTTCAACCAGCAGCAGCTGGAGCACGGCCAGGCCACCGTGTCGCTGTGGAGCTTCGTGACCAGCTCCGAGTTCTGGTTCCAGTCGATGCAGAACTGGCAGAGCGAGTTCCTGGCCGTGGGGGCGCTGGCCGTGCTCGGCATCTTCCTGCGCCAGCGGGGCTCGCCCGAGTCCAAGCCGGTGGCCGCCCCGCACGCCGAGACCGGCACCAGCTGAACTCGGCCGCCCCAGGTCAGCCGACGTAGCGGCGGGCCGGGGAGCGGGATCAGTCAGCGGCGGGAGCGGCGGGGACGCCGGTGTGCGCTTCGCTTATCGCTGTACCCGGCGCTTGGCGGCCAGGACCATCTGGGTGGCGGTGTAGCGGCTCACGCCGAGGCGGCTGGCGATCTCGTCCGGACGCAGGCCCTGGTTGCTGTAGATCAGGGCCAGGTCCTCCTGGGCCCTGGTCCAGGAGGGGCGTGCCGGCTGCCGGGCCGGGGTCCGGCCGGCGGGGGCCCGGCGGACGGGCTTGGCCCGGGTGCCGGCCGCGGGCATCCTCGTCCCGCCGCGCGCACGCTCGCCCGTGATCGACGAGGACTTCCGCGCGTCCTGGTACTTGCCGTCGGCCAGGTCCTCCTTGGCCCGGTCGTTCAGCACCATGTAGTGGTCGGCGGCCTTGTTGACGCCGACCGCGGCGATCGTGAGCGGCTTGGCGTTCTCCTCCCGGCAGGCCCGCCTGGTGCAGTAGTTGTATTTCTCGGCCCGTTCGGGGTGCAATCCGGTCCCGCACGTGACGCAATGCGTCACCTTGTTTCCTGTTTGCATAGCGAGAGTACAACGCGTCAGCGCCGCCTGATATTCCCGACCCCTGGCGGATGGCCTGGCGCTCCTGCTCGCCGAGGCCGCCCGAGACGCCGAAGCACTCGCGGTGGGCGAGGGCGTACTGCAGGCAGGGCTCGGCCACCGGTCAGGTGGGGCAGATCTCCTTGGCCCGCCCAACGACCAGTCCGCCGGCGCGGAGAGTGGCGCTTCGCCCTGCCTCCGTGAATGGACCGGCGGCGGCGTGCAACCCGACAGGGTCAGTCAAGCGGACGGCCTGAGAGGTAGGCCATGACCATCCTTCGCCTCGACCCGTTCCAGGAGTTCGATCGCCTCACGCGCCAGCTTGCCGGCGGCGGTCGCGCACGGCCGCGGTTGGATCTAGCGAATTCGTGGTCTTGGCGGCGTCGCGGAATATCGCGGCACCCGATCCGTTGTCCCTTGTGAGGGATTTCACGAGCAGTGTTGAGGAAGTGAGCACAACTGAGCACAGCACGATCCAAGGTCCGCCTGAGCCGCGCGCTCGGCATCGCGCTGACGCCCAAGGCGGCCCGTCACCTGGAGCGACGCCCGTACCCGCCCGGCCAGCACGGCCGCCGGCGCCGGGTCAGCTCCGACTACAAGGCACGGCTGCTGGAGAAGCAGCGGCTGCGGGCCCAGTACAACCTCAGCGAGGCCCAGCTGCGGCTGGCCCTGGCCCGGGCCACCCGCGGCGGTGGCAAGACCGGCGAGGCGCTGGTGATCGACCTGGAGACGCGGCTGGACGCGCTGGTGCTGCGGTCGGGGTTCGCCCGCACCATCTACCAGGCCCGCCAGGCGGTCAGCCACGGCCACGTCACCGTCGACGGCCGCCGGGTCGACCGGCCGTCCTACCGGGTCCGGCCGGGCGAGGTGATCGCCATCGCCCCGGCCAGCAAGGCCAAGACGCCGTTCGTCATCGCTGCAGCCGGCGAGCACGCGGCCGCCGTCCCGCCGTACCTCGACGCCGACATCGAGGCGCTCTCGGCGCGGCTGACCCGGCCACCCGAGCGGTCCGAGATCCCGGTGATCTGTGACGAGCGTCTGGTCGTCGAGTTTTACTCGCGCTGACCCTCCGGTCCCGTGCCGGAATATTCCTTCCCAGCTACAATGGGACCATGGAAGAAATGCTCGACGACATTCACCGGCACCACCTCTACGGCCTCGCCGCGGAAATTCGCGCGGTCGAGGAGGGCCACAACGCCCGGGTGCTGCCCGACGGCTCGGTCCTGGTGAAGGCCGAGTCGCAGCCCGGCAGCTACCGGGTGGTCCTGCGGGGCATCGCCGACGGCGTGCTGCGGTTCGGCTGCAGCTGCCGCTCGGGCGAGTACCGGGCGTCGCTGCCCGTGCCCTGTAAGCACGCCGCCCTGGCCGCCCGGCGCCTGGAGCGCGAGGGCCTGGCCCGCTGGGAGGACGGCAGCTGGCGGCTGCGCGAGCGGGCCCAGGTCCGCGGCGCCCGCCTGCTCCTGGCCGGCACCGTCGACCGCCCCCGGCTGGTCCCAGCGGCCATGGCCGACGCGGCCTGAGACGGCAACCAGCCCCACGCGAGCGACCGCGCCGCCCACCTGCTCCAGGCGGTCGTGCGCGCCCCATCGCTCACGGCCGGAGGACGATCTTGGTGCAGTTGTCCTCCTTGTCGCGGAACATCTTGTAGCCGTCGGGGGCATCAGCCAGCGGCAGCCTGTGGCTGATGACGAAGCTGGGGTCGATCTCGCCGTTGCGGATCCGGTCCAGCAGGGGCCGCATGTAGCGCTGCACGTGGCACTGGCCGCTTCTGATGGTCAGGGACCGGTTCATCACCGAGCCCATCGGGAACTTGTCCACGAACCCGCCGTAGGCGCCGATGACGGACACGGTGCCGCCGTTGCGGCAGCTCAGGATGGCCTCGCGCAGGGCGTGGGGCCGGTCGGTCTCCAGCCGGGCCACCTGCTTGGTCCGGTCGTAGGCGTGCAGAGCCCCGTTGGCCTGGTGGGCCTCCAGGCCGACGGCGTCGATGCAGCGGTCCGGTCCCCGGCCGGCGGTCATCCACTGGAGGGCGTCGGCGACGTCGGTCTCCTCGTAGTTGACGGGCTCGGCGCCGAGGTGCTCGGCGGCCCGCTGGAGGCGGTAGGGGAACCGGTCGATGGCGATCACCCGCTCGGCGCCGAGCAGGCGGGCGCTGGCCATGGCGAACATGCCGACCGGGCCGGCCCCCCAGACCGCGACCACGTCGCCGGGATGGATGTCGGCCATCTCGGCGCCCATGTAGCCGGTGGGGAAGATGTCGGACAGGAACAGCACCTGCTCGTCGGGGAGGTCGTCCTCGATGACCAGGGGGCCGACGTCGGCGAAGGGCACGCGGGCGTACTCGGCCTGCCCGCCCGGGTAGCCGCCGAGCATGTGGGAGTAGCCGAAGAGCCCGGCCGGGCTGTGGCCCATGAGCTTCTCGGCGAGGGCGGCGTTGGGGTTGGAGTTCTCGCACACCGAGTACAGCTCGTCCCCGCAGTTGTTGCAGGCGCCACAGGCGATCGGGAACGGGACCACCACCCGGTCGCCGACGTTCAGGTTGCGCACCTCGGGGCCGATCTCCACGACCTCGCCCATGAACTCGTGCCCGAGGATGTCGCCCTTGCGCATGGTCGGAATGAAGCCGTTGTACAGGTGCAGGTCCGACCCGCAGATGGCGGTCGAGGTGATGCGGACGATGGCGTCGCGGTCGTTCAGGATCTTCGGGTCGGGGACCTCCCGGACCTCCAGGTCGGTCTTGCCCATCCAGCAGTTGGCACGCATACAGGCTCCGTTCTGTCGCGCAGGGTGACGGCTCAGGGGATCGGCTGGGCGGGCCGCTGCTTGGCCAGGCGCAGGAACCGGGTGCCCTCCGGGCTGCCCTCGGACACCACCACCTGGCCGGTCTCCAGCACCTGCTTGAGGCGCCGCAGGTCGTCGCTGATCTGCTGCTGGGGCTCCTCCCCGAACAGCTTGGCCACGACCTTGCCGAGCGCCCCCCCTGGCGGGTCGTAGGTGAGCTCGACCCGGACCTCGGTGCCGCGGTCCCCCGGCGCCGGGGTGAACCAGACTGCCCCAGAGTTCGGGACCTGGGAGCCCTCCAGGGACCGCCAGGCGATGCGCTCGTTGGGCTTGTCCTCGACGATCTCGGCGTCCCACTCCACCGTCCGCCCGGCGGGGGCGTTGGCCGTCCAGTGGGAGCGGCCGTTGCCGGTCGTCTCCACCGACGCCAGGTGGTTCATGAAGCTGGGCAGGTTGGAGAAGTCGCGCCAGTACCCGTAGACCACCTCGACCGGGTGCCGGATCGTGACCGCCGTCTTGGCCTGCATGGCTTCCTCCCGTGCGCCGTCCTGGGTGTCGCGGCTGAGCCGCACGCTGGTGTAGAGGTCGAGAGCGGTGATCCCGGCAATGGCGGCCGCGGCGGCCGCGACCCGGCGCTGGTCGCTGCGGCCGCCGCCGGCGGCGCCGAGCAGGGCCAGGTCCATGGCGTCGCCGGCGACCCGGGCCCACAGCCAGCCGGTGGGCCGGGAGCTGCTGAGAATCCCGGTGCCCGCGGCCAGCTCCCGCACGCCGATGGCCTGCATGAGGTCCTGGTAGCGGGGCGTGTCCTCGATCCCGATGAGTCGGTTCACCGACCCCGGAGCGATGAGCTGGGCCGCTCCCAGCCCGAGGCTGAACCAGCCAAGGGCACCGCTGAGGACGCGGGCGGCCGTGGGTTCCTGTCTGTCCGCCAATGGGCACCTCCACCTCGTGTGGTCGTGCCGGCTACCACGGCCGCTCGTGGCCAAGCAGGCGGGCTCGGAGGTCGGGGGGCCTGGCGGCGGAGACGACCTCGGCGGACAGGTACGCCTCGGCCCCGGGCAGCGGTCCCACAGGGCGATGTCGACGGCCGCGATCGCGGCCGGCAGGGTCTGGCTAGCCGGATCCGGGTCCGGCAGACAGCCTTGACCGGCCGGAGCAAGGATCAGCCCAGGCGGCGGATGGCGGCCTCGAGGTCGCGGGGGACCGGGCGGCGTTCGCGTAGGACCCAGGGGAGGCCGCCCATGGCCAGGAGCACGCCCGGCCAGGCGCCCGGCTGGTGCACGGCCAGGACGGCCAGGTGGGCGGTGCGGCGGGCGGCGCCGCCCAGGGGGCGGCGGAGCCAGGCCGACCACAGGGCGTTGCGGACCAGGACGCGGCGGCGGCCGGCCGGGTCGCGGCTGGGGGAGGGGTGGTGGTGGGCGACCACCTCCTCGACGTAGGCCAGGCCCCAGCCGCGGGCGGCCAGGTCGAGGGCGAGCAGCTCCTCCTCGCCGCCGACCCCGAGCCGGGCGTCGAACCCGCCGACCTCCAGGAACGCGTCCCGGCGGACGACCGCACCGCAGGCGATGAACCCGAGCACCGGCGGGCCGGGCAGGTCTGGAGCCCATGGCAGGGGGCTGTCGGCCATCTCCTGGCACACCGGGTCGAGCCGCTCCTCGGGGCCGACCAGCACCCTGGCCGCCAGCAGGGCCAGCCGCGGATGCTGGTCCAGCAGCTCGGTGGCCCGGGCCAGGGCCCCCAGGGCCCACCAGGAGTCGTCGTCGCTGAAGGCGACGTAGGGGCAGTCGACCAGGCGGGCGCCGACCGTGCGGGCCGCGGCCCCCAGGTTGCGCCGCAGCCCGAGCACCTCGACGTCGGGGTGGCGGGTGTGGACCAGCCCGGCCGTGCCGTCGGCGGAGCCGTTGTCGACCACCACGATCCGGGGCCGCTCGCCGAGGGCGAGCAGCCTGGGGAGGGTGCCGAGCAGCTCGTTGCCGCGGTTGCGGGTGGCGATGACGACCGCGACCCGGCTGGGGGATGGGGGCATGGGGTGCCGGGAGCCCGGGTCCGGCCGCGCCGACCGGCCGGTGCTCAGTCGCTGGAGCCGGTGAGGGAGCCCTTCAGCTCCTTCATGACGGCGTTGGGGCCGTCGAAGGAGCCCTTGCCCATGTTGCGGAGAGCGTCGACGATCTCGCGGTCGGCGCCGTTGCGCTCGGCGTGGCTGGCCAGATCGTCCTTGCTGGCCGGATAGTCGACGCCCTTCAGCGCCTTCTGCACCTCGGTGATCTGGAGTGCCATGGCTCCTCCTGGTTGATGGTCGGCCGGCGATGCGACTACCCCCGAGTCACCCCCGCCAACCCGGCCGGCCGGGGCCCTACTGCGACTGGCGGGCCGGGCGGTACAGCTCCAGGACCTCGGCCACCAGGGCGGCTCGAACCACACGCCGGTAGGTCTCGGCCACGATCCGGTACCGCACCCGCGCTCCCTCCTCGGCGAGGTCAGACCTGGTCGGGGACGACCCGGTCGACGTCGGCCAGGAGCCGGTCCAGCTCCGGCCACCAGCGGCCGCTGGACAGCTTGGCGATGCTGGCCTGGACCTGGTCGGAGACCGCCTCGGCCGGGACCACCCGGCTGGGGGCGGCCCGGTGCAGCACCCCCAGGTACCAGTGGCGCCGGGTGGCGTCCCAGGACCCCGGGTCCAGAAGGATGTAGTAGTCGGGCAGGTCGATGGTCCGGGCCCGCCACCGGGCCAGGGTCTCACGCACGGCCACCTCGAGCTCGCCGGCCGGTCCATGCTCGTCGAAGCGGCGCACCCAGGCGTCGGCGACCAGGGCGAGCGGGTCGGCGTCATGCACCAGGTAGGGCAGGTGGGCGCCGGTCGCGGCCTGCCAGGCGGCCACCGCCCGGTCCAGCGGCGGCGCGGCCGGGTCGGGCAGCTCAACCCGGATGTTGGACGCCCGCTCCAGGCCCTCGGCGGTCGGCCGCGCCCGCTCGCCAACCAGCCCGATGACGGTCGTCGAGATCCGCTGCATGGCACCACCCTAGCGCCCCCGCCGGACGAGGGCGCCGGGGGCGTAGTACTGTCCGGCTCGACCCAGGACCCGCCGCAGCTGGGAGGGACGCACCCCATGCCCGAGCGAACTCCCGCCGACGCCGAGCCGTTCGGCGAGCTGGCCGACGGCACCGTGGTGCACCGCCACACCCTGGACAACGGCCGCGGCCTGGTCGTGCGGGTGCTCACCTACGGCGGCATCCTCCAGAGCATCGAGGTCCCCGGCCGCGACGGCCGCCCGGACAACGTCGTCCTCGGGTTCGCCGACCTCGACACCTACGCGCGCGACAACACCCCGTACTTCGGCGCGCTGATCGGCCGCTACGCCAACCGGATCGCCGGCGGGCGCTTCACGCTCGACGGCCGGACGTACCGGCTGCCGGTCAACAACCCGCCCAACAGCCTCCACGGCGGCACCGAGGGATTCGACAAGCGGGTCTGGACCGCCACCGACGCCGGCGACAGCGACACTGCCGGGGTGGAGCTGGCCTACACCAGCCCCGACGGCGAGATGGGCTACCCCGGCACCCTGGCCGTCCAGGTCCGCTACAGCCTGACCGCGGACAACGAGCTGCGGATCGACTACCGGGCCGCCACCGACGCGGCCACCCACGTCAACCTCACCAACCACAGCTATTTCAACCTGGCCGGCGAGGCCGCCGGGAGCATCGAGGCCCACCGGCTCGAGCTGTTCGCCGGCCAGTTCACCCCGACCGACGCCACCAACATCCCAACCGGGGAGATCGCCCCGGTGGCCGGCACCCCATTCGACTTCACCTGGCCGCATGCGATCGGCGAGCGGATCGAGGACGACGACGAGCAGCTCCGCTTCGGCCAGGGCTACGACCACAACTACGTCCTGGACCGCCCGTCCGGCGGGGCCGGGACCCTGACCCCGGCGGCCCGGGTCGAGGACCCGGCCACTGGCCGGGTCCTGGAGGTCCTGACCAGCGAGCCGGGGATCCAGCTCTACTCCGGCAACCAGCTGGACGGGACCCTGACCGGCCCCGGCGGGGCTGTCTACGGCCGCCGGGCCGGGCTCGCCCTGGAGACCCAGCACTACCCGGACACGCCCAACCAGCCAGGGTTCCCCACGACCATGCTCCGGCCGGCCCAGGTCTACCGGTCGGCCACCGTCTACCGGTTCTCGGTCACCGGCTGACCCGCCCCGGATCCCCGACCTCCGGGTCCTCGGCGCCGCGACGTGACGCGCCTAGGCGTCACCGTGCAGAAGGCCAATCCCAAGGCGGCCAGGGAGGGCGGCGAATGGCGGCGGAGGGCCCGCCATGCCGGCCGGTCATCCGGTGGCATAGGCGACCAGGTCGGCCAGAGTGAACTCGCCCGGTCGGGGGCCGAGGAACGGGGTCCACGGCGGGCTGGCGTGGACAAAGGAGGCGGGGTCGGCGCGCAGGAGGGCGGCGACCGTCTCGGCGACGATGGTGGCGCCGGCCGGGCCGAGGCGGCGGCCCTCGCCCAGGGTGGCCGCCTCGGTCAGGACGTAGTACCAGAGCGGGGCCGGGGCGCCGGCCAGGTGGAGGGCGTCCGGGGGCAGGGGCGGGGCGCCGAGGGCTTCGGCCACGTCCTGACCGGACGGCAGGCCCATGGCGTTGCCGCGGGCCAGGTTGAGCCAGGCCAGCGAGCGGCCGGCCGAACCCGGCGGGCCGACGCCGGCCGGGAGGCTGGTCAGGGGGGCGGGCAGGCGGGTGTCGAGGCGGCGGGCCGGCTGCGGGGGCGCGGCCGGGGACAGCTCCAGGAAGCGGGACCAGTCGGCCACCAGGCGGGCCGGGAGGGGCCGGAACCCGCCCAGGTGAGAGGCGTCCGCCGGGTCGGAGCCGGCTCCGAACAGCCGCACCTCGCGGGTGCGGTCGTTGAGCTGGTAGCTCGGCCGGACCAGGGTGTGGCCGAAGCGGAAGGCCCCGGCCGAGAACTCGGCGGGCATGAACGGGGCGCCACCGTCGAAGACGAGCCGAGCCGGACGCTTCTGGTCCAGCAGACCCTCGATCAGGCCGGCGGGCAGGACCCGGGGGAGGAAGTCGTGGGCCACCACCCACTGGTAGTGCCAGCGGACGATGCGCTGGGCCTCCCCGAACAGCTCGCCCTCGCCGCCCGCCCAGTGAACGGCGTGGCCGCCGTCGCGCAGGTCACTCACCACGTGGTTGTGGAACGTCAGGAAGGCCAGGTGGAGCTGAGTGAGGATGGCGTTCTCGTCGTTGCGGGGGTCGCCGATCAGGGCCCGCCCCTCGGCGTTGCGGGGCAGGTCCTGGCGGGCGAACCGGCTCCCGAACTGGGCCCGGCTGTCGCCGACCAGCAGCAGCTCGCCCCCGGACCGCCGGTCCTGGGCGTACAGGTAGGGCATGTCCTCGGGCCCGCCGCCGTAGACCATGTCCAGGTCGAAGCGCGGGGTGCGGAAGTCCTCGACCCCGGCCGGGTCGTTGTGGAGCTGGAGGCTCGACACCGGGTCGAAGGACAGGTCGTGGTTGACCAGCTGGCCGAAGTAGGTGTAGCCGGCCGGCAGGTCGGGGTGGTCCAGCTCGCCGCCGTCCTCACGCATCCGGCGAGCCAGCTGATCGACCAGCCGCCGGGGGGCCCGGTAGGGGGCCAGGCCGGGCAGCATCCGGCCGAACCGCGCCCGCGATCCCGGCCCGGACCGCGAACCCGGCGCGTTCGGCTGGACGACTCGGGGGCGGGCCTCGACCACACCATGACGCTGCCACGGCCGGCCGGGCCCGCCGATCAGCCCGCGGCCAGGGCCTTGGGGTAGGTCGCCTCCTCCCGGTCCCGGAACATCCACTCGTCGGTGACCCTGACCAGGAACGCGGTGCTGAGGCCGTTGGGGTCGAAGCGGTCGAAGCTCAGCGCCACCCACGCCCCCGGCTGCAGCGGGTGGCGCCAGGCGAGCTCGCACAGGGCCCAGGCGTCGGCCTCCACCGGCTCCTCGGGCAGCGGGTAGCCGTTGGCCGGGAAGCCGAGCGGGTCGCCGGGCTCGGCCCGGGTGAACTCGATCTTCCGCCCCCGCTGCGCCTCCAGCTCGATCTGCTGGTCGAGCACGATCGCCTCCGCCGGCGGCCGGGCCAGCTTGGGCAGCCCGTCGTACGGGCTCTCGCCGCTGGCCGGCTGGAGCCAGTCGGGCAGCTGCCGGCCCGGCCGGAACGGCTCGAACCAGGGGCAGCCGTCGACCCGGGGCGGCGGTGGTGAGGCGGCCTGGATCCACTGCCGCCGCGACGCCTCGGTGGCCTCCACCGGCTCGAGCGTGTAGCCCTCGTCCACCACCTGGAACGGCACCCGGACCACCTCAAGGCGAATGCCGTCGCGCGCCGCCAGCAGGACCTGGACGCCGATGTCGCTGCCGTTCTGGTAGCTCATCTGGGGGCCCCTCCGTCTCGTCCCGATACGGGAGCTTCGCGTGCTGTCTGTACGGTAGTCCTTGCCGGCGGCTTGGGGAATTCCCCAAACTCTGTCCGAGCCGTGCCGTTCTGGTCGAGGTGTGCGATGCCGTGTCGCTCATTCGTGCCCGCCTACGCGGCCCGGCTGCTCGAGTCGCCGGCCGGGGGGCCGCCGTTCGCCGAGCACGGCCAGGGGATCGTGCTGTTCGCCGACATCGTCGGGTTCACCCCGCTGGCCGCGGCCCTGGCCGACGGCGGCCGGCACGGCGCCGAGGAGCTGAGCACCCTCCTCAACCGCTTCTTCGCCCGCATGGTCGAGCTGGTCACCGGCCATGGCGGCACCGTGGCCAGCTTCGCCGGCGACGCCATCACCGCCCTGTTCCCCCTGCCCGGGCCGGAGCCGGCCCGGGCCGCCGCGACCCGGCGGGCCGTCGGCTGCGCGCTGCGGATGCAGGCGGCCAGCCAGGAGTTCCGGGAGGTCCCCACCGCCGCCGGGACCTTCACCCTGGCCATGCGGGCCGGCCTCGGCGCCGGCGAGGTGCTGCTGGCGGTGGTTGGCGACCCGGCGGTCCGGCTCGACCACGTCCTGGCCGGGTCGGCGCTGGACCGGGCCGTCGCCGCCGAGCAGGGTGCCGCCCAGGGCCAGGTCAGGCTCGACCCGGCCCTCCGGCTGGACCCCCCGCCGGAGGCGGCCGATGCGGCTCCCGCGGTTCCCGGCCGGGCGGCCGAGCCGGCCGACGAGCTCATGATCGGAGCGGCCGAGGCCGCCGGGGCGCCCGACGACCGGCTGGCTCCGTTCCTTCACCCGGCGATCGCCGAGCGGGTCCACCAGGGCCAGGTCGGGCTGGTCGACGAGCGCCGCACGGTCACGGTCGCCTTCGTGGACTTCTCCGGCCCGGCCGGCGACCCCGCCCAGCTGGAGCGACTCCAGCGGTTCGTGGCCGCGGCCGTGCGAGTCATCGACCGCTGGGGCGGCCACCTGCTCCAGGTCGACCTGGGCGACAAGGGCAGCCTGCTGGTGGTCGCCTTCGGCGCCCCGGTCCGCCACGAGCACCAGGAGGAACGGGCCCTGCGCTGCTGCGCGGAGCTGCTCGCCCTGCCCGACGGGGCCGTCCGGGCCGGGGTCACCACCGGCCGGGCCTGGTGCGGCGAGGTCGGCTCGGCCGCCCGCCGCGAGTACGCCGTGGTCGGCGACACCGTCAACCTGGCCGCCCGGCTGATGGAGGCGGCACCCCGCGGCCGGGCACTGGTTGATCGTTCGACGTGGGAGGGGGCCGGGAGGACGGCCGTCGCCGAACCCGTCGGCCCGCTGGCCCTCAAGGGCCGCCAGGGGCGGGTCGAGGCCTGGGCGGTGCAGGGGATGGAGGAGCGGGCCGGCCCGCCGGACCGCCCCCGGCCCGCCGGGTCGATCGTCGGCCGGGCGGCCGAGCTGGCCGACGCCCGGGCCGCGGTCGCCCAGGTCGCCGCCGGCCACGCCGCGGTCCTGACCATCGTGGGCGAGCCCGGCATCGGCAAGTCCCGCCTGGCCGCCGAGACGGTCGACCACGCCCGCCGGCTCGGCTTCACCACCGCCGCCGGGGCCAGCCGGGCCCTCGGCCCCGAGACCAGCTACCTCCCTTGGCGGGCCATCTGGCGCGACCTGCTCGGCCTCGACCCCTGGAGCTCGGTCGCCGAGCAGCGCGTGGCGCTGGCCGCCCGCTTCGGCGAGCAGGCGCCACTGCTGGGGCCGGTGCTGAACCTCCCCGTCCCCGACAACGAGCTCACCGGCCCGCTGGAGCCGGTGGAACGGGCCGAGCTGCTGCGCTCGCTGCTGACCGGCGAGCTGCGGGAGCGGGCCCGGTCGGCGCCGCTGGCCCTGCTGGTCGAGGACGCCCACTGGATCGACCCGAGCTCGCGGGCCCTGCTCGAGCACCTGGCCAGCGCGCTGGCCGACCAGCCGCTGCTGCTGGCGGTCACGGCCCGCCCGACCGACAGCGGCCGCCAGGTCACCGAGGCCCTGGCCGGGGTCCCGCACCACCGCCAGGTCGCCCTGGGTGAGCTGGCCCCGGGTGACGCGGCCGAGCTGGCCGCCGAGCGGGCCCGCCAGCTCTTCGGCGACCAGGCGGCGCCGACCGCCGAGGTGCTCGATCGGGTCGTCGAGCGGGCCGGGGGCAACCCCTTCTACCTGGAGGAGCTGCTCAGCCTGGTCCACGGCCATGGCCCGGGCGACGACCTGGAGCTGCCGGACAGCGTCGAGCGGGTCGTGCTGGCCCGGCTCGACCAGCTCAGCGAGGCCGACAAGGCGGTGGTGAAGGTGGCCAGCGTGCTCGGCCGCCGCTTCCGGGCCGAGTGGATCTCGGGCTGCTACCCCGCCGCCGGCTCGCCCGCGGAGGTGGCCCGGCGGCTGCGGCGCCTGGAGGCGCTGCGGCTCACCCCGCTGGTGGCCACCGACCCGGCGCCCGAGTACGGCTTCCGCCACGCCATCACCCAGGAGGTGACCTACAACAGCCTGACGCTGCGGATGCGGACCCGGCTGCACGAGCGGGTCGGGCGCTACATCGAGGAGACCTTCCCGCACCGGCTGGTCCAGTTCGCCGACATTCTCGCCTACCACTACGGGCGCACCCGGCGGGCCGACAAGCAGCGGGTCTGGTTCCGGGCGGCGGCCGACGCGGCCAGGGACGCGTTCGCCAACCAGACCGCCATCGCCGAGTACCAGCGCCTGCTGCCGCTGCTGGAGGGGTCGGCGGCCGGCCACGTGCTGCTGGAGCTGGGGGCGGTGTGGCAGCTGGTCGGCCGCTGGGACGACGCCCAGCAGGCCTACCAGCGGGCCCTCGGCATCGCTCGGGCCGGTGACGACCGCTCGCTGCTGGCCGCGGGCGGCCGGGAGCTGGGCGACCTGTGCATCTACACCAAGTCGTACGCCGAGGCGGTCCAGTGGCTGACCCTGGCCACCGAGACCTTCGAGGACCTCGGCGACCAGCGCGGGCTGTCCAGGGCGCTGGACCGGCTGGCCTACGCCCTGATCCAGCAGGGGGCCTACCCGCGGGCGGCCGAGGTGTCACGGCGGCACCTGCTCCTGGCCACCGAGGCCGGCGACCAGGCGGCCATGGGCGTCGCCCTCGACCACCTGGGGCTGGTCAGTGACCTCACTGGCGACACCGCCAAGGCCCTCGACCTGCTCCGGCGCTCGCTCACGGTGGCCACCGCGGCCGGCGACCGCCGCACGGTGGTCCATGCGGCCAACAACCTGGGCACGCTGTACGCCAGCCGGGGCGAGCATCTGGAGGCGCTGGACTGCATCAGCACCGCCCTGCGGGTGGCCACCGAGATCGGCTACCGGCAGATGGCCGGGGTGGCCACCGGGAACCTGGGCGAGCTGTACCGGGACCGGGGCGACCACGAGCGGGCCACCGCCTGCTTCGCCGACGCCCTGCGGATCGCGGTCGAGCTGGGCGACTGGACCAGCGTGGCCAACCGCATGGCCAGCCTGGCCGCGACCGCCGCCGACCTCGGCGACCCAGAGGAGGCCGAGCGGCGCTACCGCCTGGCCATCCGGCTCGCCCGCACCCTGGAGGCGCCCCACTTCCTGTCCGAGTGGCTCCACGGCCTGGCCCAGGTGCTGGTCTCCTCCGGCCGACCCGGCGAGGCCTGGCGCCACAACGAGGAGGCCCTGGCCGTCGCCACCCGCCACGGCGAACGGGAGGTCGAGCTGCGGGCCCGCCTGCTGCGCCTGCGCCTCCAGGCCGAGCAGGGATTCCTGCCCGGCCTGGAGGCCGCCCGGGAGGCCCTCACCCTGGAGACCGCCTGGCCGGACCCGCCCGCCCGGGCCGCCATTCTGGACACCGCCGTCCAGCTCGACCCGACCCTGGCCGGCGCCAGGGCCACCGCTGCCGCCCTCTACCGGGACCTCTACGAGCGCGGCCCCAACCCCCAGTACCGCCAGGCCCACGAGCGCCTCACCGGCACCACCCTCCCCCCGGCCCCGCCCCTGCCCCCGGTCCCCAGCGCGGCCATGGACGCACGTCCCGATGTGGGGACGCTGCTGCGCCGGATCGAGCCGCTGCTGGCCGGCCGCCGGCCGGGCGGCTAGCCGGGCGGGGCCGGGGTGGCGCCGTGGAGGACCTGGGCGGCCATCTGGTCCACGAACCAGCCGCGGAGGGCCTTCACCGAGGGCGGTGGCTCGGGGTAAGCAGGACCCCGGCGCGGCACAGCTCGTCGGCCTGCTCGAGCAGGGCCAGGTAGCTTCTGGCCCCGGCGACGGCGCCGGGCGAGGCGGTGGTGGCCAACTCGACCGTGGGCCGGCCGGCGGCCTGGGCGGCGGCGATCACGTCGCGGTAGCTGTCCCGCTGGCCGCGGAAGCGGCGGTACAGCTGGTCCACGAGGTCGGCCAGGGGGGCCGCGACCTCGGCGGCGTGGTCGCCCTCAAGCTCGATGCTGATCAGCTCCAGCTCCCGGAGCAGGGCGTCGTTGTGGGCCTGGAGCTCCAGGTAGCCGTCGACGGGCACGCCCGGGAACCGGACCGGCCGGTCCCCGGGGGCGCGGGCCGGCGGTGCCGTGCCGGCCGGCCGGTCGGCCCGGCTCGGCGGGGTGGGGGCGTGGGCCTCGCCGTTGGCCCGCAGCTCGGCCCAGACGACCTTGCCGTCGCGGGCGGTGCTCACCCCCCAGCGGTCGCTGAGGGCGGCGACCACGCCCAGGCCGCGGCCGGTGAGGGCGTCGGGCCGGTAGTGGCGCAGGGTCGCGGGGGTCTTGGAGCGGTCCTCGACGCTGATCCGGACCCGGTCGTGGCGCAGCTCCAGGGTCAGGGTGAGCTCGGTCCGGGCATGGAGGACGGCGTTGGTGACCAGCTCGGAGCCGATCAGCACCAGCTGACCGGCCGCCGGCTCGGGGAACGACCAGACGGCGGTGCGGGCGGCGATGAAGCGGCGGGCCGTGCCGACGCTGGACGGGGTGCGGGACAGGGCGATCCGGGCCGCCTCGGGCCGCTCAGCCACGGCCGTCGCCCTTGGTGCCCCGCGACAGGCAGAGGATCGCCAGGTCATCGGAGAGGTCGCCCCCGTTGGCCTCGTGGACGACGTCGAGCAGGCCGTCGAGCACCTGCTCCAGCCCGCCGTCGCGCTCCAGCAGCTGGGCCGCCGTCCCGACCAGGGCGTCCATTCCGAACCGCTCCACCGACCCGGGGACGCTGCGGCCCTCGACCAGCCCGTCGGTGTAGCACAGCAGCGTCCACGGCCCGGCCACCTCGAGCTCGCCCGCCTCCCACGGGTAGCGCTGGTCGTAGATGCCGAGGGCGGGCCCGGCCGGGACCTCGACGATCTCGACATGGCCGTCGCGGACCAGCAGCGGCGGGGGATGGCCGGCCAGGGCGACCGTGATCCGGTCCCGGTCGGGGCTGATCCAGCAGCAGCACACCGTGGCGAACAGCTCCTCGGACTGGCGGTCGCGGGCCAGGACCAGATCCAGGCCGTCCAGCAGGTCGTCGGGGCCGTGGCCGGTCAGGACCAGGGCCCGCCAGGCGGCCCGCAGGGCGACCCCGGTCGCGGCCTCGACCGGGCCGTGCCCGGCGACGTCGCCGATCAGCAGCGCCGCCGTCCTGTCGGGCAGCTCGAGGGCGTCGAAGAAGTCGGCCCCGAGCAGCGCCCGCTCGTGCCCCGGCCGGTAGCGGGTGCGCAGCTGCAGCGCCGGGTCGGGCAGGGACAGGCTGGGCAGCAGGCCGCTCTGGAGCCGCCGCGACAGCTCGGCCTGCGCCTGGGCCTCGACCAGCTGAGCCTCGCGCTGGCGCCAGTCGGTCACGTCCTGGCAGACGCCGAGCATCCGCGACGGCCGGCCCTGCTCGTCCCGGGTGACATTGCCCCAGCTGGACAGGACCCGGGGCTCGCCGGTGGGCCGCAGGATCCGGGTCTGCATCCGGAACGACGTCCCCTCGGTGGCCGCCCGGCGCAGGGTGGCGGCCGCCTCCGGGCGGTCGTCGGGGTGGATCCGCTGCAGCAGCTCCTCCAGGGTCCCGTGGCAGGCGTCGGGGTCAAGGCCCAGGATCCGGCACAGCTCCGGGCTCCAGGTCATCCGGCCGCTGGACAGGACCCATTCGAGGCTGCCCAGCTGGGCGACCGCCTGGGCCTCGGCCAGCTGGTCCTCCCGCTCGCGGCGGGCCCGCTCGGCCTCCAGCTCGGCGGTGACGTCCTGGGTGATCTTGGCGTAGCCGGTCAGGTTGCCGGCGCTGTCGCGAAGGGCGGTGACGGTCACCTGGGCGTGGAAGCGGCGGCCGTCCTTGCGGACCCGCCAGCCCCGGGCCTGGTAGCGGCCCTCGGCGGCAGCGCGGGCCAGCATCTCGGCCGGGAGGCCGGCGGCCACGTCGTCGGGCTGGTAGAAGCGGCTGAAGTGCTGGCCGAGGATCTCGTCGGCCGTGTAGCCCTTGATCCGCTCGGCGCCCGGGTTCCAGCTGACCACCCGGCCGTCGGGATCGAGGAGGAAGATCGCGTAGTCCTTGACCGCCTCGACGAGCAGCCGGAACTGGTCGGCGCTGGCCACGGCGGGTCGGGGTTGCTGCTGCCTGCTCTGCATGGGGCCACGCTGCACTGACGGTTCGGCTCCTGTCAATCGGACTGGCGCGCGGGGAGGCGGCCGGCACGCGGTTCGGCTAGCGTTCGGCCCATGAGGGAGACGAACTGGGCCGGGAACCACACCTATCGCGCCGCGGTCCTGCACCGGCCGGCCACGCTGGACCAGGTGCGGGAGCTGGTCGCCGGGGCCGAGCGGCTGCGGGTGCTCGGCTCGCGGCACTCGTTCAGCGACATCGCCGACTCGGCTGAGCTGCTCAGCCTGGACGGGCTGCCGGCCGAGGTGGCCGTGGACCACGCCGCCGGGACGGTGTCCTTCGCCGCCGGCCTGCGCTACGGGGAGCTGGCCGAGACACTCAAGGCCGAAGGGGTGGCCCTGGCCAACCTGGCCTCGCTGCCCCACATCTCGGTCGCGGGCGCGGTCGCCACCGCCACCCACGGCTCCGGCGACGGCAACGGCAACCTGGCCACCGCGGTCGCCGGCCTGGAGCTCGTCACCGCCTCCGGGGACCTGCGCACCGCGTCACGGGGCGACCCCGACTTCGACGGGCTGGTCGTGGGGCTGGGCGCGCTCGGCGCCGTGACCCGCCTCACCCTGGACGTCGAGCCAGCCTACGAGGTCCGCCAGCGCACCTTCCAGGACCTCCCCTGGGCGAGCCTGTTCGAGCACTTCGACGAGGTCACCAGCGCCGGCTACAGCGTCAGCCTGTTCACCAGCTGGGGCCCGGCGGTCGACCAGGTGTGGGTCAAGAGCCGGGTCACCGGAGCGGCCGAGGAGATCCGGCGCGACCTGTTCGGCGCCGCCCCGGCGACCGCCGACCGGCACCCGATCCTCGGCATCGACCCGGTCAACTGCACGCCCCAGCTGGGCGTGCCCGGCCCGTGGTCGGACCGCCTGCCGCACTTCCGCATGGGCTTCACCCCCAGCAGCGGCGAGGAGCTCCAGTCCGAGTACCACCTGCCCCGCCGCCACACCGTCCCCGCCCTGCGGGCGCTGCTCGCCCTCGGCGACCGCCTCCGGCCCGTGCTGCAGATCTCGGAGCTGCGGACCGTGGCCGCCGACCGGCTCTGGATGAGCCCCCAGTACGGGCAGGACACCCTGGCCGTCCACTTCACCTGGCAGCCGGACTGGCCCGGCGTGGCCCGCGTCCTGGCCGAGGTGGAGGCGGCGCTGGACGACTTCGAGTTCCGGCCCCACTGGGGCAAGCTGTTCCTGGCCGACGCCGCGGTCATCGGCCGCCGCTACGAGCGCCTCGGCGACTTCGCCCGTCTCGCCGGGCGGCTGGATCCCCGCGGGCTGTTCACCAACGCCTGGCTGCGGGAGCGCGTCCTGGGTGGCTAACGACCGGCGGCGAGCTGGGCCGCCCGGGCGGCCAGGGGGCGGGCGTCGATGCGCTCGCAGACCTCGGCGAACAGCGGGGTGGGGCCGGTCCAGCGCAGGGCGGCGGCGTCCTCCAGCAGGGAGCGGTCGACCCGCAGGGTGGCCAGGTCCTTGAAGAGCATGGCCAGGGGCCGCAGCTCCCGCAGGGTGGCGGCCAGGGCGGGGCGGTTGCGGACCGCCACCGCCCACTGGCCGGCGGCGTCGGGGACCTGCTCGATGGTGCCGTAGTGGGCGAGCACGGCCGCCGCCGACCTGGCCCCCCAGCCGGGCAGGCCCGGGTAGCCGTCGGCCGAGTCGCCGACCAGGGCCAGGTAGTCGGGGATGGAGGCCGGGCCGACCCCGAACTTGGCCGCCACCGCGGCCTCGTCGTAGACGGCCCGGCGTCGCCGGTCCAGCTGCACCACCCGGGCGCCGCGGACGCACTGGCCGAGGTCCTTGTCGGGGGTGCAGATGACCACCTGCTCCACCCGTGGGTCCCCGGCGGCGACAGCGGCCGCGCTGGCCAGGGCGTCGTCGGCCTCGACCTCGACCATCGGCCAGACCACCACCCCCATCGCCTCCAGGGCCACCTCGACCAGCCCGAACTGGCCGAGGAGCCGTGGGTCGAGCCCGGCCGACGACTTGTAGCCGGCCCACAGGTCGTTGCGGAACGACTCGATCACGTGGTCGGTGGCCACCCCGAGGTGGGTCACGCCCTGCTCGAGCAGCCGCAGCATCGAGGAGAGCACACCCCGGGTCGCCCCCACCTCGGCCCCCTCGGCGGTGCGGTGCGGGGGCACGCCGTAGTAGTGGCGGAACAGCTCGTAGGTGCCGTCGACCAGGAAGACACGCATGCGGCCACCAGACTACGCACCGGCCCTGACCCCATGCATCTAGACTTCCGATGAGAATGCCCGGACTCAGCAGTCAAGGAGATGCGCCGTGGAGCTGCGGCAGCTGGAGCACTTCGTGGCCGCGGCCGAGGAGCGCCATTTCACCCGGGCCGCCCAGCGCCTCCACATCGTCCAGTCCGGGTTGTCGGCCTCCATCCGGGCCCTGGAACGGGAGCTGGGCGCGCCCCTGTTCGTCCGCAGCACCCGCCGGGTCGAGCTCACCCAGGCCGGGCTGGCCCTGCTCCCCGAGGCCCGTCGCACCCTGGCCGCGGCCACCGCCGCCGCCGACGCCGTGGCGGCCGTGCAAGGGCTGGTGCGCGGCACCCTGGCCGTCGGGACCATGCAGATCCTGCCCCCGGCGGTCGACCTGCTGGCCATCCTCGGCCGGTTCCACGCCCAGCACCCGGGGGTGGAGCTGCGCCTGCGCCAGGCCGGCACCGGCACCCTGCTCGGCGAGGTCGCGGCCGGCGCCCTCGACCTCGCCCTGGTCGCGCCGGTCGGCCGCCCGCCCGCCGGGCTGGTCATGCGCCGGCTGGCCGGCGACCCGCTGCTGGTCGCCTGTGCCCCCGAGCATCCCCTGGCCGGTCGCGAGGAGGTCGAGCTGGCCGAGCTGGCCGCCGAGCCGTTCGTCGACTTCCAGCCCGACTGGGGACTGCGCATGCTCGTCGACCGGCAGCTGACCGCGGCCGGCCTCGACCGCCACACCGCCCTGGAGGTCAACGACGTGCCCACCCTGCTGGAGCTGGTCGCCCACGGCCTCGGGGTCGCCCTGGTCCCCGAGGCCGTCACCCGCCACCCGGCCCAGGTGCGCTACGTGCGGCTGCGCCCGCCCGTGCCCGAGTTCGAGGTCGCCGTGGCCACCGTCGGCGACCCCCCGGCCAGCCAGGCCGCCCGGGCCCTGCTGGCCATGCTCCCGGCCGGCCGGCAAGGATGACCTGAGGAGGCGCTCGGATGTTCGAGGGGTTCCCGCTGGAGCGGGTCGACGTCGGCGAGGCGGTGCTGCGAGTCCGCCACGGCGGGTCGGGGCCGCCGGTGCTGCTCCTGCACGGCCACCCGCGGACGCACGCCACCTGGAACCGGGTGGCGCCGCTGCTGGCCCGCTCCCACACCGTGGTCTGCCCCGACCTGCGCGGCTACGGCGAGTCGTCCAAGCCGCCCACCACCGCGGACCACGCGCCCTATGCCAAGCGGGCCATGGCCGCCGACTGCCTGGCCCTGATGCGGGCCCTCGGCCACGAGCGGTTCGCCGTGGCCGGCCACGACCGGGGCGCCTACGTGGCCCTTCGGACCGCCCTCGACCACCCGGCGGCCGTGAGCGCCCTGGCCGTGCTCGACGCCGTGCCCATCGGCGAGGCCCTGGCCCGCTGCGACGCCCACTTCGCGGCCAGCTGGTGGCACTGGTTCTTCTACGGCCAGACCGCCAAGCGGGCCGAGCGGATGATCAGCGCCGACCCCGACGCCTGGTACGGCGGCGACCCGGATCGGATGGGGGAGGAGGCCTACGCCGACTACCGGCGGGCCATCCACAACCCGGCCACCGTCCACGCCATGATGGAGGACTACCGCGCCGGCCTCGGCCCCGACCGCGACCACGACGACGAGGACCGCCACGCCGGCCGCCAGGTCACCTGCCCCACCCTGGTCCTGTGGGCCACCGAGGACGACCTGGAGGACCTCTACGGCGACGTCGTCGGGGTCTGGCGCCCGTGGGCCCCCGACCTGCGCGGCCACCCCTTCCCCTCCGGCCACCACATGGCCGAGGAGGCCCCCGAGGAGCTGGCCGGCGAGCTGCTGCGGTTCCTGGCCCTCGTCAGCCCATCCTGACCCTCATGGGGGAGTCACTTCCTCCCCGCTGATATGGGTGTGCTCCGCCCGGGTGTAGCCACACGTCCAGCCGCGCTCATCGACATGGCCACAGGCGTCCGGCCAGCCGCCCGGCTCAAACGGGTGATCGCTGATATGCGGCTCCAGCTCGCGGAAGTCATCATCCATCACGGCCTCCTCGTGCGTCTCGCGCAGGCTACGTAGGCCTAGTACCCGCGCCAAGCTGTTCAGGCCGCGGTGCTGGAGCGCCTTGACCGAGCCGACGGACCTGCCCAGGGCGGTCGCAACTTCGCTCGAGGCGAGCATGCGCCGATCACAGAGGAAACGCATGAGGCGGCGCTGGCGTTCGGCGCCGGGTGGGCAGGCCGGTCGGGGCGGTTACCTCACAGGGTCGGTGTGGTAGCGCGATCCCCGGATGGCTGTCGATGGGAAGTGTGGTGCTCGGATGGGAAAGCTGGCGCTGGTGACGGGGGCGTCGCGTGGGATCGGGCTGGAGCTGGCCCTGCAGTTCGTGGAGCACGGGTTCGACGTGATCATCAGCGCGGAGGACGACGAGCTGGCTCAGGCGGAGGCGAGTCTGGCCGGTCGTGGGGCCGAGGTGCGAGCCGTCAAGGCTGACCTGGCGACCTCTGAGGGGGTGGAGCGGCTGTGGGCGGCGGTGGCCGCCGGGGGGCGGCCGCTGGACGCCGCCGCGCTCAACGCCGGGGTCGGGGTCAACGGGCAGTTCGCCCGGGACATCCCGCTGGAGGACGACCTACGGTTGATCGCCGTGAACGTGACCGGGGTCGTGCACCTGGCCAAGCGGATCCTGCCCGGCATGGTCGGCCGGGGCGAGGGGCGGGGGCTGATCACCTCCTCGGTGGCGGCGACCATGCCCGGGCCGTACTACGCCACCTACGCCGCCTCCAAGGCCTTCCTCCAGTCGTTCGCCCAGGCGATCCGGTACGAGCTGAAGGACACCGGTGTGACCGTGACCGCCCTCCAGCCGGGGCCGACCGACACCGAGTTCTTCGACCGGGCCGGCATGGACGACACCAAGGTCGCCGAGGCCAAGAAGGACGACCCGGCCGAGGTCGCCAAGGACGGGTTCGAGGCCCTGATGGCCGGCAAGGACCACGTCATTGCCGGCAGCGTCAGGAACAAGGCCCAGGCGGCCGGGAGCAAGGTCCTGTCCGAGAAGGCGAGGGCGGCGATGCAGGCCGCCCAGACCAAGCCCCAGTCGGACGACTAGGGAGACCGTCGCCGGCGGGCCGCCGGCTGTCGTGGGGGACCGGTACCGTGGTCCCCATGTCCACGCCTATCGCTCAGCTCCGGAGCAGCCTCGACGGCCGGGTCACCGTCCCCGGCGACGCCGGCTACGACCAGGCCCGCAAGGTCTTCTACGGCAAGTGGGACCGCCGCCCTGGGGCGGTCGTCCGCCCGGCCACTGCCGAGGAGGTCGCCCGGGTCGTGACCCTGGCCGCCCAGTCGGGCGCCGACCTCGCCGTCCGCAGTGGCGGCCACAGCCTGGCCGGCCACAGCACCAGCGACGGCGGGATCGTCCTCGACCTGGGCGAGCTCACCGCCATCGACATCGACCTCGAGAACCGGACGGCCTGGGCCCAGACCGGCCTCACCGCCGGCGCCTACACCGAGGCGGTCGGCGCCCACGGGCTGGCCACCGGGTTCGGGGACACCGCCTCGGTTGGCATCGGCGGCCTCACCCTGGGCGGTGGGGTCGGGTTCCTGGTCCGCAAGCACGGCCTGACCATCGACAGCCTGCTGGCGGCCGAGCTGGTCACCGCCGACGGCCGCATCCTCCAGGTGGACCAGGAGCGGCATCCGGACCTGTTCTGGGCCATCCGGGGTGGCGGGGGCAACTTCGGGGTCGCCACCCGCTTCAAGTTCCGGCTGCATCCCCTGGAGGGCATCGTCGGCGGCCTGCTCATGCTGCCGGCCAGCGCCGAGGTCGTGGCCGGGTTCATGGCCGCCGCCGAGGCCGCCCCCGAGGAGCTGTCCGGCATCGCCAACGTGATGGTCGCCCCGCCGATGCCCTTCATCCCCGCCGAGCTGCACGGGCAGCTGGTGGTGATGGCCCTGCTGGCCTACGCCGGGGACGCCGCGGCCGGGGAGCGGGCCCTGGCCCCGTTCCGGAGCCTGGCCCCGCCGCTGGCCGACATGCTCCAGCCGATGCCGTACTCGGGGCTGTTCCCACCCGAGGAGGGGGAGTACCACCCGACCGCGGTGGCCCGGACAATGTTCGTCGACACCGTCGACGGCGAGGTCGCGGGCACGATCATGGAGCACCTCGAGGCCTCGGACGCGCCCGTCCGCGTGGTCCAGCTGCGCGTGCTGGGCGGGGCCGCGGCCAGGGTGCCAGTGGAGGCGACGGCCTACGCCCACCGCCAGCGCCGGATCATGGCCAACGTGGCCGCCTTCTACGAGGGCCCGGACGACAAGGCCCGGCGCCAGGAGTGGGTCGACGGCCTGGCCGCGGCCATCCACCAGGGCGACGGCGCCTACGTCAACTTCCTGCTCGACGAGGGGCCCGAGCGGGTCCGCGAGGCCTACCCCGGCCCCACCTGGGACCGGCTGGTCGAGGTCAAGCGCCGCTACGACCCCGGCAACCTGTTCCACCGCAACCCGAACATCCCCCCGGACTAGCGGTCCGGGCGGAAGATCGAACCAGGACCCGGAGGCGTTCGGCCTGCTCGGTGATACCCCCGATCGTAACGAAGGCTCAGCAGTTGCCCGCTGGCCCGCCGACCCGGCACTCGGCGACCTGGCGCCCGGCGGCGTCGTAGGCCACGACCCGGACGACCTGCCAGGTGGCCGGTCGCTTGTCCCTTGTCGGCATGCGGTACCACCCGGCGTAGAAGTTCACTGGGAACTGGTCCCCGGACTGGATGGGCTCGATGTCCAGGGGCGGGATCCCGAGATCGAACAGCACCCGCACCCGGGTGGCACTCTTGGTCACCGAGCCGTTGACGAAGCCCCAGTACTGGTCACCGTCGCGGATCTCGGAGCTGCCACTGGCCCGCAACGAGCCGAGCGGCAGCGCGCCGTTGTTGCTGAAGCCGCCGGCCCCGCTGGCCTCGAACAGTCCGTCGGCCCAGCACAGCCGCCCGTTCCCCGGCGGCCGGGGGTTGGCCGCGATCAGCCAGGTCCGGCGGTGTGCGGTGCCCCACGCGACGAGCACTGTCTGCTCCTCGAGCCTGCCGTTCAGGCAGCCCGCGACCTCGGTAGCCACGTCCCTGACCATCTGCTCGCCCACCTGCCCGGGAGGAGACCCGGCCGGCCGGAGGACCTCGCCCGGGTCCGGGAGGATGCTCACGTCCGGCGGGACAGTAGAGGCGGTGGTGGTGCCGCTCGGGGCGAGCGGCACCAGGCGGGCACGCCGGTCCGTGCCTACGGCGACCGCGACGACGGCCACCACCAGGATGGCGGCGGTCACGCCGACCAGCCCCAGCCGCAGCCGCCGATGGCGGGCGCGGCGCAGCGCGGCCTGCGGCCCGGGGGTGCGGCCGTGCCGGGCGCCGGCGTCGGCCAGCTCCTGGAAGCGTTCCCGCAGGTCGCTCATGACGGGTCGAGCACCTCCTCAGCCTCGCCAAGCCTGGCCGCAAGGGCCTGGCGGCCCCGGGAGAGCAGGCTCTTGACGGTGCCGTCGGGCATGTCGAGCGTGCGGGCGACCTCACCGACCGGGAGGTCGACCAGGTAGTGCAGGACGAGCACCTGCCGCTGGCGGACCGGCAGGGTCCCGAGCGCCCCGGCCAGGGCGAGCGCCTCGACCGACACCGGCGGCAGCTCTCCCGCCGGCCCGAGCCTGCGCATCGCCCTGGTGTGGCGTCGCAGGCTCCGGACCCGGTCGGCGGCCAGGTTCATCGCCACCCGGCGAACCCAGGCCTCGGGCACGTCGTAGTCCCGTAGCCGCGCCCAGCGAGCCGCGGCCCGGGTGAATGCCTCCTGCACGATCTCCTCGGCCTCGTGGAGGTCGCCGGTGACGACGAACAGCTGCCCCAGCAGCCGCCCGACGGTGCCGGTGTAGAACTCCTCGAAGCTCTCGCTGCGGGCCATCGCCTCCTCCATGCCGGCGGCAACTGTTAACACGCCGGCAGGGACCGAAGGTTGCAACGGTGTTTGGCCGGGACCGCGCAAGGGAAGGTAGGCCTTGCTCAGCTTGTCGTTCGTCTGCCGGGACCCCGTGGACGAGTGGGCCGGAGAAGTGCCTTGTCCACGGCTGTCCCCCAGGCGACCGACGAGGTCGTCGCCATCAGGCCGGGTGACCCGACGGCGGCCGCCACCGGGACCGGCTGGCTGCAGGAGTTCGCGGCCACCCGCGACCCGCAGCTTCGCGAGCGGATCATCCTGGCCTACCTGGGGCTGGCCGACCGGCTGGCCATACGCTACCGCCACAGTCGTGGCACCACCCTGGAGGACCTCACCCAGACCGCAAGGGCCGGGCTGATCGCGGCCGTCGACCGCTACGACCCGGCCAAGAACCAGAGCTTCGTCCCCTACGCCGTCGCGTCGGTGGTCGGGGAGCTCAAGCGCCACCTGCGGGACACGAGCTGGCGCCTGCACGTGGCCCGGCCGCGCAAGGAGCACGTCCTGCGGCTGTGCCGGGCCGCCGACGAGCTCGCCCAGGACCTCGGCCGCCCGCCGACCGTCGGCGAGCTGGCCGGCCATCTCGACCTGAGCGAGGAGGTCGTCCTGGAAGGCCTGGAGGCGGCCCGGAGCCGGGTCGAGATCTCCCTCGACAAGCCGGTCGGCGACACCCCCGAGCTCAGCCTGGGCGAGCTGGTGGCCGACCCCGGGCCCCGCGAGGAGCCGGAGGACCTCCTCGTCCTCACGAGCCTGGTGGCGGCCCTGCCCGAGCTGGAACGTCAGATCATCGTGATGCGCTTCTTCGAGGAGCTGAACCAGGACGCCATCGCGGCCAAGATCGGCTGCTCCCAGATGCACGTGTCGCGCCTCCTGCGCCGGGCCCTGGCCCGGATGCGCGCCGAGCTCCTGCTGCCCTGATCGGTCACGGTGTCACCTTCTGGTCGGCGAAGTCGGCGACGCGCATCTCAGCACTCTCGCTGGCCGGGACCGGACCGCCACCCGAACCGGCCAGGGGCAAACGGTAAGGTCGTGTCCGCTTGCGACCGGACGCCGACATCCAGCGGAGCGCAACCATGGCCTCGGCCGCTTCCGAGGAGGGGACCCCGGCCGACCGGGGGTACGGGGCCGGGGCCCGGGCCGGGCTGCCGTTCGCCGTCGCCACGGTCGTGCTCGGGGTGTCGTTCGGGGTGCTGGCCCGCCAGCTCGGCTGGGGGGTGGTCGCGCCCATCGTGTGCTCGGCGGTGGTGCTATCAGGGTCGGCCCAGTTCGCCGCCGCCTCCATCCTGGGCGCGGGCGGCGGGGTGGGGACCGCAACCCTGGCCGCGGTGTTCGTCAACGCCCGGTTCCTGCCCATGGGCCTGGCCGTCGCCCCCTCCCTGAAGGGGAGCCGGCTGCGCCGGGCGCTGGAGGGGCAGGCGGTGGTCGACGCCTCCTGGGCGCTGGCCAACCGCGGCGACGGCTCCTTCGAGCGGAGCTTCCTGATCGGCGCCACCGTGCCGCAGCTGTCGGCCTGGATTCTCGGGACCGCGGTCGGCGCCGTGGCCGGCGGGTTCCTCGCCGACCCCGAGGCCCTCGGCCTCGACGTCATCTTCCCCGCGTTCTTCCTGGCCCTGCTGGCCGAGGAGCTCCGGGACCGCCAGTCGGTCGCCGTGGCCGTCCTCGGCGGGCTCATCGCGCTGAGCCTGGTGCCGTTCGCCCCGCCCGGGATCCCGGTGGTCGCGGCCTGCCTGGCCGCGCTGCTCGGCCTGCGAGGCCGCCCATGACCCAGGTGTGGCTGACCATCGGCCTGGTCGCGCTGGCCAGCTTCACCCTCAAGGCCGCCGGCCCCCTGGTCCTCGGCGACCGGCAGCTCGGCCCCCGCGCCACCAGGGTCGTCGCCCTCCTGGCACCGGCCCTGCTCACCGCCCTGGTCCTGGTGGACACCGTCACCTCCGGGCAGCGGCTGGTGGTGGACGCCCGCCTGGCCGGCGTGGCCGCGGCCGGAGTGGCCATGCTGCTGCGCGCCCCGCTGCTGGTCTCCCTGGGCGTCGCCGTCGCCACCACCGCGCTGGTGCGGCTGCTCAGCTCCTGAGCGCGGCCCCGAATCACCCCATCAGGGGCCGCCGGCGGCCTACTTCCCACACTTTCGAACCTCTCAGGCGGAGAGCCGGATGGACCCGTACTCCCCGTCAAAGCCGGGATCGCGCTCGACCTGGCCGCGGCGCACCTTGCCGATCGCCTCGGCGACCGCCGGGAAGCCGGCCTTGTCGATGTCGTCCAGCGCCACGCGCTCCAGGATGGGCAGCTCGGGACCGAGCTGCTCGATCATGGCGTCGACCGTCCGGCGCACGGTCTTGCTGGCCGTCCCGACCCCGGTGACCGCGGCGACGACCTCGTCCAGGGGAAGCAGGCTGCGGCAGCTCGCCGCCGCTTCCGGACGGGCGCCCGCCGGGCGGTCGGCCATGTCCTCCACCCGCTGGAGCACCCCCATGGTGAGGCGCTTGCCACAGACCGGGCAGCGCATGTGCGCCCGGCGGGCCTCGGCCGGCTCCAGGCGGACGCCGCAGCGCCGGTGGCCGCTCAGGTGGTACCGGCCCTCCTCGGGGAAGAGCTCGACCGTCCCCTGGAACCCCTCCCCAGTCTCCAGGGCGCGCCGGATGGCGAAGTAGTCGAGCTCGGTGTCGAGCTCGGTCGCCTCGCGGCCGAGCCGCGACGGCGCGTGCGCGTCCGAGTAGCTGACCGACCGGAACCGGTCGAGGCGCGACACCCTCCAGCTCATCGGCGGGTCGGCCGACAGCCCGGTCTCGACCGCGAAGATGTGGCGGGCCAGCTCCCCGTAGCAGTCCTCGATGGCGTCGAAGCCGGTGGTGGCGCTCAGGACCCCGACCCAGGGTGTCCAGACGTGCGCCGGGACCAGGTACGCGCCGTCGCCGCTGCCGAGGGTGACCTCGAGCAGCTCGCTCGCGTCCATGGCCAGGGTCGGGCGCCCGTCCTCGCTGAGGTTCCCCCTGTGCCCCAGGCGGTCGGTCAGGGTGGCCGCCACCTCGAGGTCGGGCACGTACAGCAGGTGGTGCATGCGCCGGGCCCGCCCGTCCCGGTGGAACGCCGTCGACACCTCCACCTGCAGGAGGAACCGCAGCGGCTCCCGGCACGACGGCGGCAGCCGCTCGACCACCGCCCGCTCCAGCTCGTCGCGGAGCCGGAACAGCCCGGGCTCGGCCGGGACCAGGCCGTCGCGCAGCTCCTGGAACCACGCCGGATGGGTGCAGTCCCCGGTGCCGAGCACCGTGATCCCCTTCCGCCGAGCCCACCACGCCAGCTCGACCAGGTTGGCGTTCCGGCTCGTCGCCCTCGCGTACCTGGAGTGCACGTGCAGATCAACGAAGTAGGGCATGCGCCTAGCATTCCCGCCAAGCAGGTCGTCAAGCGCCAACCGCAGCGCCGACGGCGAGGCGGACGACCGCCTCCAGGCAGTCGAGCCGCGGCGCCAGGGTGTCGTTCTCGGACACGTCGAAGCGCCTGGCCAGGACCGGCCGCACCCTGCTCGTGCACGCCGAGGCGGTCCTCGCCCGCCTGGACGAGGCCCAGCGGGAGCTCGGGGAGATCGCCGGGCTGCGGCGGGGCCGCCTACGGCTGGCCAGCTTCCCCACCGCCATCGCCACGCTCGTCCGCCGGACGTCGGTCGCCCTGGAGGACCTCGCCGGTGAGACCTGGATCGGCGGCACAGCCGCCAGGGACTGAACCCAGTCAGCGAGCTTCCTCCGTCCGCACCCCCTTCACCGCCAGCCACAGCGCCAGCGACAGCTCGGCCAGCCCGACAGGCAGCAGAATCCCCGGGACGAGCCGGTCCGACAGTGCCGGCGAGAGGATCAGCGCCAGGGTGTTCACGACATAGCAGCTGCCCGCCACGACCATCAGCGCGCCAATGACGCCCGGGATGAGCCCCGAGCGGAGGATCAGCGCGCCGATGAGCACGCAGAAGCCCGCGAAGAAGAGGAGCGCGAAGCCGAAGCCGGTGTCGAACAGGCCGATGGCGAGGTAGGACAAGGCCTGCCGCTGCCCCTCACCCAGCGCGGTGAGGGCGCCGCGTTCTTCGACCATCGCGAGCGGCACGTAGAGGTGGAGAAGGCTCGCTGCCTCGACCACCACGCCGGCGACGCTGAACACGAGCGCGAGGCGCGCCAGCGTGGGCTCGACCTCCCTGAACAGGCCGCAGATGAGCACGTTCGTCGCGATCGCGGGGACGAGATAGAGGAGGTGAACCGCCACCCCCCACCGCCACAGCGTCTCGTTGGCGGCGATCGCGCCCGCCGTCGCGGCGACGTCGCCTGGCACGACCAGCGATGACCGCACGACCACTTCGGCGAACAACCCGCCGGCAATCACCATGAGGTAGGACAGCCCCGCGATCCGTGCCTGCCGCACCGTGGCCGGACGAGCCTGTTCCATCAGACCCTGGTTCACCACGTCCATCACCCCATCCACCCCGGTGTGGTGCGTCGATTGCTGTGCGGATGCCTGACGCTACCGACCGGGCGGTGCCGGCGGATCGGCCATCGGGTTGGCCCACGACGCCAGGCGTCGCCGCTTCCACGGCTAGCCCCGACCAAGGTATGGGTCGCTATGACCTTGGTATCGATTCCGGCGCCCCGGCGTGGGCTGGGTGAGCCAACGCGACCGACGGCCTCCGGCCCCTGACCCTCCACCTCCGGGCTCGCCGGGTTTCTTTCGTTTCGACTGGATTGGTGGGAAACTGCTGTGGACATGCCGATCCAGCTGACCCTGCTGCAGGGTGGTTCCTCGGCGTTCCAAACCGGCCCGATCGCGCCGTGAAGCCGATCCCGTTGGCCGCCAACCGGTTCCCCCGCTTCTACCGCGGCGGGTCGGCCATCGACGAGTTGCGCGGCGCGCCTGGGGCGGACGGGGCGTTCTTTCCCGAGGACTGGGTCGGCTCGACCACGGCTGCGTTCGGGTCGGCCGGCGAGGGTCTGACCCGGCTGGAGGACGGCCGGACGCTCCGCGAGGCGATCCGCTCCGACCCGGACGGCTTCCTGGGACAGCGCCACGCCGAGGCCTACGGCGACGACCCGGCGCTGCTGGTCAAGCTGCTGCACGCCGGCGAGCGCCTGCCCGTCCACTGCCATCCGGATCGTGACTTCGCCCGCCGCCACCTCGATTGCCCCTGGGGCAAGACTGAGGCGTGGGTGATCGTCGGCACCGACGACTCCAATCCGGTGGTACACCTGGGGTTCCGCGAGGACATGGACCCCGCCCGGCTGGTCGGGCTGGTCGAGGCCCAGCGGGTCGAGGCCCTGCTGGCCGGCCTCAACGCCGTCCCGGTGGCCGCCGGCGACACCGTGCTCGTCCCCGCCGGGATGCCGCACGCCATCGGGCGGGGCGTTCTGCTGGTCGAGCTCCAGGAGCCGACCGACTTCTCGGTGCTACTGGAGTGGGAGGGCTTCGCTATCGACGGCCGGGTCGAGGGCCATCTCGGGCTCGGCTTCGCCCTGGCCCTGGGCTGTGTCGACCGGGCCGCCTGGAGCCCGGCGCGGCTGGCCCGGCTGCGCGGCGGGCGGGGGCCGGTGCGCCCGGGGGCCGAGCGGCTGTTCCCAGCCGAGGCCGATCCCTTCTTCCGGGCCGAGCGGCTGAGACCGGACCCCGCCGCCTCCCTGGAGGCTGCCTTCTCGATCCTGGTCGTCACAAAGGGTTCGGGCAAGCTTGAGACGCGCGGCGGCTCCCTGGGGCTGCGCCGCGGCGACACGGTGCTGATCCCCTTCGCCGCCGGACCCGGTGCGGTGCGCGGCCGGCTCGAGGCGGTCCGCTGCCTCCCTCCCGACCCGGGAGGCACCCCGTGAGCGGCGACGAGCTGCTGGTTGGCATCGACGTCGGCACCACCCTGTGCAAGGCGGCGGTGGTCCGCGCCGCGGATGGGACCGAGGTCGCCCACGGCGCGACCCGGACCCCCTGGACGGTCGTGCCGACCGGGGCCGAGCTGGCCCCTGAGCGGCTCCTGGAGGCGGCAATGGCCGCGACCGCGGCCGCCCTGGAGCACGCCCCCGACGGGCCGGTGGCCGGCGTCGGGGTGACCAGCATGGCCGAGACCGGCGTGCTCCTCGACCACCACGGCCGGCCGCTGGCCCCGGCGATCGCCTGGCACGACGCCCGGGGCGAGGCCGAGGCGGCCCGGCTCGCCGCCGACCTGGGGCCCGAGCGGTTCCCGGCCCGCACCCGGCTGCCGGGCCGCCCCCCGTGGTCGGTCGCCCAGTACGCGTG
>Ga0081538_10000509_pt1 | contig 43516 bp, 37 predicted proteins | sample TabmetS5T2R1_FD_71022 | JGI IMG/M metagenome (GOLD analysis project Ga0081538, IMG submission 71022) | Tabebuia heterophylla rhizosphere microbial communities from the University of Puerto Rico - S5T2R1 | ecosystem: Host-associated > Plants > Roots > Rhizosphere ... | reverse complement strand
GCCTGTGGGGGGTGGGGGGGGCCGCCGCGGCGGGCCACGTCGAGCCGACGGACACGGTGGCCGTGCTCGACTTCGACTGAGCGGGTCGCTGAGCCTATTCCGGCTCCGGTTTCGGCGCGTGCGTTGAGCTCTCCCCTCCCATGTAGGTGACCTGCTCGGGTTCGAGGAACACGTCCCGCGCTCGCTGCTCGTCTGGCACCGGCGCCCGGAATAGCACGACGGTATCTCCGAAGCGGAATACATCGCCGTCGCGCAGCCGGCGTTGCCGGGTGATGCGCTCGCCGTTCAGGAAGGACCCATTGCGGGACTCGTCGTCGACGAGCGCCCAGCCCTCCTCGGTATGCAGGAGATGAGCGTGGCGGCGCGAGACCTCGCTGTCCCAGGACAGCACGATGTCGTTGTCCGGGCGCCGGCCGATCCTTATCGGCGAGCGCTCGGCCTCGAGTGTCACGACCCGCTGGCTTCCACCGCCGTCATGCAAGGCGACGAAAGCCCGCCCTCTCCGCTCAGCCCGGATCCGGTCTGAGAGCAGAGCGTCGGCGCGGGATAGGTCGCCGCTCTCGGCCAGGCCGATCCCCAGCTTGAGCGTGAGGTCGCGGCGGGCTGGGTCGTCGTCCGGAAGCAGCGACACGGCCCGCTCGAGCAGGCTGACCGCCGGCCGGATGTCACCCCGCGCCAGGGCGCGGGTCCCGGACGCGCCCAGGTGGCGGGCAGCGCGAGTGGCGAGCTCGGGTCGCTGCTCGTCGCCGGGCACCAGCTCCGAGAGGTTGTGAACAGCGCGCTCCAGGTGGTGGCCGAGGATCTCCTGGTACTCGCTCGCGCGCTCGCCCGCCTCACGCTCCAGCCAGTCCGCGTAGCGCTCGTGGAGATCGGCGCGCTGCGCTTTGAGGATGCCCTGGTAGGCCACGTCACACAGGAGGATGTGCTTGAAGCTGAAGGTCCTTCGGCCACCGAGGCGCCCGCCGTCTGCCTCGATGATCTGCTTGCGCACGAGCGCGCCGAGGTGAGACTCCAGCTCGGAGCGGTCGCGCCGCCCGGCCAGCAGCAGCAGCGCCTCGTCACTGAACGACTCGCCGATGACGGCCGCGGCCTTCACGATCGCGAGCTCAGCCGAGTCAAGTCGATCGAGACGGGCGGCCAGCACGGCTTGGACCGTGGGCGGCATGGGCAGAGCGGCCGGGTCCTCGCCGCGGTGGCGCTCGTCGATCAGCATGCGGACGAGCTCCTCGACGAACAGCGGATTGCCCTCGGCGTTCACCGCCACCCGATCCCAGACGCCCGCAGCCACATCCGCCTCACCCACCAGCTGCCCCACGAGCGCGTGGCAGTCGACTTCACTCAGCGGCTCCAGGTCGATTCGCCGAGCGCCCGGGACCCCCTGGGCAAAGGTCGGTCTGATGTCGAAGAGCTCAGCTCGAGTGACGGCGATGAGCAAGACCGGGACGGAACCGATCGCCATCGGCAGGTACTCGATGAGCTCGAGAAACGTGGGCTCGGCCCACTGAATGTCCTCCAGAACAACCACCAGCGGGCGCTCGCTCGCGACCGCCTCCAGCAGCTTGCGCACCGCCCAAGACGTGTCCTCTGGATAGGCGCTGGAATCCACCACCCCCAGAGCACCGGCGACGCGCTCGGCGACTGTGGCCCGGTCGTCGTCCGCCGGCAACAGGCAGGAGATCCTCGTGAGAACCTCGTCGGAGCTGTGACCGTCCTCGGTCCCGGCCAGCTCCGCGACGATCTCTCGCAGCGGCCAGAACGTCAGGCCCTGCCCGTACGAGAGACAGCGTCCCGTCACCCCAGTAGCTGCGGCGCCCAGGGATCGGACGAAGTCGCTCGCCAGCCGGGTCTTGCCGACCCCGGCGGGTCCCACGACGGTCACCAGCTCACAGGTTCCCGCGCTGACAGTGCGGTCGAAGGCGTCGCGGAGCATCTGCAGCTCACGCTCGCGGCCGACGAGCGGCGAGCTGAGGCCACGGTCGATTCCCCTGTCCGGGCTCGCGACGTCGAGCAGCCGGAACGCCGGCACGGGTTGCCTCTTCCCCTCGACCTCGACCGGCGCAACCGCCTGCACCAACACCGCGCCCCGGACGAGCTCGAGCGTCTGCTCTCCGATCAGGATCTCGCGTGGCGGCGCCGACCGCTCGAGCCGCGTGGCCACGTTGACGGCCTCACCGCTCACGAAGTCCTCCCCCTCCGAGGAGTCTCCGACGATCACCTCGCCGGTGCTGACTCCCGTTCTGGCCCGCAGGCGAACGCCCCAGCGCAGGTCGAGCTGGTCGTTCAACTCGCGGAGAGCCGCACGCATCTCGTTGGCGGCCCTGACCGCGCGCAGGGCGTCGTCCTCGTGCACGGTCGGAATGCCGAAGACGGCCATCACGGCATCGCCGATGAACCTCGGGGACGCTCCCTCGTGACGCATGAGCACCTCGCTCATGGCGTCGAAGTAGCGGGCCAGCACCTGGCGCAGCGTCTCAGGACTGAGCGCCTCCCCGAGCTGCGTCGAGCCAACCAGATCGGAGCGTACGATCGTGACGATCTTCCTGAGCCCCTGGGCTGTGGGCGGGGCGTCGAGCGCGGTTCCGCACACAGGACAGAACCTCGCTTCGTCGGGCGCCTGCTCACCACAGCTCGGACACGCGCGCACAGGCTGAGTCTAGGGCCGGCAATCTAGCGCGCGATCCTGGCGCAGTGCTGCCAGAAGCGCGGAGGACGCTCGGCGCGACAACGGTGCCGCCGAGCGTCGGCGGGCGCATGCCCGTCGGGGATGCCGGCGTCAGGCGACGGCGATGCGAGGTGCTGAGTCCGCGACTTCGGACGCGTCGCTTCCGAAGCGGGCTCGGAGTCGTCGGAGCCGCCACAGGCGGCCAGCGCCACGCACAGCGGAATCAGGGCTGGGGCAGGGCGGCGCACCTAACGCTGGGCCGAGAACCTCAGCGTGTCGTCCTCCGTCCTCAAGTGCACGTCGCGGAACCCCGCGGCGGACAGCCGGCCCGGCAGCTCGGCGGGCGAAATCAGCACCTTCGTATCGCCGATGTGCAGAAGCCAGAACCCGATGCCGCGCCCGATGCTGTCGGTCCCGACGAAGGATCCACCCGGGCGCAGGACGCGTGCGACCTCGCCGAACAGGCGGTCCTGGGCGCGGGCCGACGGCACGTGGTGGAGCATCGTGAAGCAGGCAACGACATCGAACGAAGCATCGGCGAATGGCATCGCGGTGCCGTCGCCCTCCACGATCTCCACCCGATCTCCGAGCCTCTCACGCAGCGGCGCCGCCAGGCGAGGATCGATCTCGAGCGCCGTCAGGCGTCCTGCCCTGCCCGAGAGCACCTCGGTGGCAGGGCCGAATCCGGGCCCCACCTCCAGGACGTCGCCGGCGATGTCGAGGCCGCCGATCGCCGGTGGGACGAGTTCCTCGCGGACGTGGCTCTTCCACGCCTCCCGGTTGCAGTACCAGTTGTGCAGCCGGTTCATGTGTCGGCTCAGCCGAACCCGAGGGCCGCTGCGACGAACGCAAGCACGATCAGGACCACAGTTATGAAACGGAGTCGCTCCGGCGTAATCCAGCCGTAGGTCCTGGCGCCAAGCCAGGCCCGAATCCCTGCCGCTCCGGCGGCTGCGGTCGTCGCGCTGGCCATGCACTGGGCGCACACGCCAGCAAGTATGGCGAGCAACAGACCGGGTCGGTAGCCTCCGCCCCTTGAGCCGCCTTCTGGTGCCCCGCATGCTCGCAGCCGGCTCGTTGGCGTCATCCACAACAGCTTTTCGGGTGGGCCTGAGCCAGTTGTCCCTCCTGCTCGAACGCACACCGCCTCTCGTATGGCTGGCCGTTCGGGCGTCGGTAGGCGGCGCCGAGGCGGCGAGGGCCGAGGCGGAGTTTCGCGACGACATGCTTGCGCTCGCCCGCGAATCTGCCGAGGTGTCATGGCGAGAGCTGCGACGCGGACTCGACGACTTCGACGCATTCAGCCGGCCCGGCGGGGAGGCAAGGGCAGAGCCACACCGTCCCTACAGGGCCAAGCGGTGAGCACGGCTACCGTCGCGAACGACGACGTCATCGCCCAGCTCGGGGCGACCACGGAGATCGATCTGCTGCGCGAGCGGATCGGAGCGTGGCTCGAGGGAGTCGACGGCGAGCTGCGCGAGCCGCTCGGCTGGGCTCTCGCCGGCACGCCCAAGCACTTTCGCCCGCTGACCCTGTTCGCCTGTCACCGGGCGCTGCTCGATAGCGCGGCGTCTGAGTCCGTCGAGCTCGCCTTCGCGGTCGAGCTGATGCACAACATGTCGCTCGTCGTCGACGACGTCCTCGACGGGTCGGACGAGCGCCGGGGGATCCCCACGGTCGAGACGAAGTTCGGGCGCCTGACCGCGCTGATGGCGTCGGGCTACCTCGTCGCCGACGCCTTCGACTCAGTCGCCGACGACGATTTCGCGGTGCGCCACCTGTCCGAGTTGCTGCGTCGGCTCGGCGCGGCTGAGTGCCTCCAATGGCGGCTGCGGCGTCATCCGCTGGGCGTCGAGGACTGGCTGCGGATCGCGGGTGAGGACACCGGCTCGATGTTCGAGGTCTGCGCCGTACTGGGTGGGCGCTCCGAGCAGCTCCGGCGCTACGGCCACCACCTCGGCGTGCTCTACCACGGCTGCGACGACGTCGGCGACCAACGCGGGCTCGAGGCTCTCGGGGGCGGCGGCGAGGAGGACATCCGCGACGGGATCCTGACGCTGCCCGCCGCCCTCGCCATCCGCGACCCTGAGATCCGTCAGCTCTTTCTGGTCGACGACGACGACGAGCAGCGGCTCACGGCCCTGGCGGATGCCCAACGCGCCCAGCTCGACGACGCCGAGGATGTGCTGGACGGTGTCGCGGACTCGGCTCGTGCCGAGGCGGCGCAGTTCGCGTGCCATCCCGAGCCGCTGCTCGCGCTCGTGGACCAGGTGCGCCAGCTCTCGCGCCGCTAGCGCCCCGGAGGCCTGGTCGGCGTCAGGAGATGCCGCATCGAGTCGACCCAGTCGCTACCGCTCGACCAGACCTTCGCGGCGGCAGCGTACGGGGCCCACGCATAGCGAAGCCACACGTACATGGGAGCGAAGCCGGAATCCGGCTCGTCGATCTCGACCGGTCGCCCGAGGCCGCGCCTTTCGACGATGACGCGGGCCGCGTCGAGACCACCGGTGACGGCGGACTCGATGACCGTCATCCCGATGCGGTTTGCGCAGAAGTCGCCCGCAAGGGTGAGGTTCTCGATGCCGTCGCAGGCGGCCGGCGGCCGCCAGATGTCGGTGCCGGTCTCGTTGATGAACAGTGTCGCGTCCGCGTTCGAGTGGAATTTGGTTCGCTTCCAGTCGATGTCGCTCGACTGGCCCCAGCGTTCGCCGGGGTCGAAGTCGAGGTACTCGGCGAGCTCGCGCAGCATGGCCATCGCGTCGTCATCGTCGTCCGTGCCGGGCAGCCCGTACAGGTCCGACGACGAAAGTGAGAGCACAGTGACGTCGAACCCCGGCATCCCCTCCCAGGTCTGGGAGATGTCGGTGAACGCCAGCGCGAGCTCCGAGCCGAACAGGCCGACGGGCTCGGCTGGGATGTGCCGCAGCTTGCGCTTGAAGTAGAGGTTGACGATCGGGATCCGCTGAGTCTGAAGCCGGGACACCTCGGCCAGCCTCGGCAGCGCCTCGACGATGCGGTGGCCGGACTTGCCCGAGCGCACCAGGTCCAGCAGCGCGGCTTCCGGCACCGCGAGGATGAGCTCGTCGACCTCCTCGCTCCGGCCGTCCCCGAGGCCGATCTCGGTCACGCGGCCATCCGTGTACGAGACGCTCGTGACCGGCGTATTGCAGACCATCTCGACGCCGGCCCGCTCGAGCGCGGCCTTGAGCGGCTCGATCACCTGGCGCGAGGCCGGCCCGCGGGCGAGCGAGAACGTCGGCGTTGGCTCGGCCATGTTGTACTCGAGGAATTCGAGGTAGTCGTCGGCCGAGGTCAGATAGCTACGAATCGCCCACACCCGCGTGATGAAGGCGTCGCAGGCCGCCGCCGCTCCTTCCGTCATGTAGGGACGCGACCTCAGGAACCCGTTCACGCTCATGTCGTCCAGCGACATCGTCGGATTGAGCCGCTCGGCCAGCAGGTCCACGGTTGCGTACGCGAACAGGAACATGTCCGCAGGTGAGCCCACCCCGGAGAAGACGTTCCGCCACAGGGCCGTCACCGATTGGGCATTGCCGACCTCGGTGAATTTGGGGAACTCGCCGCGGCGCAGCTGCTTGACGGTCCGGAAGGGGCGGAAGCGGGTGTTCCGGTCCTCGCCCGTGACCTCCTCCAGCAGGCGCCAGAAGTTCCCGTACCAGCTCAGGTACATGTGCGGGTAGACGTCGATCTCGACGCCATCCTCGTGGCGCGATCGGAGGTCGCCCCCGAGGACGTCCTCCTTCTCGTAGAGCTTGACCCGGTAGCCGCGCTGGGCCAGGCGCAGCGCGGCCGTGAGGCCGGCGAGGCCGCCTCCGGCAACGGTCACATGCGGGGCCTCGCTCATCGGGTCATTGTCTCCGATGCCACCAGCTTGCGCGCGCGAACGACGTCCGCAAGCTCCGACGGCGCCCCGAACCAGTCGCACAGCGCCACGACCCGCTCGATCGCGCTGCAGGGTTCGCCGATTGCGCGCTGGTGCTCGGCAAGGCGCGTGGCCGCGCGCAATTCGAGCAGCTTCGCGTTCTGCTCGCGCGCGGCCCGGACAGCCGACTCGTATGCCTTCGTGGCGCCCTGCGGATCGGGCGAGTCGCCCGCCATCAGGGCCCTTCCCTTGAAGCGGAACAGCTCGGATGCAGAGAAGCGCTCCCCGGTTTCCTCCATATATTCCTCGCCGGCACTGAGCACGTCCAGCGCGCCGGAGCGGTCATCCGCGGCGAGCCGCAGATCGGCGAGCAGCACATACAGATGCGGAAGCCCGAGCCGTGAGCCGGAGCGGAGATAGGCATCGAGGCTCTGCTCGACCCGAGCCGTCCCAAGGTCGAGCTCGCCGGCGCGTCCCCGCAGCCAACCTGCGAGCAGGGACGAGACCGCACGCCAGTAGCCGATGTCGTTGTCGATGCTGTGCGCGCGGGTCTTCTCGACCCAGTGTCCGAACTCCGGAATCTCGGTGCGGCTCAGGTGCAGGAAGCTGCGCATGCCCCACGCCTGCGCGCGTGTGACCGGCCCGCCGACGCGCTCGGCGCGCTCGAGGCTGAGGTCGCTGCGCTCGCGCGCCGCCTCGGCATGGCCCAGGTTCCAGAGCGCGAGCGCGACGTAGGCGAGCGCGCCGACCTCGGTGTCGCCCTGCGCCTCGTAGATCTGGTCGAACCGTTCCGGTCGCTGGGAGCGGACGTAAGCATCCTCGAGGTTCTCGCGCGCAAGGTCGAAGTTCCCCAGATACATGTGGACGAGGCCCAGGTAGAGATGCCCTTCAGCCAGGCGGGCCGGGTGATCGTCGCGCTCGCCGAGTGCCTGCATCTCGTCCGCCAGCTCGAGCGCGGGCCCGTACTTGCCGCGCAGCAGCTGGAACATCCACTGCCCGCGGATCACGGCCACCAGCCGGTCGTCGTTGCGGGTCCGCTCGCACGCCGTCCTGGCTCTCGCGTACGCGTCGTCGACCCCCTCCGCCGCGTAGCCGTATCCGGCCTGCAGTGAGGCTGCGAGGTGGGTCAGGAACTCGACGCGCTCCAAATCGTCGCCAGGATGTGCCTCGGTTGCCTCGAGCGCCTCCAACCCGCGCCGGAAGTGCTCCGCCGCCTCGAGGTAGGCCGCACGCTCGAGCGCCCGGGTCCCGGCCGCGTACCAGAAGTGCAGCGCCTGAGAAGGCTCGCCGGCCGCGGACCAGTGATGTGCGACGACCTCGGGCTCCCGTTGGGCGACGTCGGGGAAACTCCGGACCAGGGTGTGGGCGACCTGACCGTGAAGCTCGTGGCGGCGCCTGCGCAGGATCCGCTTGTAGGCCGCCTCTTGGAGGAGTGCGTGCGTGAACTCGCAGCGCTCGGGCATCCCGACGACGGGCCGGACCACGTCTTGCTCGGCGAGCTGGGCCAGCGCCGGCTCGAGATCCCCGTCGCGCGAGGCGACAACGGCGAGCAGCGACCGGTCGAACTCGCGTCCGAGGATCGCGGCCACGTCGATCACATCGGCCAGCTCTGGGAGCCGGTCCAGACGCTCGGTGAGGAGGCCGTCGAGGGTGGGCGGGACGACGGTCGCAGGTGCCTCTCCGCCCATTCCGGAACCGCGCTCGAGCATCTTGATCATCTCTTCGACAAACAGCGGGACGCCGTCGGCGGCCGAATCCAGCCAGCCCAGCACCACTGAATCGAGCGGCCTGTCGCTTGCAGCGGTGGCCATCGCCCGGACCTCGCTTGACGTCAGCGGTCCGAGCTCGATCTCATGCACCGCCCCCCGGGGCGTCCAGGGCGGTTCGAATTCGGGCCGAAAGGTCAGAACGCATAGAACCGGGAGGCCCGGCAGGCCGGCGATGATTCGCCCGAGCAACTCGACGGTCGTCGGATCCGCCCAGTGGAGATCCTCAACTACGAGCAGCAGGGGATGACGAGACGGGTCAGTGACGAGGAGGGACTCGAGGGTTCGCAGCGTCGCGGTCCGGGCGTCACGGGGGCTGAGGTCAGGGCCGGAAGCCCCGTTGCCGTCATCGATCGAGAGAAGCTCCGCGACGAGCGGGACGGCCTGGGCCGGGTCGAGCCCGGTGTCGACAACCGCCTGCCGCACCGCCTCCAGTTGCCGGCGGCCCGGCTCGGTTCTTTCGAGGCCGAGGTGGCGCTCGAGGAAGCGGATGACCGGATAGAGCGAGGTGGTTCCGTGGTGAGCCGAGCACTGCCACACGTGCTCGGCGCGAGCGTGCCTTGCCTCACCCTCCCGCAGCGCGTGGACGAGGCGGCTCTTGCCGATGCCCGCCTCCCCCCTCACATGGACCACGGCGCCCTGTCCGCTCCCGGCCTGCCGCCAGGCGTCCGTGAGGCTGTCCAGCTCGCGATCGCGGCCCATGACCGGCGTCATGCGGCGCGCGCCCGCGACCTCGAGGCGGCCGACGGCGCCGGTCGGACGCACGGCACGGTGCACGTCGATTGCTCGCGACACGCCCTTGAGCTCGTGCTCGCCCAGCGGCTCGGTCTCGAAGTAGCCCTCTGTGAGTGCGTGCGTGTCACCGCTCATCACGACGGATCCCGGCACGGCGACGGACTGCAGTCGTGCGGCGATGTGCGGGGTCTCTCCGACGATGTCGTGCTGCGAGCGCGCTTCGCCGGCGCCCATCTCCCCGACGACGACGAGCCCGGTGTGCAGCCCGACCCGGACCTCGAGCGGGATGCCGAGTCGCTCGCGGAAGTTCGCGCTCACGGACACGACCTCGTCGACGATGCCGAGGCCGGCGTGGACCGCCCGCTGGGCGTCGTCCTCGTGAGCGCGTGGGTAGCCGAAGTAGGCCACCACGCCGTCGCCGAGGTACTGGGCCGTGTAGCCGTCAAAGCGCTCGATGGCTCGTACACACGCGTGCTGGTAGGCGCTGAGCACATCGCGCCAGTCCTCGGGGTCGAGCGACCCGGCGAGCGGGGTGGACCCGACGAGGTCGCAGAACAGCACGGTCATCTGGCGCCGCTGGCCGGCGCCAGGAGCGCCCATGGGCTGGACGGCGGCCGGCCCAACCTCGAGGCGGCCACCGCAACCGCCGCAGAATTTCTGTCCTGCGGGGTTTTCGAGACCGCAGCGACCACACCTCATGCTGGTAGTCCAACCACCCCCAAGCCGAAGCCACATCCAGCATAACCGGGGGGCCTGCCGCTACGAGCGAGCCGCGGGCGCCAACTGGCGATTGCGGATCAGGGCGACGGCGGAACCGGCAGCGGACCGCCCAGCTCGGTCCAGGCGGGAGGCGAGTAGGCCTCTCCCGGCCGGCCGCCTACGGCGACCATCCGAAAGCCCGCCGGGCCGGGGACGATGCGTCGCTTCTGGGCTGGGCCGACCCGCGCGAAGACCCCCGGCTCGAGGCGGTGCTCCTCGCCGGCCACGAGAAGGGTCGCCGAGCCCTCCAGGGCGATGTAGATCTCCTCCTGGCGAAGATCGTGCTCATCGGCCGAGTCGTGGAGGTGGTCATGGTTTGGATACCCCTCCCACCCAGGCGGGAAGGCCATCACCTGCATTCCCACCGCGGTCGCGCCGAGCGAGGCGCGCGCGCGTCGGACGATCCCTTCAAAGATCGTTTCCATCTCGTCGATGCGCTTGATCGTGTAGTCCGCCATGTCAGCTCCCTTCTGCGGTTGGCGAAGGTGCTGATGCGCCGCGCGACGGAAATTCATCGTCGCTAGATGAATTCCGGCTCGAACCTGCATCTGCCCTTGCGTGAGAGCGAATGCGACCATCGAGTAATGAGCGCCGAAGCGGCGAAGACAGGCGAACTCGAACGGGCCCGGCTCGGGGACGAGGGCGCCTTCGAGCGCCTGGTCGCGCCTCATCGCCGCGAGCTGCACGTCCACTGTTACCGGATGCTCGGGTCCGCTCAGGACGCCGAGGACATGCTGCAGGAGACGCTCATGTCGGCGTGGCGCGGGCTTGAGCGCTTCGAACAGCGCTCGAGCCTGCGGACCTGGCTGTACCGAATCGCAACCAACGCCTGCCTCATGCGGCGCAGGGCTCGACGCGCGCACGAGCTGCCGGCGCCACCCGAGCCGCCGGGCGACTACCCGCCGGCCAGCGGCACCGCGATCGAGCCGGTCTGGCTCGAGCCGTATCCCGACTCCTGGCTCGAAGAGCTCCCGGATACGAGCCCCGGCCCCGAGGCCCGCTACGAGGGCCGCGAGGCCATCGAGCTTGCCTTCGTCACGGCTCTGCAGCGACTCAGCGCCCGCGAGCGCGCGGTCCTGATCCTGAAGGACGTGCTGGGCTACCGCGCCGCCGAGCTGGCCGAGCTGCTGGACACAAGCCCGCCCGCAGTCAACAGCGCGCTGCAGCGGGCCCGCGACAAGCTCCAACGCGTTCGGCGCCGCGAGGAGCCTCCGGCGCCCGGCTCGCGGGAGGAGCGCGAGCTAGTCGGCCGCTTCGCCGGCGCGTTCGAGTCCGGAGACTTGGAGTCGGTCGTGGCCCTGCTGTCGCGCGACGCGCGCCTGACCATGCCGCCAGAGCCGATGGAGTACGTGGGGCCCGCGGAGATACGGCGCTTCCTCTCCACCGTTCCGGCGCGCGGCGAGCTGCAGCGCTTCAAGCTCGTCCCCACACGGGCGAACGGACAGCCCGCCTTCGGGTGCTATCTGCGCATGCCCGACGGCCCGCTGCGCGCCTACGGCTTCATGGTCCTCACCCTCGGCGACCGACACGTCACGGCGATCACCGGTTTCCCCGATACCAGCGTCTTCGCCGGCTTCGGACTTCCACGCACGCTGCCGCGCGACTGATCGCCGTCACACCCCGCTGCGGGCCTACCCCGCCACTCGCGCTTCCTGCTCCTCCAGCCAGGCGTCGATCCAAGCGAGCAGCTCGGCGTGGCCGGTATCGATTCCGGACAGCCGCTCCCAGATGATTCCCTCGTTGAACGTGACGACGAGCGATACGAGCGCCTCGAGCGGGATCGGGAGCCCGTAGCGCTCGAGCGGCTCCGCCAGCGCCTCCCGCAGCACGGCTCGCCACTCGGCGTCGACGAGCGCCACGCGCTCGCGAAGCTCCGGCCGGCTCCACGCGAGCGCCTGCAGCTCGTACCAGATGCGCTGGTACTGCTCGTCCGCGTCGAGATAGCGCATCGCTGTGCGCCATTTCTCGAGGAACGGCACGTCACTCGCGTAGAGCTGGCGCTGGCGCTCGATCAGGCGTTCGGTGAAGCGCTCGAGAACCCGGGCCAGCAGGTTCTCCATCGACCCGAAGTAGTAGTGCACGAGCCCGTGGTTGGCATCGGCCTCCTTCGCGAGCCGGCGCGTGGTGATCTGCGCGTGACCCACGTCGACCAGCAGGCGCTCGGCCGCATCCAGGAAGCGATCCTCGGCATCCTCGCGTGGGAGCTTCGCAACGCTCACAGCATCTCCGCGATGCGCGCGGCGGCCTGGCGGGCGCCATCGGTCTCGACGGGCGCGTAGTCGACCTCGCGGCCGATCTCCTCGGCGATCGCGGCCGCGATCTCGGCGGGGCCGTCGCTCTCGAAGTCCATGCGCCGGCCGGCCCCGTAGCGGCCGAGGCGGTGGCAGACGTGGAAGTTCTGCTCGAAGTGGTGACGAAGCGGGAAATAGAGGAACGGCCGGCGGTTGGCGGTCAGCTCCATAGACGTCGTCAGGCCGCCCTGGACGACCGCGAGGTCGCACGCCGCGAGGTGTTTGTACAGGTCGTGCACGTACGCGCGCACCTCGAAGCCGTCGTGCTCGGGCAGCGTGGCCGGATCGATACGCGGACCGGCCACGACGATGAGGCGCAGCTGCGGGACGAGGTCGCGCGCAGCGGGGAAGGCGTCGATCACGCGCCGAAGCAGCGCTTCGCCGACGCCCGATCCGCCGACGGTGACTATGCAGACGCGTTCGCCGGGCGCGTAGCCGAGCTCCGCTCGCAGGCGCTCGCGGTCGGCGAACTCGCTCGGGTCGAAGCCGCTGACGTAGCCCGAGAACTCGAAGTGGTCCTCGGTCCAGTCGCGGATGAGCGGCAGGTCGGGCCCGAAGCTGTCCGGCACGACGTCGTCCGGGTTGCCGACGAACAGTGCGCGGTCGCGCACGCGCGGGAAGCGCGCGATGTGCTCGATCATCTCTGCGTTGTAGTCGGCGGTGAGGAAGGCCTCCCGCTCCTCGCCGTCCGCCATCGGCAGCCAGCCGACGAAGTCCGTCAGCCAGACGTAGGCCGCCCGCTTGCGCTCTGGGTTCTCGTGCAGGTAGTAGTCGATCTCCCAGCCCTCGTCCGCGATCCACAGGTCGTACTGCTCCTCGGACACCAGATCGTCGAAGACCATGTAGTTCGAGCACAGGATCTCGTCCATGCGGCGGATCGCCTGGAATGCGTGCAGGTCGTGCTCGGCCGACTCGCTCTCGATGTGATGGGACTCGTTCGCCAGGTCGGCGCTGGCCGGATGAATGCGCTCGCCCTCCCCCGCCAGGACCCGCGTGACCGGATCCTGGGCGAGCCAGTCGATCTCGAGGTCCGGCACCAGCCGGCGCAGCTCCTTTGCGATCGCGACGTCCCGGCGCGCGTGTCCCAGACCGATCGGCGAGGAGACGTAGAGCGCGCGCTTGCGACGGGAGCGTCCGCGCGTCCACGCGGAGGTGGGTGTGACGGCGCCCCCGTGCCGCGGCCCGACACGCTCGGCGAAGTCGCGCAGCAGCAGGTTGACCTTGACCGGGTCGCGCGCCAGCGGGATGTGCCCGGCGCCTTCCAGCGTTACGAGCGCCCCGCCTGTCAGCTCGGCCAGCGCCTCGCCGGAGTCGTGCGGTCGAATGTGGTCGTCGCTGCCGTGGATCACGAGCACCGGGCAGCGGATGCGGTCGGTCAGCTCACGGACCTCGGACTCGTTCTGCAGACGCGGTGCGAGCTGGGTCGCGACGAGTGTCTCGGGGCTGGTGTCGAGGCCCCAGCCGACGGCGTCTTCGCGCTGCTTCGTCGAATGCGGCTCGCTGAAGCACTGCGAGAAGAAGAACTCGAGGAAGTCCTCGTAGTCCTCGAGCCAGTAGTGCCGGTTCCACTTCTCCCAGCCCTCGTGGGCGGCGTGCTGCGTCTCGAAGTCCACTGCCGCGCGCTCGCGCGACATCACCGATCCGAGCGGCAGTGCGGGTCCGATGAACACGACCCCGTCCACGCGCTCCGGGTGTCCGGCCGCGAGCAAGAGCGACCGCTCGGCCCCGCGCGACAGCGCCGCGATCACCGCCCGCTTGGTGCCCGTCGCGTCCATGACGGCAAGCGCATCGGCGACGAACTCCGGCTCGGTGTAGTGCTCGGGCAGCGGCGGGCGGTCCGACTTCCCGTTGCCGCGCCCGTCGAAGGTCACGACGCGGAAGCGGCGCGCGAGGTACGGGATCTGCATCTTCCAGAAGCGCGAGTGGATGATCGACCAGGTCGGCATGAGCAGCACCGTGGTGTCGCCGTCGCCGTAGACCTCGTAGAAGCTGCGGACCCCGTCGCGCTCCACATAACCCTGGGCGTCCGGGTAGCGAGCTCGCGTCTGCTCCCTCGCGACGGCCGGCTGCGCGCTGACGGTCATCATCGCCTCCTGCGTTGTTTGGACGAACGACTAATACGAGTGACTAAGGTACCACCCGTGGCGGGCGTGGCGCAAGCACGCCGGACCCGTAGCCGGCTAGCCATTCAGGTGCTGATGGGCGAGCTGGATCGCCGTGGCCCCCTCGCCGACGGCGGTCGCGCAGCGCTTGATGGAGTTCGCGCGCACGTCGCCGGCCGCGTAGACGCCGGGTAGGCTCGTCTCGAGCAGACCCGTGGCGCCCGCGTCCGGGCCGGTGAGTACGAAGCCGCGGCGATCGCGCCGCAGCTCGTCACCGAGCCAGTCGGTGCACGGCTCGGCCCCCAGGAACAGGAAGAGATAGGAGAACTTCAGGCGGTTCCCGTCCCGCAGGACGACGGCCTGCAGCTCCCCGCGTTCGCCTTCGAGCTCCGCGATCTCGGTGCGGTCCCGGACGGCGACACCGAAGCGCTCCAGGTCGTGGATCAGATAGTCGGACATCGTCTCCCGGAGATCCGCGCGACGGTGTAGCAACGTCACCAGCGCGCCGCCACGCGCGAGCCAGATCGCCGCCTGGGCGGCCGAGTTTCCGCCTCCGACGACTCCGACCCTCGCCCCGGCGCACAGCAGCGCCTCCGGCGGCCCGGCGCTGTAGAAGACGGTGATCCCCTCGTACTCCTCCAGAGTCTCGACCGGGAGCCGGCGGTACTCGGCCCCGGTCGCGATCACGACGACGCGCGCGGAGACCTCGTAACCGCCCTCGAGATCGACGCGATAGCCGCCGTCCGCGGCGAGGAGGCGCTCGGCTCGGTAGGGGGTGGCCGTACGAGCCTGGAACTTGCGCGCCTGGACAACGGCGCGGCTGGCCAGCTCCGTGCCGCTGATCCCGCCCGGGAAGCCGAGGTAGTTCTCGATTCGCCGCGACGCACCGGCCTGCCCGCCGAGCCCGGAGCTCTCCACGACCAGCGTGTCGAGCCCCTCGGAGGCGCCGTAGACCGCCGCGCCAAGGCCGGCCGGGCCGCCACCGACCACCAGCAGATCGACCTGCTCGCGGCGCTCCAGCTCGAGACCGATCCCGAGGCTGCGTGAGAGCTCCCCGTTGCTCGGCCGCTCCAGCGCCGGTCCACCGGGCAGCACGACGTAGGGCATCTGGCGCCGCGCCTCGCCGTCCGGCTCGACGAGCGAGTACGGCAGGCGCTGGCGCCTCGCGAAGTCGACGATCCGGCGCGTCTCGGCATCGCCGCGCTCGCCGACGATCTCCACCCCTACGCCGGGCTTCTGTTGGAGAGCCTCGCGGCGCCGGATGAACGCCGGCAGGATCAGATCCGACAGCGTCGAGTCTTCGACGAGCAACGACCGGAACGCGTCGCGCTCGACGGCCACATAGCGCATCGGCCGCGTGGCGACCGCGCGCAGATACACCGTCTGCCCCGACATCAGGTTCAGCTCACCGAGAAATCCCGACGCGCCGTGCCGGATGATCTCGTTGCCGGCGACGTCGTGAATCGCCGCCTCGCCCTCCAGGATCGCGATGAACGGGTACTCACGGTCGCCCACATCGAAGAGGACCTCCCCCACCTCGGCGCTCCGCTCGCTCCCATGCTCGGCCAGCGTTCGAAGCTGGTCTTCGGAAAGCCGTGGGCTGCCGGGTCCCGCCACGTCCGCAGCGTAGCGAGCGGGCTGCGCCGCCCCGAGTAGATCGGACTCCGAGGCACTCGCATCCAACTGGCAAAGGAGCACCATGGCGCTGCAGATAGGCGACACCGCACCGGACTTCGAGGCCGAGACGACCGAGGGGCAGATCAGCTTCCACGACTGGATCGGCGACGCCTGGGCTGTGCTCTTCTCGCACCCGCGTGACTTCACGCCGGTGTGCACCACCGAGCTCGGTTACATGGCATCGATCAAGCCCGAGTTCGATCGCCGCGGCGTGAAGATCATCGGCCTGTCGGTCGATCCGGTCGACAACCACGAGCAGTGGGCCCAGGACATCGCTGAGACGCAGGGGACCGCGCCGAACTACCCGCTGATCGGCGACCGCAACTTCGAGGTATCGAAGCTCTACGGGATGCTGGCGCAGGACACGAGCGGCGACCCGACCGAGCGGACGCCTGCCGAGAACCAGACCGTCCGCAACGTGTTCGTGATCGGCCCGGACAAGAAGATCAAGCTGATCCTCGTCTACCCCATGACGACCGGCCGCAACTTCGACGAGGTGCTGCGCGTGATCGACTCGCTGCAGCTGACCGCGAACCACAAGGTCGCCACGCCGGCGCAGTGGCAGCAGGGCGAGGACGTGATCATCGCCGGCTCGGTCTCGGACGAGGAGGCCCGCGAGAAGTACCCGGACGGCTGGGAGTCGCCAAGGCCCTACATCAGGATCGTGCCGCAGCCGCGCTGAGCGTCAGCCGCGGCTGGCGGCCGCACGCCGGGCGTGAGAATCTCGCGCGATGAACCCGCCCGAGCCGTCCGCCCAGCAGTTCGCGATCCGTCTGGACTCGATCAGCGACCTCTTCTGGCCGTTCGACGCACGGCCGGTGGCTGACCGCACGCTGTCGGCGGACGCCCGCTGGCATCTGCTTGATGAGTGGGATCGGCTGCGCGATGGGAAGCCCTCCACGCTGACGATCTACGCACCGGCCAGTGAGCGCTCCGAGACAGACGAGAACGCCGTCCGCGCCGCCATCCACCGCAGCCTCCAGAAGGCGGCGGGGCCGCTCCGGCGTGTGGACCCGCTGTCGCGTCAGGAGATGGTCGCCATCCGCATCGGGATCATCTTCCTGTTCCTGTCGATCGTGGTCTCGACCGCCATCGACCGGAGTACGGATGATGTGATCCTGGCGGGCATCTCCCAGGGCATCCTGGTCGTCGGCTGGGTGGCGCTATGGCGGCCGGCCGAGCGCTTCATCGTCGAGGTGGTCCCTCACTTCTTCAACCGCCGGCGGATCTCGGAGTTCGCCGACATCGACGTGCGCTTCGCCTGGGTCTAGCCGGGCTTGTAGCAGCACGCCTCGATCCGGAAGGGTCGATTGATGAGTTGTAGGGGCCATAGCCCCCCAAACCCTTCAATCGGTGATCCGGCGCGCCAGATCACTCCGGCTTGTGGCAGCAGGCCTCGACGTTGTTTCCGTCCGGATCGAGCACGTACGCGCCGTAGTAGTTCGGGTGGTAGATCTCGCGGACGCCGGGCGCTCCGTTGTCGGTCGCACCCGCTTCCATGGCAGCGGCGTGGAAGGCGTCGACCGTCGCGCGATCCGGCGCCTCGAACGCCACGTGCACGCCCGTCTGCGGAGAGCGCCGGCCGGTGCCGATCCAGAAGAAGGGCTGGCGGCCATCCCCGAAGCCGCCGATTCCGGGCACCGGCTCCATCATCAGCTGCAACCCCAGCGGCAGCAGCGCCTTCTCGTAGAACGCCTTGCTGCGCTCGTAGTCGCCTACGTCCAGTCCGATGTGGTCGAGCATTGAGTCCTCCTGTGTCCAGGTGCAGTCTGTCCGATCGCGGGCTGTCCAAATCCGCCCGGCTGCTGCGTCGTATGAACAAGAGGCCGCGTAAGGTGCGGCCGAGTACGAGTCTGGAGGCGTCATGCCCAACTACATGCTGCTGTTCTACGCCCCGGAGGCCGCCGACGAGGCGGAGCAGGCCGAGCGCGATGCCGAGCTCCCCGTTTGGTTCGAGCTCATAGACAGCCTCCGCGAGGCCGGCCTGCTCGTCGCCAACGGTCGGCTCCATGCGACCGACAGTGCCACGACCGTCCGGAGCCGCAACGGCGAGACCGAGCTGACCGACGGGCCGTTCGCGGTGACGAAGGAGTTCCTGGGCGGCTACTTCCTGCTCGAGTGCCGCGACCTGGACGAGGCGCTGAAGGTGGCCGAGCGCGTACCGCTGACGCGTTACGGATCGGTCGAAGTGCGGCCGGTGATGAGCCCGAACGAGGAGCCCGGCGGCGAATCGACCGCACAAGGGTGAGTGCGAGCGGTGAGCGGCGGCCTCCGGCGGACGACCCGGCCGCCGCGCTCACTCGCGCCTTTCGTGACGAGCGCGCGGCGGTCCTAGCGACGCTGATCCGGCATGTCGGCGACTTCCAGCTCGCGGAGGACGCGGTCCAGGATGCGTTCGCCGACGCGGCCAAGTCCTGGCCGCGTGACGGCGTCCCGGCCAGCCCGGGCGCCTGGCTCACGACCGCCGCGCGGCGCCGCTCGATCGACCGCCTGCGGCGTGACCGCTCGCTCGTGGATCGCTCGGAGCGGCTGGCCGAGCTCATGCGCCTCGACACCCAGGAGCACGATTCGGTGAACCACGAGAGCTCCATAACCGATGACCGGCTACGGCTGATCTTCACCTGCTGCCACCCGTCGCTCGACCTGCCGGCTCGTGAGGCGCTGACGCTGCGCGCGCTCGGCGGTCTGACTACTGGCGAGATCGCACGCGCGTTCCTGGTGGCAGAGCCCACCATGGGCAAGCGGATCGTGCGTGCCAAGCGCAAGATCGCCGACGCACACATCCCCTATCGCGTGCCGCCCGACGAGGAGTTGCCCGACCGGCTGCGCGGCGTGCTGCGCGTCGTCTACCTGATCTTCAATGAGGGCTACTCAGCGTCAGAGGGCGACCGTCTCGTGCGCGGCGAGCTCTGCGCCGAGGCGATCCGGCTCGGGCGGCTGCTGGCCGAGCTGATGCCGGACGACGCCGAGGTGTGGGGACTGCTGTCACTGATGCTGCTGCACGACACGCGCCGCGACGCCCGCGTCGACGACGAGGGGCACTTCGTGCCGCTCGACGACCAGGACCGCTCGCGGTGGGATCCGGATCGGCTCGCGGAGGGCTTGCGCGCGCTCGAGCGCTCGGTGCGGCTCAGGCGACCCGGCGAGTACGGGCTGCAGGCCGCGATCACGGCGCTGCACATCAAGGCGGCGGATCCCGGGGAGACCGACTGGGAGCAGATCGCCGAGCTCTACGGGGCGCTTGCGAAGCTGAATCCGTCCCCGGTCGTCGAGCTCAACCGCGTCGCGGCCGTGGGCTTCGCCTCCGGCCCCGAGGCGGGCCTCGAGCTGATTCAGCCGCTGCTCAACGACCCCACCCTCGATCGCTATCAGCCCCTCCACGCCACTCACGCCGAGCTGCTCGCGCGGGCCGGCGACCGGGCCGCCGCCGAGCGCGCCTACGAGCGGGCGATCGCGCTGAGCGCCAACGAGGTCGAGCGCTCCGAGCTCGAACGGCGGCTGCGCACGCTGCGCGGCGGCTGACGCCGGGTTGTCCAAATCGGATCTCCCGCCGCGTCGTATTCATATGACCAACTCACAGACAGATCGCCGTAAGTGGCTCGCACTCGCGCTGCTCTGCAGCGTCCAATTCATGGTCGTGCTGGACGTCGCGATCGTGAACGTGGCCCTTCCTTCAATCAAGGAGGACCTGGGCTTCTCGCAGGAGAACCTCCAGTGGGTGATCAGCGCCTATGCGCTGATGTTCGGCGGTTTCCTCCTGCTCGGCGGTCGAGCGGCCGACCTGCTCGGGCGCCGCCGCATGTTCGTCATCGGCCTGGCGGTGTTCAGCGTCGCCTCGCTTCTGTCCGGCCTTGCCTGGAGCGACGGCGCGCTGATCGGATCGCGTGCCCTGCAGGGCCTTGGCTCAGCGATCATCTCCCCCGCCGCCCTCTCGATCGTCACCACCACCTTCGACGAGGGCAGGGACCGCAACCGCGCACTGGGTGCCTGGGGAGCGGTCGGCGCCTTCGGCGCAGTGGCCGGCGTGCTGCTCGGGGGCGTCTTCACCGAGCTGCTCAGCTGGGAGTGGATCTTCTACGTCAACGTGCCGATCGGCCTCGCGGCCTTGGCGCTGACGCCGCTGCTGCTCGTGGAGAGCCGCGATGCACGCGCGCAGAGCTTCGACCTCCCGGGCGCCGCGCTCGTCACGGGCGGCATGGTCACGCTCGTCTACGCGTTCACCCGGGCCGGTGACGAAGGCTGGACCGCCTCCGGGACGCTCGTGATGTTCGCGCTCGCGGCCGGGCTGCTGGCGGCCTTCCTCGTGCGCGAGGCGCGCACACGCGATCCGCTGATGCCGTTCTCGATCTTCAGGCTGCGAACCCTCGTCGGCGCCAACGTCGCGGGTGTGCTCGTGGGCAGCATCCTCTTCTCGATGTTCCTGATGCTGACTCTGTACATGCAGCAGGTGCTCGGCTACTCGCCGCTTGGCACCGGCGTGGCCTACCTGGCGGTGGCGCTGAGCTCCATCGTGTGGTCGGCCGTCGCCGCGAGCCTCGTCACGCGCGTCGGCGTAAAACCCGTGCTCGTGGCGGGCATGTCCTTGTTCACGGCGGGCCTCGCCTATTTCACGCAGGTGTCGGTCGGCGGCACCTACGTCGGCGACCTGCTCCCCGGATTCCTGCTGATCGGAGCCGGGTTGGGCCTCTCGCTCGTGCCGATCTCGATCGCCGCGCTGGCCGGCGTCCGGGCATCGGAGGCCGGGCTCGCGTCCGGTCTGATCAACACGTCCCAGCAGATCGGTGGCGCGCTGGGAATCGCCGCGCTGTCGGCGGTGGCGACCTCGACGACGAGCGACGGCATCGCCGCAGGCGAGGCGCTCCCGTTCGCTCTCACCGACGGCTTCCAAACGGCTTTCGGCATCGGAGCGTTCGCCGCGCTGGCCGGGGTGCTCGTCGCGCTGGTCGTGATCCGGCGCCGCGATCTCGCTGCGCCCGAGCCGGTGCCCCAGGGGGCCTAGCCGAAGGGCGGCGCGCAGTCGGGATCCGACGCGTCGCTGTGATGGCGCGCGGCGCACCACGTGTACCACGCGGGGCGTCGCGCGCCGAGCTCGTCGACGAGGGCCGAGTCCCAGACGGGGTTGTGGTCGCGCACGTGGTAGTAGCTGATTCGGCTGATGCGCGGCTGCTGCGCCAGCACTCCGGTGATGAAGCGGACGACGCCGGCCTGTTGCTCGGTGGTCTGCGCGATCTTCAGCGCGCCGTCCGAGTCGCGCCGCTCGAGGATCCCGCCGACCTCGGTGATCCAGATGTCGAGCGGCGCGTCCGGCGGGAGCACGTTGTCGAGCAGGTCGGTCGTGCTCTCGAGGCTTTGGCGCATGGCGCCGTCGTAGGGATGCCAGGCCACCGCGTCGCCAAGCGTGCCGCCGGCGGCGAGGAAGGCGCGCACGTACAGCTCGACCGTGGAGTCGCCGTTCGCGTCGCGGCGCACCAAGTTGTCGGATCCGTAGTCGTCGTGGAAGTCGGGCGAGAGCAGCCGGTCGGTGGGATGTGCGATGGCGAGCAGCGCCGACAGCGAGCGTGAGTAGGCCGCCAGCGTCGCGGCGCCCTCCGGACTGCTGATCCAGCCAGAGCTTGGGTGGTTCGGCTCGTTGGCGGGGCTCCACCAGCTCACGCTCGGGCTGAAGGCGGCCACGAATCGCGCGACGCGGTCGAGCCAAACGCCGGGGGTCACCGCTGCGACGGGGGTCCCGAACGAGATCGCGATCTCGGTTGCGCCCGCGGCCCGCGCCAGGCCGATCCGATCGGCCACCTGGGCTCGTATCCCGAGATCGTCGAGCTCGTCCCAGGGCACTATGAAGCGGAAGTGCTGCGGCCGCAGCAGCACGAACGACGCGTCGAGCGAGCGGCTCGGGATGTGATCGTTGTCGGCGATCCCGAAGCCTGAGCCGTCACGGGGCACGGATGCGTGCGCGCCGGTCGCCAGGGCGAGCGCGCACGCGATGCAGATGAGGATGAGCAGCCTTTGGGGGACGTCCACGTAGCAGCTAATGGGTAGCGGACGACGTGGATTCACCGTTCGGATTCGTGAGAGGGTGGCCCCGATGCGCAGCGATCGCGAGTGGTACGACTCGGTGTACGGCGGCTTCGCAGACGAGCTCAACGCGGCGATCCGGGCCGAGGCGTTCGGGGAGGAGATCGGCCAGAACTCATGGCTCACGGCCGAGGAGCACCGCGGCTTCTTCAGCATGCTCGGCCTCCACGGCGCGACCGACGTGCTCGAGGTGGCGAGCGGCTCCGGCGGGCCGGCGCTGTTCATGGTCCGAGAGACGGGCTGCCGCGTGACCGGCGTCGACCTCCACGACGACGGCGTCGCGACTGCGAACGCGGCGGCAGCGGCGGCCGGGCTGGCCGAGCGGGCGCGCTTCCAGCGCGTGGACGCTCGTGCGGGCCTTCCCTTCGAAGACGGCAGCTTCGATGCGCTCCTGTGCATCGACTCGATCAACCACATGTACGAGCGCGAGCCAGTGCTGCGCGACTGGCAGCGCGTGCTGCGCCCGGGCGGGCGGCTGCTCTTCACCGACCCGATCGTCGTGACGGGCATGATCCGCCGCGAGGAGATGGTCGCGCGGAGCGGGGGCATGGGCGAGTTCGTGTTCACGCCACCAGGCCTGGACGAGGAGCTGCTGCGTTCGGTCGGCTTCGAAGACATCCAGGTTGCGGACAGGACGCCCAACATGGCCGCGGTCGCCAGAGCCTGGCACGGCGCGCGCGCCCGCCACCAGGCGGAGCTCGACGAGCGCGAGGGCCGCGAGGCCAACGCGCGCTTCCAGGAGTTCCTCGATGTCGTCGAGCGGCTCGCGAGCGAGCGGCGGCTGTCGCGGCTCGCGTTCCTTGCGCGCAGGCCCTGAGCCGGGGTGCGCTCAGGTACGCGCTCGCTCGGCCTCGGTCGCCCGCACGTACTCGAGGGCCAGCGCGCGGCTCGCGTAGATCTCGAGCCGGATCACCTTGCCCTCGCGCAGCTCGAAGACGTGCGCGCCCTCCTGCTGGATCTCGACGCCGCTGCCCCTGCCCCGGCCGATGTAGCGCGCGAGCACCACAACGTGGTCGCCGATCTCGAGGAACTCGTCCGGCTCGGCGCGCCAGTCCTCCCACTCGCTGAGCCAGGCACGCAGGCGCGGGTTCGGGTGCTCCGGGTCGCGATGGACGCCGCTCAGGTCCGGGAACTCGTCCGACCAGCCCCACTCCATCTCCGGGTGGTAGACATCGAAGATCGGGCTCCAGTCGCCGCGGCCCCAGTGCTCGTAGATGGGGCGCACGACGTCGGCGTTGCCGTGGGCCATGGGTCGAAGGTTAGGCGGCCCGCGCCGAGCGCCCGCCGGGCCAGTGTCGCGAGCACGGCACTGAGGAGGACCAGCGCTCCGAGGGCCGCTGACAAACCCGTCAGCCCCGAGGCCGCGCCGATGACCGGCGGAGCCGTGAAGGAGCCCAGGTATCCCAGCGTGGTCACCGCCGCCACGGCCGCGGCCGGTTGCGCCGACGCGATCTGGGGCGCGGCAGCCAACAGGGCCGGTGCCAGCCCGGAGACCCCGAGGCCGACGAACGCCCAGCCCGCCAGAGCGAGCTCTGCGCTCGGCGCAAGCACGACGAGGACGCCGCCGGCCGCCGAGAGCCAGGCGCCGCCCTGGACTACCGACACCCGCCCAAATCGGCTGATGAGGCGGTCGACCACGAGCCGTCCGGCTGCCAACGCCGACGCGAAGCCCGCAAAGGCGGCCGCGGCGAGCGCCTCCGGAGCCTCGTGCTCCAGGCGCAGGTCGACGCCGCTCCAGTTGAAGGCGACACCGTCGAGCGCAAACGCGCAGAACGCGAGCAACCCGAGGAGAAGCAGACGTCGGCTCGGCCGAGCGAACGGGCGGCCGGTGCCCGGAGCGCGATCGTCCAGCAGGAACCGGCTTGCCGCCCAGGCCGGCAGCAGCGCAACGGCGGCCGCGAGCGCGAAGTGCACCGGCACGGAGACGCCGATCGCAGCGGCGGCGGTGCCCCCAAGCCCGCCGGCCAGCATGCCGAGCGGGTGGCCGGCGTGTAGGCCCGAAAGCTGCGAGCGACCGATCCGCCGCTCGAGCTCTATGCCCTGGGCGTTCATCGCGACGTCGACGACGCTGTTGGTGATGGCCATCGCCGCGAGCGCAACTGCGAGCGTCACGAGATCTTCTGCAAGGCCCACGAGCGGCAGGGCTGGGACGAGGCCCGCGAGTCCGGCCCGCAGCGCGCGGCGGCTGCCGATCCGTCCGATCAGCGCCGCACCCGCGGGCAGGCCCAGGACGGCTCCAGCCTCGAGGCCGAGAATGGCGACGGCGAGCTGGCCGGCAGAGAGCCCGAGCGCTTCCTTGATCGCGGGGATGCGAGTGGCCCACGCTGCTGTCAGCCAGCCCGCGAGGAAGAAGGCGAGCCAGATGCGGCGCCGAGCCGAGCGTTGCGTCTGAGAGAGCATCGCCATAGCGGTGCCCGGACGGCCTATAAGCACGCATCATGACTTGGCATCAGCGTTCTAAGATCCGTGCATGCTGGACGTGGGCAAGCTCGCGACGCTGCATGCGGTGGTCTCGCATGGCTCGTTCTCGGCGGCGGGCCATGCCGTCGGACTCACCCAGCCCGCCGTCTCCCGGCAGGTGTCGCTGCTCGAGCGCCGGGTCGGCACTCAGCTCGTCCGGCGTACCCCGCAGGGGGTCTATCCGACCGAGGCGGGCCGGGTGCTCGTCGAGCACACCGGCGTCATCCTCGACCGGCTCAAGCTGGCCGAGGCTCAGCTCGCCGATCTGGCCGGGCTGCGCACCGGCAGCGTGCGGCTGGGCTCGTTCTTCACCGCGCTCGTGATACTCACGGCCGAGCTCGCGGGCCTGCTCGAATCGCGGCACCCCGAGCTCTTCAGCGGCGGACAGCAGGTCATCGAGGACGTGCTCGTCGACCGGGCGACCGCCCTGCGCAGCCTGAGCGTTGCCGAGCTCGACGTTGCGATCGTGTTCGAGCACGCCTTCGAGTCGGCTCCACCCCCGGCCGACGTGGAGCTGATCGCGCTCTTCGACGACCCACCATGCGCCCTTCTCCCCGCGGCTCACCCGCTCGCCGGAGCCGACCAGGTGAGACCGGAGGAGCTCGCCGCCGACACCTGGATCCGCGCCCACAACGGCTCGGCCGCGCGATTCGTCGACCACGTGCTCGCCGAGGCAGCGCTGTCGCCGGCCATCCAGCACGCGGGCCACGGCGACGAACCGGTCGAGACGCAGGCCTTTGTCGCGGCAGGTCACGGCATCGCCCTGGCTCACCGCCTCAACGTCCTCATCGAGCCGACGCAGATCGTGGCGGTGCCCCTGGCGGGCGCCGCGCCGGTCAGGCATGTCCAGGCGGCCATCATGCGCGACCAGCACGCACCCGCCGCGCGCGCGGTGCTGGACGCGCTGTCCGAGGTCGGCCGGCGGCACGCAAACTGACACGCGCGGCAACTTGGGGAAACGCCAGCGCGCCCTGGCGGGTGGGGACGCCCCCAGGTCGAAGCGCCATAGCGTTGGCCCATGAGCGCCACGGGCGCAGGCTCGCTTCGGGGTCGCGTAGCCCTCGTCACCGGCGCCGGCCGGCGCCGCGGCATCGGGCGCGGCATCGTGCAAGAGCTAGCCGCGGCGGGCGCGCAGGTGGCCGTGCACGCACGCGCCTGGGATGCTGATCCGTGGCCGCTGGAGGAGCTGGGCGACGCCGTGACGCTGGTCGAGGGCGACCTGAGCGAGCGCGAGACGGTAGATGAGCTCGCGGCGTCGGTCGGAGCCGTTGACATCCTCGTCAACAACGCCGGCATCGCCGGTGGCGCGGGCCGGGACAGGTTGCTCGAGCTCGACGACGAGCTCTGGTACCGCACCGTCGACGTCAACCTGAACGCCGTCTATCTCGTGACCAAGGCATTCCTCGCGGGCATGGTCGAGAAGGGCCGAGGCGCGATCGTGAACATCTCCTCGGTGGCGGGCCGCGAGGGCCAGCCGCGCATGGGCGCCTACGTGGCCACGAAGTGGGCGCTGATCGGCCTGACGCAGCAGCTCGCGCTCGAGTACGCCCCCGAGGTTCGCGTCAACTGCATCTGCCCGGGATCGACCGACACCGAGATGATGGACGGCACGTTCGCGCGCCGCGACGCCGTAGCCGGCGCCGAGCCTGGAACGGCCAAGGCCACCCGGATCGCGGGCCTGCCGCTGAAACGCCAGGGCCGGCCGGTCGACATCGCACGCGCGGTGCGCTTCCTCGCGTCCGACGAGGCGGACTGGATCACCGGTCAGACGCTCAACGTCGACGGCGGCCAGCGGATGGATTGAGCGTGGCGCGCCGAGCGGTCTACACCGACGAGCACGAGCACTTCAGGGAGAGCGTCGCCGAGTTCGTCCGCCGCGAGATCCTGCCGAGGCGCGAGGAGATCCGCGACCAGCGCAAGATCGACCGCGCCATCTGGCTGAAGGCGGGCGAGCAGGGTCTGCTGGGCATCTCGGTGCCCGAGACGTACGGGGGCACAGGTGTGGACGACTTTCGCTTCAACGCCGTCATGCAGGAGGAGCTCGCGCGCGTTGGGATGGCGTACGCGTCGGCCTTCCAGGTGCACGCCGACGTGGTTGCCCCCTATCTGGTCGAGCTCACCACGGAGGAGCAGCGCCGCCGCTGGCTGCCCGGGTTCTGCGCCGGCGAGCTCGTGACCGCCATCGGGATGAGCGAGCCGAGCGGCGGCAGCGATCTCGCCGCGCTGCGGACAACCGCGGTCGAGCGCGACGGCGGCTGGCTCCTGACCGGCTCCAAGACGTTCATCACGAACGGCACCGACGCCGATCTCGTCGTCACTGCGGCGCGCACGCCCGAGCACGGCGAGCGCAGCATCACGCTGTTCGCCGTCGAGAAGGGGATGCCCGGCTTCACCCCCGGCCGTAAGCTCGAGAAGGTCGGCCAGCACGAGGCCGACACGGCCGAGTTGTTCTTCGAGGACGTGCCGGTGCCGCGCGAGAACCAGCTCGGCGAGCTCGGTCGCGGCTTCGCGGCGATGATGGAGCGGCTGCCGCTCGAGCGGCTCAGCTCCGCGTGCGGCAACATCGCGCACGCTGCCGCGGCGCTCGACCTGACTCTCGACTACGTGCGCGAGCGGCGCGCCTTCGGACGGCCGGTGGGCTCATTCCAGGCAAACCGCTTCCTGCTCGCCGAACTCATCACGCTCGTCGAGGTCACGCAGGCGTACGTGGACCAGTGCCTCACCGAACACGCTGCCGGCGAGCTCGACCCGACCGCCACCGCCAAGGCCAAGTGGTGGACGGCCGACGTCCAGAACCGCGTGCTGGACGACTGCGTCCAGCTGTTCGGCGGCTACGGCTACATGGCCGAGTACGAAGTGGCACGCGCCTGGAGCGACGCGCGCGTGACCAAGATCTGGGCGGGCTCGAACGAGATCATGAAGGAGCTGATCGGCCGCTCGCTGGGCCTCGGCGAGCCCCGCGAGCGCTGACGCTACACGTTGCGTTTGCCCGCAGTGGGCGATTACGGTTGAGCCGGAACCCATCGAAGGAGACTCGCATGGCCCGCTTCAGCCTCCGCCGCCCATCGCCCGCGCTCGTCGTGGCGCTGATCGCACTCTTCGTTGCGCTCGGGGGTACGGGATACGCGGCGCTGGCCCTTCCCAAGAACAGCGTCGGCTCGGCGCAGCTACGCCCAGGCGCCGTCAAGAACCGTGATCTCGCGGCGAACGTCGTGACCGGACCAAAGGTCAAGCGTAGGTCGCTCGACGCGTCGGACTTCAAGGCGAACTCGCTACCGCAGGGCCCACGTGGGCCCGAGGGACCGCGCGGCCTGACGGGCGCCCCGGGCGCCAACGGCAACCCCGCGTTCGGGGCAATCCTCGGCCGCGGAGTGAACGTCCCGGCGGGTACTTCGTTCCTCGCCCCCTCGGGTCAGCTCGCAGCCAGTGCCACCGAGAACCCCGTGACCTCGTTCACGCCGAACGCCACGATGACGGCGAGGGACCTGGCGATCTCACTGTTCATCGCCCCCGCACCTGGCGCCTCGCGCACGTTCACGCTGCGCGTGGGCCACGCGGACACCGCGCTGAGCTGCACGGTCCCGGAGGGCGTGACGACTTGCACGAGCACTGGCAGCATCACGATCCCCGAGGCCTCGCTGATCTCGATCGGCTCCACCTCCACCGGGGCTCCCATGCCGACCGACGTTAGGTTTGGGTGGCGCGCGACGAGTTGAGAACGGGGTCAGCCAGGCAGCGTGAAGCCGGCGTCCACGACCAGCGTCTGGCCGGTCACGCGGCGTGAGGCATCCGACAGGAAGAAAGCCACCGCCGCGGCCATGTCCTCGGGGTCGAGCACGCAGCGCAGTGGTGCGCGCTCCGAGCTGGCCGCGGCGATCGACTCCCACTCGGGGATCGCCTTGAAGAGGTCGGTCAGTACCACGCCGCCGGCCACGCAGTTGGCGCGGATGCCGGCCGGCCCCAGCTCCACGGCGAGGTAGCGCACCAGCATCTCCATCGCAGCCTTGGCGGTGCCGAAGGCCGCGTAGGCGTCGTACACCCGGCGGGCCCCCAGGCTCGAGATCGCGACGATCGCGCCGCCGCCGTTGCCGCGCATCGACTCGGCCGCGCGCTGCGACAGCACCAGCAGCGCCCGCGCGTGCGCCGCCATCGTGTGATCCCAGATCTCGGGGGTGAGCCCCTCGATCGGCGCGAAGGTTCCGTTGGCCGCGTTGCAGACGAGGTAGCGCAGCGGTCCCAGCTCCGCCACCGCCCCTTCGACCGCGGCCTGGTTGTCCTCGACCGCGGCCGCATCGCCCTGGATCACGATCGCGCGCCGGCCGAGGCCGCGGATCTCCTCGGCGGTCGCCTCCGCCGCATCGCGATTCTCGATGTAGGTGAGCGCCACGTCCGCGCCGCGGGCCGCGAGCGCGAGCGCACAGGCGCGCCCGATGCCGCGCGAGCCGCCGGTGACGAGTGCGTTGCCCTGCAGGTCGTCCATGTCAGTCGAGCGGGCGGCCGAGCCACTCGCGGTAGAAGCCGTCGAGGTCGGGCTGGAAGGCGTGCACGATCGGGTAGCCGGGGGGCACCGCCTCCACGTCGAGCAGCGTCAGGCTCTTCGGGCAGTAGTACTCACGCAGCGTCATCCAGCTCGGATCCGCGCCCATCAGGCGCGGGTAGATCTCGTCCATTAGCTCGTCGCTGTCGCGCTCGAATATCAGCGCCCTCAGCTTCCAGTTCCTGCGGTAGTCGCCGAAGTCGAAGCCGGCGCGTGACTTCGTCACGCGCTCGCCGTCGGGCCGCTCGACGATGAAGAGGTTGTCCGAAAGCGGCAGCAGGATGCGGTCGTCCCAGGGGACCTGCGCCTGCAGGATGTCGACGTAGACGTCGAAGCGGCCGGGATCCTTGAACGAGCTCATCATCGACTTGAGCTCGCGCCACGGCAGCGTGCCATCGACGACCTGCTCGATGACCTCACGGGGGTAGTCGGGCTGGTGCATTTGCTTCTCCCTCCTAGAACCCGAAGTCCTCGGGCAGGTCCCAGAACTCGCGGAACTCGCGAGCCCACTTCTCGGACAGCTGCATCGAGTCGCGGTACATGTCGCCGACCGGGTAGATGAAGTCCTTCGCGAGCACGCGCTCGCGCGTTTTCTCCATCCACTCGGAGACGGGGATCGCGCGCTCGGCGCGCTGCCGCCGCAACTCGTCGCGACGCTGGGCGGTCGCGTCGTCGTCGGCCACCACCCCGTCCGGGCCGTCCTTCGTGACGACGCCGTAGACGCGCTCGGTGAAGCGCGGCAGCAGGTGGCCCTCGTTGACGTCGGCCGCGACAGCCGCCGGCTCACGCTCGAGGGCGTCGCCGAGCCCGTGGCCGCCGCGCAGCAGGCTCACGTAGATGTCGTACTCGCCGATCGGGGTCGGCAGGTGGACGCAGCGGTTGTCCTTGACGACGCGCCCGTCCACCAGCCGCAGCAGCTCCGAATCCTCCGGGTCGCCGTCGGCGTGCGGGATCGGCAGGCCCTTCTCGATCAGCTCCTTGAGGTTGTTGTCCTCGACGTTGAGCCGGTAGCCGGTGCAGCTCGGGTAGCCGCCGAACAGCCCCATGCCGTGGAAGACGTGCCCCTCGCCGAGGTTGTAGACGACCTGGTCGTCCGTCTTCCAGACGAAGCGGATCACCTCCCAGCCCGCCCCGCCGCGGTGCTTGCCCATGCCCGCGGTGTTGGGCCGGATGCGGCGCGAGATGTAGAGCAGCGGCTCGAGGATCTCCCACGCTTCTACGTCGCCCATATCGCCCTCGGGGTTCCACATCGCGGCGCAGGCGGCCTCGCCGTCCTTGATCATCCCCGCGCTCGTGCCGACGCACGAGTGCTCGAAGTTGGTCCAGGCGCCGGGCCGCCCGTAGTGGTCGGTGCCGCCGCCCTGGCTCATGTTCCAGGTGCCGGGATAGCCGGCGATCACCTCCTCGAGGTAGCCGCGCGCGACGTAGCCCTGCGACAGGCAGCGAAACAGCCCGACGAACGACGGGATCAGGAAGACCCACGAGATCGTGGTCGAGACGGTGGGGTTGTCCGGGTTCGTCCAGGAGCCGTAGGGCAGGTGCAGCTTGGTCGCGAAATAGGCGCCGTCGTTGACCTTGTCGTTCGGCACGAGTGTCTGCGTCAGCAGCACCCAGAGCGCTCCCTGCATGGCGCTCGGCGGCGCGTTGAACGAGTGCATGCCCCACTTGCTGGCGCCCTCGAACGAGACCTCGAACTCCCCGCCGAGGCCGACCGTCACCTCCATGGGCGCGTGCATGAGGATGTCCTTGGCGGCCTCCGGCGGCAGCTCCTGCTCGCCCTCGAACGGCACGTCCGTGAACTGCGGCGAGCGGTAGATCCCCGGCACCGCCATCTGCTTGACGCGTGCCTCGAACGAGCGCCTGCCCTCCTCGATCACCTCACGCATGAAGCGCTTGTAGGTGTCGATGCCCTCCTGCTCGATCACCCGGTGGACGGCGTCGCGGATCATCTGGCAGCCGGTGATGCGCGTCTTCTCGTCGAGCCGCCAGTACCACGGCATGCGCACGGCGGTCTCGGAGCGCAGCTCGTAATCGCGGAAGACGGTGTCGTTCGCGCCGATCTTCTGGCACGAGAGGATCCAGCCGTCCTCGAAGCGGTTGACCGGTCCGATCGGCATCCCGGATGGCTTGCCGGCGCCGACGTCGAGCACGTGCGTGACGCCGGCGGCCCAACCGACCAGCTCGTCCTCCCAGAAGATCGGGATGATGTTCTGGACGTCGGCGTTGTGGACGTCGCCGATGAAGGCGTCGTTGTTGCAGAAGATGTCGCCGGGCGCGAGCCCCGGGTTCAGCTCGTAGTCGTGCCGGATCATCCACTTGATGGCGTCCGACATCGTGTGGACGTGGACCATGATCCCGGTCGAGAGCGTGATCGAGTCGCCCTCCGGCGTGTAGAGCGCGAAGCAGAGCTCGCCGATCTCCTTGACGATCGGCGAGGCCGAGATGTTGAGCGCGGTCTCACGCGCGTTGACCATCCCGCCGCGCAGCCGAGAGAAGATCTTCTCGTAGCGGATCGGCTCCTCGGCGAGCATCGAGAGCCGCTCGACTCCGTGGTAGCGGCCGGTCTCCTCGAAGAGCCGCTCTGACTCCGTGAGCATGCCGCGCAGGGACGCGCCGTCCCAGCCGATGGCGGGCGCCTGTGCCTGTGTCGTCGTCATCCCGTCCTCCTCGTTCAGGCGCTCGCGGCCGCGCCGGCGGCGAGCTCGTCGAAGGTCTGCGTGGGCGCCTCCTGGCGGAGGTGGAAGATGCGGTGGCGGTCGAGCGTGGCGCTCGCGCCTGGCGGTACCACGAACGTCGTCGCCGGGTCCTCGAGCACGGCGGGACCCTCGATCACGTTGCCGGCAGCGATGCGCTCCATCTCGTAGATCGCCGCCTCGGCCCACTCGCCGTCGGCCCAGATGCGGCGCGTTCCCTTCTGCGCCTCCGCGGGGATCTCGTCGCTCTGCTCGAGCTCGGGCAGGCGCGGCTTCTCGACCTCGACGGAGCCGAGCGAGATCGCGCTCGTGAACATGAAGCCGAGCTCCGGGCTGCGCGCTGAGCGTGCGTAGACCTTCGCGTAGAGGTCCTCGAACGCCTCGATCAGCGCATCGACGTCCTGCTTGGAGCGGATCCGCTCGACCGGCGACGGCAGCTCGAGGTCGTTGAGCTGGCCGAAGTACTGCATGCGCACGAGCGGGCGGAACTCGATCTGATCCCGACCGATGCCGTTGCGCTCGAACTCGCCCGCGACCTGGTCGTCGAGCACGTCCCAGGCGGCGTTCAGCGCACCCGCGACGAGCTCCCAGCCCTCCGGGCCGCCTGTCGGCAGCAGCGGCACGTCGACGGTGCGGTCGTAGCGGTACTCGAAGTCGGCGCAGGCGCAGCCGAAGGCGGAGAAACCGGCGGCCCAGGCCGGCACGAGCACGTCCTCGAAATTGAGGCCGCGCGTGTAGCCCGCCACGTGGAGCGGGCCGCCGCCGCCGTAGGACATCAGGGTGTAGTTGACCGGCGAGTAGCCCTTGCCGAGCACCTGCCCGAGCACCGTGTTCTGCAGGTGATCCTCGAACAGCTCGACGACACCGGCTGCCGCCTCCTCGACGCTCAGGCCGAGCGGCGTGGCCACCTGGTCCTGGAGGGCCGTCCGGGCGCGCTCGACATCGAGCGAGATCTCGCCGCCGAGAAAGTAATCCGGGTTGATGTAGCCGAGCACCAGGTCGCAGTCGGTGATCGTCGGCGTCTCGACGCCCGAGTCCGCCCAGCACACGCCGATCTGCGAGCCCGCCGAGTCGGGCCCGATCTCGATCCGGCCCGACGACGGGTTGACGCGCACGTAGCTGCCCGTGCCGGCGCCCACCGAGTCGATCTGGACGAGCGGGATGTTGAGCAGGAAGCGCCCGACGTCCGGGATGTTGCGGATGTGGTGCTGTCCCTCGGTGATCAGCGCGAGGTCGAAGCTGGTGCCGCCGATGTCGGTGCAGACGACGTTGTCAGTGCCGAGCCGCTCCGCCAGGTAGCCGGCGCCGATCACCCCTCCGATCGGGCCCGAGATCAGCGTCTTCGCGAGCTCGCGGGCGTCGACCGAGATCGTGCCGCCGTGGCTCGCCATGATGCGCAGGTCGAACTTGGCGCCGCGCTCGCGCGAGGCGCGCCGCACGCGCTGCAGATGCTCGCGCGAGGGCTCGGCGGCGTAGGCCTCGACTAGCAACGTGTTGAGCCGCGGGAAGTCCGGCCGCAGCGGGTACCGATCCGATGCGCGATAGACCGGCAGCTCGCGGCCCCTGTCCGCCATCTCCTCGCGCACGATCTCCTCGGCGCGCTCCTCGTGCGACGGGTTGCGGTAGCTGAAGACGAAGTTGATGCAGATCGCCTCGACACCGTCGTCGAGCAGCTCGCCCGCTGCCGTGCGCACCTCCTGTTCGTAGAGCGGGATCGCCACATCGCCGAAGACGTCGACGCGCTCCGTCGCTCCCTTCATCCACTTGCGCGGTACGAGCGCCTCGTTGTGCCGGTGCGTCACTACGTGCACGCGATCCGAGTACGAGTAGCCGAGGTAGGTCTGGATGCCGCGCTCGAGCCGCAGGTAGTCCTCCATGCCGGCTGTCACGATGCAGCCAACGCGCTGGCCCTTGCGCTCGAGCAGCCGGTTCAGCATCGCCGTACCGGAGTAGATGCCCGAGACGAGCTGCTCCATCGTCTCGCCAGAGTCGAGCTCCCAGTATCCGCAGGCATCCTCGAGCGAGGCCAGGAAGCCCTCAGACTCGTCGTGCGGCGTCGTCTGCGCCTTGCCGACGACGAAGTCGCCGCCGGAGTCGATCACGATCGTGTCCGTCATCGTGCCTCCGGCGTCGATGCCGAGGATTCGCGGGCTTCGCATCACCAGACCTCCCAGTGGATGACCTCTTCGGGATCCGGCCGCAGGGCGGGCCTGAAGCCGTTGCCGATCGTGTACGCGACCGGCGTGATTGCGCAGATCGTGACCTCGCCGTCGGGGATGCCGACGATCTCCGCGGTGCGGGCCTCGTTCCAGAGCGAGACGCTCGTCCAGCAGGTTCCAAGCCCATGCAGGCGGGCGGCGAGCATGAACGACCACATCGCCGGGTGGACGCTCGCCGCCAGGTTGATCGCGCGGAAGGCGGGCTGGCCGTCGACACGTCCGCGGCTGCAGGCGAGCACGATCGCCGGCGCGCGGTGGAAGTTCTCGGCAAGGTGCTCGGCAGAGGCCGTCGTCCGCCGTTGCTGCTCGTTCAGCGCGCCGTCGCCCTTATCGACCTTGCCGATATAGCCGCGCGAGTCCTTGTATGCGGCGTAGGCCTCGCGGTAAGCGTCGCCCAGCTCGCGGCGGCGCCCCTCCTCGGTGACGATCACGAACTGGACGCTCCAGCGGTTCGACGCCGACGGGGCCTGCAACGCCACGCGGACGCATTCGCGCAAGAGCTCGCCCGGGACGGGCCGCGAGAAGTCGAGGCGCCTGCGCACCGACCGCGTCGTGGTGAGGAGCTCCTCCGCGCTCAGCGTCACGCGGCCGACGTTCGCTTGACCCGAAGGCCGAGTCAAGCCACTGCCAGGCGGCTGCATGCGACTTCCACAAGGCTCTCGAGTCACGGCGCGGCGCGAGCAACATTCCTGACTTGTGTGGCCAGGAGCCACACAAGTCAGGATTGATTCGAGGTCCCGCCGGGGGCGCCTGTCAGTTCGCGGCGACCGCCGACCCGCCGCGCGCTGCCGCCTCCAGCTCGGCCGCCTTCGGGTCGTCCGGGTGGTGCTTCATCCAGGTGTCGTCGTCGTAGTGGCGCAGGTCGTGTGCGGTCGAGCGGAACTCGCGCGCCGCCTGGTTGCACTCCTCCTGCGTGAGCTTCCCGCGCGTCGTCGTGTACTTGGCCGTCTTCGGGGGGAGCGAGGTGCTGCCGCCGCGGATCGGGCCTACGCTCTCGGTGAACTCGTCGTCATCGAGCACCGAGTAGGGGATCGGCGTCCACATGTCGCCGCGCTCGCCGGAGAACTTCGCCATGTGGTGCTCGCTGCGGTTCTGCGAGGTCATCGACACGAGCCCCACGATCTCGGCGATCAGCGAGCCGCCGTACTCGTCGTTCATGAGCGGCTTGAAGCGCTGGCAGCGGTCCTCGACCGTGAACCAGTCGTCCTGGTCGTAGACGCCCGCGAAGTGCGCCAGGTCCTTCTGGGTCCCGTAGTAGACGAGCAGGCCCGCGTCGATCATCTGGTCGCGGGTCCAGCCGGCCATCATCTTCCACATGCCGGCCGTCGCCTCTTCCATCGTCTCGCGCACGTGGTCGAGGTAGTCGGCGAGGTCGGACGCGTTGTCCATGTGCAGCGGGATGTAGCCGTCGGAGAGGAAGTCCGAGGTGTACAGCCCGACCGCGACGATGTTCGCCGCGTCGTACGACGGCGAGGCCTCGAACGAGCCCCAGTCGTCGACGATGTTGAAGTGGGTGTCCTTCATGATCACCGGGGTCGTGAGGTTGTTGTGGTCGATCCCGGCGGCCACGCCGTCCATCCACGGGTAGTCGCACTCGGCCAGGTCGACCGCGTCGCGCACGAGCATCTCGTGGCCCTGCTTGGTCTTGTACGGCCCGTGGTTGCAGAAGCTCAGCCGGCACTCGCAGTGGCTGAGGAAGCCGTACGCCGACATCGCCGCCATGAAACGGCCAAACGCCGTGTGCAGCTTGTCGCCCGGCGTGACGCCGATCGCCGCGTCCTCGAAGGCGGCGGTCTGCCGAGCCGTATGCACCTGGTCCCGCTGGTTCGCGTCACTCGGGATCGTGTGCCCGTGGGCGCGGTGGTAGGACAGATTCAGCCGGCGGCCGAAGTCGAGGACGAACATCACGTCGTCGATCGCGTCAGTCGGCTTCAGCATTCCCATGTCCATCAGGATCTGGCGACCGCCTGAATAGAACTGCGGGATCAGGCCCATCGAGATCGTGTTGACGTAGGAACCGACCTGGCGGGCGCGGTCGCCGATCTCCTCGGCCGGCATCGCCGCGTCGATCTTGCGCAGCAGCTCGGGCCAGCGGTACCAGGCGTTCAGGTACGACAGCGAGATGTACGGGTTGACGGGAAAGAGCTTCGACTCCTGCACCGTGCGCGTCGTGCACTGGAAGAAGAAGGAGTCGGCGGCCTTCTGGAGGTACGCGTTGGCCTCCAGGAGGTCGAGATAGGTGTGCTTGGTGGGCATCGGTCCTCCTAGGAGACGTTGATGACGCGGGCGCGCTGAGCGGCCGCCGTCTCGGCGTCGGAGTAGGCGTCGGCCGCGGGCTTCGAGTACTCGACCCTGATTCGGTCGCCCTCGGAGAGCCCGTCGAGCGTCGCGTTCATCAGGCAGGGCACGTTGTACTCGCGGGTCAGGATCCCGAGGTGGGAGCGCACCGTGCCGCCGAGGCAGATCACTGCGGTGAAGCTGCCCAGGATCGGCGCCGTGAGCGTGCCACCGGAGTCGTCGATCACCGCGATCGTCTCGTCCGGGACGCCCTCCGTGAGCATCTCCATCACGCGGTCGACGTCGGAGATGAAGCGGGCCGTGCCCTCGACGTCCGCCGGGGCCTTGAAGACGTTGTCGCCCGAGCCGACTATCCGCCGGCCATCCTCGTCGTGCTGGTGCTCGCCCGAGTCGCCGAGCGCCGCGACCGGCTTGTACTTGTCGGGGTCCTCCTTGGCGGACACGGTCGCCGACATCTCGAAGCGGTAGCCGCTGGCCAGCAGGTCTGCCTCGACCTTCTCGAAGTCCTCGCGGGTCAACTCGAGGTCGGGGTCCTGGACCGCCTCCTCCCAGCTCTTGCCGCTGGCCTCCAGCCGCTCCGCCACCAGCGCGCGGATGGCCGAGTGGTACGCCTCGACCGTGGGCAGGGCCGACTCGCGCGACCACCTGTCGGGATACGGCCGCGAAGCTGTCGCAGTCTCGCTCACGTGCTCTTCTCCTCCTCCTCGGGTTGTGGCATCACTTGGACGAATCGCAGCAGGAGCGCTGCGGCCGCCTGTCCGGGTTGCCGGACGACGACGGGCACGGCGGCGGCAAGCAGCGCCCGCGCGCCGGCCTGCGTGGCCAGCACCGAGCCGCGGGCCGCCGCGGCCCCGCGCAGCTCGGACGCGAGCCGCTCCTCGTCGGGCTCGCGCTCGGCGTCGACACCAAGGCCGCGGGCGTCCAGGTCCACGATCTCGGGCGCGTCGTCGGCGACCTCGACCGGGCACAGCTCGCGCGCCCAGGCGACGAGCTGCTCGAGCCCGGGCACGTCGGAGATCTCGACGCGCTCCGTCTCGAGGCGGCCGCGGTAGACGACGCCGGCGGAGCCGTCGACGGTGAGCTCGCTGCCCGCGAGTCCGGTCGTCGCACCCTCACCGACGCCTACGACGCTCGGGCGACCGAGCGCGCGTGTGACGACCGCGGCGTGCGAGGTCGAGCCGCCCCGCTCCGTCACGACGCCGCGCGCGGCGATCATCCCGCCTATGTCCTCGGGGCTCGTCGTCTCGCGCACGAGGATCGAGTCGCCCTGCGCCGTCTCCGCGGCGTGCGAGTCCGTGACGGCAACTCCCGAGGCGACCCCCGGGCAGGCGGGCGTGCCGCGCACGACCACCTCGGCCGCCGCGCTCACGTTCCCCGACAGTCGCGGGGCCAGCACGGTCGCGACCTGCTCGGGAGTCACGCGGCGGACCGCCTCGGCGCGGCCGATCACGCCCTCCTCCACGAGGTCAATGGCGATCCGGATGGCGGCGAGCGGCGAGCGCTTGGCCGAGCGCGTCTGCAGCAGGTAGAGCGTCCCGCCCTCGACCGTGAACTCGATGTCCTGGACGTCGCCGTGCTCGCGCTCGAGCCGCTCCGCGGCCTCGAGCAGGCGGGCATGCGCGCCGCCGATCTGCTCCCCCAGCACCCGCAGCGGGAGCGGGTCGTGGGTGCCGCTGACGACGTCCTCGCCCTGGCCGCCGGGCAGCCACTCGCCGTACATGTCGCGCTCGCCGCTCAGCGGGTCGCGCGTGAACAGAACGCCTGTGCCCGACTCGCCGCCGAGATTCCCGAACACCATCGCCTGGACGATCACGGCGGTGCCGCCGTCATCCGAGATGCCCCAGTGCTTGCGGTACGCTTTCGCGCGCCGTGAGGACCACGAGCCGAAGACGGCTCTGATCGCGGCGCGCAGCTGCTCGTGCGGATCGCCCGGCACGTCCTCGCCAGTGTCCTCGCGCACCGCCGCGCGCACCTCGTCGGGCGTGGCGTCGGCCCGGGGCTCGTCGATGTCGGCGCCGAGCACGGTCCTGCCGAACTCGTGCACGAAGCGCACGTGCGTCGAGCGGGCGAACCCGGGGTCGCCCGACAGGCGCGCCAGCCCCTCCTCCACCGCGTCGGTCACGCCGAGGTTGAGGATCGTGTCCATCATCCCGGGCATGCTCACGGCGGCGCCCGAGCGGACCGACACAAGCAGCGGCGACTCCGGGTCGCCAAGCCGGCGCCCCGTGCGCTCCTCGAGCCCGGTGATGCCATCCAGCACCGCGGCCCAGAGCTCCTCGTCGAGGCTCTCGCCGGCGGCGTGGAAGCGACGGCACTCGTCGATCGGCAGCGCGAAGGCGGGTGGCACCGGCAGTCCCAGGGCGACCATTCGGGCGATGCTCAGCCCCTTGTTGCCGAGCACTTCGCGGTCGCCCGGCGTCGAGCCGTCGAGCACGACGACGCGCTCCGACAGCTGAATCAAGGCGCCTCCTCGCGCTCGCGCCCGAGCATCCGCAGCAGATCCTCGTGCAGCTCGAACCAGACGGTGTGGTAGCTGTCGATGCGCGCTCCGCTGACCCAGTCGTGCTCGCCCGCGAGCACGCGGTCGTAGGCGGCGTCGAGCCGCTCCTTGTAGACGGCGAGCCGTGGCTCGAGCTCGGCGAATCGGTCGAGGACCTTCTCCGCACGCTCGTGCTGGGCGCCGAGCCGGTCGATCACCGAGTTGTCGTAGTCGGGATCGGAGTGGTCGTTGGGCGTGCGCTCGCCGCCCGCCGAGGGAACCATCTGCCAATCCGTGAACAGCGCCAGCAGCTCCCGGTTGATGCGCTCGAAGCGCTCATACGCGGCGGTTGCGTCTGGGTCCGCGCGGAAGTCGGCGTAGGCCTCGGGGTAGCGCTCGTCGAGCCACGCGCGGCCCGCCGGCGTGACCATGAACGTGTCCTTTGCGCCGATCGCGTTGCCCGCCGCGGCGGCCGCCTCGAGCGCCGGCGCCACCTCGGCCTCGTCGCGGCCGACGACGCCCGCGACGGAGCTCGCGTTCCCCGCCTTCTTCACCGCCAGACCATGCAGCGCCAGGAGCTCGATGTCGGTCACGACGCGATCATCCTCGGTCATGCGCCTCTGAGACGCTATTGGCAGCCCCGCGGAGGGGCGACCGGGGGCCCCGGGCGCCTTGTGGAGGCCACAATGCGGCCGCGGATCACGCGCGCACGCGCGACCACAGTCGTAGAAGTGCCTGAGCGGTCTCCGCCGGCCGTTCGAACGGCCACCAGTGGCCGCAGTCGAGCACTACGAGCTCGGCGTTCATGCGCTCGGCAAGACGCTCGCCGAACTCGAGCGGCACGTAGGGGTCATCGCGGCCCCAGATCACCATCGCCGGGACCTCGAGGCGCTCCAGATCGGGCTGCCACTCGGAGCCGATGTGCACCGCCGAGCGATACAGCTTCAGGATCGTCGTCTTGCCGTGGGGCGTCCGCCACACGTTGCGCTCGGCGTATTCCGGCGGGACGCCGTTCTCGATCAGGTGCTGGGTGCCGAACTCGTCGGTCAGCTCCTCCTCCATGTAGCGCTCGCCCTCCCCCGGGGTCTGCCAGACCTGCGCGAGCGGGTGCCACGGGTAGTCGACGTCGACGGCCGCGCCGCCGCACGCCACCGACGCGAGCAAGTCCGGGCGGACTGACGCGACCCGTTGCACCAGCAGGGAGCCCCAGTCGTGGCCGACGAGGTCAACGTTGCCCCCGAGCGCCTCGAGCTGAGCGACGATCCAGTCGACGTAGGCCTCCTTCGTGCAGGGGAAACCCTCCGGCTCGGGCTCCGCGAAGCCGGGCAGGTCGGCCGCGACCACCTCGTCGCCGTACTCGCCGAGGTTCTCCTTCACCCGGTCCCAGAGGAGGGAGGTGTCGGGATTGCCGTGAACGAGAAGGGCGGGCATGGGTCTCCTCTCAGTCGTCTCATCCGGCCGGGCCGGTCGTGACCGTCAGGTGCGAGATGTCGTTGAACGAGCGCAGCAGCCAGCGGCCGTCGGCCTGCACGACGAGCCGCGAGAGCGAGCCGTTGTCCGCGTGGACGAACGCGAACGGGCGGCTGTCCGTGGCCTGCCGGCAGAGCTCGCCAATGACCGCGCCGTGCACGAACGCGACCGCGGTCGCGTCCGGACCCGTGCGGGCGACCATCGCCTCGACGGCGGCGCGCACACGCGCCCCCAGCGACTCGAGCGACTCGCCGCCGGGGATCGCGTCCCAGCGCTGCTCCGTGAAGACCCGCTGGATGATTGGGTCGTCACGGCCCGCGCGTACGCGGAACTCGCCACCCTCGAACTCGCCGAGGAACACCTCGCGCAGCTCGTGCAGCACCACCGGCTCGACGCCGCTCACCGCCTCGAGCGGAGCGGCCGTCTCCTGGGTTCGCCGCAGCGGCGAGACGAAGATCGCGTGCGGGCGCTCGGGGGCGAGTCGCTCCGCCACCGAGCGCGCCTGGTCGTGGCCCTTCTCAGAAAGCGGCGGGTTCGAGTGGCCGTCGACGAGCGGGAACTTGACCCCCTCGACCGCCGCCTCTGAAGCCCCGTGGCGCACGAGCACGATCTCGGTGGCGCCGGCGGGGAGCTCGTACGGGTGCTGCTCGAAGCTGTCACGGTCCCGCATGTGGCCGAGGTCAGCTGCCGTTCGGCTTGACGAGCACTTTCAGCGAGCGGTCCTTCTCGAGCTGAACCTTGAAGGCGTCCGCCACGTCGTCGAGCCGTTCGCGCTGCGTGATCAGCGTGTCCGCTCGCGCGCTGCCCGAACGCAGCAGCTCAATCGCCTCCGCGAAGTCCTCGCTCGTGTAGGCGATGCTGCCCTGCAGACGCAGCTCCTTCTGGACGAGCGAGGTCGGGTTGAAGGTCACCGGGTCGTCGTAGAGGGCCAGCACGACGATCGTGCCGCCGCCGCGTACCGCGTCGAGCGCTGCGGTGGCAAGCGCGGGTACGCCCGAGCACTCGAAGACGAAGTCGATCTCCTCCCCGTCGCCGAGTGCCTCCGCGAGGGCGTCCGTGACGCCCGCGGCGCCGTCGATCGCGTCGGCGCCGAGCTCGCGCGCGGCCTCGAGCCGCAGCGAGGACAGATCGGTGCCGATGACCCGGCGCGCGCCGCGCGCCTTCAGCACTTGAACGACCTGCTGCCCGATCGTCCCGAGCCCGAGCACGAGCGCCGTCTTGCCCTCGACGTCGCCGGCAAGCTTGACCGCGTGGACCGCCACCGCAAGCGGCTCCACGGTCGCGCCCTCCTCGTCGCTCACCTCGTCGTCGAGCTTGAAGACGTTCTCGCCCTGGATCGAGCGTGGGATCCGGACCCGCTCGGCGAAGGCCCCGGGCTTTCCGTATGCGATGCCCGTCGTCCAGGCCACGGCGCAGAGGTTGTAGCGCCCCTCGCGGCAGCGCGCGCACTCGCCGCAGGGAACGATCGGCACTGCGGTCACGCGGTCGCCCACCGCGACGCCCTGCACGTCGGCGCCTGCCTCGATCACGCGGCCGGAAAACTCATGTCCCATGATCTGGCCGGGCTGGACGAACGAGCCGTGCTGGTAGGTGTGCAGGTCCGACCCGCAGATGCCGCAGGCGCTGACCTCGACGACGAGATCCTCGGGGCCCGCCTCCGGCTCCGGGACGTCCTCGACGTCAATGCTCTCGATGCCCTTGAAAACGGCTGCCTTCATCGCCTCGCCTCCGCAAGTCGCGTCACATATTGGATCGTCATCCATAGGCAGGCTGCCCGAACGGGCCGCGAAACGGCCGGTTGGAGGAATCACCAAGCGATTGAAGGGTTTTGGGGGCTCTGACCCCCACAACTCATCAATCGACCTCTGACGCTGCGGGGCCGGGGCGCCGGGAGGGAGGAGCGGCGCCCCGGCCCGTCGGGCCTACGGCGCCGTGTAGCCGCCGTCCACGCTCATCGCCGTACCGGTGACGAACGAGGCTTTGTCGGAGAGGAGCCAGACGCAGGCCGTGGCGATCTCCTCGGGCTGCGCGAAGCGGCCGATGGGGTGGTTCGCCCGCGCCGCGGCGATCAGCACCTCGTCGTTCCCGAGCGCGTCCTCGAAGAGATGCTTGTCGACCATCGGCGTGCGCACGTAGGAGGGGCACATGCTGTTGACGCGTACGCCCTGCTCCGCGTACTCGAGCGCCGCCGACTTCGACAGGCCGACGACGCCGTGCTTGGCCGCCACGTAGCCGGCGGCCGCGGGCCAGCCGATCAGCCCCGCCGCCGACGCCATGTTCACGATCGAGCCACCCCCGTTGTCGGCCATATGGCGCAGCTCGTGCTTCGTGCACAGAAAGACGCCGTTCAGGTCGACGTCGAGGATCCGCTTCCAGTCGTCGAGCGCTGTGTCCCCCACGTTGCCGAGCGAGCCGAGGATGCCGGCGCAGTTCAAGGCGCCGTCCAAACCCCCGAGCTCGTCGACCGCACGCGCGACGGTCGCCTCGACGGCGGCCTCGTCGGTCACGTCGCAGTGGCGGTAGGTGGCCGTCCCGCCGGCGGCGCGGATCTCCTCCGCCACGCCCTCGCCGTCGGCGTCATTCACGTCGCAGAGCAGAAGTCGTGCCCCCTCCCGCTGCGCCTCGAGCGCCGTCGCGCGCCCGATCCCGCTCGCCGCGCCGGTGATCAGTACCGCCTTGCCGTCCAGGATGCTCATGCCTCTCCTCGCTCAGGCCGGTGCGCTGCTCGCCATGCGCGCCCGCAGCGGCTTCTTGTCGATCTTCCCCGTCGAGGTCTTGGGCAGCTCGGGCACGAGCTCCCAGCTCGACGGCACCTTGTAGGGCGCGAGCCGTCCGCGGCAGTGTTCCTCGACCTCCGCCAGCTCGGTGCCCTCGGTCAGCGCCAGCACGGCGTGCACCTCCTCGCCGCGGACCTCGTCGGGGCGCCCGATCACGGCCGCCTCCTTGACACCGGCGTGCTCCAGCAGGACGTCCTCGACCTCGCGCGGGTAGATGTTCTCGCCGCCGCGGATGATCATGTCCTTCTTCCGGTCCACGAGCCAGAAGAAGCCGTCGTCGTCGCGGTAGCCGACGTCGCCGGTGTGGAACCAGCCCGCGCGCAGCGCCTCGGCATTGGCGTCGGGCCGGTTGTAGTACCCCTGCATCACGTTCGGGCCACGGATGCATACCTCGCCCGGCGTGCCGTCCGGCACCGCGGCGCCGTGGTCGTCGAGCACGACGACCTGCTGGCCGCGCGTCGGCAGGCCGATCGAGCCGATCTTGCGCGGCCCCACGAACGGGTTGATCGTCGAGCAGCAGGTGCCCTCGGTGAGCCCGTAGCCCTCCATGACGCGTACGCCGAACTTCTCCTCGAAGCGGCGGAAGAGCGCGGGCGAGAGCGGCGCGGCCCCGCAGATCACGAAGCGCAGCGTGTT
>Ga0081538_10000508_pt1 | contig 43544 bp, 49 predicted proteins | sample TabmetS5T2R1_FD_71022 | JGI IMG/M metagenome (GOLD analysis project Ga0081538, IMG submission 71022) | Tabebuia heterophylla rhizosphere microbial communities from the University of Puerto Rico - S5T2R1 | ecosystem: Host-associated > Plants > Roots > Rhizosphere ... | reverse complement strand
TTCGCCCCAGCCGGCGACGTAGGGGACGGTTTCGCCGGAGGCGTCGAGGCCGAGTCCGCCCGGACGACCAGCGTCGTGGTGTCGACGATGACTTCGGCTTGGGCGCGCGGGTAGTGCTGGTAGTCGACGCCGAAGGCTGACACTCTCGTCGGAGGGGACGGACACGACCGCCTGACGGGCGCTGCCGGCGCCGACTTGATCGCAGCGGGGCGTGGCCGCGACCTGATCTTCGGTGGGCCGCGACGCGACGGCATAAACCCAGGTGGCCTTGCGCCGTCGGTACTTCCCCGCGACTTGGTCCACTGTGGCGCAGGCCGGATCGCGTGAGGGCCGACTGACGAGACTGGTTGCGCCGCTGCGAGGTTGTCCGCCACGGCTAGCGGCCCCTCCCGGACACTGGCTCGGGCCGGCTCTACGCCGACCGCCCGGGGCGCAGGCTGCGCGTTTCGCATTTGACCCGAAAGTAACCATCCTCGGGGTGCCCGGCCTCGCCTACTCTGGCGGTGTGTCCTCGCGCGAGCAGCTTCCGCGTTTCGTCGAGCCGATGCTGGCGCGTAGCGCGCCGATGCCGGCGGGCGCCGGATGGGCGGTCGAGGTGAAGTTCGACGGGATGCGCCTTCAGCTGCGCCATGACGGGCACGCCGTCTGCCTGCGCTCGCGGCCCGGACGGGACTGCAGCGAGGAGTTCCCCGAACTCGCCGCCATCACGAGCGCTCTTGGAGCCCACCAGGTGCTGCTCGACGGCGAGCTCGTCTGCCTGGGGGGCGACGGCAACCCCGACTTCGCGAGCCTCCGGAGGCGTCTGCGCGCCCCGGCCGACAAGGTATGGCGGCATGCCGAGCGTTCGCCAGCGACGTTGCTCGCGTTCGACCTGCTGCACCTCGACGGCCGCTCCACGCGCGACCTGCCCTACGAACGCCGACGCGAGCTGCTCCTTGATCTGGGGCTCGAGGGTTCGGGATGGCGCACGCCTCGCCACTTCGTCGACGAGATAGACCGCGTGTCGGCCGCGACCCGAGAGCATGGTCTGGAGGGCGTCGTCGCTAAGCGGCTCGGCAGTCCATACCTGCCCGGCGCACGCAACGGGGCCTGGGTGAAGCACAAGCACCGCCGTACCGAGACGTTTCTGATCAGCGGCTGGTCTCCGCCCGAACGCCGCCGCCCCGAGAGCCTGCTACTCGCGCGGGGCGCGTCGGACGGGACCCTCGAGGGTGCCGGGAGCGTCCCCTTCGTCCTCACCCACGGCCAGGCCGATGTAGTACGGCAACAGCTCGAGGCCTTGGTCCTGCCGGCCACTCGGCGCGGCCAGCGCATCCGCCGCCTGGCACCGGAGTTACGGGCCACTGTCGCGTTCCACGGCCCTCTCCGAGGGCCGGTTCGGGATCCGATCCTCCGCGCTGTCGATCGCTTTTCGGATTAGTCGGTGCCGACGATCCGCAGACCGTCGTTTCCCTCGGGGGGTGCGTTCGAGAGTAGGGCTCGCTTTCGCTCCCGATAGCGGCGGTTGTTCTCTCGCCGCCTCTCCACATAGTCAGGGTCCTGGGCTCGGCGCTCCTGATCGCGCCGCCGGGCGTCTGCTCGCCTTCGCTCTCGAAACTCAGGGTCCTGGCGCTTACGCTCCCGGTAGCGGCGGTTCTGTGCCCGCTTCTTGTCTCGATTCGCCCGCTGCCAACGGCGGTGGTACTCCGCCATGTGCTTCGCGTTTTCCCGCTGCCAGCGACGCACGCAAGCCTTGCACCATGGAGCTCGGCCATCCTTTCGAGAGCGATCCCGGCTGAACTCGGCCGGGGGCCTCACCTCCCGGCACTTCGTGCAGCGCTTCAAGTCGTCCCGAGCAGCAGGCATGGAACGCGAGGATATGCGGGGTCGCCTACTCCCCCAGCGCTACGGCTGCGAGGGCTTCGGACTGCTCGGTGAACTGATCCATGCGCACGATCTTGCCGTCGCGGAGCGTAAAAACGTCGTAGAGGCGGGCGTCGACCTCAATCCCGCTTCCCCGGCCACGCGCTCGGAAGCGGACAGTCGCGACCACGCGGTCGCCCCCGTCAGCGAACTCCTCGGGAATCAACTCGTCGTCGTCCCATTCGCTCTTCCAGCGCGCCGTGCTCGCGCGGACCGCATCATGTCCCTGCGCAGCCGATTCCTCCACCGGGTTCCAAACGACGCCGGGATCGACGTGGGTCAGCGCCTCGTCGAAGTCATCGACGAGGAACCTGCGCACGATCTTCACGTTGTCATGCGACATCGCCTGTCAAACTCCCATCGCGCCGCCGCTGGGCTGTTCGTCGTGGATGAGAATCGCCCCGCACGCGGCAAGCACCACGACCAGCAGCACCGGCTCGTCCACGACGTCGTTCACACAGGCGAGTTGAACGCGCCACGCTTCGCGCACGCGAGCACCGATCCGGGAAATCTCGCCTCGCGGCACGGCTGCCAACTTCCAGTCAGCGCGCAGCATGGGACAGCGAAGCCGGTAACGACGGATGCCGGAGACGTAGAAATGCCCGCTCCGCACCAGCGTGCTCGGGGGCTTGTATTCGAGGGCCGGCCCGTCTCCCCCCGCTCTTGTGAAGTAGAGATGCCAGCCGAGGCGCCTGGCCCGCCTGCGCGCCCCGCCGCGCCAGTGGCCGGAGAAGGTTCGCAACGCTATGCGACCAGCAGTCCGCTCGACCATCCCCACCGGTTTTCCGGCTTGCGTCAGCAGCCAGATCTCGCCCCCAAAGCGCCAGGCCCTATTCAAGTAAAGGGTCGCGGTTCCGCTTGCGTCGACTGGCTGCAGCTGCGGCCGGGCGCCGCGTTCAGATGCTTGGGTGTCGCTCTCCACAACGCCACCTCGCGTCTGTTGGCCACACCGACAGTAGGCGGGCCGCGAAGGCGCGTCAAACTCAGACGATCATCCGGGCAAGGGGAGGGTCGCCAGTGACCCGCGCGCTCCTGCCAGACCGCCGGGTGGGTCGCTTCGAGGAACAGGAATGCCCACGCTAGCCCGCGCCACTATGACCTCTGAGACGACCGTTGCCCTTGTTGAGGCGATCCGCGAGTCGTTGCCGGCGTCCCATGAGTGGGACGAGCGTGAGTCTGCTCTGTTGAGCCTGGCTGCCCGCCAGGCGGCGGATATCGACCGGCTCGAGGCGGACCTTGCGGAGAGTGGTGTGCGGGTGCCGGGGCGGGGCGGCGAAGTGTTGAATCAGGCGTTCTGCGAGGTCCGGCAGGGCCGGGTGGCGCTGGCGCGGATCCTTGGCCAGGTGAATATCCCCGAGTCGCTGTCTCCGCGGTCTTTGCATGGCCGCAAGGCGGCTGAGGCTCGCTGGCGGGAGGCGGGCTGATGCCACGCGTGCGTGGACGCCTCGACCCTGCAGGCCGGGACCCGACGTTTGACCTGCTGATGGGCCCGACCGACGCACCAGGCGAGTACACAGTCGAGGAACTGGGGGTTCTGTGGGAGAGGCACGGCCCCGAGATCATGGCCGGCCGCCATGGCCGCCATGACGGCACGCGGCCGTGGGCGTGGTGGGTGTTCGAGGCGGGGGAGGAGCAGCCCGGCCCGGTTTGGAACTCGGAGACTTGTCAATGGGAGGGGGAGGGCGACGAGACGGTGCGGCTGGTCGAGCTCGGCGAACTGACCGACGCGGAGTTGGCAGCGCTCAGGGAGCAGGCCAACGAGGCGCGGCTGCGCATGGCACTCGGGCCGAGCGGATCTCGGGCGGATGGCGCGACATGGCAGGCGCGGTGTTGGTGGACGCAGAGGCGGTGGATCTGTGGGCGCGGGTCGAGGCGGCCCTGATGCGATGACGTCGGGCATGGTCGCCGACGACGAAGTTCTTGGGCGCACGAGATCCCTGGCGAAGTCAGAGCACGTGGACCCCATTTCGGGCGCACGCTGCCCCCATTCTTGACACGTGCCACCACCTGTGGGATGGTCCGTTTCGGCACCGAGGCGTGGCCCATGCCAGGTAGCAAGGCCCAGACGGTGCAACGGCGTGGCTGGCCCGCCTCCCGGCGAAAGGAGTGCGCAATGCGCAGATTCACGGGCGGACGCGGGCGGTGGTTCCTCCTGGGTGCGGTTGTGGGGGCCTTTCTCGCCGCGGGCGCCGTCACGCTCGCGGCGATCCCCGACTCGAGCGGAGTTATCCACGGCTGTTACCAGAAGAACTCCGGCAAACTGCGCCTGATCGACACCGAGCCGACCAGCCCGATCCGCGCAGGTCGGGACGACGACGACGATGACGACGGCGATGACGACGGCGATCGCGGTGACGACGGCGGCGCCGGGTGTCGGCGGTCGGAGATCGCGATCAGTTGGAATCAGACCGGACCGCCGGGGCCGGCAGGTCCGCCCGGTCCGAAGGGCGACACCGGCGCCACCGGGCCTGAGGGGCCCGCTGGGCCGGAGGGGCCCGCTGGGCCGGAGGGGCCCGCTGGGCCGGCAGGTCCGCCGGGACCGCAGGGCGACACCGGCGAGCGCGGGCCGGAGGGGCCCGCTGGGCCGGCAGGTCCGCCGGGACCGCAGGGCGAGATTGGTGAGACCGGGCCGCAGGGGCCTACCGGGCCGCCGGGGCCTGCCGGGCCGCAGGGCCCGGCCGGGCCGAGCCTCGCCGGCCAATCGTGCCCGAGCGGCCAGTTCGTCACCGGGGTTAGCCAGAGTGGCAACATCATCTGCAGCTCGGGCTGCCCGTCAGGTGAGCTGACGTTCCGCATCACGAGCGTCGTCGTGGCCACCTTGCATAATTGGCCGGGCGGGACCCGAACCCAGAACTCGGGCGCGAACTGCTCGGTGACCGTCAGGGCGCCGAGCGGGAACATCTCCCTACCCGGCGACGCCTGGGAAATCGTCTCCACGACGGGCTGGACCAGCGCCACAGGGAGCGTGCGGCAGCCGATCTGCAGGAGCCTCGGCGCGGTTCCGTCGGTCACGAACAACCGGCCGATCTGCTCGAACTCGTCGAACGTCTTCGCATCCGGTCCGTCGGAGGACGACTTCGTGGTGACCGTCAACTAGAGGCGTGATGTGAAAGTCGGGCGGGTTCGTAGGGACCCGCCCGACGTGGGGAAGGGCTTCCAGACCTCCGTCCCCTCGAGATTGGGAGCTCGAGATGACGGATCTGGAAGCCCTTGTCGTTGCAGCGTACGTCTTCGCTCTGGACATCAACCGCGTCGCTGTCAACGACGTCAGTTACCGATGCCGTGGTCGGTGCCTGGGCCCAACACTGGGAAGCAACCGAGCCCAGCCAGGAAGACAGCCAGGACGATTCCGCGCCTCACCCTTGGCGGCGAAACGTAGACGATCCGGGCATCGCGACGCAGATGGGCTGGTCCGAGGGCCCGGTTGAAAAGCTGCTCGCGGTCTACGGACGCAAGGAGATCCTCGCGCTACGCGAGATCGACGCCCTCTACGAGTCCAGTCCCGACGCAATCCCGACGCAATCGCGCAGCAATCCCGCTTTCTGAGCCGATTTGAACCAGTCAGCCCGACTTCCGAAGGTGCTCCGCAAGGCCCCGTAGCTCCCCGCAAACCGCATAGGTAAGCGGAGGCTACGGGGCCTTGCATCGTTGTGCGGGGCCAGCGGGATACCAGCGGCCGGCGACGCGAGGAAACGCCACGCTCGAGCCGAGCGCGCCGCCGCCCTCGCCGGATGACCGGCGAGGGCGGAACGATTCTTTGGCGGGGCGGGTCGTGGTGCTACCAGGACCCGTCTCGCTGGAAACCAATTTCGTGAGTCACAGCGTCGCCGTATCCGTAACCTGGTTCCAGCTCGCATCGAGCGGCGTACGGAAAACGGTGCCGTCGGCGCTCGTTGGCCAGTAGGTCTGCTTGACGGCGCCGTACTCGAAGGTCACACGCTCCCGCATTTGCTCGCCGTCGCCGGACGGGCTCACGGAGGCGACAAAGACAGGGGCGAATTGATACTGAAGATAGGCCCCCCCAGTTGATCCGTTCCCAGTTGCTGCGGTCCCAGTTGGTCCGGCCCTTCTGACATACAGCACCATGCGGGGGATGTGCGTCCCGGTGGCCATGCGCTGGAAGAGCGCGGGGCTGGCGGAGTCGACGTGCTTGTCCACCGACAGCCGGTTCAGCTTGGTCTTGCCTGGTGCGGGGACACCCGAACCGAACGTGACGGGGTTCTGCGCGCTCCAGTCGAACGAGTTGAGCTCGACGGCCCCCCGGTCGGAGAAAAAGGCGTCCTTCGATTCGCCTGCGATCCCCTGGAGGGGCGCGCCGCTGGTGGTCTGGAACGTGAGGAAGTAATTCTCCGCCGCCTGGGCAGCCGGCGCCACCCCGAACGCGGCGACGATGGAGACCACCGTGCCGATCATGACTAGCCTCGATCTGCTCATGCGAATCCCTCCTTCACTGGGGGGTCGACCATGGGGTTCCGTCGACGGCGAGCACACCACGAGCCGCTGACATGCCGCAGACGTCTCGCTGACTCGCGGGGTCAGCCGATGGTCAGCGGGCCATCACCCGGTGCGGCGTTCGACCTCGCCGAGCGAGCGCTCACTCCCACGTCCGCGTCAGCGACATGTCCGCGGAATGTCAGCGGGTGGTGCTGTTCTTCAGCGCGGCTTCTCACTCAGCGGCGTCCGCCGGACGCTCGCTCGAAACGACCCTCGGCGCGGCAGCCGTCGCGCCGGTCAGGAGGTCCAAATGTTGGGCAAGGTTCGGCCACGACGGCCGTCGGCGGCGATGGTGCTGGCGTTTCTGGCGCTCTGCGTGGCGTTGAGCGGTACGGCTGTTGGTGAGTCTGCCGTCACGTCCGCGCAGAAGCTGATCACCGGCAAGCAGATCAAGAACCGCTCGGTCACGGGCGTCGACATCAAGAGCAACTCGTTGACCAGCGGTGCCATCAAGAATCAATCGTTGCTACGGGCGGATTTCAAGCTCGGGGAGCTGCCCGTAGGGCCGATGGGCCCGAAGGGCGAGGTCGGCCCGCAGGGCACCCAAGGCCTGCAGGGCCCACAAGGCCCAAAGGGCGACAAGGGCGATCCCGGCCCGAACGGGTCGCCCGACACTCCGGAGCAGGTGCTGACCAAGCTCGCGCAGGTTGACGGCTCGGGGTCTGGCCTCGACGCCGACACCGTCGACGGGATTCATGCCACCGGCTTGCTTCGCATCGTCGGAAGTGCGACACCGGGGTTTGATGTTCCTCAACCCGTCCCAGCGGATACGTGCGCGGACCAGTCGTCGTTCGGCATTCTCAACTTGCAAGCCACGGATTTCCTTCTCGTTGAGCGCCAGTCTGCTCCGACGAGTGGGATCTTGGAGTCGTTCCGTATCACGACCGTTCCGAGCCCGCAGGTGACGTATAACGTCTGCAACACGAGCGGCGTGCCGATCAATCCGCCTCTATCGAACTTCCGTGTCATAGCTCTCAGGTAATTGCCCCGTCGTCTGGAGCGGTCCAAGGAGAAGTGGGTCGAGGTCAGCGAGCGACCGTTGCCCGTTCGAGGATCCGGGCTGCCAACGGCGTGTGGGCGGAGCGCCAGACGTGCCGCTCCTCGTACGGCCACTCGTAGGTCGGAGCGCCGTCGCGAATCAACTCGACCAGTCGCGGTTGCTCGAGCTCCTCGGCGGACCATTCGTACAGGCGTTGCGCCCGCGGCGCGATCACGGCGTAGTCGAGCATCCGTCCAAGACGATGCTCATCGGCGAGATAGATCTCGATTGCTCCCCGGAGCGGATAGCGGTCGGGAAGCACGCGGCCGAGTGAGAGGAAGGCGCCCGCCATCCCGAGTCGGGGGTCGCCGAGCACGCGGGCGAGCGGAGCCCAGCGGCCGAGGGCGAGGCGCGGAGCCGCGACCAACGCGTGCGCGTAGAGCACGCGGACCAGTGCCACGTTCATGAAGAATCGCTCGAGCGCGTTCTCCATGGCGGCGAGCTGACGGTTCTCCAGATAGGCAGCGACGATGCTCGAGTTATGGGCTCGGTACCAGTTGCCGGCCCGCGGGTCTGCGATGAACGACAGCCAGAGCTCAACGGACGGCGACGAGGGCTCGCCCTGGAGCCCGCCGACAAGTGCCACGGATTCGCATCCGTCTCGCAGCAACCGATCGTTGATCGCACGCCACCAGGGGCTGCCCGGAGGATCGGCGTTCATGGGATTGAGAAGTCCGCGGTTTGCCTGCCACCGCATGAACGAGAGCGCCGCGCGGCGGAAGGGCAGATGCCGCGGCGCCCGGCCCTCGGGCCCGTGGTAGGTGCGTGAGAGAAGCGCGAGGCGCGCGGCGGGATCGTCGCGGACGGCGGCGACCTGCGCCGCGGCCCGGGCCGCGGCGTTCGTCCCGGCGCTCACCCCCGCACTGATAGCAGCGCTCCGCGTGGCCGGGTGCTGCGGCCCCGGCAGGCTCCTACGGCGGCATCGGGACCGACTCCGGCCTGCCGGTGCCGGGGTTGAAGCCTCCGTAGTCGATCGAATGGATCGGCTCGGTCGAGGTCATGCCGCTCGCCTCGCCGCCGGTGTCGGCGAGGATCACGACGGCGACGCTGAGCACCAGGACGGCGATGGACGTGACGGCGAGCAGCGCTCGCACGAGGTTGTACTGGGAGCGGAGGACGAGGCCGGGGTGCTGTCCAGCAAGGTCCTCCTCCAGAACTTCCACGTCCATCAGGCTCCCACCCTAACCCGGAATGGCTACCCTGACAACACCCAAAACGGTGATAGCGCCCGAAGCCTGAGGAGGGCGGGCATTCGGTCAGTTTCGCTTGACGAATCCGCCGAACGCAGCCCTTCTTAGAGGGGGCGGGTCGCCTCTGCCCTACCTGGTCCCTCCACTGGGCGGAGCGGCCCGTTCCTACACAGCGCGATACGGGAGGCGCCGAAGTGAAATCGAAGGTATTGGCCCTGGGGGCCGCGGCTCTCTGCGGCTTGGCCGTTGGATGTGGTGACGACGACGATGGCGGGGAGGCGACTGCAGCGCCGGCGCCGCCGGTCATCTCGCTGGTCACGAAAGAGCAGGGCGACCGCGTGCAGCCGACGCTGTCGGGTTCGCCGCGAGCGGGGCTGAACGAGGTCAGCTATCGCAACGAAGGCAAGGCCCAGCACGAAGCGCAGCTGCTGCGCGTGGATGGCAAGCGGTCCGAGGGCCAGGTGCTGGACGGGCTGCGAGCCGCCAGCGCCGGCAAGTTCGTTCCGGACTGGCTGCACGCGGCGGGTGGGGCGAGTCCGCTCAATCCAGGCGAGGCCGGTCGCGCCGAGGTCGTGCTCCGACCGGGCACCTACTACGCGGCGGACCTGGAAAACGACAGCTTCGAGGTCGGCGGTCTCGTGAAGTTCGAGGTGCCGCCTCGGCCGGCCGGGAGCGGTGGCCTGCCCGCCGCCGACGGAAAGGTCACCGCCTACGACTACGGCTTCCGTGCCAGCGGGCTCCGGCCAGGCAAGAACATCATCCGGTTCGAGAACAGCGGCCGCGAGATTCACCATGTGATCGCCGTGCGGATGCAGCCCGGCAAGAACCTGGCCGACGTGCGCGAGCTCATGAAGACCGAGAAGGGCGAGCCGCCGATCGACTTCCGCCAGATGGTGGGCACGTCAGCCATCGACGGCGGCAGCTCGGAGAACGCGGAGCTGGAGCTGAAGCGGGGCAAGTATGCGCTCCTCTGCTTCGTCGCCGACCGCGACGGCGGGCCCCCGCACGTTGTGCAGGGCATGATCGGGGAGGCCGAGGTCCGATGAGGAGGATGGCGATCGGGTCGGGTTAGCCGATCCGGGCCATCAGCTCCTGCGTGGAGCCCGAGGACGCCACCGGCACCACCTCGAACTCAGCAAGGTCATCCCAGCTCGCGATCCACTCCTGCAACAGAACCGGGTCGTCGCACTCCATCAGCTGGTAGCAGCCACGCAGGTCGGCCCGTACCCAGCTGTCGACGTAGCGCAGTCCAGCCGGGATCGACCGGCCCTCCTCGCGCACGCGCCGGTAGATCTCGGCCGCCGCGACGGGAGTGAAGCGCTCCACCACCATGAACAGCACGTTGCGCTCTTTCGTGAGCCCCGGTTGTATCCCTGCAGTCGCGAACAGGCGATACTCCGGCCACAGGGCTAGGAGAGGAGGGACACATGCATGCTCGGCTCAGCAGGTTCGCGGGTCTCGATCCGGAGCGCATTGACGAAACGGTGCGGCTGTTCGAGGAGGAGCAGCTTCCGGGCCTCGAGCAGTCGGCTGGCTTCCGCGGCATCACCGTCGGGGTCAACCACACAGCCGGTCAGGCGGTGTCGATCGCGCTGTGGGAGACCGAGGCCGACATGCGCGAGAGCGAGCGGATCGCCGACGAGGCGCGCGAGCAGGCCGTGGCCACGGCCGGGCCCGCACGGACACCGGTGGTTGACCACTACGAGGTGGTTCTCCACCGCGAGGCGACGAGCGAAAGCCCGGCGAGCTAGGCGACCTTCGGGTCCTGCGAAAGCGCGGCGACCCTGTGAGCGAGCGTCCGTAGGACCTTGAGCTCGACGCTCGGGTGCTGCTCCACCATCGCCTTGAAGCCCGTCCGCGTAAGCACGAAGACCCGCAGCGGGGTCTTGGCCGTGACCGTGGCCGTGCGCTCGATCTCCTCGAGCAAGGCGATCTCGCCGATGAAGTCGCCCGCGCCCCGCGCGCCCAGGCTCTTGCCCTGGCGCTCGATCTCCACCTCCCCTTCGATGATCACGAAGAACTCGTGCCCGATGTCACCCTCCCTGCAGAGCACGGTGCCGGGATCCAGCTCCATGTCCTCGCTCCGCTGGGCGAGCTCCCCCAGCTCGTTATTGGAGAGCCCCTCGAACAGCGGGGCGCGTTTGAGGGCGTCGACCTTCGTGTCGCTGCTGAACAGCCTCATGGTTGCCTACCCTAATCGGGAGCGTTCGCTGAGTCGAGTCGCGTAGAGCCGCCACTCTCCCGGAACGCCCTTGAGGTCGTGGACTCCCCTGTCCTCGAAGTCGATGCCCGAGCCGCCGGCCAGGTCTCTCACGATGCTCGAGACCAGCGCCTCGCGGGGCCGTGCCTCGGCCACGATCCGGGCGCCGATGTGCACCGCGATCCCCTCCACCCTGCCGCCCACGACCTCGACCTCGCCGGTGTGGATCCCGGCTCGGATGTCCAGGCCGAGGTCCCCCGCGGCGCGGAGCGCGCCGTGTGCGCAGGCGATGGCACGGGCGGGGCCGTCGAAGGTCGCGCAGAAGCCGTCGCCCGTGCTGCGGATCACCTTTCCGCCATAGCGCGCCACCTGGGCCCTGACGGCCGCGTGATGGGCGTTGATCAGCTCGCGCCAGTGGCTGTCCCCCATCTCCGCGGCGCGTGAGGTCGAGTCGACGATGTCCGTGAAGAGGACCGTGGTGAGCACCCGCTGGGGCGCGGTATCGACATGTCGCTCGGACAGGAAGCGCTCCAATTCGAGTGGAACCTGGGAATCCGCATAGACGCTGACATCCGGTGCGCTCAGCTCGATCAGCCTGGCGTTCGGGATGCGCTCGGCCATGTAGGTGCAGCCGTCCAGCCACTTCGCGTGGCTGAGGATGAGCGTGGGCACCGAGATCGTCGGAAGCACCTCGCGAATGTCGGTCTCCATCAGCACCCGCATGAACCAGGCCGCTGCGCCGGGGCTGGCGGCGAGCCGCTCGTGGTTCACGTGCCATTGCTCGAAGGCGGGGTCGTGTGCGTAGCTGGGAAAGAACCTGCGCATCTCCTCGAGCTGGTACTCGCGGCTGCCCCAGTGGAGACGCGCCTCGCGCACCTTCCGGTGCCAGTCCTCCACCGGCTCCCCCGGCGGGAAGTCCGGCGCCGCGGTCACGCGCGGCCAGGTGTTCTGGAGGATGAGCGCAACCACCCGCTCCGGATAGGTGGCCGCGAACACGGCCGAAAGCTGACCCCCCGGCGAGCCGGCGCCGAGCAGGGCGGCGCGCTCCGAGCCGGCGTCGTCCATCACGGCACGGAGGTCGTCCATGCGTGTCTCGAGCGTGGGCAGGTCGCGGGGAGCATCCGAGAGGCCGGTCCCGCGCTTGTCGAGCAGGATCAAACGCGAGAAGGACGTGAGCCGGTTGCAGAAGTCGACGAAGATCGGCTGTTCCCAGGCCCAGACCAGGTTGATCAGAAAGGGCACAAACAGGACGTCCACGGGCCCGTCGCCGACCACCTGATACGCGATGCTCACGTCGCCGCTGCGGGCATAGCGGACCTCGGGCGTGTCGAGGTTCACGGCGATAAATCTATGCGCCCGCGCGGCTTGTGATCAGTACGCCGCCTCTTGGCCCACCGGCCGCGGCGCCTGCGGGCGCGGGGCACGCCCCGCGCCCGGTAGCAGGCGCGACGCGACGGCCACACCCGCTGCCAGCACGGCAAGTTCGATCAGGCTGAGCTCGAACGCGCGGGCAACGTCGTTCCCGGCGCCGAAGAAGATCACGCCTGTGATCGCCACCCCCAGGGAGTAGCCGACCTGCTGGGTCGTGGACAGCACGCCCGAGGCCGCGCCGGCGCGCTCCGGATCGACGTTCCCGAGCACGATCGCCGTCAGCGGCGTGAAGCAGAGGCCGACCCCGGCGCCCGCGAGGAGCAACCCCGGCACGAAAGTGGCCAGCGACCCGTCCACTCCGACCTCGGCGACCGCGAGTGCCAGCGAGCCGAGCCCGGCTGCGAGGCAGAGCCCGCCGGCCGCGATCACCGCGCGGCCGTATCGCTCGGTGAGTTTGGGGGCCGGGCCCGAGACGGCCACGTAGGAGACGGCGACAATTGTGAACACCAGCCCGGACTCGAGCGGGGGGAGCCCGCGGCCCATCTGCAGGTAGAGCGCCAGGTAAACGAAGAACGCCGCCTGCGCCGATGCCAAGAGAAGCTGAGTGGCGAGCCCGCCCGAGAACCCGCGCTGGCCGAACAGGCCGAGGTCGAGCAGCGGGGCAGCGCCACGCCGCGTCAGCGCGCGCTGATGGAGCACGAATGCGGCCAGGATGAACGGCGCTGCCGCGAGCGAGACCCAGGTCCAGGCGGGCCAGCCCTGCGCCCGGCCCTCGATCAGCGGCAGCAGGATGGCGACGAGCCCGGCGGCGACGAGCACGGCGCCCGCCAGGTCGAGCCGGCTCCGGCTCTCGGCACGAGACTCGGGCACCAGCACGGGGGTGAGCGCCAGGGCCGCAAGCCCGATCGGCACGTTGATCAGGAAGCACCAGCGCCAGCCGAGCCCGGCCACGTCGCTCTCGACGAGCGCGCCGCCGATCAGCTGGCCGCCCACCGCCGCAAGCCCGAGGACCACGCCGTAGACGCTGAGCGCGCGCACGTAGTCCGGTCCGCGGTAGGCCACGCCGATGATCGACAGCACCTGGGGCATCACGACGGCGGCCGCCACGCCCTGCGCGACGCGCGCCAGCACGAGCGTCGCCGGGCTCGGCGCCAGACCGCAGGCCAGCGAGGCGAGCGTGAACAGGCCGAGGCCGATCGCATAGACACGCCGGCGACCGACGTCGTCGCCCAGCCGGCCGGCGACGATCAGAAAGACGGCGAAGGTCAACCCGTAGCCCGCGACGACCCACTCGAGCGAGCTCGCGCTCGCTTCCAGGTCGGCGGCCATCGACGGGAGGGCGACGTTGACGATGAAGAAGTCGAGGACGACCATGAAGGCGCCGGCCAAGAGCACCGGAAGCGCCGCCCAACGACGTGCGTTCGAGGTGGTTTGCATGCTGCGGACGATGCCGACAGGAGGGAAGACCCTCAATTACCTCTGGGGTAAGGCTCCCGGCACGAGCCACGCCGGAATGCTCTCCCCGCACGCCGCCCCGGCGAGCACGCGACCGGCCAGCGGAGCGAACTTGAAGAGGTTGTCGCCCGCCAGGGCGAGCACCGTGCCGCTGCGCCAGACGCCGAAGTTGTCGCTCCCACCGGGCAGCAGCGTTTGAAGGCAGAGCCGGACGCCGTCAGGGTCGGGGTCGAGGCCCGGAAGCGCCTCGCGCGCGTAGGCCGCGATCCGTTCGACGAGCGTGTCCGCCGCCGCATCATGGCCTGGGCCGAGCGGCACGTCGCTGCCCTCGCCGCTCAGACCCACCGCGTAGAGGGGCTCGTTCGGGAAGGCCGCCGCGTAGACGGTCTCCCCGAAGGCGCCGGTCTGCTCCTGCAACGCCGGCAGGCGGCCGGCGAGCGAGCGCTCGCGCACGCGGAAGGTCACGCGCGCGTGGCAGCTGATCGTGAGCGGGATCTCGATCCCCGCCGCCGGCCCGAGCGCGCCGACCGCCGCACCGGCGCAGAGCACTACGCGACCGGCCTCCCAAATCCCCTCGGATGTCTCGACGAGAGCGGGCTCCCCCGTGCCGACCGCGAAGACCTCGGCGAGCATTAGCCGCTCGCCGAGCGCCGCCGCCAAGCCGTCGACGGCGGCGCGCACATCGGTCGAGCCGCCGAGCTCGTCGAGCAGAGCCGGGCCCCCGGGCGGCCTGAGAATCGGCATGACCTCCGCCTGCGCCCGCGCATCCAGCAGCCTGCCCGGCGCGCCCGCCGCCGCGAGGAGCGCGGCAACCTCCTCTGCTGACGGTCCTGTGAGCAGTAGCCCCTCGCGGCCCAGGAGCCGCACGCCGAGCTGCTCCTCCCAGTCCTCCCAGCGGGCGCGTGCCTCAACGGCCAGCTGCACGAGCTCGAGCCGCCGGTGGCTGTGCCGGAATATGCGCGTCCGCCCCGCCGACTGGCCGGCACCGGGACGGGCGGCCTCGAAAACCCGCACGTCCACCCCTCTGCGCGTCAGCTCGTACGCCGTGGCGAGTCCGATGATCCCGGCGCCGACGACGGCCACCTCGGCCGTGCGGCGCATTCAGGCCGCTACGGCGTTGTAGTAACGAACGGCGAGGCCGGTGAGCAGAGTCTCGAAGCAGGCCTCGATCGTCATGCCGTGCTCATCCGCGTAGCTGCGCAGGCCCGCGTCCTCGATCGCCTCGCTCTCCGCGATGACCTCGTCGACGAGGTCGGGGTGCTGGTCAGTGAAGTAGGCCCCCATCGAGTACAGGCTCGTTTCCATCAGGGACTCGAGGAACTCGTCGCTCTGGTTCGCAGCCCGGGTGCGCTTCGCGGCCATCGGCGGGCAGGTTACCCGCGCGGCGCCGGGGCTAGGGGAGCGCGGCCTGCCTCCCACCCCTCCCCCGGTGGGGGTCACCCGCGCCTCCCCCCGCCGTCTGAGAGGCTGTTCGCACCGTGGCCGAGCGCGACGAGATCATCGCCTTCCTCGACGAGCTCCTGGACGCGAGCGACTTCCCCGACTACGGCCCCAATGGCCTCCAGGTCCCGGGCGCTGATGAGGTGCAGCTGGTGGCAACGGGCGTTTCGGCGCACCGTGAGCTCTTCGAGCGGGCGGCCGCGGACGGCGCCGACCTGGTGATCGCCCACCACGGGCTGTTCTGGGACTTCCACCCGCGGGTCGTGTCGCGGGCCATGAAGGAGCGGCTCCGGATCCTGTTCGACGCAGACATCTCGCTCGCGGGCTACCACCTCCCGCTCGACGCCCACCCGGAAGTGGGAAACAACGCACTCATCTGCGCGGAGCTCGGCCTCGAGCTGAGCGAGCCGTTCGGCGAGCACCGTGGCCGCAAGGTCGGCTTCGTGGGCCGCTCGCAAGAGGGAGTCCCGTTCGCCGAGCTACAGGAGAGCTGCGCGCGGCTGTTCGGGCAGGAGCCTTTCGTCTGGGCGACCGGACCGGCGACCGTCCACAGCATCGGGATCGTCTCGGGCGGAGCGGCATCGAGCTTCGGGGAAGCGATCGCCCTGGGCCTTGACGCCTTCCTCACAGGGGAGCCGGCGGAGCACGTCATGGCGGACGCGCGCGAGAACGCGGTCCACTACATCGCGGCCGGCCACTACGCGACCGAGACCTTCGGCGTCCGCCGCCTCGGCGAGCTCGTGGCCGAGCGCTTCGGGGTCGAGCACCGCTTCATCGACGCGCCGAACCCGATCTAGAGCCAGGCGTGCCACCCTGACCTCGATGCCGATCGACATCGCGCTCTTGGGCTGCGGGCATCCTCATGTCCCGGACGTACTTGGCGTGCTTGCGTCCGAGCCGGACCTGCGCCTGGCTGCGGTCTGGGACGAGGATCGAGCCGCGGTCCCAGCCGCCGTCTCGGGCGCGGCGGTCTCACGCGCCGAGACGGCAATAACGCGCGCTCATGCCGTGGTGGTCTGCGCGCCGACCGACCAGCGCCCGGCGTTGTGCGTGCAGGCCGCGCGGGCGGGTCGTCCGATCCTGGTTGAGAAGCCGGTGGCTCGCAGCGCCGCCGAGGCCCGCGGCGTGGCGCGGGAGGTGGGGCGTACCCGCACCCCCGCGGTGGCCGCCCTGTTCCTGCGCGAGCTGCCGGCGCTCGGCAGGCTGGGCGGGCTGTTGCGCGAGCGCCTGCTGGGCAGCCTGGCAAGCGTGAGCGCCGCGCTCGCCCACCCCGGTGAGGTCGATGGATGGTTCGACGGGCCGAGCGCATGGATGCGTGATCCGCGCCGCGCCGGAGTCGGCGGCTTCGGCGATCTCGCGCTGCACCTCGTCGACGCGTTGACGGCGCTGCAGCCGGACGAGCCACCGCGCCTCGCGGCAGTGGCGCTCGAGCGTGCCGGGCCCGACCAGGGCGACCTCGGCGGGGTCGCTCTCGGAACCTGGGCGGGCGCGCCGCTCACCGTGCGGGCGAGCTGGATCACCCGGCCGGGAGGATTGGAGCTTGTCGTATGCGGCCCCCGGGCCACCGCGACGCTACGTGACGGAGTCCTCGAGCTGATCGGCGACCGCGGCGAGGCGGAGCGCTGGGTCGGCCCCCCGCCCGATGCCGGCGAGGCGCTACGGGCGTTCGCCCGCCACTTGCGCGCCCGCCGCTTCCCACGTGACGGGCTCACCCCCGCTGTTCGCGCCCAGGAGCAGCTCGAAGCGGCCACGCGGGTGGCCTGACGCCGGCGAACCGCCTTGCGCGAGGCCGGGGCCGCGGCGTACTCTCGGCACCGGCGTGAAGATCTTCGTTCTCGGCGCTGGGCTTGTGGGCGCGACGGTTGTGGAGGCGCTCCAGGTCGACCACGACCTGACGGTGGTGGATCTCGATTCGACGAAGCTCAAGCCGCTCGCGCAGCTCTACGACGTGGCCACCGTGCAGGCGAGCGCCGGCAGCGGACGCGAACTCGCGGCCGCCGGAATCCGGGAGGCCGATCTCGTCATCTCGTGCACCTCGCAGGACGAGGCGAACCTCGTGGCCGGCATGATCGCGCGCAAGCTCGCGCCGAAGGCCACGACCATCGTCCGCACCTCTAGCTCCGAGTACGCCGAGATATGGCGTGAGAGCCGAATCGACATCGACTTCGTGGTGTCGTCGGAGCGCGAGACCGCACGTGCGGTGTCGCAGGCGATCGGCGTGCCCTATGCGCGCCAGACGGACACCTTTGCCGAAGGCAAGGTCCAGATCGTCGAGCTCGATGTGGGCGCGCGTGCGAGTGGGGATCTGGTGGGCACGAAGCTCCGCGATGCCCGGCTCCCCGACAACTCGCGGCTGGCGGGGATCATCCGGGACGGCCGGGCCGTCCTCCCAAGCGGAGACACCGTCGTCGCTCCCGGGGACCGCGTGGTCGCGATCGGATCGCCGCCCGCCGCTCAGGAGTGGTGCCAGCTGGTCTCCCCCAGCAGCGGCGTGGTGCGCGACGTCGTGGTGTTCGGAGCGCAGGAGCTTGGAACCGCCATCGCTCGCGCCCTCGTGCAGAAGGGAATCTCCGTAAGGGTGGTCGAGCCCGACCCGGCGCGCGCCGCGCTCCTCGCCGAGCGGCTGCCCGAGGCGCGGGTCTTCAACACGACCGGCCTCGAACGCGGCTTCATGCAGCGCGAGGGGATCGCGCGAGTGCAGACGGCGATCTTCGCGATGCGTGACGACGCACGCAACCTCTTTGCCGCAACCCTGGCCCGGGTCAACGGCGTCCCGCACACGATTGCGCTGGCCCACGATCCGGCGTCGGCGGCCGTCTATGAGCGTGCGGGCATCGACGTGAGCGTCGACCCGGGGCGCGTGACCGCGAGAGAGATCGTGCGCTTCGCCCACGATCCGCGTACCCAGCAAGTGACGATGCTCGAGGGCGATCGCTTCGAGGTCCTCGACATAACCACGCGTGCGGAGAGCGAGCTCGTGGGCCTGTCGCTGCGGGCCATGCCGATCCGCGGCGCCCTTATCGGAGCGATAGTTCGCAACGGCGAGGCGATCTTTCCTTGCAGTGACGACGTCCTTCAGGCAGGTGACCGGGTAATCGTCTTTACCGAGTCCGCGCGCGCTCCGCAGGTGGAACGCGCTCTATGACGCTCACGGCGGGCGGCCAGGTCGGGCGGCCAGCCCGGCTCGGTGTCGACGTCTCCGCCGCCCTCAACCTGGTTGGCTCGCTGGTGAAGTACCTGGGGCTCGCGTCGGCCGTGCCGGTGGTGTTCGCCATCGCCCACTCGGAGCCGGTATGGCCGTTCCTTGGCGCCGGGGCGATCGTCAGCGGCTTCGGGATCGCGCTCGAGCGCTTCACGCACGGGGCCGAGGAGGTCGGCATCCGCGAGGGGTACCTCGTGATCTCGCTCGTCTGGCTCGTGGCCGGGAGCTACGGAGCCCTCCCCTATGTGCTGGCCGGCGATCCGCAGCTCGGGCGCCCGATCGACGCGCTCTTCGAGGGGATGTCGGGCTTCACAACGTCGAGCGCGAGCACGGCCACCGACGTGTCCCTCCTCCCGATCTCGATCCAGGTGTGGCGTCAGCTGACGATCTGGCTGGGCGGGATCGGCGTGGTCGCGCTCGGCCTCGCGGTGCTGCCCCGCCTGCGCGTCGGCGGCCGGCAGCTACTCGAGTCGGAGCTTGCCGGGGCCCAGGCGCAGGCGCTCTCCGGCCGGATCCGGGACACGGTGGCGCGCTTCTGGCGGCTCTATCTCGGACTTACCGTGGCCGGCTTTCTCGCCTTGGCGCTGCCCGGCTGGCTTGGCGTGGAGCGTGCGATGGACACCTTCCAGGCGTTCGCCCACACCCTGAGCACGATGGGAACCGGCAGCTTCTCGACCGAGCGGGAATCGATCGGCGCGTTCGGTGGGCTGACCCAGTGGACGGTCGTGGCCTTCATGGCCGTGGCCGGAGTGAACTTCATCGTCCTGTATCGCGCCCTCGTCCAAGGCCGGGTGCGGGACGCTGCCCGTGACGAGGAGTTCCGGCTCTATGTCGCGATCCTGCTCATCGCCGGGGCCGCAGTCGCGGGAATCCTCCTCAGCCGCGGCCCCGAGCACGGCGAGGACGCGGTCCGGGCCGGCGTGTTCCAGGCCACCTCGTTCGCCACGTCGACCGGCTACTTCACGACGGATTACGGACAGTGGCCGACCTTCGCCCTGATGGCCCTGGCACTGCTGTTGTTCGTCGGTGGCTGCGCAGGGTCGACCTCCGGATCGATCAAGGTCGTCCGCCACCTGCTCGTCGCCCGGCTGCTAGGCCGCGAGGTCGCGCGCACGGTCCATCCCGAACTTGTCCGCCCCGTCCTTCTCAACCGCGCGGTCGTCGATCAGCAGACGCTGCTCGCAGTCATCTCCTTCATCCTCATCTACGTCGCCGTGTTCGTGCTCGGCACCGCCGTGCTCGCGCTGGAAGCGGCCTTCACCGGACCACGCTTCGACGTTCTCGACCTCGTCTTCGCGTCGGCATCGACGCTGGGGAACGCCGGTGTCGGCCTCGGGCCTGCGGGGCCCACCGGCTCATTCGCCGCCTTCGGCGACGGCTCCAAGGTGGCGATGACGCTGCTCATGTGGGTCGGCCGCCTCGAGATCCTGCCGGTCGTGGTTCTGCTGCGGCGGAGCTACTGGCGGCCCTGAAACTCCTCGACGGCGGGTGGTCCCAGGCGAGGGCCGCTGCTATCGTCGCGAGCGGCCACTTCGGCCACCGTATGCGCACCGACTCCTAGACAGCGACCTCGAGATCCGCCCGGCTTGACTCCGGCGCGCCGTCGCTGTCCACGGTCCGAGTCCCTCGTCCGCAGGAGCAGCGCATGCCGTCCTCTCTCATCGATGCCACCGGAATCACCAGGCGCTTCGGCGCTCGGACGGTCCTGGACGCCGTCGACATCCGGGTGGACGCGGACAGCCGCATCGGCCTGGTCGGCCCCAACGGCTCCGGTAAGTCGACGCTCATGCGCGTGCTGGCCGGGCTCGAGTCGCCCGACGGCGGCAGCCTCCGCGTCAGCGGCACGGTCGGCTACCTGCCGCAAGTGGTCGGCGGTTCGCAGACCGTAAGCGCCGCGATCCTCGAGCGGATCGGGGTGGCGCCCGCAGCCCGCGCGGTGGAGGCGCTCGAGGCGCGCCTGAGCGCGGGCGACCTGGATGCCATCGAGCCACACGCCGCCGCGCTGGAGCGCTGGCTGGCGCTCGGCGGCGACACCGCCGACGCGCGTGTCGCGGCGGCCGTTGCCGACGCCGGCCTGGACCCGGCGCTGTGCGGCCGACCGCTGGATGAGCTCTCCGGCGGCCAGGCGGCCCGCGCCGGGCTCGCCGCCCTGGAGGCCGCCCGCTTCGATGTCGTGCTGCTCGACGAGCCGACCAACCACCTCGACGATGACGGGCTGGAGCGGCTCGCCGCACTGCTGCGCGCGCGGGCGGGCGGCGTCGTGGTCGTCTCCCACGACCGCGCGCTCCTCGCCGGCGCGGTGCACGAGCTCGTCGAGCTGGACGCGCACACCGGCGCCGCGACCCACTACGGCGGCGGCTGGGAGGCCTACGAGCGCGAGCGCGACGCCGCGCGGCGACGGGCGCAGACCGCCCACGACGAGGCCGTCGCCCGCCGCGACCATCTCGTCGCCGTCGAGCGGGAAGTGCGTCGCCGCGCGGCGGCGAACATCTCGCGCTTCGACCGGCGCCCTGCCGACGGCGACAAGCTCGCCCGCGAGTGGGTGGTCTCACGGGCCGAGGGCGCACAGAGCCGGGCGCGCAAGATCGGCGCGCGTGCCGAGCGGGTGGAGATCCCCGCCGCACCGCGGCGCCCGCCCAGGCTGCGCCTAGCGCTGACGCCCGATGAGCGCCGCGACGGCGTGGTAGTCGAGCTTCAGCGGGCGGTGCTCCGGCGCGGGGCGTTCACGCTCGGCCCGCTGTCGCTCGCGGTGAGCGTGGGCGAGCGCATCCTCCTCAGCGGCCGCAACGGGAGCGGCAAGTCCACCGTGCTCGCCGCCCTGGCGGGCGAGCTGAGGCCGGCGAGCGGCCGGCGAAGTGTTCATCCGCGCGCCGTGATCGCCCAGCTCGGCCAGCTCCGCCGGGCGCTGGCGGGCAGCGGCCCGCTGGTCGCGGCCGCGCGCGAGCTCACCGGCCTCGACGAGACCGGGGCGCGGACGGCGCTGGCGGCGTTCGGGCTCGACGCCGCGACCGTGGAGCGCCCCGGGCGGACGCTGTCGCCCGGCGAGCTCACACGGGCCGAGCTGGCGGTGATCGCGCAGCGTCGCGCGACCTGCCTGCTGCTCGACGAGCCGACCAACCACCTCGATGTCGCGTCACTCGAGGTCCTCGAGGCCGCACTCGAGGACTGGCCGGGCGCGCTCGTCGCCGCCACGCACGACCGCCGGCTGCGAGCAGGGCTGAGGCTCGACCGCGAGCTGGCCCTCTGACCCGTGGCGCGCTTGAGAGCTAAGCGGCGGCCGCGTGAACCCGTATTCGCGGGCGAGCGTTGTTCACGTAGCCCTTCGGGTTCCACAGCGAGGCCTCGTCCTCCGGTTGGGTGGCCGCCGAGGAGTCCCAGGCGCGCACGAGGATCTCGTGCTCTCCGGGTGCGAGATCGACGGTGAGCCGCCAGTGCCGCCAGGCCCAGCGGCCGAGGTCGTCGAGGAGCTCGGCCTGCGACCAGGTTGCACCGCCGTCGAGCGAGAGGTCGACGCGGGCGACGTGCCGCTCGCCGCCGGCGAACGCGTAGCCGCGCACCTCGAGCGGGCCCGCCGGGACCGTTTCTCCGTCTGCCGGAGACAGAACGTCGGCGTTGAGCGCGACCAGGCCGAGCGGCATGCCGGCGCCCGGGCCGGGCGTCCCGTCCTCGGGCAGCAGCCGGTAGGCGACGTGCTGGAAGTAGCCCTGCCACGGCTCCTTGCGGAGCTCGATCCGCTCGAGCCACTTGACGCTGCGGGCGCCGATATAGCCGGGAACGACGGCGCGCAGCGGCCCGCCGTGCACGGCGGGGAGCGGCTCGCCGTTCATCTCCCAGGCGAGCAGGACCTCGGGCCGAAACGCTTTATCGAGCGGGATCGAGCCGCCGAAGCGCTGTGCCGGCTTCGCCTCCGGGCACAGGTCCGCGCCGTCGAAGCCGACATGCGCGGCCGCGCCCAGCGGGCCGGCGAGCGCGAGCACGTCGGCGAGCGCGACACCGCTCCATCTCGCGGTGCCCGTGGCGCCGGGTCCCCACGGCGCCTCGCCCGGGATGTCGCGGATGGCGACCAGCCCTGCGCGCCGGTTGCCGGCGCACTGCAGAGTCGCGGTCACCTCGCACTCCCGAAACGCCTCGCGCAAGGTGCCGAGGGAGAGCTCCAGCTCCCGCTCCACCAGACCGTGCACGCGCAGGCGCCATGCGGCCGGGTCGAGCTCCGGCACAGCGCCATGCGAGCGCACGTAAAACGCATCCATCGCCGTCACAGGGCCCTCCGCCAGCGCGGCGAGCCCGGTCTCGGCGTTGAAAGGCTCCTCCTCGTGGACGATCAGGTCCGCGCGCTTGCCGTAGCGATGCACGCGGCGAGCGTTATTTCCTGCAGCGCGCGAAGTCGGCGTCCTTCAGGTTCCCCGTGAACCCGAGCAGACCGGCGAGCGCGCTTCCGAGGATCAGCCTTCGCATCGTTGCCTCCCGGGTCGGGTGAGTGGCGACGGGAACGAATCCGCCGGGATCACATCAAACCGGTCGGGGGGAGGCAAGTCGGCCGCTGGTATAAGCGGCGCCCATGGAGCTCACCGTCGCCGTCGGATCGCGGCCCGAGGTTGCGCTCGAGGAGGAGCTGCGTACGGCCGCGCTGGCCGATCGGCTCGGCTACCGCGAGCTGTGGGTTGGCGAGGGGTGGGTCTGGGACTCATTCGCGCTTGCGACCGCCATCGGGGTGGCCACCGAGCGGATCGCGATGACCGTCGGGCCCCTGCCCGTTCACGTCCGCGACCCGGCGACGATCGCGCGGGCCGCCGCCTCGACCGCCGCCCTCATCGGCCGCCCGGTCGGCGTGGCCCTCGGCACTTCGAGCGCGCGCGTAGTGGAGCGGATGCACGGCCGCTCCCGGCGCCGCCCCGTGACCACACTCGCCGAGAGCGCCCGAACCGTACGTGCATTCCTCCTGGAAGGGCAGGCGGACCTCGACGGCGAGGTGCTCTCGGCCCACTATCGACTGCGCCTCGATCCGCCCGGCGGACCGCTCACGGTGGCGGCCTTCGGCGAGCGAGCCATCGCGGTCGCCGCGGAACACGCCGACCGGATGGTGCTCGACCTCGTCTCGCCCGAGCTGGCCCGCGAGTATCGGGGGAGGCTGGAGCGACACGCCGGGCGGACCGGCAGGCCTCTGCCGAGGCTAGCCGCCTGGATTCCAGCGGCAGTCGATCCCGATCCGGAGGCGCATGCCCAGATCATGCAGAGCCTGGTCGGCTACCTCGCGGTGGCCGGTTATGACGAGATGTTCGCGGCCGCCGGGTTCCGCGAGGCCGTGGAGATGGCGCACGCGGGGGCCGGTCACGAAGACCTGCTTGCCGCACTTCCGAGCGAGGCCGCGGCCACGGTCGGCCTCGTCGGCGACGCCGACGCGATCAACCAGCGGCTGGACGCGTACGCGGCCGCGCTCGACGAGCTGGTGCTCGTTCCGGCAACCGCCGGCGATCCCGCCGGCGAGCGCACGCTGACGGCTCTAGCCGAGCTCCGGTAGCGGGCGACAGCAGATTTCTCTTGCGCCGACCGGCGCAACCGATACCCTCCCTTCCACGCCCTAAAAGCGACGAGGAGGCAGCAGTACATGGCGATCCACCTGACGCCCACGGAACTCGGTCGAGAGGCGGGGATGCACCGTCGCGAAGTAATCGCAAAGTGCATGGAATTGGGCGTCCCGATCTTCCAGGGTCGGATCGACAAGACTCTCTTCACAAGCACTCTCAAGAACGAGCAGGAAAAGAGGGAACTGGCCAAGGCCTAGCAAACCGTTGCGGGCGACCGGCCCGCGTTCCTGCAGTCTGGCGCGGGGCCACATCGTGGCCCCGCGGCCGTTCTGCACATAGACTTGCCGCGTCGCGGGTCGGTTGACGCGGCCGTCAGCTGGACTCGAGGAGCAAGAGGGAGAGGATTGATGGAAGCAGTCACCGCGGGCACCGGTGTCGTCGATAGCACCGGCTCCAGCACGATCGCCGATCTGCTGCCGCTGGCGGCCAAGAAGTACGCCGACCGCCCAGCGCAGCGCTACAAGGTCGGCGAGGAGTGGGTCGACGTCAGCTACGCGGAGCTCGGCGAGACTGTCAGGGAGGTCGCGCTCGGCCTCGTCGATCTCGGCATCGAGCCGGGCGAGAAGATCTCGATCCTCGCCCACACCCGCCCCGAGTGGACCCAGGCGTGCTTCGGCATCCTCACCGCCGGGGCCACGCTGGTCACGATCTACCAGACGAACTCGCCGGAGGAGGTGCAGTACGTCCTCCACCACTCGGACTCGCGCGCGGTCTTCGTCGAGGACGCCGAGCAGCTCGCGAAGGTCCAGGCTGTGCGCGCCGAGTGCCCCGAGCTGCGCCACCTGATCGTCATCGATCCCACGGGCGCCGAGCTCGGCGACGACGTGATCACGCTCGACGCGCTGCGCGAGCGTGGGCGCGGTCGCGACGACTCAGAGTGGGAGGCTCGCTACGAGGCCGTCACGCCCGATGACGTCTGCCTCTACATCTACACGTCCGGCACCACCGGGCCGCCCAAGGGCTGCCTGCTCACCCACGCCAACTACCGCGCCATCACGGACGCGGTGGCCAAGCAGAGCGTGCTGCAGGGCGGCGACTGCTCGTACCTGTTCCTGCCGCTGGCACACGCCTTCGCAATCCTCATCCAGTTCGGCTCGTTCGACCTCGGCGTGACGCTCGCCTACTGGTCGCGCGACCCGAAGATGATCATCGCCGACATCGCCCAGCTGGGCCCCACCTATTTCCCGTCGGTCCCGCGAATGTTCGAGAAGATCTACACGCTCGCCACCGGCGCGGTTGAGGACAAGGAGCAGCTGCGTCAGGCCGTTCAGCTGGGCGTCAAGGTCCGCACCATGCAGCTCGAGGGGCAGGAGGTGCCGCCCGAGCTCCAGGCCGCCTTCGACCAGGCCGAGGAGAAGCTCTTCAAGAACGTCCGCGGCCTCTTCGGCCAGAACATCCGCGAGTGCGTGACGGGCGCGGCGCCGATCGCACCCGCGATCCTCGAGTTCTTCTTCGCCTGCGGGGTGCCGGTGATGGAGGGCTACGGGATGACCGAGACGGCCACTAGCGCCACGGTCAATCGCCCCGAGGCGAACGGCTTCCGCTTCGGCTCGGTCGGCAAGCCGATGCCGGGCGTTGAGGTGAAGATCGCCGACGACGACGAGGTGCTGATCAAGGGCCCGAACATCTTCAAGGGCTACTACAAGAACGAGGCGGCGACCGCCCAAACGCTCGAGGGCGAGTGGCTCCACACGGGCGATCTCGGCCGGCTGGAGGACGGTTTCCTCTTCATCACCGGCCGTAAGAAGGACATCATCATCACGGCCGGCGGCAAGAACATCACGCCGGCGAACCTTGAGAACGGCCTCAAGCAGAACCGCTGGATCTCCCATGCGGTCGTGATCGGCGACCGGCGGCCCTACCTGATGGCGCTGATCACGCTTGACCCGGAGGAGGCGCCCGCGCTCGCGGAGTCACTCGGGCTGGAGGACGCGTCGATCGAGGCGCTGCGCGAGAACGAGAAGGTGCTGGCGGAGATACAGGCCGTGGTCGACGAGGTCAACTCACACGTCGGGCCGGTCGAGCAGATCAAGCGCTTCGAGATCCTCGACCAGGACCTCTCGCAGGAGACCGGCGAGCTGACCCCAACGCTAAAGGTCAAGCGCAACGTGGTGCACGACAAGTTCGCCGGCCTGATCGACGGGGTCTACGCCCGCCCCCGCTGAGGGTCGGCGACCACTACCCTGATTGAACGGCGCGCCCGGGGCGCGCTGTGTGGCCCGAAGCAGCCGGCTCGGCCGGCTGCGCAGGGTTTTGTATCCCTAATGGCCAGCAACGACCCCACCGACACCGGCGGCCTCTTCATCGGACGCCGTCCGGGCACGGCGCCGGTTCGCTACCGAGACCCGGGGCCCTCATCCGAGGGCCGGCGTCGCATGGACGAGTGGCTCGCGCACGGCCTCCTTGCGGGGGAGATGCTGCTCTGCTTCTCGCTGTTGGGCCCGCAGCCGGCCGCCTGGCTGTGGATCGGCTCTCAGGTGGACTACCTGACCGGCTACGTGACTGCCGGCATCGCGACGATCATGCTCGGCTGCCTGGCGTCGCTCCTGCTCACGATGGCGGCCGCCAAACGCGTCGACCACGCCTGGAAGCTCGTCCGCCGCGCAGCCGGGCACCGGCAGGAGCGCGGCGCGCTCGAGCGCATCTTCGCGTCGTGCGTCGGTGTCGCCCTGGTCGCTTTCGCGATCTGGTTCCTGATCATCCAGGGACCGGGGCCGAGCATCGCTCCCCCCGAGTGAGCACAGTGGGCTTTCGCGACTACTACCGGCAGTTCGAGGACATCGACGAGGAGGCGCTCAACCGTGAGCGCCGCGCCCGCCGCGCGCGTGAGCGCAAGCTCGCCCTCGACCGCGTCGAGGAGCTCGACCTCTCCGGCACGGAGTGGCCGGACCTGCCCCATTCGGAGATCGTGAACGCGGCGATCGCGCGGGCGCGCGGCGGCGTCAACGGCTATCCGGATCGGCACGCGACCGGCGCCCGCCGCCTGCTCGCCGACCGTCACGGGATCCCCCCGGAAAAGATCGTGCTGGGCAACGGCGCGGCGGAGCTCCTGCAGGCGGCGGCGATGGCGCTCCTCTCCCAGGGTGACGAGCTGCTGATGCCGTGGCCCTCCTACCCGCTCTATCCGCTGATGGCCGCGCACGCCTACGCCCGCCCGCACCCTTGTGAGCGCGGCACGCTCCTGGACGAGGTGAGCGAGCGCACGCGCGTCGTCGTCGTGTGCAACCCCAACGACCCGACGGGCGACTACACGCCGGCCGAGGAGGTGGGGCACCTCTTGTCGGCGCTGCCGGAGCATGTCCACGTGCTCCTCGACGAGGCGCTCGTCCACTTCCAGGACGTCGAGGAGCTCGACGCGTGCCTGCGGTTGGTCGAGGCATTCCCGCGACTCCTTGTGGTACGCACGTTCTCGAAGGCCTACGGGCTCTCCGGGCTGCGCGCCGGCTACGCCGTGTCGAGCGATGCCTCGCTGCTGGCGGCCGTGGCGCCGGTCCTCGGCGTCAACGCCCTCACGCAGGCCGCGGTGGAGCACGCGCTGCGCACCGGCGACGCCGAGATCGACCGCCGCCGTCGCGCGGTCTCGCGCGAGCGGGCCCGGCTGCTTGAAGCGCTGAGAGCGCTGCCCGTGGACGCGTCCCCCTCGCAGGCCAACTTCATCTGGCTGTCCGCGCGCGGGATGAGCGGGAACCAGCTCGCCGGCGGTCTCCGCCGCCAGGGAGTGATAGTGGCGCCCGGAGGCCCGCTCGGGGCCGACGATCACATCCGCGCGACGGTGCGCGACGCGCCGGCCACGGATCGCCTGCTGCGCGCGCTGGAGCTGACGATCGGGGCCTAGTCCAACCCCTCGTCCCACTCGCGGACGTACCACTTCTCAACGACCCCGTTGAGGACGAACGGATCGCCTTTCGCGAACTCCTCCGCCGCCGCTCGGGTCGTGAACACCGACATCGCGCCCTCCTCCTGAGGATTCGAGAACGGGCCGGTCATGAGCAGCTCGCCGCGCGACTGGAATTCGCGAGCGCGGACTCCGTGGGCCTCTTGATGGGCCGGAGCCTTTGAGAACAGGTCGTCGGCCGACTCGTAGAAGAGCACGTACTTCATGTCCGCCTCCTTCAGGCCTGGTCGGTCTGGCGCAGCAGCGCGCCCGTCGTCTGCTCGAGTATCCGGCGCCAGCCCGCGGCCTTTTCGCGCTCCTTCGCGAACTTGCGCACCACCTTGCGCACGCGCGTGGCCGAGATCTCGATCCCGTGCTTCGCGCACACCGCCTTGATCTCGTCGTAGTCCGAGGCGAGCTTGAGCGTCACGGACTCGAAGCCGTGCCGGGCGATCTCCACCCTGCGGGTGTAGTTGAGGATGTTGGTCTCGAACATGAGCTCGTCGTTGGGATCGGGCTCGATCAGGATGATGTCGACGCCCGGGTAGTGCTCTTTCCAGCGCGCCACCGCCTCGTGCAGGCGCTGGTGGGCGATCAGCTTGAACGCCTGGTAACCGACCTGCGGGAAGCCCATGTCGCGCACGCGCCGAACGCGGCTGCCCCACATCGTCGGGATCACCTTCTGGAAGTCGTTGACGTACGGGACGAGCGGGTTGACCACGATCACGAACTTGGCGCCGGCCTCAACCGCGACGTCCACGTTCGTGGTCGAGCGCAGGCCGCCGTCGACGAGGTGACGGCCCTTGATCTCGACCGGCTTGTAGACCATCGGGAGCGCGGTCGAGGCCGCGACCGCGCGCGAGATCGGCACATCGTCCCACTCCGCCCCGCCAAGCACGATGCGCTCGCAGGTGTCGAGATCGGTGGCAGGGAGGAAGAGCTCGTTCTCCAGCAGCCGGAAGTCGTTGACCCGGTCGGGGTCGCCGAGCACGGTCTCGAGGTATCCCTCGATTCCGCTGGAGTCGTAGAGGCCCGACGGCAGCGCCTCGGCGAGCCCTACGGCGACATCAATTAGCGACGTGCTGCGGATCTGGCCGAGGAAGGTCCGCGCCAGGCCCAGCATCCTCAGCGGCATCAGCGCGGCGCTCTGAGCGAACTCGAGCGCATTCGGGCGCATCAGCGTGCCCCTGTCGACGTCCCTGAACGGAGTGGGCACCTGCTGGTTGACGACCCGCATCATCTCCTCTGGCGTCACCCCGTTGGCGGTGAGGGCGGCGAGGAAGGAGCCGGCGCTCGTGCCGACGTAAACGTCGAACTGGTTGACCGTGCGGTTTACCGCCAGCAGATCGAGGGCGCGCAACGCGCCGATCTCGTACACGCCGCCCGTGAAGCCCCCGCCCCCGAGAACGAGGGCCGTGCGCGAGCGCGGCGGCCGCCGCCGCCGCGGCTTTGCTTGCTTGGCCTCGCCCTTTTGGGCCAGCTTCTCGAGCTTTACGACCTCTCCCATGCGGCCTGAGTATGGCCGATGCCGCGGGCGCAGCCTCCCGGCGAGCGCACCGGAAAGGCCGGTAGCGTGTTCCACCTCTTCGATGCGACGAATTGCCGCCTTCGCAATCGCAGTGCTTATCGGCGCGCCCGCAACGGCCGCGGCGGCCGACGAGGCGCTCGTAAAGCAGCTCTCGCGCCAGATGCGCGGCGCCGGCGCCCATTCGGGTGCCTACGTGGTCAACCTCACTCAGGGCGAGACCGTTTTCCGCTGGGGCCAGAACCAGTCGCGGATGCTCGCCTCTAATACGAAGCTCTTCACCACCGCGGCCGCTTTGGCCCGCTTCGGGACCGAGGGCACGCTTGGCACGGAGGTGCTGGGGGCGGGCGCACCGGACGCCGACGGGGTCTGGCGGGGCGACCTCTACCTGCGCGGTGGCGGCGACCCGACCTTCGGCAGCAGCAGGTTCACCGCCAGGAGGTATGGCGAGGGGGCCACGGTCGAGCAGCTGGCCGCGCTCCTTCGGGAGGTGGGCATCACGCGTGTGACAGGCCGGATCTACGGGGACGAGTCGCGCTTCGACGCGCTACGCGGAGGCCCCGAGTCCCGCTTCGCAACCTCGATCTGGGTTGGCCCGCTGAGCGCTCTGTCCTTCAACCGCGGGCTCGGCAGCGAGAGCGGCGGCTCCTTCCAGCTCAATCCCCCCGCCTTCGCCGCGGCCCGCCTGGACGCCGCGCTCGAGGCCCGCGACGTTCCGGTGCGACTGAAGCCGCGCCCCGGCGTCACCCCGGTCGGGACCGAGGTGCTCGCCAGCGTCGACTCGCCGCCGATGTCGCGCCTCATCCAGCTGACCAACAAGCCCTCCGACAACTTCTTCGCCGAGATGCTCCTCAAGGACCTCGCGCTGCAGGCGCGCGGCGTGGGGACCACGGCGGCCGGGGCGCGTTTGGCGGCGGGCTACGCACGGCGTCTCGGTTCCGGCGCCCGGCTCGTGGACGGCTCGGGCGTCTCGCGGGGCAACCGCGCCTCGCCGCGCCAGGTCGTGAAGCTGCTCGCGGAGATGTTCGAGCTCGACCAGATCGAGTTCGGTGCGCAGTTCAGCGAGTCGCTGGCCATCGCCGGCCAGGACGGCACGCTCAAGGACCGGATGCGCCGCGGGGCGGCCCGAGCGCGCTGCCGCGGCAAGACCGGCTCGCTCTCGAACGTGAGCGCGCTGTCCGGCTACTGCGAGGCGCTCTCGGGCGACACCTACGTGTACTCGATCCTCATGAACTACGTGTATCCGCCCGGCGCCCGCCGCCTGCAGGACGCGATGCTGCAGGCGATAGCGGCGCGCGGCTAGCGCCCAGCGCCGCCGGTGTCGAGGAGGACGAAATGCTCTACGTCGTGGTGCTCGCGGCGAAGCTGGTCGGGGCTGATATCGGCGGCCTCGATGACCCCGAGTCTCCGCGGATCGCGGGCGGCCGCCTCGGAGCCGTCTTTCGAGGGCCAGAGGTTGACCACCAGGAAGCCGCTGTCGGTCTTGGCGCCGGCGTGCATGATCAGGCCGTGATCTCGACCCACCGCGGACATCACGTCCGAGAACTTGCGGTATTTCTCGAGGAGCCGATCGGGATCGCCGGGGAAGCGGGTGATGCTGAGATAGGCCGTGCTCATGAGGATTGCCCGTTCTGCGGTGCTCGCATATTAAGGACAGGTAGCCTGTCTATCCTTGCGTCATGATAGACAGGTAGCCTGTCCGATGTCAAACCGAGCGCCAAATACATCCGCTCGCCGCCCTCCGCAGAATCTGGCCCTCCTGCTGCGCGAGCCGTTCCGGGCCGGCACCGAGCGCCTCCACCAGCGCTTCGCCGAGCGCGGCCATCCCGATATCCGGCCGCCGCACGGCAATGTCATGCAGTTCCTGGACCAGGACGGCACCCGCGTCAGCGTGCTGGCCGAGCGGGCACAGATCACCAAGCAGTCGATGGCGGAGTTGGTCGAGCACCTGGAGCGGCTCGGCTACGTCGAGCGGGTGGCCGACCCGAGCGACCGGCGAGCGAAGCTCGTCCGCGCCACACCGCGCGGAAAGCTGCTCTACGAGATCGCGCGCGAGGTCGTAGCCGAGATCGAAGCGGAATGGAACAAGCGACTCGGCAAGGCCAAGATGCGCCAGCTCCGCCAACTGCTCGAGGAACTCAACGCAGGGTTGTCGGATTGAGTGCCACCGCGGACGCTGCTAGCGCCGGCGCCGCGGCGGAGCAGCGGCAGCGGCGGCCGCCCCCTCCGGCAACAGCTCGAGCAGGCCGTCCTCGTCGAGGATCTCGGTGCCGAGCTCCTGTGCCTTGGTGAGCTTCGAGCCGGCGTCCTCGCCGGCTACCAGGTAGTCGGTGTTCTTCGACACCGATCCGGTGACCTTGCCGCCGGCGCCCTCGATTCGCGCGGTGGCCTCGGGCCGGGTCAGCTTCGGGAGCGTGCCGGTCAGCACCACCGTCTTGCCCACGAGCGGGCCCTCCGCCGGCGGGGCCTCGCCCTCCTCCTCCATCCGGAGGCCGGCCTCGCGCAGCTGATCGATCAACTCGCGCACGCGCGGCTCGGCGAGTGTCTCGTGCACGCTCCGGGCGAGGATCGGGCCCATCCCCTCGACCTCGGCGATCACCTCGGCGCTCGCCGCGAGCAGCGAATCCATCGATCGGAAGTGGCGCGCCACATTGCGCGCGTTGACGAAGCCGATACCCGGCAGCCCGAGCGCATACAGAACGAGATGGAAGGGCTGCTCCTTCGAGGCCTCGATCGCCCTGACGAGGTTGCCCGCCGAGGTCTCGCCAAAGCGCTCGAGCTGCACCAGCCGCTCGGCCGTGAGGTCGTAAAGGTCGGCGAAGGTCGTGATCAGCCCCTCGTCGAGGAAGCGGCGCACGTTCTCCTCCCCGAGCCCGTCGATGTCCATCGCGCCGACGAAGTGCTTGACCGCCTGGAAGACCTGTCCCGGGCAGGACGCGCGGTTCGGGCAGATCGTCCAGACGCCCTCCTCCGGCTTGATCGTCGGCGTGCCGCAGGCGGGGCATCTCTCTGGCGGCTGCGGCGGGGCGGCGCGCTTCTTGGCGCGCTGGGCCTTGGCGGTCGGCGACACGACCTGCGGGATCACGTCGCCCGCGCGCATCACGATCACCTCGTCGCCCTCGCGGACGTCCTTGCTGTGCAGGTCCTCCTCGTTGTGCAGCGTGGCCTGCCTTACGGTCACACCCGACACCTGCACCGGCTCGAGCACCGCGAACGGGATCATGTTGCCGGTCCGGCCGACGTTCCAGGCCACCTTCGATAGCACCGTCGTCGCGGTCGTCGGCGGGAACTTCCAGGCGATCGCGCCGCGCGGCTCACGGCCGACCACGCCGAGCTGGCGCTGCAGATCGAGGTCGTCGACCTTCACGACGACGCCGTCGATCTCGAAGTCGAGCGAGTGCCGGCGCTCCTCCCAGGCCTTGCAGGCGGCCACGACCTCCTCGACCGTGTCCTTGACCTCCACGTCCCGGTTGACCCGGAAGCCGTGGTCGCGCAGCCACTCGAGCGAATCGTGATGCGACTCGAACTCGAGCCCGTCCGTGGCGCCCACCCCATAGGTCCACATCGACAGCGGGCGCGCCGCGGCGAGCTGGGGGTCGAGCTGGCGGATCGAGCCGGCGGCGGTGTTGCGCGGGTTGGCGTAGGTCGGCTCCCCGGAGGCAGCGCGCTCCTCGTTCAGCTTCGCGAATGCCGCGAGCGGCAGGTAGATCTCGCCGCGCACCTCGAGCAGTGGCGGCGGGTCGTCAATGCGCAGCGGTATCGCGCCGATCGTGCGCAGGTTCTGGGTCACCTCCTCGCCGACCTCGCCGTTCCCGCGCGTGGCGCCGCGTACCAGCACCCCGTCCTCGTACACGAGCGAGATCGCGAGTCCGTCGATCTTGGGCTCGGTCACGAAGCGGACATCGCCCATCTCGACGCCCTGCCGGGCGAGGTAGCGCTCCGAGCGAACGACCCAGGCGGCCAGCTCCTCCTCGTTGCGGGCGTTGGCCAGCGAGTACATCGGCTGGAGGTGACGCACCTCCGGGAACTTGTCGAGCGGCTGGGCGCCCACGCGCTGGGTCGGGGAGTCCGGGGTGAGCAGCTCCGGGTGCTGCGTCTCGAGGTCGCGCAACTCGTTCAACAGCGCGTCGTACTCGACGTCAGAGATCTCGGGATCGTCGAGGACGTAGTAGCGGTGGCCGTGGTACTCGAGCTGCTTCCTCAGCTCGGCGGCCCGCCCGCGCGCCTCCTTCGGTACCCCGCTCAAACCTCGCGGGCGGCCGGTCGCAGGAGCCGGTCGAGCTCGAAGCCCGACAGGCGGTCGATGCCGGCCTGGTCGGTGAGGTCGAAGTGCAGCGGAGTGACGGCGATGTAACCGGCGGCGATTGCGGCGAAGTCCGTGCCGTCCTCGTGCTGATAGCCGGGCTCGACGCCGTACATGGTGTAGCGGCGGCGGCCCTCGCCGTCCTCCTCGGCGAGCTCCATGCGGTCGTTGTAGACGCGCTTGCCGAGCCGGCCGACCTTCACACCGCGCGCCTCGGCGGCAGGCGAGTTCACGTTCAGGAGCGTGCCCGCCGGGATTGGCACGTCCTCGAGCCCTTCGACCAGGCGCGCGATGAACCCGGCCGCCTGCTCGAAGTGCGCGCGGCTCCAGGAGTTGCCGGCGCGGAAGTCCATCTCGCCGTGGTCCGCCTGCTGGGAGACCGCGATCGCCGGGATGCCGAGCATGATGCCCTCGAGCGCGGCCGCGACCGTGCCGGAGTAGGTGATGTCGTCGCCGAGGTTGTTGCCATGGTTGATGCCGGACACGATCAGCTCGGGGACGAACTCGATCAGCCCGAGGGCGGCGAAGCGGACGCAGTCCACCGGCGTGCCGTCGGTGGCGAAGCCGGTTGTGCCGTCGCCGAACTCCACCTCCTCCACCCAGAGCGGCTTACGGATCGTGATGCCGCGGGCGGTGGCGCTGCGGTTCGAGTCCGGGGCGATCACGGCGAGCTCGAGGCCGGGGACCTCGAGCAGCGCCTGCCGCATTACGTTCAGGCCAGTGGCGGTGATGCCGTCGTCGTTGGTCAGAAGGACCTTCATCGAACGTTTTCCCAGGGTACTCAGGCTCAGTAACGGACCGACTCCAGGTAAAGGCCGTGGGCCGCTGCTGTCGCCCCCGCCTCGCCGCGCGGCCGTCCCTCCAGTAGTCGCCGAAATGCGTCCGGGCTGACACCGCCGAGCATGGTTCCGACCAGCACCCGCACCATGTGGCGCATGAAGGTGTCGGCTTCGATCCAGAAGCCGAGCACGTCGTCCGGCTCCTCGATCCATTCGGCGCGGAAGACTTCGCGGACGAAGCGCACGTGCTCGCTGTCGGCCGGCGTGAAGGCGGTGAAGTCGTGGGAGCCGGGGAGCGCCGCGGCGCACTCGTCGAGCGCCGCGCGATCGAGCGGCCGCGACCACCACAGCGCCCTGCGGCGCTCGAATGCGCTCGGCGCCGGGCGGGCGAGCACGCGGTAGCGATAGGTGCGGCTCCGGGCGTCGCGGCGGGCGTCGAAGCCGTCCGAAGCCTGCTCGCTCCGAAGCGCCGCCAGGTCGTCGGGGAGCAGGGCATTGAGACTCCGGAGCGGCGCCGGGTCGCCCGGATGGCTCGCCACCTGCCCCCGCGCGTGGACGCCGCGGTCGGTCCGCCCGGCCACCGTCAGCTCGATTTCCCGGCGGAGCACGGTCGACAGCGCCTCCTCGAGCACCCCCTGGACCGTGCGGAGCCGGGGCTGGCGCGCCCAGCCGGCGAACTCGGAGCCGTCGTACTCGAGGAGGAGCCGAGCGGTCACCCGCGCCTGCGGGCGAGGATCAGCACGTATTCATTCTCGATCGCGGTCGGCCCGTCGCCTCCCATGCTGCGAGCGACCTCGACCACCTCCGCCACCATCGCCGCATAGCTCTCGGGCGGCATTGCCTGCTTCGCCGCCACCCACGGCGGCGCCGACTCGCCCTGCTCGGCGACGAATGCCTCCGGCGACTCGGCCTCCCAGACGAGCGAGCGGGTCTTGAACTCCACCGTTACCGGGAGCGCCTCGAAGCGGCGGCGGGCGGTCTCCTCGTCGGCCCACTCGTCCGCCAATGGCTGGTCCGCGGGCGGAGGCGCGTACCTGCGGGAGATCTGCCCCAGCCGCGGTACGAAGCTGTCCGGCCTCCAGGCGGTCATGCCGACTGTGCCCCCGGGCCGCGTGACCCGGACCAGCTCGCGCGCAACCACCTCCGGCCGGGGAGCGATCATCGCCCCGAAGACGGAGCCGACGCAATCGAAGCGCTCGTCCTCGAACGGGAGCTGCTCGGCGTCGGCCTCCACCCACTCGATCTCGTACCCCTCCTCCCGGGCGCGTGCCCGGCCGCGCTCGACCATGACCGGTGAGATGTCCGACGCGACCACCGTGGCGCCGACGCGCGCGCAGGCGCGTGCGAAGTTGCCGTCGCCCGCCGCCACGTCGAGCACTTCCTGGCCCGCAGAGACCGCGCACGCGTCGCAGAGCTCGACCGATGCGGGCCACAGGGCCCGCGAGAGCGTGGAGTAGTCGCCGAGTCCCCAGATCGCCCGCTGGCGCTGCTTGATCTGATCGACGTCCACCCGCGGGGATCCTACGGACTCCGCCCGCGGCGCCCCGTGCGATGCGGCGCCCGGTGACAGCGCCCGCGCCCGCGGTCCAGGGTCGTGCCGTCCTCGCGCACGAAGCGGAACGCGTAGCGGCCGGGGCGCAGGCTCAGCTCGAGCACGCCGAGCGCGCCGCTCCGGTCAAAGTGGACGCTGCCAGCGCGCACCCGCCGTGGCGTAGGGACCCTGCCGGCGCCTCCCGTGCCCACCACAAACTGCCGCATGCCGGGGCGGCGCCGACGGCCCGCCGCGTCCATCGGCGCGAAGCGCTCGTAGCTGTGCGAGTGAGCCGTCACGGCCAGCTCGGCGCCGCCCTCGTACAGCGCCCGGTAGACGTGGCGCAGCTCGGGCGAGGGGCCTGGGCTCGTGGAGCTGTAGCGCGCGTGGTGCCAGTAGGCGAGCACGCAGCGGTTCGGCGTAACGCCGCGCATCAGCCGGCGCAGCCAGCGCACCTGGCGGCTCCGCCGTGCGCAGGAGACCGGGAAGCAGTCGTTGCGCAGCCCGCGCGAGCGCTTGGCGAAGTCGAGCGCGCCCGAGTTCAGCACTACGATGCGCCAGCCGGCGAGCCGGTAGGTGTAGTAGCCCCTGCGCGGCCCGGCGGCCTTCCCGAAGTAGGCGAAGTGCCCGGGCGCGCGGCGCTTATCTGCCCTCGGCGCGTACTCGTGGTTGCCGAGTGCCGGGCGCGTGATCGAGCGAAAGGCGCCCCAAGTGGGGTGATAGGAGGCGAGGTAGGTCGCGAGCTTGCCATCCTCGTACTGGGCGTCGCCGAGCGTGGCCACCACGTCCGGGTCGAGCGCCTGCACGATTTGTGCCGTGTATGCGTGGCGGCAGCGGGTCGGACCCACGGGGACGCCGGGCTCGCAGGCGATGTCGCCGGCGGCCACGAGCTTCGCGCTCCGCTGACGGTCGGCGCCGGCCGCCGCGGCCGGCCAGGCCGCCGCTGCAGTGCACAGCACGGCCAGCGGGCGCCGCACGCGCCCAAGGAGATCCCCGGCTAGCGCCCCCAACCGTCGGGCGGCTCGTGGCGACCGTGCTCGAGGTGCCAGTACTCGCGCAGCTCGTCGCAGCGGCCGCCGCTCGCGAAGTGAAGCAGGAGGCAGCCCGGGATGGTGACCTCACTGCCCTCGTCACGCATCGTGGCCCACCATTCCACGACCACGCGGTTGCCGTGCACCACGGGCGTCCCGAAGCGGAGCTCGAGGTCCTCCTGGGTCGACGTCGACTGGCGCCAGTAGTCGCCAATCGCCTCGCGGCCGACCGTCGGCGGGCGCAAGGGGCTGGAGCGGTAGATCGCGTCCGCGGTGAAGAGCTCGGCGACGGCGTCGGAGTCCTTCCGCAGCCAGGCGTCGCCGTAGTCCTCGATCCACTCGCTCGCCCAGGTCACATCCATGCGCCGAGACTATCGGCACAATTCGGGCCCGTGCGGGTCTCTGCCAAGACCGACTACGCGGTTCGTGCGCTGCTCGAGCTGGCAGTCGCAAACGACGGCCCTGTCAAGGGCGAGCGGCTCGCCCAGGCGCAGGCGATCCCGCTCAAGTTCCTGGAGAACATCCTCACCGACCTGCGCCATGCAGGGATCGTCCGGGCCCAGCGCGGGGCCGAGGGCGGCTACTGGCTCGCCCGCGCCGCCGACGAGGTCACGCTCGGCGAGGTGATTCGCGCCGTGGACGGACCACTCGCCAGCGTCAGAGGCGAGGCCCCCGAGAACGTCGCGTACGACGGCGCCGCGGAGAACCTGCGGACGGTGTGGGTCGCGCTGCGCGCGAGCATGCGCTCGGTGGTGGACGAGATCACGCTCGCGGACGTCGTGGCGGGCAAGCTGCCCGCCCGCGTGCGGCGGCTCACCGAGTCGCCCGAGGCCTGGTCGCGGCGCTGAGGGCCGGCGTTAGGCCGGCACCCGGTCGTACTCAGTGGCGGCCCGCAGCCAGACGATTTCGCCGTCGGTCAGCTCCAGCTCCTGCGCGTTCGCGCGTGTCGTCTGCACCCAGGTCTTCTCGCCGTCGCCGAGCGTCAACTCAACGCGCACCTCGAAGCCGAGATGGACGATCCGGTCGATCATCGCCTCGGCGGCCCCGTCTGAGGGCTCGTGCAGGATCTCCACGTCGTGTGGGCGGATCCAGCGCCCCGAGAGCTCCGACACCGGGCCCACGAAGCCCATCACGAAGTCGTTCGCGGGCCGCTCGTAGAGCTGCCGCGGCGATCCCGTCTGCTCGATCCGGCCGTGGTTCAGAACCACGATCTGCTCTGCCACCTCCATGGCCTCCTCCTGGTCGTGCGTCACGAACACGGTCGTCACGTGGACCTCGTCGTGGAGGCGGCGCAGCCACGCACGCAGCTCCTTGCGCACGGTGGCGTCGAGCGCCCCGAAGGGCTCGTCGAGGAGCAGTACGCGCGGCTGGACGGCGAGCGCCCGCGCGAGCGCCATGCGCTGGCGCTGGCCGCCGGAGAGCTGGGAGGGGTAGCGGTGCGCGAAGCCGTCGAGATGCACGAGCTTCAGGAGCTCGTCCACGCGCACCTCGATCTCCTCCCTTGGGCGCTTGCGGACCGTCAGCCCGAACGCGACGTTCTTGGCGACGGTCATGTGCTTGAAGGCCGCGTAGTGCTGGAACACGAAGCCGACGTTGCGCCGTTGGGGCGGCTTGCGCGTCGCGTCCTCGCCGGCGATCAGCACCTTGCCGCTGTCGGGCGCCTCGAGCCCGGCGATCACGCGCAGGAGCGTCGACTTGCCACCGCCGCTGGGGCCGAGCAGGGCCGTGAGCGACCCGTCGCGCACCTCGAGCGACACGTCCTCGAGGGCGGTGAACTCGCCGAAGCGCTTTGACACCGAGTCGACGACGATGCTCATCTCCGAGCCTCCTTCGGCTTGATCACGTTCATCGCGAGCAGCGTCGCCAGCGCCAGCAGCGCCAGTACCACCGACGCGGCGTACGCGCCCGTCTCGTCGAAACGCTGGAAACGGTCCTCCACGAACAGCGTGGCGGTCTCGGTCTTGCCGGAGATCCCGCCCGACACCACGCTCAGCGCGCCGAACTCCCCGAGCGCCCGCGCGGTGGTGAGCACGACGCCGTACGCGACTCCCCAGCGGATCGCCGGCAGCGTGACGCGGAAGAAGGTCTGGAACGGGCCGGCGCCGAGCGTGGCCGCAGCCTGCTCCTGCTCGGTCCCTACCTCGCGCAGCACGGGTATCACCTCGCGCACCACGAACGGGAGCGAGACGAACATCGTCGCGAGGATCATCCCGGGGATCGAGAAGATGATCTGGATGCCCTGCTCGGCGAACCACTCTCCCACCCAGCCGTCGCGGCGGCCGTAGACGAGCAGCAGCGCCAAGCCCACCACCACCGGCGAGACCGCGAACGGAAGGTCGACCATGGCGTTGAGGAGGGCACGCCCGCGGAAGCGCTGGCGCACGATCGCGAGGGCGCACAGCACGCCGAAGATCGTGTTCAACGGCACGGCCACCGCCACCATCACCATCGTCAGGTAGAAGGCATGCTGCGCCTCCGGCGTGGTGACCGCCTCGCAGGCCGCCGCGATGCCGTCCTGAAACGCGTTCACGAACACGAGCGCCACGGGGATACCGAGCAGCAGCGCCAGGTAGCCGAGGGCGAGCAATCTGAGGACGTGCTTACTCCTCATGGCGAAGCGCTCGCTTCGAGAGCCAACCGAAGAACAGCAGCACGACCAGGGCGATCACGAGCAGCACCACCGACACCGCCGAGGCGCCCACGGGGTTGTCGCTCTCGACCTGGGAGAAGATGAAGACCGAGGCCGCCTGGGTCTCGAACGGGATGTTGCCCGTGATCAGGATGAGTGAGCCGAACTCGCCCACGGCGCGGGCGAACGCGAGGCCGCCGCCGGCGATGATCGCCGGCAGCAGGTTCGGCAGGATGATGCGCCGGAACACGGTGAACCGGCTCGCGCCGAGCGACTCGGCAGCCTCCTCCATCTCCGTGTCCAGCTCGAGCAGCACCGGCTGCACGGTCCGCACGACGAACGGCAGCGTCACGAACAGCAACGCGAGCACCACAGACACGCGAGTGAAAGCAATGTCCACGCCCACGGGGCTGTCCGGCCCGTAGAAGGCGAGCAGTGTGAGCCCGGCGACGATCGTGGGCAGTGCGAACGGCAGGTCGATCAGGGAGTTCACGATCGCCTTGCCGGGGAACTCGTCGCGCACGAGCACCCAGGCGATCAGAGTCCCGGCCACGGCGTTGATCAGGACGACGATCACCGAGGCGATCAGCGTCAGCCGCAGCGCCGCGACCGCCTGAGGGCTCGAGACCGCGCCCCAGAACGAATCGACGCCGTTGTCGAACGACTTGAAGAGCACCGCCGCCAGCGGGATCAGGGCGACGATGCTCAGGTACGCCATCGCGATGCCGCGGCCGAGGACGTCCCCCGGGATCGGGACCGCCCTCGGCAGGCGCGACGCCGGTGCGGGAGGCGGCGCAGTTGCCGCATGGCTGGCGTCAGTCGGAGGCAGTGCTCTTCCCCTGGGACTGGAAGATCTCGGCGACGACGCCCGCCTCCGGGTCGAAGAACTCGTCGTTCACCTTGTCCCAACCGCCGAACTTGCCGATCTCGAACAGCCGCGACGGCGTGGGGAACTCGTCCGCGCCGGGGACGCCCTCGACCACGGGCCGGTAGCCCTTGCGGACAAAGATCTCCTGCGCCTCCGGCGTGTACAGGAAGTCCACGAACGAGCGCGCCAGCTCCGGCTCGTCGGTCTCGTTCACGACCGCGACCGGGTTCTCGATCAGGATCGTTTGCTCGGGCACGATGTAGTCGAGCTCCTCGCCCTCCTGCTGCGCGAGGATCGCCTCGTTCTCGTAACCGAGCAGCACGTCGCCCTTGCCGCCCGCAAACGTCTGGAGCGACTCGCGCGCGCTCTTGTCGAGCACGGGCACGTTGTCGAACAGGTCGGCGAGATATTGCTTGGCCTGCGCGGGCGACTTGCCCTGCTCGACCTGAGCGCCGTAAGCGGCCATGATGTTCCACTTCGCGCCGCCTGAGGTGAACGGGTTGGGCTCGAGCACTTCGACCTCACCCGTCACCAGGTCGTCCCAGCCCTGGATGTTCTTCGGGTTGCCCTTGCGGACCATGAAGACGACGACGGAGTCCGTGACCATGCCGTCGTGCTCGTTCCGATTCCAGTCCTCGTCCACGAGCCCCGCCTCGACGAGCCTCGTGATGTCAGGCTCGAGCGAGAACTCCACGACGTCCGCCGGCAGCCCGCCCTCGACGGCCCGCGACTGCTCGCCGGATGAGGCGTAGGACTGGTCGAACCCCACACCCTTGCCCTGCGGGGTGGCGTTGAAGGCGTGGATCAGCTCCTTGTAGGCCTCCTCGGGAGTCGAGTAGGCGACCAGGGTGAGGTTCCCGCCGTCCCCTCCGCCGCCGGCGGCCGAAGCATTCTCGGAATCGCTCGAGGTTCCGCCGCAGGCGGCCAGCACAAGCGCTGCGAGAGCCGCCAGCACAAGCGCTGCCACCAGAGCCGCCGGTGGCGGGAATAGCCTCGGTGCTCGAGCGCGGTTTCGATCCATTCTCTACCTTGTCAATCGACTTTGCCGGGCGAGGACGCTAGCACAATGTCCATCGGTTTTATGGACTATGCCCTGGTTACGTCTCCGTAACGGATTGGTCTCGTGCATGGACTGGGTGGGCACAAGACGCTGCAATCCGCCCTATGACTCGCTCGCTCACACTGCTCGCAATCCTCGCCGTAGTGCTCACCGCCTGCGGCGATGACGACTCGAGCGGCTCTTCCGAGCCGGCGGCGCGCACAGCCGAGGAGCGCCAAGCTGCCGAAACCACCCCCGCCGAGACCGAAGAAACCCGGTCCGACACTGCGGCAGCCCCGGCGGCGCCCCGCCGTGGCCCGCTCCTCAAGCTGCGTGACTCGCAGTTCGGCCCGGTGCTGTTCGACGGCCGCGATAGGGCGCTGTACCTGTTCACGCGAGACCGAGGGAAGACGAGCCGCTGCTACGGCGGCTGCGCGGTCGCGTGGCCGCCGTTCTACGCGAAGGGCCGTCCGCGCGCCGGCAAGGGCGTCGACGCCGACCTGCTCGGAACGACGACGCGCCGAAACGGCCGGCGCCAGGTCACGTACAAGGGCCAGCCGCTCTACTTCTACGTCAGCGACCCCAAGGGGCAGGTGCTCTGCAATGACATCGCCGAGTTCGGCGGCACCTGGTTTGCGCTGACGGCGGCGGGCGACCCGCCGGCGTAGAACCCGCGAGCGTTCCCCGCGCACGGCGCGCGGGAATACGATGCCGCCGCGATGGTGAGCGTCGACGCTGCCTCGTTCCTCGTGATCGTCTCGGTCGCGGCGCTCGCCGCACTGATCGCCGGCTGGGTGCAACCGCGCCTGGCGATCCCCGTAGTGGTGATCGAGATCGTCTCGGGCATCCTGGTCGGCCCGGAGTTACTGGACCTCGCCGAGCCGGACGACTTCATCGAGTTCTTCTCGAACCTCGGCCTCGGGATGCTGTTCTTCTTCGCCGGCTACGAGATCGACTTCGACCGGATCCGCGGAGACCCGCTCAATCTGGCCCTGATCGGCTGGGCGCTCTCGCTCGCCCTCGCCTACGCGCTCGGGGGCCTGCTCATGGCCCCCGGGCTCGTGCTCTCGTTGCTCTACACGGGCTCGGCGATGGCCACCACCGCTATCGGCACGCTGATCCCGATCCTGAGCGATGCGGGGGAGCTCCGCACGCGCTTCGGCACTCACCTGCTCGGGGCCGGGGCGATGGGCGAGTTCGGGCCGATTCTGCTGATCACGCTGGTGTTCTCGACCCGGGGGACGATCTCGAACGCGCTCATCCTCCTGCTGTTCGTGGCGATCACCGTCGCGACCGCCCTAATCGCGATCCGGGGCGCCGGACGCGGCTGGGACCTGCTCGAGCGCTCACTTGAGACGAGCGGCCAATTCGCAATCCGGGTCGCGGTGGTGCTCGTGTTCGCCCTCGCCACGCTGGCCAACGACCTCGGCCTCGACCTGCTGCTCGGCGGCTTCGTGGCCGGCGTCATCGTCAGGCTCGCGCTCAGGGGGCGCGAGGTCGCGCTGTTCGAGGAAAAGCTGACCGCGGTGGGTTACGGCTTCCTGATCCCCTTCTTCTTCATCACCAGCGGGCTCAAGTTCGACCTCAGCGCGCTCACGGAGGACCCGATTCGCCTGCTCGAGCTCCCGCTCTTCCTGGTGTTCTTCCTGGTCGTGCGCGGCACGCCGGCGCTGCTGCTCTACCGGCGCGTCCTCGACGGCCGTGACCGCCGCGCGCTTGCGTTCTTCTCGTCGACCCAGCTGCCACTTGTCGTCGCGATCACCACGATCGCAATCGAACAGGGCCACATGCGGTCGTCCACGGCGGCCTCGCTGGTGGGCGCCGCCATCCTCTCCACGATGATCTTCCCGCTCGTCGGCTTGAAGCTGCGCGAGGGGAGAGCGGGAATCGAGGCCGAGCTGGACGCGGCCTGACTGCCGTCCTAGTGGTCTCCGACGGAAATACGGTCGTGGCTCGGCGAGCGAGAACCGAGCCTGGGCGTGCACGCGAGCGCAGTCGATGCAGAGCATCGACGAGCATCGCGGGTGCGGCCAGGCGAAGGTTCGCAGCCGCCGAACGCGAGCGTATTTGCGGAGGCGACCACTACA
>Ga0081538_10000507_pt1 | contig 43544 bp, 41 predicted proteins | sample TabmetS5T2R1_FD_71022 | JGI IMG/M metagenome (GOLD analysis project Ga0081538, IMG submission 71022) | Tabebuia heterophylla rhizosphere microbial communities from the University of Puerto Rico - S5T2R1 | ecosystem: Host-associated > Plants > Roots > Rhizosphere ... | reverse complement strand
GGCTGACCGGGCCTCACCGACCCCTCGAACCGCCTGCCGCTGGGCAAGGCCGAACCTGATTTGTCCCCCGTGCCTGACTTGCTATGAAACCGCCGGCCACCCGGGTTGTCCAGTGTTCGCTGCCCCGCGCTGGGCGCCAGACGTACCCCGGCGCACCGACGGGCGTTCCCGCCCGACCTGGCGATGGCCCTGAACGAACTTCATTGTCCGGCTGGGGCCCTGGGCCGCCGCCGTGCGAAGGGCGGCGAGTGTGGATCCCGACCTGATACTAGCTGCATCAGCTTGTGCGATGTTCGTTGCTTGTTGAGCGCTGTGCTACCGTTCACGATACGCGGTGCAACGCAAAACCGCAGGTCAGCATGGGGATGTAGCTCAGTTGGCAGAGCACCTGCTTTGCAAGCAGGGGGTCGTGGGTTCGAGTCCCATCATCTCCACCACCACCTCAAACTCCCTGCTCAGCAGGGGTGCCGACGGCCCCTCACTCGGCTAACTGGAGCATGCTCGCGTTAGCCAGCCGCTCCACCACACCCTAATGAGGGGAACGATGTCGCATCCGCAACCGGCCGACCCCGGTCGCCAGCTCCCTCGCGGCCACCTCCTCGTGCTCAACCGAAGCTTCCGGCGCACCCTAGAGGCCGAGAACAAGAGCCCCAGGACCATCGAGGCCTACACCGACGCCGTCCGGTTGCTCGCCACCTACGCTCAGGCGCACGGCCAGCCACTGCTCGCCGCCGAGTTCCGACGCGAGCACATCCAGGAATTCATCACCGACCAGCTGGCCCGCTGGAAGCCGGCCACCGCCCACAACCGCTACCGCGGCCTGCAGGCCTTCTTCAAGTGGGCGGTGACCGAGGGCGACCTTGAGGTCAGCCCCATGGACGGCATGAAGCCGCCGCGGCTGCCCGAGCAACCGGTCGACGTGATCCGGCCGGAGCACCTGGCCCGGCTGCTTAGTACCTGCGAAGGGCGCACCTTCGCCAGCCGCCGCGACACCGCCGTCATCCTGCTCCTCGTCGACACGGGGATGCGTCGGGCCGAGTGTGCCGGCATGACTCTGGACGACGTCGACCTGGACCAGCGCATCGTGTGGGTGCTGGGCAAGGGCCGTCGCCCGCGAGCACTGCCGATCGGCCGCAAGACCGCCCAGGCAGTGGACCGCTACCTGCGAGTCCGAGAGGGCCACCGGCTGGCCCACCTGCCGCAGCTCTGGATTGGCCGCAACGGGCCCATGACCCCTTCGGGTGTCTACCAGGTCGTGCACGATCGGGCACGGGCCGCTGGGCTGCCGGCCATGCACCCCCATCAGCTCCGGCATGCCTTCGCCACCAGCTGGCTGGCCGAGGGCGGCAACGAGAACGAGCTGATGCTGATGGCCGGCTGGAAATCGCGAACCATGATCGATCGCTACACCAAGGCCACGGCGGTGGAGCGCGCCCGGGCTAGCCATGCCCGCTTGTCTCCTGCCGACCGGCTCTAGGACTGGTGGTGTGCTATCACCTTGTCACTCGGGGAAGGGGGCGGTGGCGATGCGCTCCTCGAGTCCTCGCAGGAGCAGCGCGGTGTGGGTGAGCGGCTTGCGGGCCGCCTCGGATCGCAGCAGCTGGGGGAAGTCGCGCTTGAAGCCAGCCCGTGGATAGCGGGTCAGCAGCTCTTGAATGGCTTGGTCGTCCAGCTCTTGGCTGCGGGTGCCGGTGACGTCGCAGGCCACCCCGGCCTCCAGCAGCAGCACCTCGTTCTCCTCGGCCGGGGGGAGGGTGGGGGCCATGTGCAGGACCACGGCGCGGTGGAGCCGGTAGCGGCGGGCCAGCGCCCAGTCGTGGCGCTCGACCAGCTCGGCGCAGGCATCGGCGCTGACACGCTCGAAGGCCCGGACGGGATGGTCGAAGCTGGGGGTGAGCCCGAGGTCGTGCAGCACGCAGCCCACATACAGCAGTTCTTGGTCATAGTGCATGCCGTCAGCGGCGGCCAGCAGGGCCGCGTAGAAGTAGGAGCGCAGGGCATGGCCATACAGCATCGGTGAGGACGCCGCGCGGGCCAGCCGCTCGGCCTCGACCGCGGCCGCCGAGTCGGGGACCCAGACCTCGGCCAGCCGCCCAAGCTCGGGCCGGGTCCTAGCCGCCAGCCGCTGCGCCTGGTCGGCGACGTCTCCGCCAGCGCTCTCCCAGGGCGTGGGGAAGATCATGCCGCCACCGCCTGCACCTGGGGCTGGTGGCGGACGGGGAAGTTCACCGAGCTGGCGATGAAGCAGGCTCGGTGGGCGGCGGCGTGCAGAGCCATGGCAGCCTCCGCCATCGCCGGCGACGCCACCCTGACCTCGGGCCGCAACACCACCTCGGTGAAGTGCCCGCCCTGGCCGATCTCGGCCATGATGCCGTGGGCGTGGTCGACATAGCCGGTCACCACCACCCCGGCATCGGCGCACAGGTGCAGGTACTGGAGCATGTGGCACTGCGACAGGGCGGCGACCAGCAGCTGCTCAGGGTTCCAGCGGGCACGGTCGCCGCGGAAGGCCAGGTCCGAGCTGCCGAGAATCACGCTTGGGCCGTCGGCGGTCACCTCATGAGCGCGATCATAGTCACGGTAGCCGCTGGTCCCGCTGCCCCGGTCCCCGGTCCAGGTCACGACAGTCTCGTAGGTGTGCATTCTGGCCATGGTCAGCCTTCCTCGTGGGTGCTGGCGCGGGTGTCGAGGGCGTGCTGGCGGGCGATCCGGCCGGCCTCGGCGACCCGACCATCGGCGATCGCGGCCACCAGCTCCTGGTGCTGGGCCGCGACCTGCGCTGGTCGGGCCGGCCCGGCCAGCGACTGCAGGGTCGAGACCAGGATCTGGTCCCAGAGCCGGTCCAGCATCGCCAGAGCGACCGGATTGCCGGCCAGCTCAGCGATCCGTTGGTGGAAGCGGCGGTTGTGCTGGACTGCCTGTTGGAGCCGCCCGGCCGCGGTGGCCTCGGCGGCGTCGGCGGCGGCGGCATCCAAGGAGGCCAGATCGGCCAGGGCGATCCGGCCGGTACGCTGGCGGTCCGCGGCCAACTCGGCGGCGAGGGTGTCAAGGACGGCCCGCACCTGGTAGGTGTGATCCAGGTCACCAGGATCCAGGGCGACGACCGTGACGCCCCAGCCGGCCGGCCGGACCAAGCCGTCGGCGGCCAGGGCCCGGATGGCCTCCCGGACCGGGGTCCGGCTCATCCCCAGCGCCCCGGCCACCTCCAGCTCGGTCAAGCGCGTCCCGGCCGGATAGGTGCCGTCCAGGATCAGCGCTCGCAGTCGGCGACGCGCCGTGTCGGTCTGCACCGCAGCATCGTATAACTTGCATACATTGCATGCAACCGGTCTCACCAGCGCGCTGGATCAACGGAGCCCTCCATACCGGCGGCGCCTTCGCCATCGCCCACATCGACGAAAAGCCGCGGCGCTACCTGCGCGGCACCTCCTGGCGGCTGCACGCCGCACCCTCAAGGAGTCGGACTGGAGCGCACTGCCACCAAGAGTCTGCGCCCTAGGGAACGGGCTGCCGCTGCATGGGCCCGGGGCGGCATTCTGTGGCCGACCTGATTGCGCTGCCGGTAGCGCTCGCGGTCAAAGGCCGGCGGGCGGCCACCACGAGCACCCTTGCCGGCCCGGTTGGCCTGCTGGTCCTCGCGTTCGGGGATGGTGTGAGGGATGCGGCGGGCCCACAGGGCGGCCCGGTTGGCCCGGCTGCTGTAAGCCTTGTCCCCGGTCAGATGATCCGGTCGCATCCGGGGCCGCGCCCACCAGGCGGGCCACCCGCACGGCGTCCACGAGGACGACCAGCTCACAAGTGTCGGCGCCCTGCCCCGGCGTGAGCCGAGTCGCCAGGTTGCGGCCACGCCCCTCACCGACCGTGTGCACCTTGGTGGTCAGCCCGCCCGTGACCGCCCCAGCGCTTGCTGGCGGCTTGCCTGGATCGGCGCGATCTACTTTTCCGGCCCCGGCGGCGTGCTGGTGGGGCCCGGATGACGCTGGAGTCGATCTGGGCGTCCCAGTCCAGCTCCCCAGCCCCGTCGGCCTGGGTCCGCAAGGCGGCCTCGATCCGGGCCCAGGTCCTGTCGGTCTGCCAGCGCGCGAACCGCTTGGAGACCGTCTCCCAGGGCCCATAGCGCTCGGTAAGGTCCCGCCACGGCACCCCGCTGCGCACCCGGAACAAGATGCCGTCGAGGACCTGGCAGTGGTCCCGCCAACGCCCACCCCGCTGGGGCGTCATCGCTGGCAGCAACGGTGTAGGCCGCTCCCACTCGTCATCGGTGATCTCGAATCGTCGGTTCACGGCCAGCTTCTACCGCACCACCTGCACCCAACCCAAACTCACCACCGATCCGAGAAACACGCCCTAGGCCCATGTCGGCTCAATGAGCCTGGTAGCCGTGTGCCCACATGCCCAAGATCGAACGCGAGACGGCTGGCATCCCAGCCGGGAAGCGGCCTAGAGCGCATCCTTATCAGCAAATGCAGGGAACCGCCGTGCTAAGCGCCGTTCCCGCAGGTCGCGTTCAACCGTGGAGGCCGTAGTTATGTGCTCTCATCGCGTCCAGTTAAATGCTCTCGTGAGGTACTCCGGGCTTCGCTGATAGCGCACGATCATCAGCACATCCACCCAGCACCGCCATCTACCAGCATCAACGAACTCCAATCCTCAGCGCCCTGACCGGACTCCGGTTATTGGTCCATCCGCTGTAGAGCGGGGTGGTTGGTGGTCTAGTACTCCAACCGGAGATCGTGATCTTCATGGCCGGTGGGTGGCTTGCCGTCGGTAGGGGCAGGCACGAGCGCGGGCCTGGTGCCGGCGTCGCCACCACGACCAGCGCAACCGGTGGCCTCGATCAGCCACGGGCACCGCGACCAGGCGTCGGATCTCATTGGAGGTCAACGGGATGAGCCCCAACGGTTGTCCACCTACCACCGGATCATCAACGGTGGCCGCCCTCCTTGGTTGGCCGGCTCAGTGCCGCCTCCGACCGGCAAGGTCACGATCTTCGGTGGAGTCTTGGAGCTACGGCGGGCCGCCCGACGAGCGTTCCCACCAGTCCCACCGGTTGACCACGCGCATCCCTACACGCTCATATAGCCTCGTCGCCCCGGTCGGATTCTCCGCGTCGACGCTCAGCAACACCCGCCGCAGCCCGCGACGCGCGAAGGCGGCAAACGAGCGACGCAGCAGGGCCGCCCCGATCCCTCGCCCCCGCCAGGGCGCCAGCACGCCGAGCTCATCCACCCAGCCACCGTCGCGCGCGACGCTGGCGGTCAGGGCGCCCACCGGCTCCCCCACCTCCGTGGCCAGCAGCCACAGCGTCGGGTCGTAGCTCGGGCTGCCCGTCTGCTCCCGCGCCCACCGGTCGAACGGCTCCCGATGGTGCCCCCAGTGGTCGGCGAACGCCTCCTCAAGGACGGCGTGGACGGCCGGAGGATCGACCTGGGGATCGATTCCGCTGATCCGGATCCCATCTGGCGGCGGGCCCGGCTGGAACCCTGCGGCGAGATGGATCTGCATATGCCAGAAGTGACGGACCGGCCGCAGGCCACTGGCCGCCACCATCGCCGCCGCGGCGCGGTCGCCGGCGTTGATCGCATGCCGGAAGCGGGCAGACGGAACCCTCATCAGCAGCTCGGAGGCCCGCTGCTGGATCCGGGCCAACAGCCAGGCGCCGATGCCTCGTCCCCGGTGCCCCGGGTGGACGACCGCCCAGGATTCGACGACGGCCGGTTCCTCGCGCCTGGCTTGCCCGTAGGCCACAATCGCGTCCTCACCGTGAACCACTACCCAGGCGTCGGTGCCCAGATCGAAGCTCACCCGGCTCCACTGGTCCTGCAGGAAGTCCGCGTCCAAGACGCTGTGGCCCGCGTCGTGGAGTTCGCCGGCGACGAGGACTACGGCCACGGCATCCAGGTCGTCCGGGGCGGGCGCTCGAACCTGGTAGGCAAGCGGGAGATCCATGCCGAGCGCGTACCGCGCACCTGTGGAAGCCTTGTGGATCGGGATCACATCGCGAGCGGCTTCCCGCGAAAGGTCACTATCTCCGGTTGGAGTGCTAGCCCGGGGTGCGCTTGCCATACCGCTCAGATCCAGGAGTTAAGGCGCTGCCTGTCCGTAAGCGAGCTGCCGCGGTGCGATGTTGTTGTTCAGCCGGAACAGATTCTCGGGGTCGTACTTCTTCTTGACCTCGGCAAGTCGTTGCAAGTTCTCCCCGTAGGCTGCCCGGACGAGTTCGGCGGCCGCGGTCTCCTCCTGGCCGCTGAAGTTCAGGTAGGTCCCGCGGGTGACCGAGAACTCCTCGGCCTGGCTGATGGCCTCACGCACCCAGGCGACGTTGTCGGCGTTGTCGGCCGGATCGACCCAGTTGCCGTCGACGCTCAACATGAAGGGCGCGCCGCGATCGCCAAACGCGGTGGCGCCGGCGGTCAGCGTGCTCATCGCACCGCCCAGCATGGGCACGTGGATGAGCGTGAGCGGTGAGGGCCGCTGGGTGCCGTGGCGCACGATCAGGTCGATGAGGTCATCGGTCAGCTCATCGAGGTAGATCGACTTCCAGTAGCTGGCCAGCTGCCCCTTGGGGAAGAAGGGGTCGAAGACGGCCTGGAACATCCGAAACGGCATCTCGGCGCCTAGGTCGAGCAGCGGCGTGCCCAGCTCACGGAGCGGCCGCATGACCTCCTGGCCCTTCTCGGCTGGCCCGGTGTAGATCGCCCCCACGAGGAATACGTGCTGGTTGTGCACTGCCGGTGGAAGCTGTGGGGCCTCCGGCATCCACCACAACGCCGCCCGGCTCATGGCCTCGTCGGGGGCGCTGGAGGCCCATGCCCGCCAGGCCCGGAACAGCTGGCCGGCGTTGTCGACGGGGTACATCACCGCCGCGACCGGCACGACCGGCCCGAGCGGGTGGGCGGTGAACTCAAAGGACGTGACGACACCGAAGTTGCCGCCTCCGCCGCGCACCGCCCAGAACAGGTCGGGATTCTCGGCCTCGCTGGCTCGCAGAAGCTGCCCGTCGGCCGTCACGATCTCCACCCGGCGCAGGTTGTCGCAGGCCAGCCCATAAGCCCGGTGCAGCCAGCCGATCCCCCCGCCCAGCGTCAGCCCGCCGACGCCGGTGGTCGACACGACGCCACCCGGAACCGCCAGCCCGAAGGCTTGCGTCTCCCGATCGACATCGCCCCAGGTCGCACCGCCCTGGACGCGCACGGTCCGGGCGTCGGGATCGACCCACACGCCGCGCATCCCCGACAGATCGATCATCAGTCCGCCGTCGCAGACACCGTACCCGGCGATGCTGTGCCCGCCGGCCCGCACCGCCGTCAGCAGCTGCCGCTCGCGGGCAATGTTCACCGCATCGATGACGTCGGCGGTACCCGAGCACTGCACGATCAGCCCCGGACGACGGTCGATCAGCCCGTTCTGGACCACACGGGCCTGGTCATAGCCGTCATCCCGCGATGTCAGCAGCCGACCCCGAAAGGTCATGCGAAGCGACGCAAGCTGGTCGTCTGTCAGCTCAGTGGTCTCGCCTGAAAGGGTCCTCAACCCAAGCATCTGTCCCCTGCCCAGCGTGTCGGATTTCATCGGTGGCAGCCTAAGCAGCAGACAACGCCTAGGAATCAGGGAGATCCCTTGGTTTGTGCTGGCCAGGCCCCTATACCGACTCTAGGATTGGGCTCTGATGGCGCCCATGGTGCTCGGCCGGCGAGCCGAGCTTGAGCAGCTGACCGCCATGTTGGACGCGGTCATGGCTGGCCCACGCGCGGCGGTCGTGGAGGGGCCAGCCGGGATCGGCAAGACCACCATGTGGCGGGCGGCGTGCAGCGCCGCCCGCGACCGCTCGTTCACGGTACTTGCCGCTCGGGCGACCCAGACTGAGGCAACGCTACCGTTTGCTGGGCTGATCGACCTACTCAAGGTCGTACCCGAAGCCAGGCTGGCCGAGTTGCCGGCCCCGCAACGTCGCGCCTTGGAAGTCGCGCTGTTGCGCCGGGAACCCGGGGAAATCGGCGTCGAGCAGTTGGCGGTGTCGCTGGCCACCCTGCACATGCTCCGCGCGGTGGCTGTCGAGAGGCCTGTCGTGGTGGCCATCGATGATCTGCAGTGGCTGGATCGGGCGACGGCCCAGGTGCTGGCCTTCGCGCTGCGGCGGCTGGACGACGAGCGGCTTGGGCTGGTTGTCGCAGTGCGGGCCGAGCACGCCGACCGGCTGCCATTCGAGGTCGAGGAGGGCCTCCCCGAATCGCGACGGCTGATCTTGCGACTTGGTCCCCTGCCCGTCGGCGTCCTGGACCAGCTGGTACGTGAGCGGTTCGGGCTGGCGTTGCCACGGCCGGTCCTCCTGCGCCAGCAGCAGGTGTCCGGCGGCAATCCCTTCTACGCCCTGGAACTGGCCCGGGTCCTGCCCCCAGGCGCAACCCTCGCCCCCGGCGAGGTCCTCCAGCTCCCCACCACCCTGGCTGGGTTGCTCCGCGACCGACTCCAGCAGGTGCCCGACCAGGCCCATGGCCTGCTGCTGGCCGCAGCAGCACTGGCAAAGCCCACCGTGGCGGTGTTGGAGCAGGTCGGTGGGGGCCTGGACGAGGCGCTCGCGTCAGGGATCTTGGAACGGGACGGCGCGCTGGTGCGATTTGGTCACCCGCTGCTGGGCTCGCTGGTCTACGCCGACGCCACCGTAGCGCAGCGCCACCACACCCATCGGCTGCTGGCTGAGCTGCTGACCGAGCCGGAAGAGCAAGCCCTGCACCTGGCCCTGGGCACTCAGGACCCAGACGAATGGGCTGCCGGCAGGCTCGAGGACGCTGCCCGGCGGGCGGCGGCTCGCGGCGCCCCAGACGCGGCCGCCGAGCTGGCCGAGCATGCCAGCCGGCTCACCCCAGTCCGCTGGTCACCGGTGGACTGCCGCCAGCGGCTGGCGGCCAGCGACTACCACGCTCGGGCCGGCAACGGCCCGCGAGCCCGCGCCCTGCTCGAGGAGCTGATCACCCAGCTGCCCCTCGGAACGACCCGCGCCAAGGCCCTGGCCGCGCTGGCTTGGCTGGTCACCGACGACCGCTGGGAGGGGCTCTTGACTCGGGCGGCCGCCGAGGCAGGCGACGATCTGGCCCTGCGAGCCCTGATCGAACGCCGGCATGGCCGCTCGAAAGGCATTGCGGGAGACTACGCGGCCTGGGAGCGGCACGCGCAGGCCGCGGTGGCGCTGGCCGAGGCGGCCGATGACAGCGCACAGCTCCTGCAGGCCCTCGCCGACCTGGGCACCGTCCGCATGTTCCGCGGCCAAGGCCTGCAGCATGGGCTGATGGCGCGCGCGCTGACGCTGGAGTCGTCGGCCGGCGAGGCGGCCATCGAGAACCGCCCCACGCACGAGCTTGGCCTGCAGCTGCTGCTCACCGACGAGTTCGACCAGGCCCGCCGGCTGCTGCAGGCGGAGGCCGCCCGCGCGCTGGAGCACGGCAACGTCGACTCCCGCGGTGGGGCGTTGCTGCTGCTGACCGTGCTGGAGGTCCGCGCCGGTGACTGGCCGCTTGCCGACCAGTACGCCAGCGAATGCCTGGAGTTGGCCCGCCAGGCGGACAGCTCCAACGCCGAGCCGGTGGCGCTGTACGGCCGGGCGCTGGTCGATGCCCACCGGGGCCGCGTCGAGGCCGCCCGCGCCGCCGCCGAGCGGGGCAGCACCCTGGCCGCGGCCATGGGGGACGAGACCTGGCGAGTCCTGAATGAGTACGTCCTGGGGTTCCTGGAGCTCTCCTTGGGCGACCCCACCCGCGCCCACGGGCGGCTGGGCCCGCTGGTCGAGGCGCTGCACGCCATCGGGGTGGGCGAGCCGGCCCTGTTCCCGGTGCTCCCCGACGAGATCGAGGCGCTCATCGGCCTGGGCGAGCTGGACCAGGCCGAGCCGCTGATCGAGGAGCTGCACGCCCAGGGCCGCGCGTTGGCCCGGGCCTGGGCGCTGGCCACCGCCGCCCGCGGCCGCGGGCTGCTGGCCGCCGCCCGCGGCGATGCTCAGGACGCGCTGGTCCACCTCCAGCAGGCATTGCAGGAGCACCAGCGGGACACCCGCCCGTTCGAGCTGGCCCGCACCCTGCGCGCCCGCGGCATGGTGCTGCGCCGCCACAAGCACAAGGCTGCCGCCAAGGCGGCCCTGGAGCAGGCGCTGGGCATCTTCGAGCGGCTCGGGGCACCGCTGTGGGCCGAGGCGACCAGCGCCGAGCTCGGCCGGGTCGGGTTGCGTCCTGCCGCCCCCGTCGATGCGCGGGGGATCACCGCGGCCGAAGCCCGGATCGCCGAGCTGGTCGCGGCTGGGCGCAGCAACCGGGAGGTCGCCGGCGAGCTGTTCATGAGCCCCAAGACCGTGGAGGCACACCTGTCGCGCATCTACCGCAAGCTCGGGGTCCGCTCCCGAGCCGAACTCGCCCACAAGTTCGCACGCCAGAGATGACTGCGTCCGGGACAGCTGCGCTTACCCACACGCCGTCGCCCTGGGTAGCCATTGCACGCCGAAGCGTCATGGTGCTCCCTCAGCGATGGTTGGCGCGGCGCCGCCTGGCGTGTGTCCCGCCGGCCTGTGGAACCAGCCCGCGCAGCAGGTACAGCAGAGCCAGGATGGGCAGGAACGCACCGACGGCCGCGGCCGAGACGCTTGCTGGTTGGCTGCCGGGCAGGACCCCTGGTCCGGTCGTGGTTGTTGCCAGCCCAGTCGTGGTCGGCGCGGCGCCGGTCGTAGTCGGTCCGATGGTGGTGGTCGGCCCGGTGGTGGTGGTGGTGGTCGGTCCAGTGGTGGTCGGCCCGGTGGTGGGTGCGATGCTGGTCGTGGTCACCAGCGTGGTCGTGGACACTGCCGTGGTCGATGGCACGGTGGTGGTGGGCCTGGCCGTGGTCGATGGCGCGGTTACGGTGGGCTGGGTAGTGGCGCCAAGAACGGAAGGTGCCGCGGTGGTTGTCGTGCCACCGACGGTGGCCGGTCTGGTGGTCGTGGTTGGTCTGCTGACGGCTCGCCGCCCAGGGTTCGGAGTGGTGGAAGGGGGCGGCGTGGTGGTCGGCTCCCGGGGAGCAGTGGTGGTGGTCGACGCGGACGTCGGGGCTGGCTTGGTTGGCACCGTCGGCAGCGCGACGCCGGGGACCCGGCGCGGCGGTTCGGGCTGGGGCAGCAGGGTGGCCGAGGCCACCAGAGCAGCCAGGAGCGCGGTGGTGAGCCCGAAGACGAACAGCAGCAGTCTCCAGGGCCGCCGTGGCCTTGCCAGATGCCGAGGGGGTGGTGTTGGCATGGTGCATCGTCCTGGTTCGGCTGGTTCTTCCGGCTTCCTGGATGTCCCGGCAAGCCGTCCGCTACCGGCCGCATAGGGCGTAGCTACGCACAGCGGATCGAACGGTACGTTTCTGCCAGCCTGACGGAGGTGTCGTCGCGCAGGAGGCTGGCCGGCCGTCCTCGACCAGCTGGCGATGCAGGCCGCATCGGCGTCGTAGGGAACGCCCTGGGCCGCGTGGGCAGCCAGTACTCCACCTGGTCCTCGAGGAGGTGCCGGACCGGCTTCCAGTAGCACTCGGTCGACTCCATCCCCACCCGGGTCACCCGGTAGCTGGCCAGCCACTCGGCCAGCACATCAGGCCCGCGGTGGTCGTGGCGAACCGCCGGGTCTCGGCGTAGCGCCCACCATGGCCGTCGGGCACCCGCACGCAGGCGGTCACCGAACCCTTGTGCACGTCCAAGCCAGCGCAGCGCTCGACCAACGTCTCCATAGTTCCTACAAGAATGGAGTGAACTGTGGCCCTCGACCCACCAACGGCACGGCTGCAGGCCACTGCCAACCACGACCGTCACGATCCAATCCCTGAGGGGCATGCCCCCGCCGGGATTTGTGTCGGCTCGGGCTGGTGCTAGGCGGAGGTGGATGCTTCTTCCGTCTCGGTGAGATAGGTCTGCAGCTCGAGGCTGTCGAACCGGAAGAGGCTGTCGGTGGGCCCGCGCTGCTCCCGGCTCGGGTCCTTGGAGACCGGGACCAGGGTGACCTGGCGCAGCCCTTCCTCCGGCTCTGCCAGGATTCGGCGCAGCGCATCGGTCACGGTGACGAGCTTGGTCTGGGGGGTCAGCGGGTGGGCAAGGCGCAGGTCGCTGCTGGCCCGGGCCTGGCTGGGGACCTCGCAATGGCCCTCGTCCCCAAAGCAGCCGCCATGGCCAAAGACCACGAACCGCCCGGCATAGCCGTGCTCGGCCGTCCGGGGCGTGCTCGCGTCCGCGGTCGGGTTGTTCAGGAACACACGGACCTCATAGGAGGTCTGGCTGTGATCGACCCTCGAGAAGACCAGATCGGCGCGGGTGAACCGCCCTTCCTCGGGGCTGGTGGGCCGGAAGGAGACGTCGGCGACGAGCACGCCGGGCGCCGTGCCCGTGGTCATTGATGCGGCAGGGACCATGGCTGCCTCCTAGCTGGTCTGCACAGCGTACTCGTAGCCGAGCAGGGAGATGTCCAGCGTCTGGCGGACCGTCATGGGAAACGGGGCCAGCGCGAGGTCGAGCGTCTGGGCGGGGGGCAAGGATCCGGGATGGGCCAGCTGCCAGAGGTACCACAGCCGGTCGATCATGGCGTGGTGGGACCAGAAGACCGGGTCGAAGCCGGCCACAGGGACCGCGGACATGCTGCCGCCGACCCACACATGGACGTCGTTGTGGACATTTTCCAGTCGGAAGCTGAAGTCGCTGTAGGTCGGCGCCCGCAGGATCGACCGGATCGTTCGGTCCCGGGGAAGCTCATCGGGCAGGTCGGGGTCTCGACGGGTGCGGGGTGGATCGTCGTCGGTCAGCGCTCCGGGCAGCCGTTCCCTGACCAGCTCGAGCTCGGCCAGCGGCAAGATCACCTCGCTGTCAAACAGGGGATTGGGCCGCCCATCCTCCCGCGCCTGGGCCGCATGGGTGGGCGGCAGTCCGTCCTGGTGCGCGGTCGCCGAGGTCCAGTCCCACCACGGGACGGCCACCTCCGGCACGCGGTCCTGCAACGCCAGCTCGAAGAGATACAGGTAGGCCCGGTGCCAGGGCAGGAACAAGATGTCCCCGTGCCGGCACTGGATGGGCAACGGCAGCCCGTGGAGCCCGGCGTGATACTGGTAGCCACGCTCGTCACGCAGCTCCATCACTGCCAGGAAGGCCTCCCGCAGCGCCTCGACCTCCGCTGCCGCTAAGGCATAGACGCTCTTTCGAACTCCCATGGTCCCCCCACTGCGGCGCGGCGCACGGTCACGTTCATGCCGGATAGCCAGGAATCAGAGTAGCCGGACACCAACTGCATGGTACGGCGGGCTTCGGGCGGTCGAGAAGATCGCGCTCACTCTCAAGCTCACGAGACGAACTGCCTCGCCGCCCGAGGGCAGGCGAAGAGGCCGACATGAGTGCAGTCTGAGGTAGCCAGAAGCCAAACGCAGGCTAGTGGCCCGTCGCTGAGGTGCTTTGCCATCGAAGGTGGTTTGCCAGAGCGTCGCCGACGGCCTTGCTGTTTCCTACGGAGCCGCCGCCATCCAGTCGACGAACGGTGACGAGGGCTCCAGCGAAGCGTCGGCCGGATAGCGGCGCGCGTCCAGTTGGATCGACAGGCCGTACATCACATCGAACTCCTAGACCGCCCGCCTCCTACTCCACAATCCGCGACTCGAAACTGGCCGCCGATGGCATCCGGGGTCGGCGCCAGTACCCCATTGACAGATCAGGGCCTCGCAGCAGAATGATCACCAGTGCTGTAACGGTTAAGGTCGCGAGGCGATCTGCATCGGGACCTGATACCGCAGGCGCGAGCGGCCCTGGGTTGGCCCCCCCGCCTGGGGCCGCTCGCTCTATCCTCCAGGTTCGCCCCGGGTGGCCTACCGGCCGAGGGCGGCCACCGCCGCGGCTGCTGTGGACAAGGCTCGTTGAGCGGTCGCGAGAGGGAGGCTAGGATCCGGACCCACCAGGCAGGAGCTCAGCCTCCTGACCTACCGACCCTACAGCGGCAGTGGCGTCGGCGGTCCTGGTCAGACCTCGTCGACGACCGCTGGCAGGACCTCCTGGGGCGCCTGGAGGCAGCCGCGAATGAAATCGAGGAGATCGAGCTCCCCGTGGAACGTCGCCCCACGCCGTGAGGCCACGTGCTCGACCACGCCGCTGAGGGGGCGCCGTTCATCGTTCTCCTCACCGGCTGCCGGTGTCCAGACGCGCACCAGGAAGGTCTGCATGCGCTCATGGTGCGGCGCGGGCCTTAGCGTGGCCTTAAGGTGCCCTGAAGGCGCCCCTATCCGTCGTGGGCGTTGGGCGGCTGGCGGCTCGCCGACGGGAATGGCGTTGGCTCGACCCCCAGCTCGTCCATCTTCTGGCCGTAGATCCGGTAGCGACGGCGTGCCTCGCCGTGGCGGCCGGCCGCCGCCAGCGTGGCCACCAGCCCCAGGTGGGCCTCCTCGTCGTAGGCGTCGCGCTCCAGCACCCTGAGGTGGTGGCGGACGGCCAGATCGTAGTCGCCCGCCGCGGCGGCCGACCGCGCCAGGGTCCTAGCGACCGCCAGGTAGACCGCCCTTGCCTCCTCCCGCAGCGACACTGCCCAGTCCTCGTAAGGGTCGTCCTCCAGGAAGTCGCCGGTGTAAGTGGTCTCCGCCGAAGCCAGCAACCACAGCGCCTCAGCCCGCTCGCCTGAGGTGAACCGGTCCAGCCCGGCCGCCGCCGCGGTCAGGAACTCCTCCACGTCGATGGGCACGTGGGCCAGGCCGACGACGTGCTTGTCGGCCTGGACGAAGCGGTCGGAGGCGTAGCGTCGCTCCGGGTCGAGCACGGCGCGCACGGTCGAGAGGGCGACCGAGAGCCGGTTGGAGACCCGGGCCGGGTCCTCGTCTGGCCACAGAGCCTCCATCAGCGCCTCCCTCGGCACAGCATGCCCTCGCTGAGCGACCAAGACCTTTAGCAGCTCGCGGGCCTTGCGGGACTGCCACTCCTGCACCGGTACCGGCTCGCCCGCCCGCAGCACCCGGAAGCCGCCGAGCGCCTGGATGCGCACCGGGTCGCGCGGCGGGGCAGCGACCGCCCGCAGCAGCCCGGCCGCGACCTCGGCACCGACCCGCACGCCGAGCGCCCGCAGGCGCCGCTCGGCCTGCTCGACGGCGGGGGAGCGCGCCCCCCGAACCCCTCCCGGTCCACCGGGGAACCCCGAGGAGGTTCCCCGGTGCCCGGCGGCCGATCCGGCGAGGCGGGCCTGCGCGAGCGCGTTGCGCGCCTCGCCGAGCCGGTTGCCGATGGCCGCCCAGATCGACGCCGCCTCCCGCAGCCGCGGCAGTTCCCCGGCTGGGTCGGGTGCGGCCAGGGCGCGCAGCTCCAACGCCTCGGCCAAGCCAGCTCGATCGCGACGGGTGCCGGCGACTGCGGCCGCGGCGGCGGCGGCGGCCGACGCCCGCTCCCGCTCGCCGGCAGCCAGCGCCACCCAGCCGACGGCGAGCTGAGCCTCAACCCACGCCATGCCCGGCCCGTAGCCGACCGCCCGGTCGGCCAGCTCGGCGGCCCGGTTCGGCTCGTCGCCGGCTAGCACCCTGGCAAGGCCCGCCAGGGCGGGCACCAGGCCCTGGAGGTCGCCGGATTGCTCAGCGAAGCCGACCGCCTCCTCGTAGGCGGCCTTCGCCAGGGCCAAGTCGCCCCGCTCGCGGTACACCAGGCCGAGATCGCCGAGCGGATAGGCGACCTTGTGGCTGCCCATCCGCTGGTAGGTCACCTTGGCCACCTCCAACTCGGCGATGGCCTCGTCGAGGCGGCCGAGCCCGAGCTGGGCCTCGCCCCGGTTGGTCTGCGCCAGGGCCAGGATGGCGGCGTAGCCGGACAGCTCGGCCAGTCGCATCGCAGCCTCCAGCTCGACCAGCGCTTCCCGGTAGAAACCCTCCTCGGTGCTGCGCGAGCCCAGGTTGGCGCGGATGCGGGCCAGGTGCAGGACGTCGCTGGCCCGCTCAGCCGCCTGCAGCGCACGCAGGTAGTGGGCGTCGTTGGCGGCTCGGTCGCCCTCCAGCGCCGCCAGCATCGCCATGGCGGTGTGGGCGGCGGCAAGCGCGCGGTCGTCACCGCAGGCCGTGGCCGCGGTCAGCGCCCGCTCCGCCGCCTCGCGGCAGGCGTCGACCTGGTTCCACAGGAAGTGAACCGTGGCCGTCCAGGCCAGCAGCAGCGCCTGGTCGGCGTCGAGCGCGCCGTCCAGCCGCGCCCGCCGGAAGGCCTCCAGAGCCTGGTCGAGCTCGGAGCGCATGTAGTGGATCAGGCCGGTGCGCCACGCCAGCCCCGGGGCCAGCAATCGCTTTTCGCCGGCGGCCCGGCGGAAGCACTCCAGGGCACCGTGCCAATCGCCCTTGACCTGGCGGGCCTCGCCCTCGACCTGCTCGACCGCGGCGCTGCGCAGCTCGGCCGGCAGGCCGGCCGCGGCCGCCACCACCCCGTCGGTCGCACCGGAGGCGAGCATGGCGGGGCCGTGCTCGACCAGGAAGGCGGCCGTGGCCGGTGGGTCGTCGCAGGCCACCACCGACGCCAGCGCCTCCTCCAGGTGGCCGCCGGTGGCCAGCCAGGCCGCCGCCCGCCGGTGCAGCACCCGCAGCTCGCCCGGCTCGAGCGGCATCGAGGCCAGCACCACCTCGCGGACCAGGTCGTTGAGGACGAACCAGCCGTCGACGGTGGAGCGGGGCTGCACGAACAGGCCGCGCCGGGCCAGCCGGGCGAGCATCTCCGCGTCGGCGTCCACGCCGACGGCGCGGCACAGCTCGGCGGTGAAGCGGCGCAGCGGCGCAACCCAGCGGACCAGCTCCCGCATGACCGGGTCTTCACGCGCCAGCACCTCCTCGGCCAGATAGCCGAAGAGCAGTCCGCCGGGCCGGCGCAGAGTCGCCAGGCTGGCCGCCCGCTCCGGTGGGCGCTGGTGACGCAGCGACTCGACCGCCAGGCAGATCGCCGCCGGCCAGCCGCCGGTCATCCGGTGTACAGGCTCGCTCAGCTCGCGCCCATCCTGGCCGAGCGCGGCCGCCAGCAGCTCGCCGGTCTCGTCCATGCCGAGCGCAAGCAGGCCGCCGTCGACCTCCAGCACCTGGCCGCGGCCACGCAGTCGCTGGATCGGGAACGGCGGCTCGGCCCTCGACGACAGCACCAGGTGGAAGCGGGCAGGCGCGTGTCTGGCCAGCCCCTCGACCAGCCGAGCGGACGGCCCACCGGTGGGCAGCTCGTGGACGTCGTCGAGGACCAGTACCAGATCGCTGCTCAACTGAAGCTCCAGGGCCTGGCCGAGCGCAGCCGCGAAGCCGTCGGCAGGAGCCAGCTTCTCGGCGTCGGGCCCGAGCGAGCTCGCCAGCGCCGTGCCCAGCTCATCCGGGAGGTTCGGCAGGCGCAGACGCAGCGCGTCCACCAGCCCACGTAGGAAGTTGGGCAGGCTGGCGTCCTCCGGCTGCAGCGAGTACCAGGCCGCGTGGACGCGCGCCACCCAGGCAGCCAGCAGGGTCGACTTGCCGAAGCCGGCCCCGGCGACGACGGTCACAAGGCGCCGGGCGCCGACATCGTCGAGGCGGCGCAGCAGCTCGGGCCGGTCGACCCAGGCGGCCGGCAGCGCCGGCGGCAGGATCTTGCTCGCCGGCGTGCGGGACCGCAACGTGGTCACCGTGGCCAGCGCCACCCTCCTCGTGCCGAGTCTGGATGGACGAGTCTCTCCCAGCGGCGTCCCTACGCCAAGAGGTTGCCGGCTTGTCTGCACAGGAACATAGGATGGGTCGGCGGCAGTCAAGCCGTTCAGCAGCGGTGGTTAGGATCACCTCATGACGGTGTTCACCGAGCACTTGGTGGAGTCCAACCGGGACCTCTGGATGGCCATGGCCGGCCACCCCTTTGTGCTCGGACTGGCCGACGGCACCCTCCCGGACGGCGCCCTGCAGGCCTGGGTGCAGCAGGACCGGATCTTCGTGGTCGAGGAGCGAAGGGTCGTGGCCGCGCTCCGCGATTGCGGCCTGCCGTCGCGGCTGGACGCGCTGCTCGCCGACCTGGACCGCGGCCTGGTGCTGGAGGCCGACGCCTTCACCCGAACGGCCGCCGAGCACGGCTTTGCGCCCGAGGTCGAGCCCTGGCCAGTCTGCCTGGGCTATAGCTCCTATCTTCGTTGCGCCGCCTACGACGGCGTCCTGGAGGGCCTTACCGCCCTATACGCGGCCGAGCGCGCCTACCTGGACACCTGGACGGCCGTGGCCGAGCGCAGCCCGGGCGACTCCCCCTACCACGCCTGGATCCAGAACTGGAGCGGAGAGGCGTTCCGCACCTTCGTCAGCGCCCTCGGCCGTGACCTCGACCAGCTCGCCGGGACGCCATCGCCGGCCCTGGCCCACCGCCTTGGCGTGCTCTTCCCTCGCGCCGCCCGGTTCGAGCTGGCCTTCTGGGAGATGTGCTGGAGCGGCCAGGCATGGCCGGGCTGAGCCAGCGCCTGTTCACCCTCGGGCGGCCGAACCTGGAGCGCCAACTGGCCCATCCCACCGTCCGGGGGATCGCCGCCGGCGACCTGGAGCTCGTGCGGTTTCGCTCCTGGCTGGTCCAGGACTACCTGTTCCTGCTCGACTACGTGCGGCTGTTCGCGCTGGCCGCCGCCCGAGCGCCCGACCCCGACACCCTTGGTCGTCTGGTCGACCTGGCCCACGCCACCTTCCACGAGGAGCTGTCGCTGCACCGCGGCTATGCCGCTGAGTTCGGCCTTGGTGAGGCGGACCTGGACGGGGCCGAGAAGTCACCGGTGTGCGCGGCCTACACCGACTTTCTGCTCCGCACCGCCGGGACCGGCGAGTTCGCCGAGGTGCTGGCCGCGCTGCTGCCGTGCATGTGGGGCTACTCCGAGCTAGGCCGGGCCCTGGCCGCGGCCGGCCTGCCGGCCGAGCCTCGCTACCGGCGCTGGATCGAGACCTACGCCGACCCGGAGTTCGCCGCCCTGGCCGCCTGGTGCGCGGCCCTACTTGACCGGGCGGCCGACGGACTACCAGCGGCCCGGCTGGCCGCCTGCGAGCGGGCGTTCCTGACCAGCCTCCGCCACGAGCTCGCCTTCTGGGACGCGTGAGGCTGACAATCGCCTGGCGGTGCTCAGCGGTGATGACAAGGTCCTCCGGCTAGTGGAGCCGGTCGGGGCCTCCGGTGTGTCGGGAACTTACCGGCGTCCGCGATCCCGTCGGACGCCGACCTGACAGAGTCCCATTAACCGTCGCTGACCTTGGCGAGGAACGCGGTCATGTCGGCTAGTACCTCGTCCTTGTTGAGTTCGTTGAAGATCTCGTGCCGTGCGCCCGGGTAGATCTTCTCGGTCACATTGGCGTTGCGCAGTAGGGCGATCCCGCGCCGGCTCCCGGCCATGGGCACCAGCTGGTCCTCCTCCCCATGGAGCCAAAGCACCGGGCCGGTCACCTTGTCGGCGTCGATGGCGAGTTCGGTCAAGAGTTCGGCGAATCCAAGCAGCGTCTGCCGCCTAAAGGGGCCATGCCACACCAAGGGGTCCTCGCTGTAGGCCCGCCCGACCTCCCCATCCCTGGAGAGGACGCCTGGGGGGATCGGGTCGGAGGGGATGACCTCCATGCCAAGCAGCGCCGTGATCCCCTTTAAGGTCCCGATCACCGGGCCGGACAGGACCAGCGCGGCCAGCTCGCCCGGGTGCAGCTGGGCGTAGCGGGCCGCGATCATCCCGCCCATCGAATGGCCGATCATCGCCACCGGCAGGCCGGGGTTGGCCGCCTTGGCCTGGCCGACCACGGTGTGGACGTCCTCGACGACCGGGGTGAAGTCCGAGATCAAAACCCGCTCGCCCTCGGAGCGGCCGTGCCCGACGTGGTCCAGGCCATAGGCGCTCCAGCCGCCGGCGTTCAGCGCCGTGGCGACGTGCTCGTAGCGGCCGAGGTGCTCGCCGTAGCCGTGGACCAGCACGACCCCACCTCGTGCCCCGTTGATCTCCCAGCTGCGTGTGTAGATCGTCCCCGCCTGGCCCTGGAAGCTGCCACCCGCCATAACACTTGACGCTCGGCCCTCCGCTCTACTCTCGACCCGTAATCGTCTGAGGAAAGCACTGCACCGCTGGTGCGGGCCGGGCGTCGTGGACGACTCAAGCCCCACGTAGCCTTAACTAAACCGCGAGGCAGACTGCCTGACCGTAGTGTCGTTGCCGGGCTGGAGGGCACCGGAGCCCTTCTGACCATCCAGGCCAGGCCCTCTGTGCCCCCGGCTTCGGCCGGGGGCGCCGCTGTTACAGACCAGCCGGCTGGACCCTTCCCATCAACCTCCAATTGGAGGCTACGGCCAGGATACGGCGAGGCCCTGCTGGTCGACGCACACCTACGGCGGCGCCGTCGCCCGCCCCACCATCCAATAACACCATAGGAATCGACCCTGGATGAGGAGGGCGCGGCCGGCACCTGGCCTGCTCACCCGAGCCAGCCGATGCCTGCACCTGCGGCCGGTTCCACCGGATCCCGCCGTCCTGATCCTTATGGGGGCGTCGATTCCTCTCCGCTTATGTGGGTGTGCTCCGCCCTGGTGAAGCCACAGGTCCAGCCGCGCTCATCGACATAGCCACAGGCATCCGGCCAGGTGCCCGGCTCAAACGGGTGATCGCCGATATCCGGCTCCAGCTCACGAAAGTCATCATCCATCACAGCCTCCCCTCGTCCCGGCGGCGGATCACTCGGATCCCGAGCTCCCCGTTGGTCAGGCCGGGGATGGCAGCTCCGGCCCCTGCTCAGGCGCCGAAGACGTCGGCCCCTGTCGATGTGTAAGCCACCACACCAGGACGGCGGATGCCAAGAGTCCGAACAGCATGCCGATCGCTATCGGGCGACGCGGTCTGGGCTGGATGGGCTGCTTGGGCACGGCGGCGCGTTCCCGCAGGCTGCCTTCGGCGGCGTCTAGCTGCAGGAGCAGCCGCCTCCGGGCCTCCCACAGCTGCGCCAGGGTGGCGGCGTCACACTTGTTCCGAAGGCGGTCGTCGTTCGGCCTGCCGGCAGGCTCGACCACGTCGTTGGCCAAGGTGTTTAGCAGCGGGCACCGCGCCTCCAGGATCCGGAGTTGCTCGGCCACCTTGTGGGCTTGTTGGCGGGCAACGACTTGGTCGGAGGCGAGCATCACCGAGTCGGCCAGCTGCGCTGCCCCCTTTGCGGTCGAGTCCAGCACCCGGATCGTGACCACATCGGCGTCCGGGGCGACATCGACCTGCAGATGCTGGCCCAACGTCTCTGTAGAGATCCTGTTGCCGCTGAGCTTGACCGCATGCTCCAAGACGGCTGGCGAGTGCAGGAGCTGCGCCCGGCTACGAAGAGGGGCGCAGTGCGCGTTGAGTGGGCAATCCATCGCCATGCGGGAGACGCCCTCATAGAGCGTTGGCTGGCGGGCCGCCCAACCATAGCCGAGCAGCGCCCCGAGTAGCACCGCCGCGGTGATCAGCCACTTGTACCGCCAGATGGCCTGGAGTAGGCCACCCATCGCGCCCCCGCCGCCGGGCTGCCTGTGGACGGTGCCCATCGTCTCCTCCCGTAGTGTGTGGCTGTTGGGCGGTGCGCCGTGCTGTGGTTGCGCTGGCGGCACCCGGACTCTACCGGTTGCGCCATGCCAGGACGGCCGCATGGTCCTGTTGGGATGAAATCGACGAGCATTATTCGGTGACCACCGCCTCGTGGGCAGAAGTCCGAAGGGCTCGCGGCAGTCGCACGCCGGGACCTAAATTCCTCACGCAGCGTCCTGGCCGGTGCTTTCCTGGCCTCTATTATGCCGTCGAGTTGGGCGGGCGCCGCAGCATCGTCCCGCTCTGTACCTGCTCATCCCGGGGCGTTGCGGCCCTTACCGTGAGTACCTCGTGAGCATCCGGGCTTCTGGTCCCGTCTTATCGCGGATGCCTTCGGTGCTCCGGTCCTCGGTGGACAGGGACGGCAGCGGCTGGCCTGGGCCAAGCTGAATCCAGGGGATGACAGCCTCATGTGATGAGGGAGCTAGGGGCTTACCCGCGCAAGCCGCAATTCGTACTATCGAGGCATGCTGACGGCGGTGCTTGATGCTCTCATCGACTTCGTTCGAGTCCTAGTCGGCTGGCTCGTGGACGTCGCCGTCGTGCTCGAAAGCACGCCGTTCAGCTTTGCGTGGCCTCTGCTTCTTGCTCTGTTGCTGCAAGTGCTGCTGGCGGCTGTGGGCGGGGTCGTGTGGTGGGCGCGGGGCGTGGTATGGCCGATCAACTGCGGCTACCCCGAGACAACCACTGGGCGAGGACCTTGCCACAACGAGGTGTTGGGGGAGTGGAGCCGTTGTCGTATCCACCGAAGAAGAGGCTGGTTCCGCCGTACCGATTCCCACGTCATCGCCGATCTTCGCCGCTGGCAAACAATCGACCACCATGGCAGGGTCATCGAGCGTGACGACGCCGGCGGTAGTGGCTTCCTCCGACAGCACTCGGAGCGGATTGGTCTGCTGTACTACCGAGGTTGGGCTCGACAGCCCACCGATGTCCGCCGGCTGGTGCCAGTGGTCATCGAGGACTACCGCTACCGCTTTGCCCAGCTCCGAGCTTCAATCCGGCCCCCACCCAGGGGGATGCGGAGAAGCCGCGCTACCTCGGTTGCCCTTGATGACGTCATCGTTGCGTGCCAGCTGATCGCTGGGCTTCTGCTGATCGGGCTGGCGTTCATCGGTGCCGCTGGCCTGATGAAGAGTCGGGTGCCGCAGCATGAAGCGGGACGGGCGGTCTTGGAGTACGCCGCCGTCTTCTTCCTGTACTTCGCCGTGGTGACCTTCAAGAACGGGATTATTGGCCGCCGGCAGGGAAACGGGAAAGTCGTGCCGGTGCCTGACTGGATGCAACGGTCCTGGGTGGAAGCTGGCAGCACCTTCGGCGTCGTGATCTTTTTTGCCCTCGCCACCGTCTTTGTTGCGGTAGTGGTGTACCCCGTCGCGCTGGTTGCCACTGCGCTCTATGTTTGGTCTCGGCTGCGCAAATGGACACCATGACCTTCGGGACCACACTCTGATCGGGGGTTCATGTTGTGCAAGCTGCCTGAGTTGGAGGGCGGCCTAGCTGCCGTTTCTGTTGACCGTTGGTGACCGCCTGAGCCCCTGTGGTCCTGATGCGTCACGGACCCAGTGCGGACCGTGGCCCGGTCCTGTCCGGTCGCGGACGCCTTCGGCGCTCTGGTCCTCCGCAACCAGGACCGGATCGGCCAGCTGGGCACGGAAGGCTAACGAGTAGACTCAGGATTAGGGATATGCTGCATTACTGTGCGACTTGCCTTGCCCTAATGAGCAGGAAACTGCCTTACTTGACAGGACATGACCCTTCTGTTACAAGTGCACCGTTCGTTTGATCCGCCGCGGATGCGAACTCTTAAGATACGATCCAAATGGCAAATGTTTGCCAGGGCGATCGATTCTTCAAGGGAGGTTGCGCTGATGTCGGATCCAATTCAGAATAACTGGCGCTATTGCAACAAGTGTTATTCCCTCTTTTACTACGGTTTTCGAGACAATGGGGTTTGTCCTAAGGGGGGCGAACACGACGCCAGTGGGAGCGCGAACTACTACCTAGTCTATGATCGAGAGGACCAAGTCTAAGCCAACTGAAGAGCGCGATGGTCCGCGATCTCCGAGATCGCGGACCATCGCGGCGTTCAGCGCTCGCCTGCGCGATGACGTCGACCTGGACATGCTCTCGACCGAGCTGCTGGCGGTCGTCGACCAGACGATGCAGCCGGCCAGGCCTCGCTATGGCTCCGGCCACCGACCCAAGTGGCACCGCGCGGTGAAGGGCAAAGACACCAGCGCAGCCCTGACATGACTTGACCCCTTGCATGCCATGCAGTTTCAGGCTGCTGCGTTGCCCCAGGTCAGGCGCGGATGCCCAGCACATCGACCTCGACCGAGTGACCGTGGTTGTCCGCTGGATACCGCTCGTGACCGCTGCTTATGGCACACGAGTGGCACGGCCGGCGAGAACGACGGCGCTACGATCTGGACCCAACGTCACCACCGAGGTGCCCTGGGCCCCGGGGGGTCACAACGGCCAGCCGGCGACCGTCGAGGGCCGGCCGCGGTCCTCGCAGGGCCCCGGCCCCGGGACCCTTGGCGGGGGCTCCTCCGGCGCCGGGTCCATGCCGGGCACCGTGAGGCTGGCGCCGCCGTCCGCGGTGACCCGCAGGCTGGCCTGGGGCAGCCCGCGGGTGCACCACTCGTGCCACATGAAGCGCCACATCAGCGCACCGTCGATCACCCACGACCCACTGAGCCGCTGGATGCCGTCGATCGGCAGATCGCCTTCCACGGTGGTGCTGGCCGGGTTGCCCTTGACCGGCAGCGGCCGGCCCCGATGGTCCTCGACCGCCAGGCGCAGGGTGAGGCGCAGGTGGCAGCGCGGTCCCTGCCGATAGCGCACGCCGCCCTGGAGGACGGTCCCCTGGTCGCCGTCGGTCACGCCGTACTCCTCCACCCAGACCAGCCGCCACTGCTCCGGGTTGCAGGCCGGCAGGCTGGTGTCTCCCACCGTTGGCGCGGTGGGCCGCAGCTGCTCAACCGTGGTGGGGATGGTCTCGGCGACCGCGTGGTAGCGGTCCCACAGCCGCCGGCCGTCCGCGTGGATCCCGAACCCGACGCTGTGCGGCACGCAGCGGGCCGCGCCCGTCAGGCACGGGCGGCCCCAGTCGATCGACCAGCCCGCGAAGTGGTACCGGTCATCGGCGGTAGGGTCGTTGGCGGTGCGTAGGTAGGGCCGGCCGTTGGGCAGCCGGCCCAGGCTGGTGGTCCCCCCCACCCAGTTCTCGCCGATCCAGAACGATCGGCTGGCCTGCCACGAGACCTGGAACGCCGCCGGCGGCATCGCCGGGACCGCGATCCCGGGCGGGACCAGCATCAGGTACTGCTCCTCCTTTCTGCCGCGCCCCGGGTACGCCACGATCCGCCAGTCGGGCGGGTAGCGGAAGCGGAGGTTGCCGGCCGTGTCGGTGTAGGTCTTCCAGCCCTTGGTGGAGACCGTGCTGGGCGTGGCCAGCGTGGTGGCGGCGGGGCCGACCAGGGCCTGATCCTGGCCGCGGACGGCCGCCAAGGCGACCGCGGCGGCCAGCACCGCGACCAGGGCGACCGTGCCGATCAGCATGGGCCGGGAGAGGGCTCGCCTCATTTGACCCCTCGGGAGAAGTGCGCCCTAGATGGGCGGCGTCATGCTCTGCCCGTAATCAGCGAGTGTCAATGCGCCTGCCGTGGTGGTCGGCGGCCGAGGACGGCCGCCGTCGGCGGCCGCCCGCAGGCCGGCCCTGGTGGAGCTGAGGGGATTTGAATCCCTGACCCCTTGCAAGCCATCGATGTGCGGGCGGTTCACGCCGCCGCGCACTGCCTCCCGTGGCCACACAACCGCCCAGGTGAAGGGCGCTGCCGGGGATCGGGGCGTGGGGTGGCGCGAGGTTGCGTGTAGCGCAGTTTCTGGCAAATCTCTGGCAAGGGCCGAGGCGGCTGCCGTCCGTCGTCTAGTCGACGCCTTGCACGGCGACCATGTGCAGGTGGGCTGCGCCCGTTGGATGCCGAGCGGGCCACCGGCGGAGCTCCCCGACGGCGGACGTCGAACGGCCGCCGCCATCGGATCGAGGCCTGCGAGGCCATCGGACGAGGCCAGCAGCCTCACCGCCTGGCTGTCATCGGCCGCGCTCGCATTTCCTGGTTCCGGCTCTGGGACGTCCAGGTCGTTGCCGCCCGGAGAACGACCGGCCGCAGACCGGCGGTCAGCGGCCGGCGGCGCCTACTAGGCCTCCCTGAGGGAGACGATCGCCCAGATCACGGCGATGTCCAGGGCGATGATGACCACCGCCCACAGAGGGTACTGGGGGAGGAACGCGAACATGACCAAGGCGCTGCACACCGCCAGCACGATCGCGAACGCCCGGGCCCAGGTTCGGCCGGTCAGCAGGCCAGCACCCGCCGCGGCCACGAGCACGCCGAGGACCAGATGGGTCCAACCCCAGCTGGTGCGGTCGAACTGGAACAGATAGTCGCGGGCCGGGATCAGGAACTCGTCGTTGAAGATGGCCACCAGGCCGGTGAAGGCCTGGAACGCGCCGGCCATGATCATCACGATCGCGGCGAACACGAGGAGGCCGATTGCCCAGATGCCGGTGTCCTCGTCGTCGCCCATCGTCCGCCACTCGGGTTGCGACTGCTCGGTCACGGCCGATCCCTCCTTCAGCGTGCTGGTGTCCTTCATCCTTGGGTCGACGATGGGGCCAGGTGCGGGGAGGGGTCGTCGCCCCCTTCGAGGATGCCTCGTCCGCCGGGCGGTAGGCCAGTCATAGACCACCACCGTCCCGACGACCAGGTCCTCCACCGAGGCGTTGCGCCGGCTGGCCAGGATCCACAGCAGCCCAGCCGGCTCCGACGGCAGCGGCAGCAACGCCCGCCCGCTGTACTGCACCGCGACACCCTTCCGCTGCGGCGCTCCGGCCTCCCACCGTCGAGTTTCGCGCCGGCAAGGTGAGCTGGCTTCACCCATTCCAGGTGATCTGGCGGCGGATTCTTCAGGCGCTGAACCCTGTGCTCAGCCCACCCCGGCTCGCCGAATGCCTGCCTTGCTTGATCATCCGTTTGATCATCCAGACGATCCTTTTGGATCCGTCGGGAGCCGTCTGGACCGACGGGCCAGCAACGTGAGCAGGCCAGATGCGTGTGGAGCCTTCTGGTCCGACGCCGAAGCAGGACCGTAGCGCCAGGGTCATCATTGCCGGCCCCATACATTCGTGTAGACCTCCACCGAGGTCACTACGAACTGGCGGTCGAGGCGCCGGTCGGCCGGCGGCTGCCTGTCGCGTTCGACCACCTCACCTTGGCGATCCGATCCCGAACTGGTGGCCGCGGCTTGGATATGCCGTGAACCGTCCAGATGCAACAGCGCCCGGTGAAGGAACCGGCCAGAGCTCCAATCACAGGTAGGCGTGCTGTCGCAGCCAGCGCATGGCGACCGCGCCCCAGGCCGGTGGCAGGTAATAGGTAGCCATCCGGAAGGCGATCGCGGTGGAGATCGCCGCGGCGTTGGGAATTCCCAGGGCGACCAGTCCGGCGGTGTAGGCGGCCTCGGCAACCCCCATGCCGCCGGGCACGGGCATGAACCCCGCGAACAGGTCTGCGATGCTGTTCACCAGGATCAGCTCGGCCATGGTGGCGTGGTACCCGAACGCCCGCAGGCAGAGCCCGAGGATGACCGCCTGGAGCAATTGCGCTCCCAGCTTGCCCGCAACGACCATCCCGACCTTGGAGGGCGACCGAAGGACACGCAGTGCCGTAGCGGCCGATGAGGCCTGAGAGTGGAGCATCGCCCGGTACCTCGGGACGGCTTGCCGGACCGCCGTCCGGTACTTGGGGACGGCCAGGATGACGATCACGCCGGCCACCACCAGGGCCGCGGTCAAGATCAGCAGGCGATGCCCGCCGGAGGAGGACGAGTCGCCGGACGAGGACTCGCCGCCGCCGCCCAGGTCCAGGGACGCCAGCCCCGACAGGCTGATCATCACAATGAGCAGGACCTGGATGATGAACCCGCAGACGCTGGCGATCGCGCTGATGGAGACAGCGCCGCCGGCGTCGATGCCGTTGCGCCCGAAGAAGCGGACCTCCAGGGCCAGCCTGGCCGCCGAGCTGGGCACGGCCAGGGCGATGAACTGGACGGCGTAGTCGAGCATGAGGACGGGCCCGAACCGCAGGGGCCGGAACGAGGCGCCGAGGGTGGCGACGGCCTTCGCCATTGGGATCACGGGCGAGAGCGCCAGCGCGCCGGCCAGCCACGCCAGGTCCGCGGCCTTGAACTCCTCGATCAGGTTGGCCAGCCCGACGTCGGCCACCGCGGAGATGATCGCGTAGGCGACCAGCCCGATCAGGATCACGAAGCCGAGCGACCGGAGCGACACCCGCCGGAGCTGGGCGAGCTGGGGGAGCTCGGTGCCGGCCGCGTCGGCACAGGCTTTCCTCAGGTCGTCGAGGTCCCAGTCCTGCTCGGCGACCGCGTGCCGGGTCGGCCGCTCGACCGCCGCCGGCTGCAGGAGCGGCAGCACCTGCTGGATGGCGTCGGTCCCCAGCGCGGCCTGCGCGGCCGAGGCGGCGCGTTGTGGCCCCGCGACCAGGGCGGTCGCGACCAGGACCTGGGCGCGGTCGGCCGCGACGTCGTCGGCGGCGGCGGCCACCGCCGCGCCTCCGAAATCGCCGAAGGCCGGGGTCCGGTCGGGCCGGACCACGATCCGGGCGGCGTCCAGCCGCCGGTGGGCCACACCCAGGGCATGCAGCCGCCCCGCGTTCCGCCAGATGCCGGCCAGTAGCTCGTCGTCGATCTCGCGGGGATCCAGCGTGGGCAGTGGGCGTCCGGTCGCCTCGGTGACCAGCAGCGCGTCGCGCTCGGAGGCCATCCCGGCGGCCACGACCGGGAGCACCGCGACGCCGGCCCGCTCGGCCAGCAGCGTGACCATCGCCTCGTGCTCGACCTGCTGGCGGCGGCCCAGGGCCAGGTGGGGCGTGTCGCCCCGGTACCACAGCGCGGACCAGGCGGAGGCGAGCAGCTGGCCGTCCCAGGCGTCCCGGCCGTAGATCTTGACCAGCAGCGTGCGCCCGTCGGGGGCCTCGGCGGTGGCGACCGCCACCCCGCGGGGCTCCAGCGGCGCCTGGCGCAGCCCGCCGGCCTCGACGCCCAGCTCGGCCAGGGCGTCGGCCACCTGGTCGAGGGTGAGCCGGCCCGCCGGGGAGCCGAACACCAGGTGGACCACGGCGGCCGACCCGATCCCGACGGCGAAGGCCGCCACCATCCCGATGGGCAGGCTGGTCCCAAGCGCGATCCCGGCCACCGCCCCGAGGCCGACCACCGCCCGCCCCAGGTATCGGAACGGCCGCGCCATGTAGGGGGAAGCCACCACGACCACCGCGGTGGCCAGGGCCAGCCGCACCGCCAGGTAGACGGGCGGCGCGCCGGACGCGGCGACCGCTTGCAGGCTGTCCGACCAGTCGGTCCCGGCGAGCCATCCGGCGACCAGCGCGAACCCGACCGCGAGCACACCGGCAAGCAGCTCCTCGAACAGCAGGCGCTTGCGCCTGTGCGCGAAGAGCGCCAAGGCGATGAGGACCAGCGTCCACGCGATCAACAGGTCATAGGAGAGCTCCCAGAACCAGCCGAACAGTCCGGGAAGGGCCTGGATCAGGCCGGTCACCAGCGAATCGATCGAGGTGGGTCCGGGCGCCGGGAAGGTCAACACCACCGCCGCGAGACAGACGAGGGCGAGCAGCACCACGTCGGTCGGGCGCCTGGATCGAGGGGCGTCGCTGGCCGAAGAGAACACGCGGATACCGCGCGCGACTGATCGAGCCGGGCGACCGGAACCCGTTGGCGCGACAGCGTGACTTCGCTGCGTCTCCGTCTCCGGCCCTCCTCCTGCGTCGGCCTGGATGAACGGGCCGCCCGACGGGGAGCCTACCGCCACGCCCGACCCTGCGTCAGGGCAAGCTCCCGACCCTGCCGTGGCGGCCCGGCGGACTCCAGCGGGTGCTCGGCGCGGTCCCCGGCCTGGCCGTCACGCTCACCCCGTCATCGGTGGCCGCCCCGTCAATCGCAACGCGGCTGGGTGAGGTCTTCAGCGGCTGGCGACGGCCGCCGAACCAGGCCGCGACGACCTGGCCGGGCTGCACCCCTGGGCCCGCCGGCACCTGGACCGGATTGTCGCCCTGGAGCAGACCTGGCCGGCGGCTGCCGCTGGCGGCACGCTGCTGCCTGGACCTGCGGGCCGACAACCTGCTGCTCACCCCGACCAGGGTGATGGTGGTGGACTGGCAGCGTGGCCGCCAGCGCGCCAGAGCCCAGTTGAGACCCGCTGCTGAGCGTCACCTGTCGGTCCTGCTCGCCGGCACGGCACCTCGCAGCTGCGCGATGCATGCTGAGGGCGGTCACTGCTGCATCAAGTCGGTCTCGGTCGCACAAGCCAGCTCACAGGGAGGTCAGCCATGCTGCGGACCTACACCGTCCAATCAGGCGACACCCTCTCGGGCATCGCCCAGCAGCAACTCGGCGACGCCAGCCGCTGGCCCGAGATCTTTCTGCTCAACCGAAGCATCCGCCACCCCGACCGGATCTCCCCCGGCCAAGTCCTGACCCTCCCAGTCGACACGCCCACCCAGGTCCCACCTCGCCTCTACATCGTCCGCCGCGGCGACACCCTGTCGGGCATCGCCAAGCGTGAACTGGGAGATGCCAGCCGCTGGCCGGAGATCGTCGAGCGCAACCGTGAGGTGCTGAGCAACCCCGACCGGATCTTCCCCGACCAGGTCCTGGTCCTCCCGACCTAGCTGTTCTCCCCACCGCGGTTGTTGAGGTGAGCCGAGGCCTCCGAGTGAGGTGCGGGCGATCTGACGGCACCGCGCTCATCGGAGGCCGCATGGCGCACGCTGGCGCCCGGCTGACGCCGGCGGGAAGCCTGATGACGCTTGCCAGCGACGTTGGCAGGTGACCGTTCCGGGAACGGTAAGGCAACCACGCTCGCTGCCCCGGCCGTCTCTGGTCCGTGACACCGGGCGTAACAACGGACAACCGCGGATCATCACGGACACTGATCCAGCAGGTCACGAGCCACCTTGGCAGCTCGACAGCCCACCGTCCTGTCCCTTACAACGACGAGGCCGCAGGTTCGAGCTCTGTCACGCCCACCATACCCAACCTGATCAGCGCCTTTAGTCGGTTAAGGATGCTGGTCGCCACCAGCCCCAGCCCACAGCCCGGCTGGATGACCCACCAGGCGCAGTCATCGCATGTGAGGGTCGGGGAAGACCTCTAGAAGACAATGGAGGATCGTGACGCCGAACGTCGCGGCATACCGCTCCTGAACTGGGCGTTTACCACGATCCATGACGGTCTCTTGCCGTCGGCCCTGACCCTCGGCCGACCTGGTACAGACAGGGAAGGCAGAGCGCGAACCCGCGACTCACCGGGGGTCTCGTGAGTTCTGCGCAGCCAGGACGCGCCCGCGGCGGCCGCGGGTAGCTGACGGCTGAGCCGCCGAGGATTCGGCAAAGCGGCTGACGAGATCGGCCAGCTCCCTGGGCCGCTCCAGTGGGATGTTGTGACCGGACGCCAGCCGTGCCAGCTTGACCTTCGGATGGCGCTGCTGGAGGCGGGGGGCGGCGGCGTCCACCGCGGCCAGCAGCGCCTCGCCCTGGGGCACCGGATCGGCCTTGGCGGCCAGCACCACCAGCAGCGGGCAGGTCAGCCGCGCATACGCCTCCTCCAGGCGGTCTTCTCGCTCGGCGGCCTCGTCAGCCACCCGCCGCAGCTCGGCGAACGACAGCCGCACACCCATCCCGAGGGCGGTGACCACCCGCGACAGCAGGCGGGTGACCGGCCTGTCGAGCTGTGCCTGAGCCTCCGCCCACCCGACCGGTGGCCGCTCGATCTTCAGGCCGCCGTCCACCCCCACAACCCCCGCGCAGCCGCGGCGGGCGGCGGCGTGCTCGACCGCCAGCAGGCCACCCAGGGAGTGGCCGACCAGCAGCGGATGCTCCACGGCCAGGGTGTCGAGCACGGCCTGGAGGCCGGCCAGGAAGGCGTCCAGGGAGTAGTCGGAGGCGGCCGCCGACGCGCCGTGGCCGCGCTGGTCGTAGGTGACCACGCGGAAGTGCAGGGCCAGCAGCGGCGCGACCCGATCCCAGGATCGCTGGGGGGCGCCGAGGCCGTGGAGCAGCACGGCGGTGGCGCCGTCGCCGCCCGAATCCCGCACGGCCAACCGCACGCCACCGCTGTGGACCGTGTGGTTGTGCCATCGCATGCCGGCGCGCTCCCTGCCGCCTGTGGCCGCCAGGGGTTACCGGCCCGTCGGCTGCCCTGCCTGGCTCCGGGAGCCCTTGCGGGTCCGCAGCGCATCAGGCTCGGTGCGCTCCGGGAACCGGCGGGCGTACTCGCGCTCCAGCTGGAGCATGCGCTCGGTGTGGTTGAGGAGCGCCTGGCGGGTGCCCTGGAAGAAGGTCTCCTCGCGGGTCGCGTACAGATAGCGCAGCTCACGCTCCAGCGCCGCGTCGTCCAGTTGCCCAGGGTCGAGGCCGAACTTCCTCGCCATGGCAGTCCCCTTCCATCTGCCTGGCCGGCTGGTCGATGCTGCCATCAGCCTACCGCGTGCCCGCTCCGCCAGCGAGGCGCGACGACTGCCGGCCAGAGGTGGGATTGCGGCACAGTTCGCTGGGCGCCGCTGTCGATCCGGGCGGTTGCCGTTCGTGTCGACGGTGGCAAGGTTCCTGTCGATCCCGAGGAGGACCACGATGACCGAGGTGCTGCTGACCGGGTTGAAGATCGGTGAGTCGGCACGTTGGCATGATGGCCGGCTGTGGCTGTCCAACTGGGGGGCGCGACAGGTCCTGGCTGTCGGCCTCGACGGCCGGGCCCAGGTGATGGCCACGGTGCCGACCACCATCCCGTTCTCGATCGACTGGCTGCCGGACGGGCGCCTGCTGGTGGTCGCCGGGCCCGAAGGCCGGCTGCTGCGCCAGGAGCCCGACGGGGCGCTGGTCGACCACGCCGAGCTGCGGGGGCTCGGCGCGGGCCTCAACGAGATCGTGGTCGACGGCCGCGGCCGGATCTACGTGAACGGCGGCACCGACTTCCATCCCGGGGAGGGCGAGGCGCCCGGATTCGTCGCCCTGGTCACGCCGGATGGGGTGGCCCGGCGGGTCGCGGAGGGGCTCGGGTTCCCCAACGGGATGGCGGTCACCCCGGACAACTCGACGCTGATCGTCTCGGAGTCGTTCGCGGGCACGCTCACCGCGTTCGACATCGGCCCGGACGGGAGCCTGTCGAACCGGCGGGTGTGGGCCGCCCTGCCCGGCGACGGCATCGTCCTGGACACCGAGGGAGCCGTGTGGACGCCGGGATGGACCGGGACCCGCCCGGCCTGCCTGCGGGTTGCCGAGGGCGGAGAGGTGCTGGACACGGTCCCCCTCGACCGGGCCGGGTTCGCCTGCACGCTCGGCGGCGAGGACGGACGGACGCTGTTCATGCTGGCGGCGGACTGGCGAATGGAGGACGGCTTCGAGGACAACATCAGGCGCCTGACGACCGGACCGGAGACCGGCCAGGTCCTCACCGCCCGGGCCCCGGCCGCCCATGCCGGCCACCCCTGAACCGCCGGCACGCTCGTGAGCGTCACACGACCAGGGCCCGGAAGGCGGCGGTGATCTCCCACAGGTCGCGGGCGATGGTCCCGGCGGACCCGGGGGCCGCACCCGGGTCGACGAAGGGGCCGGCGCTCGGAGGTGGCGGCCGGGGATCCCTCCTGCCCGTCCCGTCCCAGCATGCCGCCTCCCAGCACCTGAGTCCGCCATGGGCTCGATGCGCATGGACCTCTCAGCGTCCCCGAAGCCCCCCGATTGCTGGCCACGGTCTCGGGGGATACTTGGGGTGACCCGAACTCGTCACCGTCTGGAGGAGGCGACGATGGTCGAGGTTGGCGACCATGTCCTGGTGGAGTCGGAGAAGGTCGGCAGCGTCACGCGAAGCGGGGTGGTCACCGCCATCGACGGGCGGCTGATCACGGTCCGCTGGGACACCGGCTCGGAGTCGGTGTTCGTCCCCAGCGCCGGGTCCCTTCAGGTCACCGGCCACGAGCCCGCGGGTGGGGAGCCCGACCATGACGGCTGACCGGGGCCAGCCTGCCGTCCCGCTCGGCAAGGCTGGCTCCATGCCGCTGGTCGGCTTCGGCACCTGGCAGATGACCGGCACCCAGTGCCGCGAGGCCGTCGCCCAGGCCCTGAAGGTCGGCTACCGCCACGTCGACACCGCCACCATGTACCGCAACGAGCGCGAGGTCGGACGGGCGATCCGCGACAGCGGGGTCCCGCGCGAGGAGGTGTTCATCACCACCAAGCTGCCGCCGGGCGCCGCCGGGCGGGAGCGGCGCACCCTCGACGACAGCCTCCGGGCGCTGGGGACCGACCACGTGGACCTGTGGCTGGTGCACTGGCCGCCGCGCCGCCGGGCCCTGGTCTCGACCTGGGAGCAGCTGCTGGCCGCCCGCGACGCCGGGCTGGCCCGCGCCGTCGGGGTCAGCAACTACAGCATCGGCGAGCTCGACCAGGTGACCGCGGCCACCGGGCAGGCGCCCCAGGTCAACCAGATCCCGTGGGCGCCGGCCCTGTACGACGCCGCCCGGGTGGCCCAGCACCGCCAGCGCGGGGTCGTGCTCGAGGGCTACAGCCCCTTCAAGAACACCGACCTGCGCCACCCGGTGCTGGCCAAGATCGCCGCCGACCACGGGGTCACCCCGGCCCAGGTGGTGGTGCGCTGGCACGTCGACCACCAGGTGGTGGTGATCCCCAAGTCGGCCACGCCCGAGCGGATCGCCGCCAACTTCGACGTGTTCGGGTTCTCCCTCACCGAGGAGGAGCTGCGCCGCATCGACGGGCTGTCGGGCGGCCGCCGCCGGTAGCGGTCATGGGGCCGGGGCGGGCCTACCCCAGGTCCTGGCGGCGGGCGGGTCCAGTCCCAGGGGCCGAAACCGGCTCGGCCCGCTGGTGCACCTTCGCCCGCAGGTTGCCGTGGATGTCCGACACGACTGCGATCCTCATCCCGCCAACCTTCCGTCACAGGAGGCCCGCATGTCGAACGCCAAGGACGAGCCGGTCACCGTCACCCCCGCCGGGGCTTCGCGTGTGGCGCCGTGGATCATCTCCCGCGACACCGTCGCCGAGATCGACTTCCTTGGCGCGGTCTTCGGCGCCGTGGAGCAGGCTGACGCACGGATCATGAACGGTGACCGGGTCGGGCACGCCGAGATCGACCTGGCCGGCATGGCGGTGCTGCTGTTCGACTCCGGTCCAGCGTGGGCGCCGACGCCGGCGCACATGCGGGTCTACGTCGGCGACGTCCGGCGCACCCTCCGGGCGGCCACCGAGCGCGGCGCCCGGGTGGTCACCGAGCCCACCGAGCTGGCGTTCGGCGACGTGGTGGCCCGCTTCCGCGACCCTCAGGGACACCTGTGGTGGGTCCACCAGCATGTCGAGGACGTCGACCCGGCCGAGCTCGGCCGGCGGTTCCAGGACGAGGCCGCCGTCAAGGCGATGCTGTACGTCGGCGACACGCTGGAGCGGGAGATGGCCGGCTAGGGCAGGCCGTCGTCGAAGGGGCGCTCCTCGACGATCTCGGCCGGGTCCTCGAGGCCGACCATGCGGCGGCGCGCGGCGACCCGGCGGCGGCCCCAGGGGGTGAGGGGGCTCCAGAACAGCAGCGAGTAGAGGACGACCACGACGCCGACGATCAGCAGGATGACCCCGAGGGTGTTGACGTTGATCCCCGGGACGTCGGTCTGGACCGCGAAGGCCAGGATGGCGCCCAGCACCATCAGAAAGATGCCAACCCCGATGCTCATCCTCCACCGCCCATCCGAGCCGCCGACGGGTAGATCATCCCATCTTGTACGACCCCGAACCGGCCGGGGACGTTACGACCCGGCGATCTGCTCCGGCTGGGCCTGCGGCGCCCTGGCCCGGATCACGACCAGGGCCACCGCCAGGGCCAGGCCGGCGAACACGACCGCGAGCTGGAAGGCGGTCGAGATGCCGTGGGCCAGCACCTGGTCGGCCAGGGGGCCGGGGAGCCGGCCGGTCTGCTGGAGCTGGAGCTGGGCGTCGCGGGGGCCGCTGCGCAGGAGCCGGGCCACCTGGAAGCTGGCCTCGTTGCGGCTGGCCGTGCCGAAGGCGGTGACCAGGATGGACAGGCCGAGGGAGCCGCCGACCTGCTGCATGACGTTGAGCAGGCTGGAGGCCGCGCCCGCCTCGCGAGGGGCGACGCCGGAGACGGCCACGATGGTCAGGGGCACGAACAGCAGGCCCATGCCGACGCCGAACACCAGCATCGGGCCGAGGATGCCGGTGACGTAGTCGCTGGTCACCGAGATCTGGGTCAGCCAGGCGAGCCCGACGGTCCCGAGCACGGCCCCGGCGGTCATGAGGCGCCTGGGCCCGATCCGGGGCAGCGACCGGGCGGCGAACTGCGAGGCGCCGATGATCGCGGCCGAGACGGGGAGGAAGGCGAAGCCGGCCCGCAGGGGGCTGTAGCCGAGCACGTCCTGCACGAACAGGGTGAGGAAGAAGAACATGCCGAACAGGGCCGCGGCCAGCGACAGCATGATCGCGTAGGTGCCGGCCCGGTTGCGGTCGGTGAACATGTGCAGGGGGGTGATGGGCTGGGCGGTCCTGGTCTCGATCGAGAAGAAGACGGCCAGCAGGATCGCGGCGGCGGTGAACGACCCGAGCGTGGTCAGGTTGCTCCAGCCGTCGTGGGCGGCGCTGATGAACCCGTAGACCAGGGCGGCCATGCCGGCCGTCGAGGTGAGGGCCCCGCCGAGGTCGAAGCGGCCCGGCTGGCGCTCGGACTCGGTGATGTACAGCGGGGCCAGGGCGGCCAGCAGCAGGCCGATGGGGACGTTCACGAACAGCACCCAGCGCCACGACAGCCAGGAGGTGAGGATGCCCCCGGCGAGCAGGCCGAGGGCGCCGCCGGCGCCGGCCACCGCCCCGAACACCCCGAAGGCGCGGTTGCGCTCGGGGCCCTCGGCGAAGTTGGTGGTGACCAGGGCCAGCGCGGTCGGGGCGGCGATGGCCCCGCCGACCCCCTGGAGGGCCCGGGCGAGCAGCAGCCAGCCCGAGGACGTGGCCAGGCCGCCGAGGAACGAGGCCAGGGTGAAGATCAGGATGCCGGCGATGAACACCCGGCGGCGGCCGAGGATGTCACCGGCCCGCCCGCCCAGCAGGAGCAGCCCGCCGAAGGTCAGGGTGTAGGCGTTCAGCACCCACGACAGGTCGGTGGTGGAGAAGCCGAGGGCCTGCTGGATCTGGGGCAGGGCGATGTTCACGATGGTCGCGTCCAGCACCACCATGAGCTGAGACGCGGCGATGACCGTGAGGGCCAGGGCGGGATGGTGCCCGCGCCGGGCCGCGCCGGGAGGCCGTGACCTTGTCGACTGCAGGACCGTCATGGCTGTCCTCATTCTGTCGATTAGAGTACGATTACGTTCACAATGCGAGCGACGGTACGCCGCCCCGTATTGGGAACGCAAGCGTTCACTATGATTCTTAGGTTTCTCTTCGGGAGGTCGGCAGATGGCCGCTCCGGCGGACCCGGCGCCGGCTCCGTCCTGGGCGCCCGCCTCCACCCGGCGCCGCGGTCAGACCCTGGAGCAGGCCATCTTCCAGGCCGTGCTTGACCAGCTGCAGACGGTCGGCTACGCCCGGCTGACCATGGAGGGGGTCGCCGGCTGCGCCCACACCGGCAAGGCGGCCCTGTACCGCCGCTGGCCGCGCAAGGAGGACCTGGTCGTCGACGCCCTCGACCACGTCCTGCCCTCCCTGGCCGACCTGCCCGACCACGGCAACGTGCGCGACGACCTGCTGGACCTGCTGCGGCAGCTGGCGGCGATGGTCAACTCGGGGACCGGCTGCGCCCTCCGGTGCCTGCTGGCCGAGGTCGACCGGGAGCACCCGTTCGCCCGCCTGCTCCACGAGCGGGTCTTCGCCCCGCGCAAGCGCAGCTTCCGCGCCGTGCTCCAGCGCGCCGCCGACCGCGGCCAGCTCAGGGCCGACGCGGCCAGTCAGCTCGTCGCCGACGTCGGCCCGGCCATGGTCGTGCAGCGCTTCCTGGTCGACGGCCCCCCGGTGCCCGACGACTACGTCGTGTCGATCCTCGACCAGGTCGTCATGCCGCTGCTGCGGCCCTAGCCGGCCGGCGGCCCTGTCGATCCGGGCCCGACCCGTTCGTCTAGAGGATGAGACGACCCCGACCGTCGTCATCATCGCCACCTACGAGACGGCCGCGCGCTGACCCAAGGAGGACCACCTCGATGAAGCAGTACCTGCTCAACGTCTACCAGCCCGACGGGCCGGCGCCCCCGCCCGAGGTGCTGGAGCGGATCGGCCGCGACCTCGACGCCCTGAACCAGGAGCTCAAGGCGGCCGGGGCCTGGGTGTTCGCCGGGGGGCTGCACCCGCCGGGCACGGCCACGGTGGTGCGGGCCCGCGACGGCGCGATGCTCACCACCGACGGCCCGTATGCCGAGGCCAAGGAGCACATCGGCGGGTTCACCATCGTCAAGGCCCCCGACCTGGACGCCGCCCTGGCCTGGGCCGGCAGGCTCGCCCAGGCGACCACCCTGCCGATCGAGGTCCGGCCGTTCCAGGGCGAGGTCGAGGGCTAGCTTGCCGACCCTCCCCGCCCCCGAGATCGAGCGCGTCTTCCGCGAGCAGTACGGGCGCGCGGTCTCGGTCCTGGTCGGGGTGTTCGGCGACATCGACGTCGCCGAGGAGGCGGTCCAGGACGCGTTCACGGCGGCGGTGCAGCGGTGGCCGTCCACCGGGCCGCCGCCGAGCCCGGCCGGGTGGATCATCACCACCGCCCGCAACCGGGCCATCGACCGGCTGCGCCGGGAGGCCTCCCGCGACGACCGCCACGCCCAGGCCGCCCTGGTCCACGCCCGAGACGAACCGCCCGAGGAGGGCGCCGTGCCCGACGACCGGCTGCGGCTGATCTTCACCTGCTGCCACCCGGCCCTGGACCCCGGGGTCCAGGTCGCGCTCACCCTGCGGCTGCTGGGCGGGCTGACCACGGCCGAGATCGCCCGGGCGTTCCTGGTCCCGGAGGCGACCATGGCCCAGCGGCTGGTCAGGGCCAAGGGCAAGATCCGCGACGCCAGGATCCCCTACCGGGTCCCGGAGGCGGCCGACCTCCCCGACCGCCTCCGGGCCGTCCTGGCCGTGGTCTACCTGATCTTCAACGAGGGCCACACGGCCAGCTCGGGCGACCGGCTCGTCCGCGAGGACCTGTGCGAGGAGGCCATCCGCCTGGGGCGGCTCCTGGCCGAGCTCATGCCCGACGAGCCGGAGGTCATGGGCCTGCTCGCCCTCATGCTGCTGGTCTCCTCGCGTCGGGCCGCCCGCACCACCGCCGACGGCGAGCTGGTGCTCCTGGCCGACCAGGACCGCGGCCGCTGGGACCGCGACCGCATCGCCGAGGGGCAGGCCATCGTCCGCGCGTGCCTGCGGCGCAACCGGCCCGGCCCCTACCAGCTCCAGGCGGCCATCAACGCCGTCCACAGCGACGCCCCGGCCGCGGCCGCCACCGACTGGTGGCAGATCCTGGAGCTGTACGACCAGCTCCTCACCCTGGCCCCGAGCCCGGTGGTGGCCCTGAACCGCGCCGTCGCGGTGGCCGAGGTCGAGGGCCCGGGGGCGGCGCTCGCCCTGGTGGACGGCCTGGAGCTGGACGGCTACCACCTGTTCCACGCCATCCGGGCCGACCTGCTGCGGCGTCTGGGCCGCAACGCCGAGGCGGCCCTGGCCTACGAGGCGGCCGTCGCCCGCACCCGGAACACCGCCGAGCGGGCCTTCCTGGCCGGCCAGCTCCGCCGGTCGCAGTCGGTTGATCGTCGGCGATAGCCGACTCCATGCCGTTGTTGTTCAATCGATGCACGATGACGGCGGGGCTACTGGAGCGGGACGCCGAGCTTCGTCGGCTGCGGGAGTCGCTCAGGGAGGCCGGGCAGGGTCGAGGCTCGGTCGTGCTCGTCTCCGGCGAGGCCGGAATCGGCAAGACCAGCCTGGTCAGGGCGTTCGCGGAGGAGGCGTCGGGGTCGGCCCGGGTGCTGGTGGGGGCCTGCGACGACCTGGTGACGCCGCGGACCCTGGGCCCGTTCCGGGACATGGCCCGCGACGCCGGCGGGCCTCTGGCCGAGGCCGTCGAGGCCGTCGCGGGCCGGGACGCGGTGTTCGGGGCCGTGCACCAGGAGCTGGCCGGCCGGCCGACGGTCATGGTCGTCGAGGACGTCCACTGGGCCGACGACGCCACCCTGGACGTGCTCCGCTACCTGGCCTGGCGCATCCCGGCCCTGCCAAGCGTGCTGGTGCTCACCTACCGCGACGACTTCCTGGGCGACGACCATCCGCTGCACCGGGTCCTCGGCGCCCTGGCCTCCCCGCGGGTGCGGCGCCTGGTCCTGCGGCGGCTGTCGCCGAGCGCGGTCGAGGCGCTGTCCGGCGGCCGCGGCGCCGACCCCGCCGCGGTGCTGGCGGCCACCGCCGGCAACCCCTTCTTCGTCATCGAGGTGCTGGCCAACCCCGGGGTCGAGGTGCCGGCCACCGTCCGCGACGCCGTCCTGGCCCGCCTGGCCGGGCTCAGCGACCAGACCCAGCGGGCCCTGGAGCTGCTGTCCACCGTCCCCGGCCGGGTCGAGCGCTGGCTGGTCGAGCGGCTCCTCGGCGACCCGGCGGCCCTGGACGAGGCCGAGCGGCGCGGCGTGCTGGAGGCCGACCCCGGGCACGTCTGGTTCCGCCACGAGCTGGCCCGCCGGGCCATCGAGCGTCGGCTCACCTCCGGCGCCCGGGTCGTCTGCAACCGGCGGGTCCTGGCCGAGCTCGAGGGGCGGCCCAACGTCGAGCTGTCGCGGCTGGCCCACCACGCGCAGGGGGCCGGCGACCCCGAGGCGGTCATCCGCCACGGCCTGGCCGCGGCCCGGGAGGCGGCCGGGGCCGGCGCCTTCTCCGAGGCCCTGGCCCACTACGAGCTCGTCGGTGGCTGGTCCGGCCAGCTGCCGGCCGAGCGGCTGGCCACCGTGCTCGAGGAGAGCATCTGGGTGCTCTACAACCTGTCGCGCTTCGACGAGGCGGTGGCCCGGGCCGGCCGGGTGGTCGCCCTGCGGGAGCGGGCCGGCGACCCGGCGGCCCTCGGGCAGGCGCTCACCACCCTGTCGCGGATGCGCTACATGGTCAACGACCCGGCCGGGTCCGAGGAGGCCGTGACCCGGGCCGTGGCCCTGCTGGAGCCGCTCGGCGACCGGCCCCGGCTGGCCCGCGCCTACACCTACCTGGCGGCCATCCTGAAGCTGACCGACCGCCTGGACGAGGCCATCGCCCGGGCCCGGCAGGCCCGGGAGCTGGGCGAGCGCACCGGCCAGCAGGACGTGGTCGCCCACTCGCTCAACTACCTGGGCTACGCCCTGCTCGACCTGGGCGACCCCTCCGGCGCGGACCACCTGCGGCGCTCGGCCGCGGTGGCCCGGGCCGCCGCCCACTACGAGTACGCCCAGCGGGCCTCCACCAACCTGGTCGAGGGGCTGTACCGGCTGGGCCGGTTCTCCGAGCTCGACCGGCCGCTGGCCGACGGGCTGGCCTATGCCCGCGAGTACGGCTTCGCCTCCCACGAGTACAACCTGGAGGCCCACCGCTGCATGCTGCTCACCCTGCGGGGACGCTGGGACGAGGCCGAGGCCGGGCTGCGCCGGCTGCTCGCCGGCGGGGACCCCGGGGTCCTGGCCAGCTTCGGCCTGTCGGCGCTGGGGCGGCTGCTGGCCCGCAAGGGCGACCCGGCCGCCGAGGACCTGCTGGCGCGGGCCTGGGGCATGGCCGCCCGGACCAACTCGGTCCAGGCGATCGCCCTGGCCGGCATCGCCCGGGTCGAGGCGGCCTGGCTGGCCGGCGACCAGCGGGCCGCGGCCGAGCTGGCCCGGGTCCCCCTGGAGCGCACCGCCGGCCGGGGGGCCGAGCGCTACCACGGGGAGCTGCTGCGCTACCTGGCCCGCTGCGGGCACCCGGTGGCCGCCCCGGCCGGCTGCCCCCCGGAGTTCGCCCTCGGCATCTCCGGGGACTGGCGGGCCGCGGCCGAGCGCTGGCGGTCGATCGGCGCCCCCTACGAACAGGCCCTGGAGCTGGCCGACTCGGGCCGCCGGGCCGAGCTGCTGGCCGCCCTGGCCATCCTCGACGGGCTCGGCGCCCAGGCCGCGGCCACCCTCGTCCGCCGGGACCTGCGCCGCCTCGGCGTCACCCGCCTCCCCCGCCGCCCCCGCCCCCGGACCCGCGCCAACCCGGCCGGCCTCACCGACCGCCAGCTCCAGGTCCTCGGCCTGCTGACCGAGGGCCTGACCAACGCCGAGATCGCCGACCGCCTGGTCGTCTCGGTCCGCACCGTCGACCACCACGTCGCCGCCATCCTGGCCAAGCTCAACGTCACCTCCCGGCGGGAGGCCGCCCGGGCCGCCGCCGACCTCGGCGCCTAGATAGGCAACGGTTGCCGATGTGCCCGCCGGCGGGGGTGGGTACGGTCGGCCCGTGATGCCGACGATCAGCCGTACCGGGGTCGAGGTCCGTGACGCCCGGCGATCCGACCTGCCGCAGGTCCGGCGGGTGCTGCCGGGCGCCTACCGGGAGTACGCGGAGGTGCTCCCGCCGGCCGTGTTCGGGCGGTACCTGACCGACATCCTCGACCCCGACCCCGACCAGCACCCCAGGAGCGCACCATGAACTACGAGGAGGTCCGGGAGCTGCTGCTGACCCAGTGGACCTACACCGGCGGGCCGAACGAGGCCAAGGCGGCCGAGTACTACCACGAGGACGCCCTGCTGGAGTTCCCGCAGTCGGGCGAGCGGTTCCGCGGCAAGGCCAACATCCAGGGCTGGCGCCAGCAGTACCCGGCCCGGCTGGACTTCGAGCCGCGCCGGATCCGCGGGGGCGGCGACCTCTGGGTCGCCGAGGCCGGGCTCCGCTACGACGGCGGCGAGCCGGTCAGCGTGGTGAAGATCATGCAGTTCCGCGGGGACAAGATCGAACGCGAGACGCTGTACTTCGCCGACCCGTTCCCGGCCCCGGAGTGGCGCCGGCCCTGGGTCGAGGACGACCCCACGGCGGAGCGCCAGCCCGACCTCCCGGACCACGTCGCCGCCGGCAGGTAGGAGCGGCCGCCCGGGTCAGCTTCGGTGAATGCGGACCCGGGCGGCGGAGGTGCGGACCCGGACCAGGTAGCGGCCGGCGCCGCTGCCCTGGGCCCGCCAGCGGTCGCCGTCGCGGGTCAGGCCGGCGTCGCCGAAGTTGTCGACGCTCAGGCCCTCGACCCGGACCTCGACGGTGGCGCTCCTTGGCAGGTACAGGTCGACCAGGCCGGTCGACAGCTGCAGGTCGACCGGGACCTCGGCCGCCGGGTCGCCGAGGCGGACGGCCAGGCGCGACACGCCGGACTGGACGGTCACGGCCCGCAGGTTGAGCCGCTGGAGGTCCAGGTCGGCCGTGACCGCCCCGGCCGAGACGTCCACCTGCCAGGCCAGGGAGGTGTTGAGCCGGATCCGCCAGTCGTTGCCGCGGTTGCGGGCCAGCATCCCCCGCTGGGCCGGGGAGCGCAGGTCGAGCACGGCCAGGCGGCCGGCGGTGGTGACCTGGGTGCTGGGCCGGCCGGGGCTGCGCAGCTCGGCCTCGTACAGGCCGGCCGCCTCGGGCGCGACCCGGAGCTGGCCGCCGCCCATGCTGACCCGCAGCTCGGCCCGGGCGGCGCCGGAGGGGACGGGCTTGCCGGAGGTGTCGATGACCGCCCCGTCGGGGGAGGACAGTGACAGCACCAGCGGGCCGACCACGGCCACCACCACCAGGACGGCCCCGACGGCCCGCAGCGACCCCCGGGCGGTCCCGCGGCCGACCCGCTCCAGGCCGATCCCGATGAAGGCCAGGGGGATGGCCAGCAGGATGGTCTGCACGATCGAGGTGACCCGGGTGGCCAGGGCGACCACGGTGACGGCCAGGCCGACGGCCAGCA
>Ga0081538_10000506_pt1 | contig 43569 bp, 38 predicted proteins | sample TabmetS5T2R1_FD_71022 | JGI IMG/M metagenome (GOLD analysis project Ga0081538, IMG submission 71022) | Tabebuia heterophylla rhizosphere microbial communities from the University of Puerto Rico - S5T2R1 | ecosystem: Host-associated > Plants > Roots > Rhizosphere ... | reverse complement strand
GGCCTACTCCCACGAGGTCATCTCGTTCGGCTTTTGGCCAGGCGACGACAACGTCCCGGACGCCGCCTACTACTCGTACACCGCGCCGGAGCCCGACGGCTTACGCAACCAACCGCTCGCCCTCGGCTCGTGGGTGCCGACGGGGAGCGCCTCCTCGCTCGCCATCCTTCCCTACGAGGACGTGCGGAGGTCCGAGGACCCAAGGACAGCCTTGCTCGCGTTCTGCGAGAGCGCGTACGAGGCCGGCGCGCGCCTCGCCGCCTGGGACACAACCGCGTTCAGCTCGAGCGCGTGCCCTTCACCTGATGAGCTGCGGGAGCTTCAGGCAACGGCCGCCGGACAATTCGGCCGCGTGGCCGCCAGTTAGGCAGAGCTGACTGGCTGCTGAGCGAGTGGCGGATCGGAGCCGGGCGGTGCCCGAGTCCGTGTAGACCCTTGGTGAACCCGACCCAAGGCCTCGCGCGGGCAGACGAAAGCACGCGAAAAGGACCGGAAACGGCGTCTCGCCCGGTTTGGAGCACTTCATTCGTCTCCAAACCAGCCAACACAAGTAGTCGTTTTGCAGGACTTTAAGGAGCCGACGCCCGGACTCGAACCGGGGACCCCTTCATTACGAGTTTCGGGCCGTTGTCACCACCAGTCACGATGAGTCATCTCAGGTCACGCGCTGCGCCGAAGCTGCCGGACTCCCAGTGACTCGTGGTGACCTGAGATGACAACCGCGTAGACCCCTGGTAAACCTCGAGCGCGTTGTCGCGGGAGACAAAGGCCCAATGACTGCGAGAGTCACGGCTCACCGGCTGAAGAACGAGGCCGGCGATTCGCCGTAGCAGCCGATGTCTCCCCAGCCGACGTTGTCGGCCCACGATGGAATCAGGCGAACGCCGTGCTGATCGTGATGGGAGGGAAGAAAACAAGTGCGCGGTGCGGTGCGATGATCATTCGTACTGCAGCGCCTGCAGCACGTCGAGCCGCGCAGCGCGGCGCGCAGGCAGGATCGCCGCCACGATGCCTGCGAGAACCGCAACGATCGTGAACACGATCAGCGAGGACAGCGGGATCGAGAACTGGAGCTCGTACCGCGAAAGTGCCTGCGTGGCGAGCAGCGCGAGGAAGATCCCGAGCGGCAGACCGAGCGCAGCGCCGATCAGTGCCGTGATCACGCTCTCGTGGCGGACCATCCGCCGGACCTGTCGTCGGGTCATCCCGACAGCGCGCAGCATTCCCAGCTCACGCGTCCGCTCGAAGACCGACAGCACGAGCGTGTTCACCATCCCGAAGAGGCTGATGATGACCGACAGCGCAAGCAGCACGTAGAGCAGGCCGAGGAACTGATTGATCTCGCGCTCCTCCTTGTCGATCCACTCTTGCCGCGTGAACACCCGAGTGTCGGGGAACGCCGTCAGCGAGCCTTCGATCCGCGTCTTCTGCGCCTCGGTGGGCCCACCGGGGACGTTGACGAGCGTGAAGCGGTTCCGGGGCCTGTCGTAGAGCGAGTCGAACGCCTGCTGGGAGATGCTGATGCCGCCGAGCAACGGGTAAAACGGGGTGCCTTCGTAGATCCCCTTGATCACGAACGTCCGTGACTTGTTGTCGATCGAGCGCACGGTGACGCTGTCGCCGACGGTCATGTTCTCGTCCTCTGCGACGTTGCTGGGCATGATCGCGCCGTCGGACCCGAGAGCGCCGATGACGTCGTCCGAGCCGTCCTCCCAGCGGAAGCTGTACGCTTCCGTAGCCGTCGCGGGCTCGAGGCCGGTCACGTTCTTGCCGGAGCCGGCGACCTCGCCGAGCTCTTGGCGGACCTGCGTTACGAGCTCCGTGCCCTCGAGGTCGGCTACGGCGTCGCCGGCCGCCGCCACGAACTCGGAGTAGCCGTCCTGCGAGGTGATCACGTAGTCAGAGCCGATCTGTCGCTCGATCGCGTCGATGTTCGAAACGCGAACTCCTTGCGCGAGCACGGCGACAAAGGTGACGAGCGCGATCCCGATCATCAGCGCGGCGGCGGTCGCGGCCGTGCGGCCTGGATTGCGCTGCGCGTTGCGCTCGGCGAGCCTGCCGGCCGCACCTCCGGCGCGCCGTGCCGGAAGGCCGACGACCCGCGCGAGCGGTTTGACGAGACGAGGCGAAAGGAGCGCGACCCCGATGAAGAGGGCGAGGCAGCCGACGCCCATGAGGAGGAAGCGGCTCCCGGTGGCGATGTCATCCGAGAGCATGCTGTAGGCGAGCGCCACGACCGCGATCACGACGGTCACCGCCGCGATGTACGGCGCGAAGCGCGACAGGGCGGAGCGCGGCAGCTCGGTGCCCTCCCGAACGGCTGCGATCGGCGGGACGCGGGTCGCGCGGATTGCGGGCGCGAGTCCCGCGAGAACGGTCACCACGACGCCGACGACGAGTGAGACGATCACCGTGCGGAGGGCGAAGACCGTGCCGGTCTGCGGGAGGTCGAGGTTGAGCGCCACGAAGAGCTCGTTCAGCCCGACCGCGAGACCGAGGCCGAGAAACAGCCCGATGATCGACGCGAGCAGGCCGATCACGAACGCCTCCAGGATCACGACCGCGAGGACCTGCCGCCTCGAGGCGCCGATCGTGCGGAGTGTCGCGAATTCGCGCGTGCGCTGGGCGACCGTGATCGAGAGCGTGTTGAAGATCACGAATGCGCCGACGAAGAGCGCGATGCCGGCGAACGAGAGCAGGAAGTACCGGATGATTCTCGTGAACGTCGCGATCTCGCCCGAATCCTCGGCGGCCTGCTCCGCTCCGGTCTGAACGCTGGCGGTCGGAGGGGTCGCTTCGTCGATCCGCCGGACGAGCTCATCGGCAGCGACTCCGGACTCGGCTGCGACCTGAACCGCGTCGATCTGGCCGGGTTTCCCAAACAGTCGCTGCGCGGTCGGGATGTCGAAGAGCGCGAAGGTGACGCTGCCAAGCGACGCCACGTCGCCGTACCTCGCGATGCCCACGATCTCGAAGTCGCGCGCGGGACCGACTCCGGCGACGCCGATCGTCTCGCCGACGGCGAACTCCTCGTCGGTCGCGGTGCCGACGTCGATCACGACCTCGCCCTCGGCCGCGGGCCATCGGCCCTCGAGCAGATCCAGCGGGTTGAAGCGCTCGAACTCGGCCGAGGTGTCGATTCCGAACCCGAGGCTCGGCGCACCACCAGTCTCGATTGCGTCGCCGTCCGGCTTGATCAATCTTGCCCGGTCGTCGAGTACGGCGCCTGCAGCCAAGTCGACGCCATCGACCCCGCGCACCGTCTCGACCAGCGACTCCGAAACCGGCGGCGCCGGCGCGCTCTCGCCCTCGAAGCTGATATCGACCTCTCGGCCGCTGACCACCGCGTCCGTCCCCGCATACGAGTCGACGAAGATCGCATCGAACGCCTTGTCGATTGTGTCCGTCAGGACATACGCGCCACTGATCATCGCGACGCCTAGAACGATCGCGAACGAGGTCAGGACAGCGCGGAATTTCCGACCCGCGAGACCCTTGAGTACGACGCTGATCACGTGCTCGTCAGCTCCTCGACTGGCTGCGGGATGTCATGCCGGGTCGGCTAGCCTCGCTCTGACCATCATCGCCGCGAGCATACGCCGGGCCGAGGCCGCCGGACAACTTGGGGACGGGGTTCGATTCCGCCGCCTCCATCACGACGGTGCGTCATCGTTTGGATTGGCACCCGGAATGCGCCGCGGGCACGGCGCAGCCGCCCCCGAACGTGAAGATCACCGGAGCCCGGATCGACGAAGACTAGATCGCGGCCGCCTTCGAGATCCCAGGGGACGCACAAGGGCGCCGGGGCTGAGATCGACGTCTACCCGGACGGAACGCTGGGACGAGATCGAGCTCAATGATCAGGGAGAGCGACGTGCCTGCGGCGGCACGCCAGCCCTTCGACAAGTACTTCCCGAACTTCGACCTGGTCAAGATCAAAAGAGCACCCGCCCGAACCGCACGGGCCTGCTCGAGACCTGGTACGGGTGGGACGGCACGACCGAGGACGGCGTCGCAGTCGACGTCGAGGCCGACAGCCGTGGCAGCACGTACCTCGTCGAGCCCGACTGAGCCGTGTCCGTTCGAAGGTGACCCACCGGGCGGCGCGGACTGTCGCGATCTGCCAGGAATGCGACAACTTGGGCCCTGAGCGAAGCCGGAGCGCGGGCCGCAAGGACTCCCTAGGACTACCCTGCCCACGCCCGCGGCGTCATGGTTGACACGCGACTCATTAGCATGCTACTGTCCCCATAGATAGCATACTAATGAATGGAGGTCTTGAGATGACTGTCAGCGCAGAGCAGAGCCACCCCGCGACGCGGCTGGGCCCAGCCCCGAAGCCGAGGTTCGGAGGCGTCCTGTGGCGAGCCGCGCGCGCCTTGAACCCGATCATGTTGCCGCTGGCCGGGAAGCGCTGGAATCCGATCTTCGCCGTCGCCGAGCATCGCGGCCGCAAGAGCGCGCGCCAATACGTCACGCCGGTGGCGGCCCGCCGCGTCGACGACGGGTTCGTGATCGCCCTCGCATTCGGCGCGCAGGCCGAGTGGCATCGCAACCTCGTTGCCACGCCCGGCGGCACGATCCGCTGGCGCGGCCGTGCCTACCCGGTGGGAGCGCCCGAACGGATCGACATTGCGACCGCCCTGCCCGCGTTCATGCTCATCCAGCGCCTAGCGCTCCGGATCGCGCGCGTCGACGGCTACGTGCGCGTGCACGACGCCGGGCCGCGTGGCGCATGACCAGGTGGTCCGTCCGCCTCAATGGGTCGGACCGCGATCGAGGCCCGCTCCAGGCGCCGGCAGCTTCCGACGCGCAGGAGTTCGTGATCACCGAGAGCCTCGGATACCTGCTCAACCGAGCGGCCCGCTCGATGGCGCACCAGCTGGCACAGGAGCTGCGACCGGCCGGAATCGGCATCGGTCAGTGGGCGGTGCTCCTGTTCCTGTGGGCGCGCGACGGCCTGAGCCAGGCCGAACTGTCGCGGGTCGTGGCGATCGAGCCGCCCACCATGGTCCGCACCATCGATCGCATGGTCCGCGACGGGCTCGCTACGCGCGCTTCCGATCCGGACGACGCCCGGCTCACCCGCATCTACCTGACCGAGCGCGGTCGATCGCTGCGAGACGAGCTCATCCCGAAGGCGATCGCGGTCAACACGGCCACCCTGGGACGCCTAACCCCCGCTGAAGGCCGGACCCTGCAACGATTGCTCGGCAAGCTCGTCAGCCAGCCTGACCGGTGATGGCTCCGGTCGGGCCGGCGCCTGGCAGGCAGTGGAGGTTAGCCGTGTCGTCGGAGACGGATACCACACCGGGCGCCGAGAGCCGCCGGATCGCAAGAAGACGAGGTATGCGAACGAGAACAGACAAGGCTGGCAGCTCGAGCTGGACGAGCTGCCGCCGACCTGTAGATCAGCCCCGATCGCCCTGTCCTTGGGCCGGCCTTCGGCCAACTTCGAGCGCTCGCGCGAGGTCGGTGATCGAGAGGAGCCCGGCGAGATGGCCGTTGTCGACGACGAGCCCACGATTCGTCCTCGGGGCGGAAAGCTCCGACAAGGCATCCACGGCTTTCTCGTTCTCGGTGAGGAGCGGGACCTCGTCGAGCGGGATCATCGTGTCCCGTACGCGTCGCGAATCCCATTCGGTGCGGGGAACGGCGGCGACCGAGGCGAAGGCCAGCAGACCGACCGGCCTGCCCCCGTCGAGAACGGGGTAGGTGGTGAAGCGCTGCGACCAGGCGATGTCGTCCATGAAGCGTCCGATCGTCGCGTCGGCGTCGACGGTAACGGGGTGGCGCACCATCAGGTCGCGAACGCGCAATCCGGCGAGCGCCTGCTCCGTGGCCACGTAGCGAGCTTCCGCTCTGGCGCCCTGGAGGAGGAACCAGCCGATGAAGGCGAGCCAGGCGCCGCTGAACGAGCCCTGGAAGATGAACATCGCGAGGCCGAGGGCGATGAACAGGTAGCCGAAGCCCTGTCCGATCTCCGAGGCGATCCGGGTCGCCCAGGCGAAGTCGCCCCTGGCGCGCCAGAGTGCGGCGTGCAGCACGCGGCCGCCGTCCAGCGGCGAGGCGGGAAGCAGGTTGAAGGCGGCCAGGATCAGGTTGATGTAGCCGAGCCAGGCTGCGGCCCCGTCGACGGCGCTTGGCAGGCCGGCGAGCGCGATCAACATGAACAGGACACCGAGGCCGATCGAGATCAGCGGCCCCGAGACGGCAACGCGGAACTCGGCGCCAGGGCTCGAGAACCGATCCTTGAACTGCGCCACGCCGCCGAAGATCCAGAGGGTGATCGAGTCGACCTCGATCCCCTCGCGGCGGGCGACCCACGAGTGTCCGAGCTCGTGGAACAGGATCGACGCGAGGAAGAGCAGGGCGGCGACGATTGCCGCTCCGAGGTAGGTGCCGTCGGAGAGGCCCGGGTTCTGGGAGGGGAGACGCCATCGGCGAGCGACCAGACGATCAGCGCGAAGACAGCGAGCAGGCTCCAGTGGAGCCGGACCTCGACGCCGCCCAAGCGGCCGATCGTGACATTCCCGTCCATCGTTCGCTCCTTGCGCTTCGCTGTGCCGCCGCCTGCCCCCGTGTGGCCGAGCGCTTCGCTAGCCGTTGAAGTCTCTTCTCGTTCCGTCGCACCTTCACCCACGCGCTTGCCTCGTCGAGGCGCGGCATCTACCTCGTCGCCCAGTGCAGTCCGAATGCGCTCACTCGACTAGGACGAGGAAGGGCTTCCCTTTCTCGACCACGTACGTCGCGAGCTCCGTCGCGTTGCCGGTGCCGACGTTCCGCACGGCGTGAACGGTCTCGGCCGGAACCATCAACGCCTCGCCGGCGCTGAAGGTCTTCGGCGGCTGGCCTTCGATGGCGTACTCCAGCGTCCCTGCCAGGACGTAGATGACCTCCTCACCCGGGTGCTTGTGCCGAACCGCCGGCGCCTCCGGGCCGAGCTCGACGCGGTTCTGGATGACCATGCGTCCGGGAATGCTCAAGTCGTGTTCTTGCAGATCGGTCCGCCTGATTCCCGGCGCCTGCTGAATCGTGGTGCTCATGTGTGAACCTCCGTGTTCTCGACGTTGCTGCCTGCCTCTATCGCACCGACGTGAATGCGGCCCGGACCTCGCTCGTGAAGAGCTCCGGCTCCTCCCAGGCGGCGAAGTGGCCACCCCGGTCGGCCTCGTTGAAGTAGGTGAGAGTCGGGTAGACGCGCCAGGCCCGCAAGAGAGTTTCCTGCAGGGCGTCCTCGGCGTCCTGCAGCGAGCCGAGCATCCGGTAGCAGTGGACATGAAGCCCTGCACGGTGGGGCTCGACGATGCGGCGAAAGGCGTCCTCGTCGCCGCCGCGAGCCGCGCCGAGCAGCTCCTGCTCATGCAGCTGGCTAGTCGATGTGACTGCCATCCCACAAGGTTAGACCGGTGTTACGCGACGAACTCATCGCCGGGACGATGGATTCTGCGATCTGGCCGGTCCAAAGGGACAGTTCCGGTCAAGTCCTCGATGATCGCGTCCGGGTGCTCGCCGTAGTAGAGCGCCTGGCGCGGCGAGCGATTCGAACTGGCTCGTTGCGATCGTCCTCCTCGCAGGAGGCTGTTCGCACGTCAGTGCCCCTAGCGGGGAGGCCTCCGCGACGTCAACGGCTTGAACCGGTTCGAGAAGCCTCTGTGTCGGCAGAATGACTACACGCCCAAAGCGCGAACCCTGTCCCGGGGTTGACTATCGCGCTTGTGGGCGGGAGCCCCGGCCCCCCTACCGGGGCTCCACCACGAAGGGCTCGCCACTCTCTAGTGCCAGCTGCCCCGCTGAGGTCCAGTTCCGATCAGGGCCCGCCCTCTGCCCGATGTTTCAGGGCCGCATTCATCTGCTCGAAGCCGCTCCTTGTCTTCCCAAGCCCGCGGCCGAGAAGAGGAACGAGAATCCCCCTGAACTCCTCACGCTGCACGAAAAGTGTTCCGCCGTCTCGCGGATGAAGCTCCAAGTGGTGCTCACCGTCGAAGACGCCGGGGAGGACGAGGTGACCGAGCCAGGCAAAATTCGCGGTTCGCGTCCGCCTTTCGGACGCGTGGCTTGAACGTGAGCCCTCTGCTCTCCGGTGGCTCGATCCGCACTTTCAACTGAGAGCCAACGGCGGGCTCGCCGCTGATGCGCCGAATGAACGGGTTCCACTCCGCATACGACCCAAAATCCATCAGGACGCCCCAGACACGTTCAGGCGAAGCACGGATCTCGATCTCCGTCCGAATCTCCTTCATCGCGCCCGCAGGGTAACTCCCGACGTGCTTCGGCAGAGATGTCCGCTGCGCTGCTGCCGGCTTTGCGGGCGCGGTGATCAACGGCTGTGTTGCTAGCACCATTCTGCGGGGCGATCGGCACGACACGACCTGCCGGCGCGTCGGCGTTACGCCACCCAGCGTGATCGACCTCGGCTAGGCGCCGTCGATCGGTTTCGCGCGCGCGTGTATGAGTTCAGGACGCTCCGGCATCGATCGCTACGTCAATCAGTCACCCGGCGTCTCGCGGCGCAGGCGCCACCGGCTGGTCGTAGTAACGGCGGACGCTCGAGCCGATCCGAGAGACGTCGGTTCCGTAGATGTGGAGGGAGATGGCCGTCTGGTCGCCCACGTTGCGGACGCGGTGAATGTCACCCGGTGGCGCGAAGCCGCTTACGTCGCCCTCGTGATTCGTCCTTGCTCCCGCCTTGACGAGACATCCTGCGTCCTCGTCGAGCATGAACAGCTCTTCGTGCTCCTGGCCTCGGATCACTCCGAACACGCACCAGGTCACATGATCGTGGATCGGCGTCACCTGCCCGGGGCGCCAAACGAGGGCAACGATCGAGAACGCCCCACCAGGCTCCGAGTACAGAAGGTGGCTCCGGTATCCGTCGGGGCTCCCGACCCGCTGCTCGGGCGTGAGCACCTCCGGAGTCGGTAGATGGCGAGCCAGCGCATCGGCCACGAGCCCGGCGGTCTGCCGCCAGTCCGCATGCTGGCCAATCACGGCTCGAACCGCCTCCACCAGCTCGTTCAGCCGTGAGGGGACGGACGGGCGTGGCGCCAGGAAGCGCTCGCTCTCCAACGCGATGGCTCCGCTCTTGCTCCTCATGATTCAGCGCACCACCCCTTTAGACCTCGATTGTGTCGAAAGCTCATCGCGCAGCGAATTGGGAGCCTCCGCCGGCACCGGGACGATCGATTCGGTCTTCCGTTTACGCCGCATCTCCCAGATCGTTCCGCGCGGCCCGCCGGGCGCTCGCCGCCAGGCGCCAGCGGAGTCGCTTGAGCTCGTTCTCCTTGGCCTCGAGCTCGGTCGCAGTCGCTCCAAGCGTCCGCAAGCCATCTAGTTCTAGCGCCATCGCCTGAATCTGGTCGATGAGCCGAACGACCGCGTCGTCGCTGGTCGGCATCGAAGCTTCAGACACCGAGCGCCTCGATCACCAACCGCGCAGCCGCCGCGCCCGAGTACTGCTGCTGGCCGGTGATCAGAAGCCCGTCGCGAACCACGTGCGACCTGAAGCGCGACGAGACCATGAAGTTGGTACCGGGGAGCTTCTTCGCCTCGTCCTCGATCCGGAAGGGCTGAACCCGCTGCCCCACCCACTCGTCGACATAGTCCTCCTCGGAGTTCGCGAACCCGGTCCACGTCTTCCCCTCGACGAGCAGGCTCCCGTCGGACAGCCGCGCCTCGAGCAGCGCGCAGGCCGCGTGGCAGATGACGGCCGTCGGCTTCCCCGCCTCGTAGAAGTCGCGGATAAGAGCGTGCACGGGCCCGCTTCGGTAGAAGGTGTACATTGGCCCCTGCCCGCCGACCGCGAGCAGCGCGTCGTAGTCCTCCACCCGCACATCGGCAAGCGGCTTCGACTCGGCGACGAGCGTCGCATGCTCGGGCGAGTTGATGAAGCCGAGCGAGATCAGGTCATCCGCCGAGTAGCCGCTCTTGTCGCGAGGATCGGACCACTTGTCGCCTTCGAGCTGGCCGCCCTCGGGGCTTGCGACCTCAACTTCGTAGCCGTGCTCGACGAACTCCCAGTACGGGTGCGTGAGCTCCGCCCACCAAAAGCCGATCGGCCAGCCCGTCTGCTCGGACACCACGGAGTTGGAGGCTAGGATGAGCACGCGCTTCGGCTTCTCCGGATTCAGAACATCGATTACTCCCGACATCTCATCGCTCCCTTCGTTCAGAGGCTGGTCTGGTATCAAGCACGGTCACGTCGAGCCCCTACGCAGGCGTTCCCGATTCGATCCAGCGCCTGAACAGATCGACCCTCTCCTGAGACCAGGCTCCGTCGCAGGGCATCGTCCCGGCTTGGATGCGATCGAGAATCGCGTTCGCATGCTTGACGACGTCATCGTGTGACCAGAGGTCGAACGCGAAACGCATCGACCCCCGATCTCGTTCGCGGAAGAGGGGCTTGACGTGCTGTTCGAAGCTGAGATGCTCATCGGGTCCGGGAAGCTCAACCTGCAGCTCAGGCTCCTCGGCAGCCAGGGCCGAGACTCTCCTGCCGGGGGTGGCGTCGCAGACCCACCACCAACGCGGCACCGGCATGTGCGGCGGCGGATGCGCTCCCGGCTGGGAGTTCTCGAGCCCGATCCTCGACCCCCATTCCAGGTAGGCGACGAAGGCTCCGCGCCACTCGGGGTCGACGGGCAACCCGGCCTCGTCCGCGGATTTGCAGAGTAGCTCCACCCAGCGGGCTCGCTGCTCTTCCCGGATCGCCTTGCCCAGATGCTGCGAGACCATACGCTCGTAGCCGCCGTACTTGAGGCTGTATGCCTTCGGCCCGCCGAAGACCTCCCCCAACCAGGCCGCGACCCGCTCGGGGTGATCGGGCGACATGTTCGCGAACAACGGAGCCAGGAGAGGCTCCTGAGGAACGTACTTCCCGTAGAAGATCTTGGTCATGCGGGTCAGCGCGGGAAAGCCTCCCGCCCACTCGAAGAGCGTCGGCTCGTGCTCCGGGTCGGGTACTGGGTCGCGGAACTCGATCTGCCAGTGCATGCCGCTGCAGAACGGCTTGTTCCGAGAATGGCCGCAACGGCAGAGGCTGTAATGCTCGAGCGACGCGCCCCGGTTTCGCTCGACCGGGTTGCCATCACTGTCCTCGAGCACTATTCCGCCGGTGATCCTGTACGGCCCGTCCTTCGAGACCTCGATCGTCGGTTCCCGGTCCTGATCGACCTGGTCTCGTACCTCGTGGCCGCCGATGGCGAAGCTGAGCGCGCCCGAGGGGCACGCCCTGACGGCGCTGATGATCTCGTCCATGCGGCCGCCACTCGGGGCGACGAACGGATCCTTATCCGGACGGAAGGCCGTCCGAATCCGATCTGAGCAGAAGCCGGAGTGTGCGCAGGTGCCGCGGTTGTCGAGGATCGTGAGCTGTTGCCCCACGTACGTATCGCGCCAGTCGGGAACGCGTTCTGGATCCTTCTCGTCCGTGAAGCCGTTCTCCGAGTGCGTCCCGTCGCAGAGGGGCTTGAGCGCGGAGGCACCACAGCGGCAAAGCGCCATCTGGGGCAGCGCATCACGTGGCGCGCCGAGCCAGTCGAGGAGCCGGTCGGCATTGGTCACGAGATAGGGGCCGTTTCGGGCGGCTCGGATCGCTCTGGGGAGCCCAGCCTGGATGCCCTTCAGCTCTGCCAGCCGATCGCTCGCGGGGTCGGGACCGCTGGCGATCGCAAAGCGGTATGCGAGATCCTGCAGCGCGGCGGTCGCTTCGAGCAGCTCGTTCGACGGATCCGCTGACGTCCGCATGATCGTTGCCTGCCTCGCCAGCTCCCAGAGGCGATCTCGGGCAGCAGGCGCCTCAGAGCTCCGGCTTGTCCTCGTAGGGCCGGCGCTCTCACCGCCGTCTTGGCCGCCCGCACTCGCGCGCTCGAGCGGCCCAATCACCGACCGGCGCAGGCGCGTCTCCGCTTGCCTAACCAGATCCGCGTCGGCACTCTCTCGGCCGGATATTCCGTCTACCAGGTCGTCGGCAAGTGCTTTCGCTGCAGTGAGCAGCTCCTCGAGGTCTTGCGGCTCCTGACGGGCGTCAGGCATGTTCGACACGCGATCCCTGTAGGACCTCGTGGAGCCTCTCGGCGAACTCCTGCGGGTCCGATCCCCAGCCGCCGTGACCGCCGGGCAGGTAGGTCACGGCAACCCCGAGGCGCTCGGCGAGTGCCATTGCCGACCGACGCGCCGGTTGCTCGCCCGAGGTCTCGCCTGCGGCGCTGACGATTCGGGTCGTCCCGCTTCGGAGAGCGTTCACGTCCGGCACGTAGCTGCCGTTTGTCCAGAGCTCGTGGGCGATGAAGAGCTCGAAGTTCCCCGCCATTCGCTCCATCATTTCCGCGGACTCCGGGGTGGGCTCGACCTGCTGCATCTCCTCGCTGTACTTGGGCCCACCTTCCTCGACCATCGCGCCGAACTTCCCCATCGCTGCGAACACGCCCTCAGATTGGTAGAGCCTCGAGATCTCGTCGAACTCGGACCGCCACCGTTCCGCATCCGGCAGGACGTCGATGAGGAAGGTCTCGTGCGCGACGAGCGTCCTCACGAGATCCGGGTGTCGCGCGACGAGCTCGAGGCCGATTGCGCCGCCGCCGCTGTTTCCGTACACGTACGCCGGGTCGTCGGCGACTGCCGTCAGGATCGCAGCCGCGTCGTCGGCGTGAAGGGACACCGGGAGATCCTCCGGCTCGCCGTCGAGAACGCTGCGCGAGTGGCCTCGTTGGTCGTAGCTGACCACCGTATAGCGGCCGGCCAGTCGTGCGGCCAAGTCGGTGAACGTGCTGGCGTCGGTCGGGCCACCGGAAATGCAGAGGAGGACAGGGCCGGAGCCCCGGATCTCGTAGTAGAGCGTCGCACCGGGAACCCCGAGCGTCCTTGCGTCCACCTGTGCCGGTTGTCGAGCCACGAACCTTGCCCTAGTCCTCTCGGGGCCGGAGCGCGAAGCGGTTGCCCTCTTGATCCTGGAACATCGACCACCAACCGAAGCTCTGCTCTACGGGTGGCTGAGCAAACTCGACGCCGCGAGAATGGAGCTCCCCGTACGTCCGGGCCAGGTCATCGCAGTAAAAGAAGACATTCGCCGTCGGGAGCGCGTTCGGTGCACTCGGCGGGCCGCCTTCGCGCAGCTGGAGTACAAGGATCAAGCCTCGGTCGGGCGTTCTGACCTCGAGCCAGCGCTCCTCGCCGTATTTCGAGTCCCGAACGAGCTCGAAGCCCATCGCATCTGTCCAGAACTCGAGCGCTCTGTCCTGGTCCTCGACCTTGATGACGACCTTGCTCACACCTTCGACCACGTCAAGCCTCCTCTCAGTTCAGTTCGCAGCTGCCTAGGTGGTCGGCGCCGCCAGCCCGAGCTCGGCCGCGACGGGCTCGATACTGAGCTCCATCAGGAACTGGAGCTCGTCGGTCGGCAGGTACTCCTTCATCCGCGCTACGACCGCTGCGTGTGCCTCCTCCGGCTTCGACCAGTCCGCAGAGTTCACGGCCTCGAGGAAGGTCTCGATGTAGACGCGCTGCCAGTCGAAGTCACCGAGACCCACCGGGCCGCCGTGACCAATGAAGAAGACCGTGTCGCTGCCGAACCGCCCCCGCAGGGTCTCGATGTTCTCGAGCCACTGCTCGTAGAAGCCGTCGGCGAGAAAGCAGTGTTTGCGGTCGTAGACCTGGTCACCGAGGAAGACGATCTGCTCGTCTGTACCGAGGATCCAGGGGCTGTCGTGAGGCGATTCGCTGGGGCCCAGGTCGATCACGGTGAAGACGGCGTCGTCGAAGGTAAGGCTTTCGCCGTCCGTGATCGGTGTGTTCGGAAACGTTCGCGTCGCCGGCCATTCGTCCCCGAACATCGGCCCGAGGATCTGGTCTTTGAGCGGGTCGTCTCGGACAATGACGTCGATCACGCCTTGCGGGGCGATGATCGGCACGTTTTCCCCCGCGACCAGCTCGGCTAGGCCCGCATAATGATCAGGATGCGAATGGGTGAGAAGGACGGCCAGCAGGGGCTTGTCGAGCGCTTCAAGGCCTGCGCGAAGTGCACGGCTCTCGGAGACTGTCAGCAGGCTGTCGACTGCGACGACGCCCGACTCCGTCTCGACCAGATAAGCGTTGACGAACGCACCCTCGTCGCTGACCGGAAAGCGATGGATCGTCGGTTCGTTGGACATCGGCTCCTCCTTGGTAGTTCGATCCTGTCCCGCGCCGGCGGGCCACCGCGTCGTGGAGGTTCCCAGATCAGATCCCTAACGTTTCCCGCCCCCACCCCCAATGTCGGAGGAGCGGCTTCGTCTAGGCGCGGGCCGATTCGCCGAGGGCGCCGGCAAGTTGCGACCGCGAGCGGATCCCGAGCTTGCGATAGACCCTCGAGAGGTGCACCTCGACCGTCTTCGGCGTGACGAACAGAGCTTGAGCGATCTCGCGGTTGGTCGGGCCTTCGGCCGCCAGTTCCGCCACGCGCCGCTCGCTCGGCGTGAGCGAGTCGACGCCGCTCAGGGCAATCCGCCGCGGCCGTGCTCCGGTCGCCAGCAGCTCGGACTCGGCGAGAGACGCCAGCGGCAAGGCACCGCAGATCGTCGCCAGCTCGACGGCACGGCGGAGGTGATCGCGTGCCAGCGAGCGGCGGTTGGCGCGTCGAAGCGCGGCTCCGAGCTCGGTGTGCGCCTTGGCGTGCTCAAGCTTGGCCGGGGAATCGGCCAGTACCTCAACCGCCTCCTCGAGCAGCAGGAGGCCCTCCTTCCCACCCTCGATCAGCCCCGCGGCGCGCAGGGCCGCACCGACAGCTCGGGGCGCGCCCCAGGCGCGCGCGAGCTCGAGCTCCTCGCGTGCCAACCGGCGGGCCTCGTCCGAGTCTCCGAGCCTGAACAGGGCGAGGGCGGCTTGGGAGCGCCACGCGACGAACGCCGGATTTCGGCCCCCAACTTCCTCGAAGCGCCGTCCGGCGTCGATCGAGTCCTCGAGCGCGCCCCGCATGTCGCCGCCCGAAGCACGCAAGCGAGCTCGGCTGTCGAGGAAGAAGTACGCCTGGGCGCTCCCGGGTACTGCCTCGCCCCAGCCGGCACGGGCCAGCGCAGCCGTAGCGTCACTCAGTTTGCCCTGTGCTACGAGAATGTCGGACAGGAGGGGCAATGGACCCCAAAGGGACCAGAAGCGCGCAGGCGCACCCCACGACTCACACGCCTGAAGGGCCTCTCCGACGTCGACTTCCGCGTCCGCGAGATCGCCTCGAAAGAGGAACATCTGCGCGCGATGCAGTTTCGCCGAGGCGAAGGCCAGCACCGATCCGCGCCGATGAGCCTCCGCGAGCGCTGCGTCGTACAAGATTTGAACCTGGTCCACGTCCGCCCTCGCCAGCACGGTGCAGGCAAGGACGAAGGCATCCGCGGGGACCTCTTCTGCGAGTAGCGTCCCGCCGGCGACGGCGCGCCGTGCTAATTCGACGACTTCGTCGGCCGGTGCTCCGGTCCGGGCGTCGTGATAGGCGAGCAACGCCAGGAGCATCTTCCAGCCTTCGGTCGCGTCATCGGGGTCTTCGCGAACCTTGTGCAGCCGCCGCCGAGCCTCCTCGTAAACCTCCGATTCGAACAGCGAGCTGTGGACGAGGACTGCCTCCAAGACGCGCTCGAGCTCGGGGTCCGTGCCGGCGCCGGCGACCTCACCGAGCGCCTGCCGAAGGACCTTGACCGACTCATCGACACGATCGAGGTATTCGAGTTCGCGTCCGAGCAGAACGGCCGTTTCCCCTCTCCGGATCGGATCGTCGATCAGGGCGTGCGCCTCTTGCAGGTGCTCGACTGCGGCGGTACCGGACACGAGCGCTTCCGCATAGCCGAGCTCGAGCAGGACCCCAACGCGGTCCGAGGCGGCCGGCGGCTCAGCCAGGGCGCGACGGAGGTACGCGACCGCGCTCTCCGAGGCGCCGCGACACACGGCCCGGCGGGCCGCCTCCCGCAAGACGGCCACGACCTCCGGCTCGGAGGCCGGCGACACGAGCAGCAGGTGGGCCGCCACCCGTTCCGGGTCGGCTTGCGACGCATTGAGCAGGCGCGCGGCGCGTGTGTGCCCGGCGTTGCGCTCGAGCGGCGTGAGCGTCTGGTAAACGGCGGCACGCACGAGCGGATGGACGAACCCGAGCAGAGTCTGCGAACTGAGGACGTCGACACGCGAGAGGTCCGCGATCGCCTCCGAGGCCGCCTGCTCGTCCAGGTCGGCAAGCGCGGCAGCATGGTGAGCATCGACATCCTCGCCGAGGATCGCGACCGCCTGGGCGAGTCTGGTCGCCTCCCGTGGGAGAGGCGAGAGGCGAGCCGAGAGTGCACGCGTGCCGGCGCGTGCCGCCAACTCGCGCAGGCGGGGAATGTTCACGGTGGTCGGGGCGAGGTCTTCGGCGATGATCGCGTTTCGAAGGTCACGCAAGAGCAGTGGATTGCCCCCGGTGATCTCGTGGCAGGCTATGCAGAAGGCGTCGTCCGCTCCAGGTGACAGCGTGGCGCGCATGAGCTGCGCTGTCGCGGCGAGACTCAACGGCGCCGGCTGGATGACGAGGGCTCGGGGATCCGAGACGATCTGAGAGAGCAGCGCCGGCGCTTCACCGGGCTCGGCGGGCCGAAGCCCGGCCACGATCGAGAGGTCGAGGCCGTCCATCCGTGACAGGACATAAGCCAGCCAGCGAAGCGAGGGTGGATCGGACCAATGAAGGTCGTCGACCGCGAGCAGAAGCGGCTTCTGGGCCGCGACGTTCACGGTCAGCCAATAGAGGCCATGCAGCATCGCCAACGAAACGTCCCTGGCCGGGTCAGCGGCGAGGTGCGCGTGCTCGAAAATCGGGGTCGCCAGCTCCGCCGCCCCGTCGAGCAGCTCGGCACGCTCGCTCTCCGCAAGCTGCGCCAGGAGCGGTTCGAACAGCTGGCGAACGACGCCGAACGAGAACGTGGTCTCGAGCTCGGACCCGCGTGCGCTCAGCACCTGCGTTCCGGCGTCCACGGCCCGGAGCCGGGTCTCGAGAATCAATGACGTCTTGCCGATGCCAGGTGGGCCCTCGATGGCGAGAAGTCGTCCCCAGCCGGACGCGCCGCTCAGCAACGCGTCGAGCGTTACCAGCTCGGCGTCTCGCTCGAGAAGCTCGGCCCCCACCGCCATCAACTCCCTCTCGGGCGTCAGGCCCGCGGGGACGAGGCGCTGCTGCGCGCCGTCTGCGGCGACGATCCGCGCCCGAGACGCGTGGATCTCAGCGCTTGTCAGAGCGCCGGCGCTCAACACCTCGTCAGGGTGGAGACTCGCCGACTGGCTCATTTGCGTCACACCCCGCCCGGACTCGGAAAGCGTGCCAGTGAGGGAGGCGGTCTGTCAGTGTCTCCCCCGAGCGACCGTTGTAAGAAGTCCGTGATAAGTCCGATCAGCTGCAGAAAGGTCTGGTGGCCGTCGTGCATCCATTCGCTGTGGCCGGCGCGGTCCAGCAGGTGCAGCTCGCGCGGCTCGCCGGCGAGCTCGTAGAGGCGCCGAGCCTCGCCGGGCGAATAGAGATCGTTCTCGGTTCCGTGCGCGACGAAGAGCGGGCGGGGAGCGATCCGCCCAACGAGATGTTCGACGGAGAAGCGAAGCAGATGTTCGCTCGCCTGGCAGGTGATCGGGAACCCGAAACGGGAGTCCTTGGAGAGCTCAGACTCGACGTAGTCGCGAGTCGAACCTCGAAGCCGGACAACCTCAAAGGCCGGGATTAGCGCCGAACGACCGTAACGGAGGCGCTCGACGCGGTCTCGCTCGAGCCGCTTCGTCAACTCCGCCCACGAGGTGTCGTCGTGGAGGGCGCGGGTCGTGCGGTAGCCGTCGGCGATCGCGTTCAAGGCCAAAACGGCCGCTACGCGCGGGTCGTGCGCCGCCTCGGCGATCACCAGCGCCCCACCTAGCCCCCAGCCGAGCAAGACGAGCGGGACGGCCCTGGTGTCGTGGCGGCTGCACAAATAGTCGACCCCGGCCCGAATGTCCTCGACCTGCTCGCTGGGAACGAGCCGCCCCCGCTCACCATCGCTGAAGCCAAAGCCGCGATAGTCGAAACAGAGGCAGGCAAAGCCGCGAGGGACGAGCGCCCTTGCGAAGCGGGCGGGCTGGAGCCCCTTCAGACCCAGGTAGCCCGAGCAGGCGATCACGACCGCAGACCACGCCGAGGAAGGCGGGTGCCAGAGCTCGCCGTCCAGCCGCTGTCCGTCGCTGAAAAAGCGTATGGACTCGCGATCACTCACCCCGCTGCCCCTGCTGAGTCGCGCGATGGGGCCCCGTATCCCAGAAGGCTCGAAAGCTCCGTTGCGACGTCGACGAGGCGGGGCCCCGCGCCTCTCAAGGCCTTCTCGGCGCGGAACTTCGGGCCGGAGAGGTTGAGCGCGGCAACGACACGGCTGTCGAAATCGAAGACAGGCGCTGCGATACCGACCAAGCCAGGCTCGAACTCCTCGTCCACGTAAACCCAACCCTGACGCCGTTCGCGCGCAAGCCGCGCGGCAAAATCACCAAAGCTGGTCGGCCCGTTCGGGCCGGGGGGACGAAACTCGAGATCGCCGAGCAGCGCAGTGAGCTCTTCCTCGCTGTGGCTGAAGAGAAGGGAACGGCCGGCCGAGGTGCAATAGGGGTACGGGTGGCTGCGGCCGAGCCAGTTGGCCGCCCGCAGTGTGTGCTCGGGCGACTCGGAGATGATCGTCAGCACCTCGCGGCCATCGAGAACCGAGAGGTAGGCGCTCTCCCCGAACTCGTCGGTCAGGAGGCGCACGACCTCTGCTGCCGCCTGACGCAGGTGCGGCTGGCCCGCGCGCGCCGCGAGCGCGAAGAACCGCCAGCCGAGACGGTACGCGCGGCTTGCGGGGTCGCGATCGACAAGTCCCGCGTCGGAGAGCACCTCGAGCGTGCGGGACACGCGGCTGATCTCGTTTCCCGTCAGCTCGGACAAGCGCTTCACACCGAGACCACCCGCTTCCAACGCCTCGTCCCCGCCCAGCGTCAGCAACAGCGCCACCGCGCGGCGTATCGCGACAGCCGGCTCCCGCTCCACGTCGCGATCGTAACAACTTGTCGAGGCTGCCGCAAATCCATTTTCATAGTTCGTGCAACTCAATATGCGGAGCTTGCGGTGGGAAGATCGAGAGTCTCGTCACACTGAGTGGATGCGACGCAATCGGCGCCCAAGGGAAGTTCGATGATTCGTGGCAGATCGCGGTGAGCCGGACGGAGGTCGTCTCCGAACGGGGTGTCGTCGCCTGTGGCCACGTCCAGGAAACCGGGGCCGGGGCACGGATGTTCGAGGAGCGCGGAAACGCAGTCGACGCCGTCGTTGCGGCCGCCTTCACCGGCCTGGTCGTCGAACCGGCCAACTGCGGGCTCGGCGGCTACGGCCACATGGCGCTCTTCCTGGCAGAAACACGGCAGCTCGTCTCCGTCGACCACTCCGTCCGCGCGGCCGCCGCAGCGAGGCCCGACATGTTCGAGGTCGACCCGAGCCAGCCGACCACCTACTACGGCTGGCCGCGCACCGTCGGCCGGCAGAACGAATGCGGAGCGATCTCGGTGGCCGTCCCAGGGGCGGTCTCGGGCCTGTGCGCCGCCCACGAACGGTGGGGCAGGCTGCCGCTCGCGCAGGTGCTCGAGCCAGCGATCGAGGCGGCCGAGGCCGGCGTCCACGTCACCTGGGATCTCGTCCTCGCCATCGTCGGGCGGCTGAAGGAGATCGAAGCGCTGCCCGGCGCCGCCGCCCTGCTTCTCCGCGACGGCCGGCCACCGAGGATCCCCGAAGATGGCGCCCCTCCCGATGGGACGGACGAGCGAATCGACACCTCGCGACTAGCCAAGACGCTGCGCGAGATCGGTCGCCGCGGGGCCGCCGGCTTCTACCGCGGCTGGGTCGCCGAGTCGATCGAACGAGCGGTGACGGCTGACGGCGGCATTCTCACAGCCGAGGACCTCGTCGCCTATCAGCCGAAGATCACCGTCGAACCGGGAGCGTGGTATCGCGGCATCCGCTACTCCACGGCCGGCGATCCCGTCGGCTACGAGGCGCTCAACATCCTGGGCTGCTTCGACCTAGCTTCCTACGGGCCCGAGAGTGGCGAGTACCGACATCTGATGGCGGAGGCGATGGGCCATGCCTTCGTCGACAACATGCATCACTACACCGATCCCGACCTCGGCCCGAGCCCCATCACCGGGCTTGCGAATCCCGAGTTCGCCGCGTCCCGCGCAGCAAGCATCCGCCTCGACCGGGCCGCGCGGCGACCCATCCCCCCCGGCGATCCCTGGCCCTACCAGCGAGAACCGCCTGTTGCCGAGGCCATCCCCACGCGGCCCTCCGCCTCCGGTTTCTCCGGCACGAGCCAGATGGTCGCCGCGGACGCCGAAGGCAACGTCGTCGCGCTCATCACCTCGCTCACCTCCGCCTTTGGCTCGCTCGTCCTCGTCCCCGACGGCGGCTTCTTCCTCAACAACGCAATGCGCAACTTCGACCCGCGATCCGACCGCGCGAACTGCATCGCCCCGGGCAAGATGCCAATCTTCGCCGTGCCCGCGATCGCGGCCGAGCGAGACGGCGTCGCTCTCTTCGGAGCCGGCGGGTCCGGCGGCTACCGGATCACGAGCGGCGTTCTTCACGCCTTCGTCAACCACGTCGACTTCGGCATGCGCGTCCAGCAGGCCGTCGACAGCCCGCGTGTCTACTGCCAGGGCGAGGAGACGTACGTCGACAGCCGCATCCCACAGGCAGTGCAGGACCAACTTCGTGAGCTCGGGCACATCGTCGTGCAACAGAGTGAGACGCCGGCACCGACCAACTTCGCCCGGGTGAGCGCTGTCGCGCGCGACCCTGCAACGGGCGAGCTTTCCGCCGGCTCGAGCCCGCCGTGGAACACAGCAGCCGTAGGCGTTTGAGTGCAAGTACCGGGGCCAGTCGCTCGAGTTAGGTTCTCCGAGACGACCCGTGGTCGAGTCTCTACGCCCTGGCGGGACCCGGTTGTGCGTCCAGGGAAGCTCCTCTCTCGCCGAGTCGGAGCTCGTCCGTTCGAGTGACCTCGTAGTGCGTCATCTCCTCGATGTCGTTGTAAAACGGCTGCGTGGCTTCGAGGAAGGGCTTGAAATCTCCGCTTCGCCGGAACCCCTGCAGGTGCCCTTCAAGGGAGTCCCACTCGATGCGGACGATCTGCCTCTCGGGCTCCTCGACACAGCGGGCGGCTTCCCAGCGCTGGCAGTGCGGTGAGGCGTCGAGCAGCACGCCGGCGCGGCGGTAGGCCTCGTCGAATTCGCCGTTGCGGCTCCGGTCGATCCTGTAGCGGATGTACTCGACAATCATCGGTCATCTCCTTTCAGTGGTCGTGAGGCGGGTAAATCGAGACTGTGTCCGCCGACGTCGCTAGCGCCAAGAACTGCTCCCGAAACCGCGTCGACCGCATGGTTCGCTGCCTCGCTAATTCGGCGAGGGCGGTCCTGAGCTGACATCTTCAGGCCGCGTGCGGGAACGCCGCTCGTCGTCTGTCCGGTCTCGCGAACCTGTACTCATCCGGTTGCGAGTTAGGGGGTTCGTCAACCATCGCGGCAAACGCCTCTGCATCCCCGCGTTCGGCCGCGTCGAGGACGCACTGGAGCGACCGGCGCTCCTCCTGCGTTGGTTCCCGCGCGGGAGCCCAGTCGAGCGGGTGCTCGGGCAGGTGTCTCCTCAGCGTCGCCCGCGCGCGCTGCAAGCAGCTCCTCACCGAGGCAATGCTCGTCTCGAGGAGCTCCGCAGTCTCCTTCGCCGACCAGCCGAGCACGTGCAGGAACAACACTGCACGCTGCCTCGGAGGCAGGTGCTGAACGGCGGCGAGGAACCCGAGCTCGATCGTCTCCCTTGCCGCTACGTCGGCTTCCGGCCCGGCCTCAGTGCTCGCGATCTCTTCGAGCCCTGGGTCGGAATGACGCCCGATCCGGCGCACCACCGCCCCACAGTCGGTCTGCGCTCGACGCGTCCGCCGCTCCAGCGCCGTTAGGCACGCGTTGGTCGCGATCCTGAACAGCCATGCACGGAAGGAGGAGCGGCCTCTGAAGCTCTCACGCCAGTGCCAGGCGCGGAGCAGTGTCTCCTGTGCCAGGTCCTCCGAGTCCTCGTACGAGCCGAGCATCCGGTAGGCATGCACCTGCAGCTCGTGCCGATGGCGAGTCACGAGCTCGGAGAAGGCGGACTCGTCACCCGCTGTCGCGGCTGCGACGACTGGGTCCGCTTCGAAGGGGCTCCGCCCGATCACGAGCGTGCTCATGGAACCTCAGGCCGATACGGGTTAGCCATCTGCCCGACCGTACGTCCATGAGTTCGCCTTCGCGTCCGGGAGCTCCCCCAACTAGGCCCCCGATCTTTCATGGGCAGCGTCCCGCACACGGTCAGCCCTTCCCTGTGCGGATCGGTCCGTGCTCCCACGACCCGCGCGGTCGCTTGCTTTGGTCATCCACGACCGGCTGCCGTGCAGCGATGAGTTTGGCGCGCTAGCTGGTCGTAAGACCAGAGTGCGATTGCCAGTGCCAGTTAGAGCGACAGGAAGGAAGGACCCGATGACCAATCACACGATCGGAACAGATGAAGAATGGCTCGCCGCACGTCAGCAGCTCCTCGTCCGCGAGAAGGAGCACACCCGGCTCGGCGACGAGCTCGCGCGGATGCGGCGCGAGCTGCCCTGGGTCCCGGTCGAGAAGGACTACCGCTTCGACACGACCGAGGGAGAGAAGTCGCTCGCCGAGCTGTTCGACGGGCGATCCCAGCTGCTCTTCTACCACTTCATGTTCGGGCCCAGCTACGAGCTCGGTGACGCGGTGAACTCGTCGATCGCCGACGCCGTCGACGGCGTGCTCCCGCACCTGCACGCGCGCGACGTGACGTTCGCGTTCGTCTCGCAAGCACCCCTCGAGAAGCTGCAGGCCTACAAGCGGCGCATGGGCTGGAGCTTCCCCTGGGTCTCCTCCGCGCCCAGCGACTTCAACTTCGACCTCGGCTTCTCGCACACGGAGGAAGAAGGCCGCGCGGTCGTGGAGCAGATGATGGGGACGGGCGGGGTACCGCCCATCGTCGAGCACAATGCCGGGGCGTCCGGAACCGACGCCGACGGCTACATGACCGAGAGCCCCGGGTTCAGCGCCTTCGTCGAAGACGGCGGCGCCGTCTACCACACGTACTCGACGACGTGGCGCGGGTTGGAGTTCGTCATGACCTACTACCCCATGCTCGACCACACACCGAAGGGCCGCCAGGAGGGCGAGGACTGGCAACTCTGGATCCGCCGCCACGACGAGTACGAAGGCGAGGAAACCGCTCGGGCGGCAACTCCCGACCTCGCTAGCCGCCCCTGAGAACTCGACGTTCGCGAAGGCCGGTGCGTCGGGTGCGTTTGCGGGACGAAGCCTGAGGTACGCAATGGCGCATGGGAAGGGTCTTCCGACGCGTGAAGGAGCGGTCGCCCTCCTGGCTACACAAAGGCCAAGTCCTGCGAACCTGAGGGCCGGCAGGACTTGGCCTCGCGGCCTTGACAACGCCGCCTTCGCCCCTCAAGCGACGGCCGTCCCGCCTACGCAAGCGCCTTGCCGGAGCGGCGTTGCGAGGGCGAGCCGTCGAAGTGTGCCTTCGCGTTCTGCCCCCGGGAGTAGGCGTCGATGTTCCGCACCGGCGCAGCGCTTCGGTAGAGCAGACCGTCATCAATTCCGCATGACGGACGTCACGTTGAGAGCCGGCGATCTCGGCCCAAGGAGAGCGCACGCCCATACCGGTAAAGTCGCCCTTGCGCGTGCAGGTATACTCGGTATAGTACTCGGTATGTTGACACGAGAGAGCCACCCGTGAGCGTCCCGCATTCCCTCCTCGCCCTCCTGAGGGAAGGGCCGAAGTACGGCCTGCAGCTGCAGCACGAGTTCGAGTCCCGAACTGGTGAGGTCTGGCCGCTCAACGTCGGGCAGGTCTACACGACCCTCCAGCGCCTCGAGCGCGACGGGCTCGTCGAGACCGACGACGGTGAACCCGAGCGCTCGCAGAAGCGCTATCGGATCACAGCGACCGGGGCCCGCGAGCTGGCCGAGTGGCTTCGCACTCCGCCTGACCTCGTCCCTCCGCCCCGCAACGAGCTCGTGATCAAGGTGCTAATCGCGGTGCATCTGCCCGGCATCGACGTGCACGAGATCTTGCAGGTCCATCGACACCACGTCGTGGAGGTCATGCAGCGCTACACGCGCATCAAGGCCGAGGCGTCGGAAGACGACGTCGGTCTCGCCCTCGTCGTGGACGCGGAGCTCTTCCGCCTCGAGGCGATCGTCCGCTGGCTCGACGCTGCCGACGTTCGCCTGAAGCAGTGGCGTCCGCTCGCGCCCCCGGCCCCCGCCGCCGCGCTTCCCGAACCAACACGCACAACGGAGGTCTCGCAATGACGAGCGCACTCGAACTGCACCAGGTATCGAAAATCTACGACTCAGGGCCGACAGAGGTGCGCGCGCTCAGCGACGTCGACCTCTCGGTCGAGCGCGGTGAGCTCGTGGCGGTCATGGGCCCGAGCGGCTCGGGCAAGAGCACGCTCCTCACGATCGCCGGGAGCCTCGACGATCCGACGAGCGGCCAGGTGCTCGTGGACGGGATCGACCTCGCGGCCGTCTCACGCTCGGACCGGGCGAAGATGCGACGGCGCTCGATCGGCTACGTCTTCCAGGACTTCAACCTGCTTCCAGGGTTGACGGCCCTCGAGAACGCAACGCTGCCACTCGAGCTCGACGGCATCCGCGCAAAAGCAGCACGCGCAACCGGGCTCGAGGCGCTCGAGGAGCTCCATGTCGCTGAGCACGCCGGTCGCTATCCGGACGAGCTCTCGGGCGGCGAGCGCCAACGGGTCGCGATCGCTCGCGCGATCGTCGGTGAGCGCGGCCTGCTGCTCGCCGACGAGCCGACGGGCGCGCTCGACTCCGTCAACGGCGAGGCCGTGATGCGGCTCTTGCGCGCTGCCGCGCATCGCGGCGTCGCAGGTGTCGTCGTGACCCACGAGGCCCAGCTGGCGTCGTGGGCCGATCGAGTCGTCTTCCTCCGCGACGGCCACGTAGTCGACCAGACGGTCGCTCCTCCCGGACCCGAGTCGCTCCTCGCGGCTGGTGAGCGGCGATGACGACGCTCGCTCACCGATCTACGCTGGGTGGACGGAGAAACGGCGGGGTCGCAGCCCGACGGGCGGTCGTCCGCTGGGCGGGGCGCATAGTCCGACGCGAGTGGCGACAGCAGCTCCTGGTCATCACGCTCCTGACCGTCGCCGTCGCCGCCGCGGTCGGCAGCATCACTGTCGCCTACAACACGGTTCCCGCCGACAACAGCGATTTCGGCTCGGCCAACATGGTGCTGAATTTCGACGGCTCCGACCCGGACAAGCTCCAGGCGGGGCTCGACGCCGCCGAGAGATCGTTCGGGACGCTCGATGTCATCGGCCACCGCTCCGTGTCCGTGCCCGGCAGCGTCGAGACGGTGGACTATCGGTCACAAGTCCCCGGAGGCGCCTACACCGACGACCTGCTCGCGCTCAGCCGCGGCCGGTATCCGTCGGGCGCACGCGAAGTGGCCGTCACCGACGGCCTGGCGGACTCCCTGGGGCTCCAGATCGGGTCGTCCCTCGCTCTCGACGGCCAGCGACGGACTGTCGTGGGCATCGTCGAGAACCCGAGCAAGCTGAGCGACGAGTTCGCGCTCATCCCACCTGCGTCCGCCAGGCCCGATCAGGTCGAGGTCTTCGTCGGCGCGGGCGACGAGTCGGCGTCGGCCGCGTCCTTCTTCACGGCCCTGGGTGACCGAGACCACTCCCGCTGGGCCTTCGCCGGCAACCGAATTCGTGGAAACGACGTCAGCAGTACGGCGGAGACACTCGTGATGTTCTCCGTGGCCACGGTCTTTCTCGTCCTGGCCTCGCTGGTCGCCGCGGCGGGCTTCGCCGTTGTCGCGCAGCGGCGGCTCCGCCAGCTGGGCATGCTCGCTGCCGTCGGCGCCACGCAGAAGCACATCCGCCTCGTGCAGCTGACGAACGGTGTAGTCGTCGGGGCGATCGCCGCCGTTATCGGGACGATCGCGGGTCTCGCTCTCTGGGCGCTGTTCGCCCCGACGCTCGAGACCGCGGTCGACCATCGCATTGACCGGGTCGGCCTCCCATGGGGCCTGATCGCCGCGGCCGGCCTGCTCGCCATCGTCGGGGCAAGCGCCGCTGCCTGGTGGCCTGCACGAGCGATCGCCCGCCTCCCGGTCGTGCTCACGCTCTCGGGGCGACCGCCCAAGCCGAGGCCGGCACGGCACTCGGCGATCGCGGCCGCCGCGCTGATTGCGGTCGGCATCGGCTGCCTCGTCCTGTCAGGCCGTGACAAGCCGCTGCTCATCATTGCCGGGCTCGTCGCGACGATCCTAGGCGCGCTGCTCCTGGGCCCGCTGGCGATTCGCCTCTTCGCCCGGGCGGCCGGGCACACCCCGATCGCCGTGCGCCTGGCGCTGCGTGACCTCGCCCGCTACCAGGGCCGCTCCAGTGCGGCGCTCGCGGCCATCACCCTTGCCCTCGGAATCGCGGCGACCGTCGTCATCATCGCGGCGGCCGAGGAGAGGCAGGCGGCCGGAGAGCCGCCCAACCTGTCCAACCGGCAGATCCGGGTCTACACCGGTGAAACGGCGGAGCCGGACTCCGTCCCGATCCAGACGCCCGCCGAGCTCGAACGCCTGGCTGCCGGCGTCCGCCGACTCGCGGCGGATCTCGACGACGCGGCCGTGGTCCCGCTCCACAGCGCGATCCAACCGGGCGCAGACCCCGGAGTCATCGACGGCATCCGAGTCCGTGACGCGGAAGCCCTCTCGCGGAAGGTCGATCGCTCAGAGCTCGACCAGGGCGGGGCATTCATCTGCCCGGCCGAGCCACCGGCGAGCTGCTACCGCCCCGAATCGCGCCTCTACGTCGCCACGCCCGCCCTGCTCAGGTATCTCGGAATCGACCCCGCCTCGGTCGAACCGAGCACGGACCTTCTGGTCGACCAGACCGTTCGGACGGACGGACTCCTGACCCTCAGCGTGGAGGGGCCGTCCAAGTTCACCGAACGAGCGGTCACGAACGTCCAGAGGATCGACAGCGGGAAGCTCTTCGGATCTCTGAGCGGGGACGACGTTGCGGCGACGTCCTTCATCACGCTCGACGGTCTTCGCCGCCGTGGCTTGAGTCAGATCCCATCCGGGTGGCTCCTCGAGTCGAGCCGGCCGTTGACAAGCCAGCAGATCGCCGATGCCCGCGACCTCGCTGCCGCCAGCGGCCTGACGATCGAGACCAGGCGCGAGAGCCCCTCCTTCACGACGCTCATCGCCATCGCGACCGCCGCAGGCGCCCTCCTCGCGCTCGCGATCCTCGCCATGACTGTCGGGCTGATCCGCAGCGAGAGCGCCGGCGATCTCCGCACCCTGACCGCGGCCGGAGCAACGAGCAGGGTCCGCCGAGCGCTGACGGCCGCCACCGCCGGCGCGCTCGCCCTCCTGGGCGCGCTCCTCGGTGTCGCCGGCGCCTATCTCGTGCTCACGGCGACGTACTTCGACAGGCTGGACTATCTCGGTCGGATCCCGGTGCTCTACCTCGTCCTGATGGTCGTGGCCATCCCAATGGCGGCCGCCGCCGCGGGTTGGCTCCTCGCCGGCCGGGAGCCGCCCGCCATCGCCAGGACGGTCATCGAGTGACCGGCCACCGCTCCCGAATCCTGGCCCTGCTTGTCGTACTCGCCGCCTTGGCGGCCACGGTGGCGGCGTGCGGCGGCGGGGGCGAGGATGTGGGCGCGGTCGCGACTTCGGCGCCGGCCACTATGACCGCGCCCGCCGATCAGACGTGGAAGAAGGTCGCTCCTGGCGGCGACTGCGAGTGTGCCGACGGCAGCGAATTCGCCTTCTGGGAGCGCCGAGGCGACCCGACGAAGGTCGTGTTCTTTCTGGACGGCGGTGGCGCCTGTTTCGATGCCACGACCTGCGCGTTCACCGGCCTTGGCGCGGGCGGGGAGGAGAACTACGACTGGAGCATCTTCGGCGAGGATCCGGCGCAGGAGGGCGGGATCTTCGACTTCGCCAGGGCCGACAACCCGTTCCGCGACTACAGCTTCGTCTACGTGCCTTCCTGCACCGGTGACGCGCACCTCGGCGACGTCACCCGCAAGTACTCGCCCCAGCTGACCGTCGAGCACAACGGCTTCGTCAACGGCACCGCGGCGCTCGGCTACCTTACCGAGAACTATCCCGACGCCGCCCAGGTCGTCGTCGTCGGCAAGTCCGTCGGGTCGGTCGCCTCCCCCGTCTACGGAGGCCTCGCCGCCGACCTGCTGCCCGACGCCCAGATCACGGTGTTGGGCGCCCAGTCGGGCCACATTCCCGACGACCCCGACCTCAACGCCGAGTTCGCTGAGCGCTGGGGCACCTACGACAACATGCCGGACTGGGAGGTCAACGAAGGGCTGACCGCCCGCGACTGGGGCGCCCCACGGTTCTGGATCCAGGCCGGCCTCCACGACCCCAAGATCGTGCTGGCCCGCTTCGACTACGCCTACGACCGAGAAGCGGCGGGCGGCGCGCAGGTAACCGGTGTGGACCCCTCGGACCAACTCGCGGTGATCGACGCCAACGAAGCGGCGATCGAGGAGACCGGGGTCGACCTGCACAGCTACACCGCCCCAGGCGACGGCCACGGGATCCTCGAATGGCCAAGGTTCTACGAGCTGGAGGTCAACGGCGAAAAGCTGGTCGACTGGGTGACCAGGCTGATCGAGGGCAAACCGGTCGACGACGTGCACTGCCGGAACTGCCGCGACGGCTGAGCGGGAGTTGGGGACGGCGCGGCGGCTCGATCCGCCGCGCCGTCCAGAACGCTAGGCGCGCCCGGTCACCACTCGACTTGAGGCAGCGACCGCCCCTAAACCCGCGCGAGCGCCGAACCCCGTTTAGGGTGTCCCGGGATCGCTCGGCGAGGCGACGGTCACGATCCAGGCCATGTCCGTCGCCAGCTCGAAGCCGAGCAGGTCCATGAAGAAGTCCCGCGTCTCGGCTGGCAGATCGGCGCTGATGTTCGGACCGCTCTCCCGATCGTCACCCCCGCACCTTCTATCAGACCACACTGCGACGGCTACCTGAGTGACGTGCCGATCTTCTATCTCGCCCTTGCGATCGTCGGCGTGCTTCTGGCCGCAGCCGCGGCCGGCTGGCTCCTCGCCGCCCGCGAGCCGCCTACAATCGCCCGCCAGGTAATCGAGTAGCGCCGCGTGCAAGCCAAGTGGGTCGTGTTGCCACGGGCAGGACCCGTGCTCCTGTAGGGGTCTTCCGCGGGAAAGTGTAGGGCTCGTATCTGGGAGCGTCCTTGATGCGCTGAATGCTCGGGGCGAGCAGGATCGTTACAAGGAGGTTCGGCATGACCCGATCCCAGACTAAGCCGCCAAGCGAGAGTCGGGCTTACCGATCAACTACTGTCGACGGGCGGACACCTCCCCAACACGAGCGCACTCCAACGCCGCGTGCTATGCCGCCCCGCTGGAAAACGGCCGTGGTGGTCTGGGTGGCCATCTATCCCTCCATCACACTCGTTCTGTGGTTGGCGGGACCGAGGATCCAAAGCTGGCCTTTGGCCGTGCGCACGCTCGCGATCACCGCCGTTGTCGTGCCGCTGATGGCTTTCCTGCTCCTCCCGGTCCTTCAGCGCCTCCTCGGCCCATGGCTACGCAGGTCATGAGAACCTGCGCCATAGAAAAGGCGCGACGAAACATCCGAGTGGCGGCCGATCTTTCCGGAGCGCGGTGCGCCGTCCCCATCGCCGACAGATTCAGCTCGATGCCCAATATGATCATCAGGCGCGGATTGCGCAGGACGAATGCCTCGCTCGATCGTCGTAGGGACTGACGGCTCCAAGCCTGCCGAGGAAGCTGTCCGGCAGGCGACAGACCTCGCAAGCCGTGAGGGCGCCCGACTGCATCTCGTAGCGGCGTATCCCGATCCGCAAGTGCTTAGAGAAAGGATCACGGGCGGCGCGACCGGGCAGAACGTCGACTTGCGCGGAGTCGCAATATCTGTCCTCAAGCGGGCGGAACACTACGTGCGCGACCAGGGGGTCGAGCTGGACACTCACGCACGCGAAGGCGACCCGGCCGAAGTCATCATCGAAATAGCGAACGAGCAGCAGGCAGACCTCATCGTCGTCGGCAGCAGGGGACTCACCGGCATCAAACGGTTCCTGCTTGGGAGCGTCTCGAACAAGGTCTCGCACCACGCCCCCTGCAGCGTGATGATCGTCCGTCGCGCTTAGAAACTCGGCTCTCTAAGAACCTCGAGCCCGCTCCGACATCGAGATCTGGTCGGGATCCTGGAAGAAGCCCCCCGGCAAGCGGGCTCGGCCTAGGGGCCGAAGCATCTTCGTCTTGACGCGGATGGGCCCTTCGCCTTCAGATGCCGGTCACGGCTCCGCCCGTGGCGCCCGGCGCGGACTCAGAGCGACGTGCCGATGCCAGCCTCAGACCCTACTTCCGGTGGGATGTTCTGGTTTCGGCGTAGGACGTTCCGCGGGTCGTATCGTCGCTTGAGTGCCCGGAGGCGTTCGAACGCCTCCTCACCGAACGCAGCGCGCACCCGGTCGAGCGGTTCGTCCGCCTGCATGTAGTTCGCATAGCCGCCGCCGAGCGACCACGGTTCGATCGCCGCCGCCGTGTCCCGCGCCCAGGCGATGTGCTTCTCGTTCTCGTCAGCGTTGGTCCAGACCGCCATCGCGCTGACGTTGAAGGCGGCACCTCGATATGCAACGGGCCCGAGGGCAGGATCCGTGTCCTTCGGAGCGCCATGAAGCGACTCGATCAGGACGTGCACAGGCGCTCGACCGAAGGCGAGGAGCCCCTCGAGGAGGTCGTCGATCAGCTCGTCAGGCAGCTCTCGGACGAAGTGCCCTTTCCAGTAGTGGCGGTTCTCGCCGTAGGGCGAGTCGAAGACCGTCTGCTGCTCCAGGAACGAGTGCTCGACCACCGCATCCTCGATCAGGCCGGGTGCGGCCCGCAGGGTGCGAAGCACCTCGTGCTCAGCATTCGAGCCCGTGTAGCACGGGGCGACGACCAGCTCAGGTGTCAGCGATTCGTCGACCGCGACGACCGCCTGGCAACTGAGGTCTTGCGGGGAAGTCGCGACGAGGTCCCTGAAGCGAGTCAGGACATCGCGGACGTCGGTACCGCGATACACGAGCCGTCCACCCACGACGCGGTCGAGCGGATGGAGGCTGAACTCGAGGCGCGTCGCAACGCCGAAGTTCCCGCCGGCGCCTCGCAGCCCCCAGAGCAGCTCTGCATGGTCGTCCGAGTCCGCGCGGACGATCGTCCCGTCCGGGGTGACGAGCTCCGCACCGACGAGGTTGTCGCAGGTCAATCCGTACTGGGCGGTCAGGTGGCCGATGCCGCCACCCATGGTGAGCCCGCAGACGCCTGTTGAACCGACGACGCCTCCGGGCGTGACCAGTCCGAAGGCCTGCGTCGCATGGTCGAAGTCGAGCCAGGTCGATCCGCCGCCGGCGCGGGCGATTCGGCGATCGACGTCCACTTCGACGGCTCGAAGACGCGAGAGGTCGATGACGAGCCCACCGTCGACGACGCAGTGCCCGGCTGGATTGTGCCCACCCCCGCGCACCGCGACCTCCAGGCCGTGGAGCCGCGCGAAGTCGAAGGCGGTCGCGACGTCGGTCGGCCCGTCACACTGTGCGATGACCACCGGGCGACGGTCGACCAGCGCGTTGAAACAGACGCGGGCTGCGTCGTATCCGGGATCCTCAGGGCCGATCACGCTCCCGGCCAGTGCGTCTCGCAGCTCGGCGAGATCTGTCTCCACGACTGCCGGCGCCTCGCCTCCGTGCGTCATGCTTGCCGTCCTTCCGTCGGGACTGACCGATAAGACAGCCGTGCAGGGCGAAACTCATCGAAATGGACTGAATCGCCCCTCCCACCCAGACCGTGCTCACCTATGCCTCGCGGGACTCCAGCACCTCGCTGCAGCTCAGGGATGGAAGCGTAGGCGGTTGACGATCTTGTCAACAGTCTTGCGTTCCCCGCGGAACGCAAGACCGACGAGATCCAGATCTTCAGCTGCGACCGCTGCTACGGCGGCCCGGTTAGCCGCATCGTGGTTCGTCTCGAATAGATCGCGCGTGTAGATGGCGGGGGTGACGCTGCGGGCCAGTGCGCGTTCGTACGCTCGTCGCAACGCGTCCGCATCGGCTTCGTACACGAGCACCGGCTGGACGAACATCGGTAGGTACTCGTTCCCCGACGCGTCCCGATACGGCTGCCCAACCACGCCGGGAACGGTTCCCGCGATTCCGCTGACGAGGAATGCGGTCACGTTCGTCTTCTGCCACATGGCAAGGTCGTCCCGCAAGACAACCGCGATCTTCGTCTCGAACTGCACGTCGTGACGCTAGCGGCGACTAACCACTGGGGGGTGCTTCGCCTTTCGCCGGGACGGTGACAACACCTTGAGCGAACCTCCCGAGATGGTTGCCGCCCCACATCGCCGCGGCTCGGCTACTCCGGGATCGAGCCGCATGTCAGGTTCACGACCGTGCCCGTCATGGCACTCGCCTGGTCGGATGCCATGAACGCCGCGACGTTCGCCACCTCGGCCAGCGTCGGCAGCCTTCGCAGCAGCGTCCGGTCCTCGAGGAGGTCGTGGAACTCCTTCAGCTCCCCGAACTGCTTCGCCTCCTCCGTGTACTGGCTCCAGGTCTCCGGGATTCCTTCGGGCCGGAGGCAGACGACCCGAATGCCGCGCGGTCCGAGCTCGCCCGCGAGGTTCATCGTAAGCGCCTCGATTGCCGCACAGGCTACGCCGAAGCCTCCCATCAGCGGAGGGCCCATGACCGGGTCGGCGATCCGGACCCCCGAAGCCGAGAGCATGAGGATGACACCCGATCCCTGCTCAAGCATGTGCCGCGCGGCCGCCCTCGCGGTCAGGAGGTGGGTCGTCGTGCCGACCCTGATCGGACGGCTGAAGTCCGCGAGCGGCATCTCGAGGAGCGGCATGCCCTGGACGTCGCCGAGCGAGATCGCGTTGAAGGAGACGTCGATGCTCCCTGCCTGGCCGGCCACATTGCTTGCGTGCCCCTCGACAGCCTGCTCGTCGAGCGCGTCGACCTCGGCCGCCTCGACGGTTCCCCCGGCCGCGGTGATCTCGGCGGCGACCGCCTCGAGAGTCGCGAGCGTACGTCCGCCGAGGAAGACGTTGGCGCCCTCCCGGGCGAACGCACGGGCGACCGCAGCGCCGATCTTCCCACCGGCACCGTAGACCAGCGCATTCCTGTCCTCGAGCAACATGTCGGACCTCCTGTCGGACCCGGGTCGCTTCAGGGCTGAGCTATCTCGGCAGCCTCCTCGGCGGCGGGCTGGCCGCCTCTCCTCTCGCTGCTGAGGCCCATCCGTCGGACTAGCACTCCAACCAGCGCGGCCGCACCCAGAGCGACGGCGGCGCTTGTCAGAGCAGCGACCTGAAGTCCTTGGGTGAAGGCCTCCTGAGCGGTCTCGAGCAGGTTCGCACCGAGCGTGTCGGGGAGCGTCTGCGCGGCATCGACGGCTTCTCCGAGCGTGTCCTTCGACGCCTCGGACGCCTGGGGTGGGATTCCTCCTGGGACTCCGTCCGCCAGCTCGTTTCGGTAGACGGCAACGCTGATGCTCCCCAGCACCGCGATCCCGAGAGCTCCGCCGAGCTCGGCGCCAGTCTCCGAGATACCCGATGCAACTCCCGCCCGCTCGGGACGCACGCAGCTCACGACCAGGTCGGTTCCCAGCGTGACGGGAGGCGCAACGCCCAGGGCGACGACGACAGAGCCAACGACGACGAGTGCGACGCTCGACTCCGGTTCGACCTGGGCCAATAGTACGAGCCCCGCCGCAGTGAGCGCGAGGCCTCCGGCGACGACGTACGCGGGTCGGAAGGTGCGTACGAGCATCGGAGCCAGCATCGACCCCGCGATGAACCCACCCGAGGAGGGGACCGTCCACAGCCCCGCCTCCAGCGGCGAGTAGCCGAGCACGAGCTGCAAGTACTGAGCGATCAGGAGGAAGATTCCGAAGGCGATCGCGAGGCTCAACGAGTTGGCGGCGAGGGAGGCGCTGAAGGTCCGGCTGCGGAACAACCGCAGGTCGATCAGAGGGTCGCGGAGCCTCCGTTGCCGGCGAACGAAGACAAGTCCGACCGCGAGTCCGACGAGCATCGACAGCACCGGCCTGCCGTCGATGCCGGCGGCGGCGATCTCCTTCAGCCCGTAGATCACCGAGAGGACGGCGACGATGGAAAGGCCGGCACTGACCAGATCGATCCGGCCGGCGTCCGGATCTCGGTACTCCGGCAGCAGTCTGGGACCGACGACGAGCAGCAGGAGCATCACCGGCACGGCGAGGAGAAAGACCGAGCCCCACCAGAAGAACTCGAGCAGCAGGCCGCCCAGCAGCGGACCGACCGCGGCCCCGACGGAGAAGCTGGTCGCCCAGACGCCGATTGCGAATGTCCGTTGCTCCGGGTCGAGGAACATGTTCCGGATCAGCGACAGCGTCGACGGGGCCAGCGTCGCGGCCGCCACCCCGAGCAGAGCCCGCGACACGATCAGCATCTCGACGCTTGTTGAAAGGGCCGCGAGCACCGAGGTGACTCCGAATGCCGCGGCGCCGATGAGGAGCAGGCGGCGGCGCCCGATCCGGTCGCCGAGAGTTCCCATCGTGATCAAGAAGCCGGCCAGGAAGAAGCCGTAGATGTCCGTGATCCAGAGCAGCTCCGTGCTCGAAGGGTCGAGATCGGCGGTCAGCGAGGGCACCGCCAGATAGAGCACGGTGAGATCCATGGAGTAGAGTAGGCAGGGAAGGGCGATCACTCCGAGCCCGACCCATTCGCGACGCCCGGCCCTGGACACGTGGCCCGCGCTCACGCGCTCGGTCTCCTCGTGCAGCCTTGCATGGTTAGTGCTGTGACCCGCGAGCTACGCGGAAGTCATCGGCCGGTGACACAGGTCGCCTTCTGACCGCAGCCCCTCAGTTCGCAGCCTTGGTCAGCCTGACCTCCATCCACGGCTGCCATTTCCCTTCCTCGTCGAGTCGCTCCCAGCCGCCGATGATCGTGTTGCCGTCCTCGCTGAAGCTGCCAGCGAAGCGGTCCCTTTCGCTGCACATACGCCAGACAAGGCGACCGTCCTCCTCGGCGAGGCTCGCCTCGTAGGCGTTCGGGCCGTCACTTCCGAAGTACTGGCTGACGTACGCGTCGCGTGCCGAGTCCCAGCCGATGATCTCGGCGCCGGTGACCTGCTGGTCACCAACCCGGGCGTCGACGGAGTGTAAGAGCGCAAAGCCCCCTGGTAGCCACTCGTACGTATCGACGGCGTCGATCCACGCCGACGGCGTATCGGGCGCGTCGAGTGTTCGTCCTTCGGTCCGCCACCGGCCGACCAGGGCAGAGAGACGCCGATGCGCGGGGCCCGGCTCGTCGGTCATCGCACTCTCCTCCCTAGGCCGCTTCGGCGCCTCTCGGTCGTCGTCGACCTTCGTGAACGTGTTTTTCATCCAGGGCTGCCATACGCCGTCGTCGTCTTGGAGCCACCAAGAAACCGAGATCGTGGCGTCGGGGTTGAGCCTGATCGTGCCGTCCTCGTCCAAGTCGTACTGAAACCGTGCCGGGCCCTCGAAACCGAGCGTTCCATCGGCGACGCGGCCCTCATAGCGATTTCCGCCCTCGGAGAAGGGCCCGTTGTTGCTGAAGAAGATGATCCGAAACCTCTCGGCTTCGGAGTCGTAGTACCAGTAGTTGACGCCCGTCTGGATCGGCTCCTCGCCGAAGCTCGTCTCGTAGTGCTGGACCAGGAAGTAGCCGCCGTCGAGCCAGCGGAACCGCTCCGCGCTCCTGACCGGGACCCCCGGGCCGAGGAAGGTGTCGAGCGTGCAGTCCTCCGCCTCCCAGGCTCCGAGCAACGGCTCGAGTCGTTTCAGTTCCGGATCGGGCGGCGGTATGCCGAAAGCAGTCGTGTCCTCGTCCTGCCGGGCGGTCCTCCGATTGGCGAGCGACTTATCGATTTCCCGTGCCACTTCTCACCTCCGTCTGCGGTTCGGCGTCCCGGCGACGTCGCTGTTCCATCGTCGGGTTACCCGCCGCGACCGAGGGCGAGAGGGGTGCCAAGCCCACGTCGGTCGATCCACCCTCGATCTGAAGCTTCGGAACCCATGCGAGCCACCGGGGCAGGTACCAGTTCCAGTCTCCGAGCAGGCGCATCGCGCTCGGCAGGAGAACGGAGCGGATGATGGTGGCGTCGAGTAGGAGCGCGACGGCGACACCGAACCCCATCTGCTGGAACATGATGAGGTCTCCGCGGGCAAACCCGGCAAAGACCGCCACGATGATCAACGCCGCGCCGGTGATGATCCGGGCCGTCGACGCGACACCGAACATCACCGCATCGGTCGTGTCGCCACATTGGTCGTAGCGCTCCCTGATCCGGCTGAGCAGGAACACCTGGTAGTCCATCGAGAGACCGAAGAGCACGGAGAAGAGGAACAGCGGCACCCACGCTTCGATCGTGTCCGCCTGCTGGAAGCCGAGCAGTTCCGCTCCGATTCCGTACTGGAACACGGTCACCAGCAGGCCGTACGCGGCCCCGACGGACAGGAGGTTCAGGAGTACGGCGGTGGCTCCGACGACGACTGACCGAAACACCACTGTGAGGAGCACAAACGTCAGCAGCAGGACCAGCCCGATGACGTACGGGGCCGGGTCGATGACCGAGCTGAAGTAGTCGATGTTCTCCGAGGTCGTGCCGCCGACGAGAGCCTTGGCGCCTGTTCCTGCAAAGGCAGCCGGGACGACGTCCGAGCGAAGCTCCTTCACCGCGGCGACGGCGTTCTCGCCCGAAGGATCTCCTTGCACCGGTACGGAGAGAACTGCCACGCCTCCGTCGGCAGAACGTCGAATTTCCCCCTCCCCGAAGCGTGGATCGGCGGCCAACCTGGTCCGCAGCGCCGCGAGCGCCTGCTCCGTCCCCGAACTGGAGGCGTTCGAGACGACGATCTCCGCGGGGTCGGTGGTCGTTTCCGGAAAGTCACGCTCGAGCGCAAGGAAGCCCTGCTTCGAGGCGAAGCGGTCGGGAAGAGCCGAGACGCCGCTCGTTCCCACGTTCAGGCCGAGGACGGGGGCCGCCAGCACCACGAGCAGGCCCGCGGACAACGCCAGGCTGAGCCCCGGCCGGCGTAACACCCGCTGCACGATCGCGCCCCAAACGCGGCTCTCGGAGCCTGCGGACTCGAGCACGCGGCGACCGACGAATGGGACCCGCAGCGAATCAACGCGGTCTCCAAGCAACCCGAGCAGGGCCGGCAAGAGCGTCGTCGCGGCGACGACCGAGACAATTCCGACCAGGATCGCGCCCACGGCGAGACTCCGCATGATCGAGCTCGGCACGAGCAGCATCCCGAACATGGCCACTACGAACGCTGTGCCGCTGAAGACCACGGCGCGGCTCGCGGTCAGCCCCGAGACGGTAATTGCTTCGAACTGTTCGCGGCCCCGGGCGCGCTCCTCCCGGTAGCGGGAGACGACGAAGAGGGAGTAGTCGATCCCCAGAGCCAGTCCCATGCCGGTCAGCATGTTGATAACGAAGACCGAAAGCTCGAACGGCTGCGCCAGCAGGGAGACGAATCCGAGCGCCACGATGATCGAGACGATCGCCATCAGGAGTGGGATTAGTCCCGCCACGACCGCTCCGAACACGAGCAGGAGGATGATGAGCGCCGCTGGCAGCCCGAACTGGAGCTCGCCGGACTCGAGATCCTCCTGAGAAAGGAGGTTGAAGTCATGGTCGAGCGTCTCTTCGCCCGTTACTGCGACGGCAAACGCCGGGTTCTCGTCTGCGCGCTCGACCTCCTCAACCACAGACTCGGTCTCGTCCTCGTCGAGGATCGCGATCGGAACGATGGTTGCGTGCCGGTCGTCGGAGACCAGCGACGAGCTCTCGTCCGTGAGGTAGGTGCGCGCCTGTGCGAGCGCTCTCGTGTCGCTGCCAGTTGCGAGTTGTTGGACGAAGCTCTCGAACTGCGGCGAGTCGACCGTATATTGGTCGGAGCGCACCACGACGATGTCCGTGGCCGTTGTCCGCCGGTCAGGGGGAAACGCGCGCTCCCGAACGTCGAGCGCTCGCTCCGATTCGGGGTTGTTCGTCGGCTTGCCCTCTGTGGTCAGGCTGCCACCGAGCAGCGCCCCGATGGCCACGACGGCAAGGCAGGTGACCGCGATCCACGACCCCACTGTGCGCCATGGGTGACGTGCGCTCATGGAGGCCAGGGTCTGCGTGGAGAGTTTCATCTGCGCGAGCTTCCGGCTCTGATCAAGTCAGGACGCCTTACCGAAGGTCGTGGGCTACGGCCGTCTCAAGCTAAGACATCGAAAGCCCCGAAAGTGCATCGCTTCGGGCTCTTTCCCGTCCGCCGTCTATGCCGCCGCCTCGAAGGCCGCATGGGCGTACGGGTGGTAGAAGACGTCGAGCGCCTCGCTGTGCTCGGTGTCGATAACGAAGCATTCGCCCGAGCGTGGGTCAGAGACTGTGACGGCGAGTCGGTTCTCGTGCACGTTCCAAAGGAGCGTGACCTCCAAACCGTCGTTGACCCTGTGAGCAAGCTCGCGGAAAGTCGCCGACCGAGAACGAGCACCTTGCATCGTGTCACCTCCAACGCGACGATTTCGACCTGGCGCGCGCGCCCGCCGGCCGGGCCGAATGCGTTGCGCCCAACTACGCGCCGGACGAGCAGCGATCGAGCGGAAGAATCGAGGCTGTGGTACTTGGGCATGCGAAGCTTGGGCGAGCCGGTGGCGCTCGGCCCGAGCGATTAGGTCCCGCTCCCGCTCGCGAGCGAGGTCAAGGTGGGTCAACGGATGATTGAGCATGGAAGCCCTCGCGCCCACCGGCCCTGTGGCGGGCGCGTCGTAGTCGACCCGAAATCAGGGACCGGCAAGGTGGTCCTCCTCCAGTCCGCCTGTTCCCTCACGACGGCGCGACGCCGGCACAAGCTCAGCCCGAACAGCACACACTGCTCTGGAACCAACTCCCTCCGGCCGGTCAACGTGATCGATCGGCTGCTACTCCTCATGATTCTGCGTGGTCACTCTCTAAGACCGCGGATCGTTCAAGAGCTCATCGGCGCCTCGGTCCAACACGGATCGATCCTGCTGCATACCCCGGGGCGCCATGGGCCTTGCCTCAACCCGACGCCCGAACCGATCGCGCGCGCCACCCAAACGCGGCCGCCCGAGTGCCCGTGCCGAATCTACCGGCCGCGCGCTTCAACCAGGGCCGCAGCAAGCTGGGAGCGTGAGTTGATCCCGAGCTTGCGATAAGCCCTTGAAAGGTGCACCTCGACCGTCTTCGGGGTCACGAAGAGGGCCTGGGCGATTTCGCGGTTGGTCGGGCCTTCGGCCGCCATCTCGGCCACCCGCCGCTCGCTCGGGGTGAGAGCCTCCACCCCGGATAGAGCGATGCGCCGAGGGCGCGCCCCGGTAGCGAGAAGCTCAGCCTCGGCCCTTGCGGCGAGCGGAGTGGCGCCGCAGATCGTCGCCAGCTCGACGCCGCGACGGAGCTGCTCGCGCGCCTCTGAGCGACGATTGGCACGGCGAAGCGCGGCTCCCAACTCGGTGCGCGACTTCGCGTGCTCGAGCTTGGCCGGTGAGTCGGCGAGCACCTCGATCGACTCGGTGAGGAGGGCGATCCCCTCATTGCCCGTGGAGACCAGACCGGCGGCGCGTAGGGCAGCGCCGAGGGCGCGCGGAGCGCCCCAGGCGCGCGCCAGCTCAAGCTCCTCGCACGCCAGCCGGCGCGCCTCGTCCCGATCTCCGAGCTCGAGGAGGGCGAGGGCACCTTGGGATCGCCAGGAAACGAAGGCGGGATTGCGGCCCCCAACCGCCTCGTAGTGGCGGCCGGCGTCGAGCGCGTCCTCGAGCCCGCCGCGCAGGTCGCCGCGGAGCAGGCGGAGGCGGGCACGGCTGAGGAGCAGCAGCGCGCGAGCGGTCTCGGCCGGAGCCTCCCCCACGTCGGCACGCGCCAGCGCCATCGCAGCCTCTTCGAGCTTGCCCTGCTCCATGAGCGCATCGGAGCGAAACGAGGCTACGAGGAGTGGGAAACGAGCGGTCGCCCCCCATGCCTCGTAGGCATCGCGGGCCTCGCGACCGTCCTCCTCTGCCTCACCGAGGTCGCCCCGGCAGAAGAGCGCTTCCGCCGAGAGCATCTTGGCGAGGGCGAGAGCCAGGATCGAACCGCGCTGATGTGCCTCTGTCACGGCAGCTTCGTAAATCGTGATGGGGTCGTCCACATCGGCATGTATGAGCACGACGCACGCGTGGACAGCGGGTCCTGGGGAGATCTCTCCGGCGAGAAGCGTCCCGCCCGCGAGCGCACGGCGTGCGAACGGGACGACGGCCGAGGCGGGAGTGCCCACCCAAGCATCGTGATAAGCGAGCTCCGCCAAGAGCATTTTCTCACCCAGAGTCCCACCGCGAGGAGGTGCATCCCGGAAGCGCTCGAGTCGGCGAACAGCGGCCTGATAGAGAACCGGGTCGGAGAACGAGTCGATCAATCTCGCCTCGATAATGCGCTCGAGCTCCGGGTCGGCACCGGCGACGTCCTCCAGCGCACGAGCCAAGACTCGGGCCGAATCCGCCGGAGTGAGCCATGAGAGTTGCTCGCCGAGCGCAAGCGCCACCTTCGCTCTCCGAGTGGGGTCATCGATCAATTCGTACGCCGCCCGCAGGTGGTCGACCGCCTCCTCGCCGCTCACGAGCGCCTCGGCGGAGCCGAGCTCGAGCAGGATTTCGCCGCGCGCCGCGGTGGCGGGCGGCTCGGCCAGGGCGCGGCGAAGGTACGCGACCGCGGTCTCCGAGGCGCCGCGAGCGGTCGCGCGCCGGGCTGCCTCCCGCAGGACGGCGACCGCCTCAAGAGATGAGGCCGGGGAGACACGGAGCAGGTGGGCAGCGACCCGTTCTGGCTCTGCTTGCGACGCGGAGAGAAGGTCCGCTGCGCGGCGGTGCCCGGCGTCTCGCTCGAGCGCGGTGAGAGTCTGGTAGACGGCGGCGCGCACGAGCGGATGGACGAACCCGAGCAGGCGTTGTGAACGCAGGACGTCGACTCGTACGAGGTCGGCGATCGCCCGCGATGCTTCCTGCTCGTCCAGGTCGACGAGCGCGGCAGCGTGACGAGGTTCGGCATCCTCGCCCAGGATTGCAACTGCCTGCGCGAGCCTCGTCGCATCGAGTGGGAGGCGGGAGAGACGAACGGAGAGGGCGCGCGAGCCGGCGCGGGCTGCCAGCTCGCGCAGGCGTGAGACGTCGATCATGCTCGGGCCGACGTTCTCGGCGATGACCGCGTTCCGGAGCTCCCGCAAGAGCAGTGGATTACCGCCGGTGAGCTCGTGACAGGCCGCACAGAAAGCGTCGTCCGCTCCCGGCAAGAGCGCCTCGCGAACAAACTGAGTCGTCGCCGCCGGGCTCAAGGGCGCGGGCCGGATGACGGTGGCCTGCGGATCGGACGCGATCTGGGCGAGGAGCGCCGGGGCCTCGCCCTGCTCTGTAGGTCGAAGCCCGACAACGATCGAGACCTCGAGGCCTTCCATCCGGAGCAGGAGGTACGCCAGCCAACGGAGCGACGGAGGATCACACCAATGCAGATCGTCGATAGTGAAAAGCAGCGGCTGACCGGTGGCGACGTTTGCGGTCAGCCAATAGAGCCCGTGCAACATTGCCAAGGAGACATCAGTCGCCGCCGCAGCGGCAAGGTGCGAAGGCTCGAAGACAGGCGTCGCGGATGCTGCAGCACCCGCGAGTAGCTGAGCTCGCTCGGTGTCGGCAAGCTCAGCGAGGAACGGTTCGAACAGCTGCCGAACGACGCCGAACGAAAACGTGGTCTCGAGCTCGGAGCACCGCGCACCGAAGACCCGCATCCCGGCGTCCTGCGCTCGCACCTGCGCCTCGACGATTAGCGAGGTCTTGCCGATCCCGGGCGGCCCCTCGATCACCAGAAGCCCGCCCCACCCCGAGCCGCCTCCGATCAGCGCCTCGACGGCGTCCAGCTCGACGTCGCGCTCGAGCAGGTCAAACCGGAAAATGGTCGGCCCACCGCCGAGCTCGACGCTGCCTCTCTCCCGAGGAGAATCCATCGGTCGAACTCCCGGAGACAGTCTAGAGACGCGTCAGCGGCACCTCCGTCACCCTGTCTTCGTTCAACCGAGCGTCCTCTCCAAGCAGTGCATGCGGGTAGAGCTGGGTGCCACGGCGGCAGCGAGACGGCGCAAACGGCCCTGCGCCATCGTTCGGTTTCGCGGGGGATCACGCGCCGACCCGCCCGTGGCTGTTGGGGTCACCCGCCGATGAGTTCTCGGCGCTTCAGGCGTCTATGGAATGGACGGATCTCCAAGGTCGGACCCGGGGTCTGTTCGCTTGACTGATCGTCTGGCGACGGAAGAAGGAGCGATATTGACGGGAACCGATTCGACTGGCCGGATGCTCAGCGGGAGGTGCGAGTGCAGGGCGGTTCGTTACCGCGTGCCGGATGCTTTTCTCTACGTCGGCAACTGCCACTGCTCGAACTGCCGCGCAGGGACTGGCTCGGCGTTCAAGCCGTTCGCGGGCATCGAGCGGGACAAGCTCCAGGTCGTCGAGGGTGCCGATACGCTGCTCGTCTGGGGCGACGAGAAGGACAACCACACGGTCGTGCGCGGCGGCGGATACGTGCACATCGCGACGGGCTCGCTCGCTGACGAGCCGAGCATCCGCCCCACGGAGCACATCTTTGTTGGGTCGAAGGCGCCGTGGTTCGAGATCACCGACGAGCTGCCGCAGTCCGAGGAGCACTAGAGGGCGTGGACGCGGGGGCGCGGATGCGCTGAGCCGAGGCCCGCCGGCCGCGAATTCTCCCCAGGACTACCCTGCCCCGTGCACCGGCCCGGTGACCCAACGGCTCGCGTTTCCTGTTGCCTATATGGCCGTTCTAGCTCACCGCTTTCTTCACGAGCGCGACGATCCGTTTCTCTTCGGCGGGGGTCAGCTCCTTCAGCGCGAAGGAGGTCGGCCACATGGCGCCTTCGTCGAGGTTCGCCGTGGCGTTGAAGCCGAACGTCGCGTACCTCTCCTTGAACTTCGACGCAGGAGTGAAGTAGCAGACGACCTTGCCGTGCTTGCTGGCATACGCGGGCATTCCGTACCAGGTCTTCGGCGAGAGGTCAGGCGCGCTGGCCTTGACGATCTCGTGGAGGCGCTCCGCCATGGCGCGATCTGGCTCCGGCATGTCCGCGACCTTCGCGAGCAGGGCCTTTTCCCCGTCCGCCTTGCGTGCTTCCGCCTTCAGCTCCTGGGCGCGCTCCCTCATCGCGGCCCGTTCCTCGGTCGTGAATCCTTGGGACTTCTTGACGGACTTCGTCGTGCCCTTCTTTGCCGGTTTCCTGTCAGCCATTGTTCTCTCCTCTCCGAGATCTGGTCAGCGCACCCCTCCCAGTGGCTTGTCTCTCATCGGCTGGTCGCTCAGTCGCCCCCGGGCGCGGGGGCGGGGTCGAGGCCCTCTTCCG
>Ga0081538_10000505_pt1 | contig 43641 bp, 52 predicted proteins | sample TabmetS5T2R1_FD_71022 | JGI IMG/M metagenome (GOLD analysis project Ga0081538, IMG submission 71022) | Tabebuia heterophylla rhizosphere microbial communities from the University of Puerto Rico - S5T2R1 | ecosystem: Host-associated > Plants > Roots > Rhizosphere ... | reverse complement strand
TTCTCTTGTTTGTGTGCCGCCCGCGCGGCAGAGCCGCGCTCGCCGGGGCGTCCAGGGACAGCCCCCGGGCGCGTCTCCTCCGGCCGGTAGGCTTACCGGGCCGTGGGCGACTTCGGCCTCTACCTCGCCTTCATGATCCCGCCGCTTCTGCTCGGCCTCGGCGTTCAGTGGTGGTTGAAGCGGACGTTTGCGCGGTACTCCCAGGTTGAGCTGTCCTCTGGCCTCCCGGGCGTACAGGTCGCGCGGCAGATCCTCGACAGAAACGGCCTCGACGAAATTCCAGTCGAAATGTCGCCGGGCGGGGCGCTCTCGGATCACTACGACCCGCGCAAGAAGGCGCTCTTCCTCTCCGAGCCCGTGTACCGACCGCCGTCGGTCGCGGCGGCCGCCGTCGCCGCGCACGAGACAGGCCATGCGCTCCAGGACTCGCGAGGCTACGTCCCGCTGAGGATCCGGTCGGCGATGTTCCCGGCCGTCGCCTTCGCCTCGACCGCATGGATCTGGCTGCTGCTCATCGGCGCCGTCCTCGGTGCACTGAACCTCGTCGCCCTGGCGCTCATCCTCTACGCCGTTGCGGTCGCATTCCACATCGTGACGCTGCCGGTCGAGTTCAACGCCTCACGCCGAGCCGCGGGCCAACTGCGTGAGCTGGGGCTCGTCGGGGCCGGTGAGAGCGAAGGTGTGGAGAAGGTCCTGAGGGCCGCCGCACTGACCTACGTCGCGGGCGCGCTCGCCGCGCTCTCCCTCCTTCTCTACTACGCGCTGATCTTCTTCGGCAACCGCGACTAGGGCGGGAACTCGCGCGCCGTCTGGCGCCGGAGCACCTCGACGCCGAGCCCGAGGACGATCGCTGCCGCGAGTACCAGCTGCCAGCGCTGCGTCTGAACCGTCGGCCCCCACCAGACGAGCAGGAAGAGCAACGCCGCGGCGGCGCCGAACGCGATCTCGGCACGCGCAATGTACGGCGCGAGCCACCGGCGCGAGCCCGTCGCCCTCCTTGACGGCCCGACGAGCCAGACGCCAACGAGGATCAGAACGCCGAGCCCGAGGAACGTGAGCCCCCCGTCGCGCAGTTGCGACGTGAGGATGTCCCATGCGTCCCCCGCGGCCTGTTCCACAGAGCTCGTCGTAGCCAGCGCGTCGACGACGTAGGACCCCGCGATCCGGCGCACGACCAGAACGATCAGCCCCGCGATGATCGAGCTGATGGCGATCATGCGCAAGATGTCCCGGCGCCGCCCGGCCGCCAGCCAGATCGCCGCCGCCCACAGGGCGACCGGAACGAGCCACAACCACGTGCCCAGCACCTTCAGGAGCTGCGTGAGTTCCTGCGCGGTCTCGAGCTGGTCTGCCTCCATGATCGTGATCCGGCCCGCGCCGGACCCGATTCGCTGATCGATCCGGCCGATAATCGCAACGCGATCGCCGAGCTCGATGACGAGCGGCCGGAGGTCGAGGACCACGTTGCCGCCTTCGGTCTGCAACGGGCCCAGTTCGTCCTCGAGCACGCGGAGGAGGTTCCGGTGCGCCGTCGTGACCGTGCGGACCCACAGCGCCTGGGCCTCGGGCCGTGCGAGCAGCCGCTGAGCAGCCGGCTCCGCGGCCAGGCGAAACGCGCCGGCGATCGGCGCCGAAAGTCCCTGCTGGTCCTCCGGTAGCCGTTCCTGCAGAACCTGCTCGATGTCGACGTTCGCGAAGAGCTCGTCGACGAGGCTGGCGGCGATCTGATTACGAATGTCTTCATCGGCGATCAGCTCGCCCGCGGTGTCCTCCACGGTCGCCGTGTCGAGGCCCTGAAAGCGAACGTAAGCCGCCAGCAGGCTGACGATCGCGAGGATCGCGCCGACCACAACAAGCGTCCGAGCGAGCGCCATGCGACCCATCGCGCAGGATTTCAACGCAACGGAGCGACCGCGGTCATCGTCCGTTTGGGGTTATTCCGTGCCACCATCGGCCAATCGCTGCAATCCGCTATGTCGGGCACTCGACGGTCGACATCGAGCTCGACGGCGTGCGCGTGCTCACCGATCCGCTCCTGCGGCGGCGAGTCGCTCATCTCCTTCGAGCCGCGCCGCTCGACCGCGAACTCCCCCGCTTCGACGCCGTCCTTCTCTCCCACGGGCACTACGACCACCTGGATGTCCCCTCCCTTCGTTTGCTGAAGGGCTCCCCCCGCATCGTCGTCCCTCGAGGCCTCGGCGATCACGTCGCAGACTTCGACGTCGTCGAGCTCGACGAGGGCGATCGGCTCGAGCTCGGCGCCGTCACGGTGGAGGCGACGCACGCCGACCACGAGGGCGGCCGGCCGCCGCTCTACAGCGGGGGCTCAACTCTCGGCTACGCGCTGCTGGGTTCCCGCCGGATCTACTTCGCGGGCGACACGGATCTGTTCGACGAGATGGAAGGACTCGTGCTCGACCTCGATCTGGCGCTCATCCCGATCTGGGGCTGGGGTGCGACACTCGGCCGCGGCAAGCATCTCGACCCCGAACGCGCCGCCGAGGCGGTGAGAAGGCTGCGCCCGAAAATCGCCGTGCCGATCCACTGGGGCACGTATCGGCCCGCGCATCGCACGGCGCGCGCATGGTTCCTGACCGAGCCCGCCGAGGCGTTCGCGCGGGCCGCCGCGGAAGCCGCGCCGGAGACAGAGATTCGGGTACTACGGCCGGGCGAGACGCTGGCGCTCTAGATCTCGGCTGGAACCGGCGAATCGAGGTGGTATTCGTGGACGAGGCCGAGGACGACCACCCGCACACCCACCCGGCGGATCACCCCGCCCACCAGCTCGGGTCGGGGCGAAACAGCTCGGCGGGCCGACCTGTCACGTCGGTGTCGAACCGGTACACGAGACCGGCAGACGGATCCGCACGACGCTGGTCGTCGCTCCAGTCCTCGGTCGCCGTCGTCACGAAGAGGCGGTTCAACGCGGACCCGCCGAACGCGCATGCTGTCGTCTGCGTCGCGGGGACATGGAATGTCTCGAGCAGCGCTCCGTCGGGCGAATGACGCTGCACACGCCCGCCGCCGAAGATCGCGACCCAGAGATCCCCAGAAACGTCCACGGTGAGACCGTCAGGCACTCCGAGTGGCTCGGAGATCTCGATCAGCACTCTGCCGGCCCCGATCGCGCCGCGGTCGGCGTCGAACGAGAAGGCGTGGACGACACCCTTCCCGCTGTCGGCCAAATACATCGTGTCGCCGTCGGGACTCCAGCCCAACCCGTTGGCGATGGTCAGGCCGGTCAGCATCGTCTCGATCCGTCCCTCGCGGTCGAGACGGTAGAGCGCTCCGCCTCCCGGACGGCGGTCTTCGGACAGAGAACCCGCCCAGAAGCGGCCCTGCGGATCACAGGCGGCGTCGTTCAGCCGAGTCCCGGCGGGTGCGACCTCGGCAAGCCGGCGCAGCGAGCCTTCGGCCGTCAAATGCGCGAAGCTTCGTCCAGCGGCCAGAAGCCAGCCGTCATCGCCGTGTACAGGGGCGAGCGCCCCCACCGTGCCCGGCACCTCGTAGGTGCGAACCGGGATTAGCCCGCCGTCGGAGTCGACCCGATCGCGGTAAATCCGGCCCGCCAGGATGTCGACCCGCAGCAGTTCGTCCCGGCGAGGATCCCAGCGCGGACCTTCGCCCAGCACATTCTGCTCGGTCGTGCACGCTACGGGGGCGGTCTCCACGGACTGCTAGTGGGCGAGTGCGACCTTGAGCGCGACGATCGCGAGCCCGAGCGACACGTTCACAGCGATCGTGAGCACCTTCGGCACCCGACCGAGGTGCTCGACGCCCGCATAGCGGATGCCCTCCACGAACAGGGTCGCGATGCCGATGCCCAACGCCAGCCAGACGGCCGTGCTTTCCCGGAAGACTCCTAGGGCGCCGAGGGTGAGCGCGATCACGGGCCCGACGGCGGCCAATGGAATCGACAACTCGCGCCGCGCCACGTCCACGAACTCGGCGCGGTCCAGCCTGTGTCCTGTCGCGATCGTCTCTGCCAGAGCATGTGCGTAGACGTGTGCGATCCAGAGGACGATCACCGTGCCCGCGACGGCCGCCGCGAGCCTCCCCGGATCCGTCTCCGTGTGGGACCCGGCCGCCAGCGCCCCCATCGTGACGATCGTCCCGTAGACGAGCCCCGCGATCTCATGCGGGACGCTCGAGAACATGCGACGTACGTGGGTCAGCATCAGTGCCGCGCCTCGATCCGCTCCAGACGCTCTTCGATCCGGGCAAGGACGGCGGCCTGCTCGGTCTCTAGACGTTCGAGGCGATCCTGCTCGGTCTGCCGTCGCTTGGAGAGGAAGATCGCGACGATCACGCTGGTCAGGGTTGGGATCAGGCTCAGCCCCGTGAGCATCAGGAGGGAGCCGACGAGCCGACCCTCCGGACTCTGCGGGACGACATCGCCGTAACCGACGGTTGTCACCGTCGTGACGGACCACCAGTAGGCGAGCCCGATGCTCGTGAACGTCTCCGGCTCGACGATGCGCGCCAATGCCCCGAAGATGAGGACAAGCACGAGCGCGATTCCCACGACCGTTCCGATCGCACGCACGAGCGTCAGGCGCTCATACCACCGTTCAGCCCGTGTCTGGACGCCTAGCTGCACGCCTAGAAGTTCGCGCCGACGCCGCCCGACCCTTGCCGTAGACTCGCCGCGACATGCTGCTAAACCCCCTCAGCGACCGGGATGTCTTCGAGGTCGACGAGGCCGAGGAGGTCGCGAAGAGCTGGTGGCTCTTCCTGATCGCGGGGGTCACCTCGCTCGTCTTCGGCGCATTGATCCTCGCAATCGACTGGACCGTGGACGAGTTGGCCGCCTTCGTCGGCGTGCTCTTCATCATCCAGGGGGCCGCGTTCCTGATCACCAAGCCACTCGACGGCGGGACGCGATCGACGAACGTGATCGCCGGCCTGCTCGGGATCGGCGCCGGCATCGCGCTCCTCGTCTGGCCCGGCCGCGGCCTCTACGTGCTTGCCGTCTTCGTCGGCATCTGGGTGATCACGAGCGGTTTGCTCCACATCGTCGGCGCATTCGTCAACCGCCACGCGCCGCACTGGTGGCTCGTTCTCATCCTCGGCCTGATCGAGGTGCCGATCGGGATCTGGGCCATGCGCAGGCCGGGCCTGACCCTGGCGGTGATCGTGACGCTGGCCGGGGTCTGGGCGATCGTCACCGGCATCTGGCAGATCCTGATCGCGTTCGAGGTCCGCAGTTTGCCGAGACGACTGAGCCGCATTCGCCCCGCGGTTTAGCTAGTCGAGCGCGCTGATGCCGAACGCGAGGGCGAAGCCGAGCGTCGTCAGGAGCCCAGCCGCCGGACCACCTTCCTTGAACGCCTCGGGCATCATCGTGTCGGCGAGCATCGTCAGGATCGCCCCGGCTGCGAAGGCGAGCACGAAGGCAATCGCGTCCGGCGACGCGTCGCCGAACAGCCCGAAGCCAAGCGCCGAGGACGCACCCGAGACGAGCATGACGCCGATCCAGAGGAGGTAGATCCGGTAGGTCTCCCAGCCGGAGGCTTTGAGCCCGGTCGAGGCAGCAGCCGCCTCGGGCAGGTTCGAGAGGAAGACGGCGGCGAGGAAAGCCGCGCTGACGCCCTGGCCCTCGAGTAGGCCCATCCCGACGACGACCGACTCGGGGACCCCGTCGAGGACGATTCCGAGGACGATCGCGAGCGCGACCCCGCCGGCCTGCCTTCCGCCCATGCTCTTTCGGCCGTCGCCTCCCATGCGGTCGATCAGCAGATCGCCGACGTAGAAGGTGAGCGAGCCGGCGAAGAGCCCGAACGCCGCGAACCGCGCGCGGTCGGCGGTCTGCGACGCTTCGAGGGTCAGCTCATACGCAACCGCGCTGATCAGGACGCCGGCGCCGAAGGCGAGCACGAGGCCCAACCGACGCGCGCGCAGATCGAGTTTGAGCGCGAGGAAGCAGCCGACGAGCAACGACGAGCCGGCGAGCGCTCCCCAGAAGAAGGCCTCGCTCAGTAGTACCGGTCGCCGGCCATGACCCAGGTCAAGAAGGCCAGCGGCACAGCGGTGAACCCGACCACCATGCCGAGAAAGACGAGGTCGGCGCCGAAGAGGATGGCGGCCAGCACAAGCCCTCCGAAGAGCACTCCGGCAGCCATCAGAATGGGTTTCCCTTCATGCATGAGTTAATTCTCGTCCTTTCGTTTCGGAGCTCCTAGGCCTGTCTGACCACGCCTGGCCGGGTCAGCGCCCAGATGACCCAGACGTCGAGCCCGATGACCAGCAGGGACCAGAATGGGTAGTACGGGATGAAGAAGAAGTTCGCGATCGCGCTCAAGCCAGCGAGCACGATGGCGGTCACCACGGCCCACGCCCGTCTCGCGAAGAGGGACCAGCCTGCCACGACGAGCAGGACTCCGAGGATCAGGTGGATCCAGCCCCAGGCGCTCGTATCGATGTCGAAGGTGTAGTTCTGCGCAACGACGTAGAACTCGTCGTCGATGATCGCTACCAGGCCGGCGATCGCCTGGAAGACGCCGATGATGATCATCATCACGCCGGCGAACGTGAGGCCGCCGACGGCCCAGCCGGACACCTCCGCCGGCGCGTCGGTTCGGACGTCGTACTGCGTCATGTTGCGGCTCCTTTCTTACAAGACGCCAGTCGAACGCCTTCGACGCTACGAGCACGCCGCAAAAGCGTCATCGTCCCGAGGGGATGAAGCCCGACGCCGTGGCTCAAGACGATCGGCCGATGCCGGCTCGGCGGCGTCCTTGGCGTGGCATCGTGCTCGCCGCAGCCGGCCTCGCGGTCGTCCTCGTGATCTTCGGCTACGTGCTGCCCCAGATCGCGGACTATCGCGACGTCTGGCGCGTGCTCAAGGAGCTCTCGTGGCCCGCGATCCTCCTGCTGGCCGGTGCGACGGTCCTCAACCTCGTCACCTTCGCGCCGCCGTGGCAGGTGGCGCTTCCCGGGCTTCGGTTCTGGGACGCGCTGGTCCTGACGCAAGTGTCGACCGCGCTTGCGATCACGGTTCCCGGCGGCGCGGCCGTTGGAATCGCCGGGGCATACAGCGTTCTCCGCCGCTGGGGGTTCCGCGGCCGTGACATCGGACGCGCGGTCACCCTCGTCAGTCTCTGGAACCAGTTCGCGAACCTCTCCTATCCGATCATTGCCGTGTTCTTGCTCACCGCCACCGGAGGCGACTCGGCCTTGCTGGCGACCGCAGCCTTCGTCGGCGTCGCCATCCTTGGTGTCGCCGTCGCAGCGGTTGCGCTCGTTCTGGCCAGTAACCGAATGGCCACCGAGATCGGCGATCTGACCGCCCAGGCGACGAGTTGGGTTCGCGGCAAGTTCGGCCGCCCACCGGTGTTGTGGGGCGGTCCGAGCTTCGAGGCCTTCCGACTCGACGCGGTCAATCTGCTTCGTCGACGGTGGCACGTCCTCACGCTGGCCACGTACGCCGGGACCTTGAGTGTCTTCCTCGTGCTACTCGCTTCCCTGCGGGCCTGTGACGTGCCCGGATCGGAGGTTTCTCTCGTGGAGGCCTTCGCGGCCTGGTCGCTCGCCCGCCTCCTCGGGTCGATCCCCATCACTCCCGGCGGGATCGGCATCGTCGAGCTCGGCCTGACCACCGCGCTCGTCGCGTTCGGCGGAAACAACGCGGGCGTCGTCGCCGCCGTGCTCGTGTATCGGTTCCTGACGATGGTTCCGACGGTCCTGCTCGGTCTGCTCGCCACTGCGACGATCCGCCGCAAACAAGCGCCAGTAGCTGCTTGAGCACCGTCGGCTTAGACGGCGCAAATCACCCGGATCGCATGATGAACCGGGACGCAAAGCCTCCGACACTCGGGCCGTCCCCAACTTGACAGGAGGACCTATGCTCGTTGCCGCCGACTACCCATTTCTCGAAGTCCTGTGGACGATGCTCGTCTTCTTCGCGTGGGTGGCCTGGTTCTGGCTTCTTATCTCCATCGCCATCGACGTCTTCCGCCGCCACGACATCGGCGGAGGGAAGAAGGCGGTATGGCTCTTGTTCATGCTCTTCGTTCCGTTCATCGGCGTCCTCAGCTACCTGATCGTCAACAACGAAGGCATGACGAAGCGCAGGGTCGAGGAAGCGCAAACGCAGAGGGCGCAGTTCGACGACTACGTGAAGTCGGTCGCGGACACGAGTGGCCCCGCGGCGGAGATCGACAAGGCGAAGCAGCTGCTCGACAGCGGCGCGATTTCGCAGCCCGAGTTCGAAGCGATCAAGGCGAAGGCGCTCGCGACCTAGCGACCGCCGGAGAGGAGACCAAATGGCGGAGCTTGGCCCCGTCGATTACATCATCGTTGCCTTTCCCGGCAATGAGTTCAAGGGCGAGGTAGCACCGGCGCTGGCCGACCTCGTCGAGAAGGGGACGATTCGCATCATCGATCTCGCGTTCGTCGCGAAGGACGCGGAGGGCGACATCACCGCGTTTGAGCTCACCGACATCGATCCCGAAGTCCGGAAGGGCTTCGAGAACCTCGGCGTCGAGGTCAACGGGCTCTTCAACGACGAGGACCTACGCGCCGCCGCGGAGGAGCTCGACCCGAACTCCTCGGCTGCGCTGCTCGTGTGGGAGAACGTGTGGGCCCGTGACGTCGCCCAGGCCCTGCGTAACGCGGGCGGCATCCTGCTCGACTTCGAGCGCCTGCCCCACGAGGTCGTCCAGGCCGCGCGCGACGCGGCGCTCGCCAACGTCTAGAACAGGAGGTTTTCAGGATGGGATTGGGTCGTAGAGGCCCCGGGTTGATCGGCACCGCCGCAAGGACAGCCGTCTTCGCCGGCACGGCGACAGCAGTCTCTGGCCGCGTCCAGCGCCGGCAGCAGCGTCGCTGGGCGGAGGAGGACCAGCAGGCCTACGAGGCGCAGCAATACGAAGCGCAGCAAAGCGGGGCGCAGGCGGCGCCTGCGGAGCCGGATCTGTCCGGCCAACTCGAGCAGCTCGCGCAGCTCAAAGCGCAGGGCGTCATCACCGAGGAGGAGTTCGCAGCGAAGAAGAAGCAGATCCTCGGGATCTGAGCACGGTCAGGCAGTCTCGAGCTCGCGGACGGGCGCGGCGCTGTACGACCCGTTCGCGAGCAGCCGCCGCCAGCCGACCAGAACACCGTGGACGCTCTCGGCGCCTACGATCGGCGCGTCGGGAAGCGGGAGCTCGGCGGGAGCCAGGATGAACGGGCGGGTCTGAGGCCCGCCCAGCCCGCCGTGGAAGGAGATGAGCTCCTCGAACGCGCAGCCCTCGTCGAGTGTCGCGTCGTAGAAGCTCCCGACCATGATGTCGGCGACGTGCTCGAACGAGTCGGTGCGCAGCAGATGCTGGGGCGCCGTCGGGGAGAAGTTGGCGAGCGGATAGTCGCCCTCGATGCGCCCGTCGGCGAGGTAGTGGACTCCGCTCGCACCGAGCGCAACGGGGCCGCTCGCCGAGCGAACCAGGAGCCAGCCGACGTGCGGATGGGCGCGGAGCGCCGGGATCAGCCGCGGATGTCGCTCCTCGATCTCCTCGAGAGTCAGCCGCCGCTTCTCTTCCATGAGGTAGATGAGACCGAGGTTCCCTGAGCCGAGGACGACGACCTCTTCGCCGGATACGTCGTTCTTCGCCCGCTTCTTGCGCTTCGAGCCCGTCGCCTCGCCGATCGCGTGACCGACCATCGCATGCTGCTCGTCGCCGCCGGCAATGTCCTGAACGGCGCCGCGCTCGAGTGAGCGCTGCACGAGCTCGTCCAACCCGTAGCCGTTGCGCTGCTTGAACGTCGCCCCCTGGGTTTGGCCGTGGTCGGAGAGAACAACGATCAGGTACGGTCGCGGCGCATAGCGACGGGCGTTGTCGATCCGGCCGAACTGCTGGTCGAGCTTGCGCAGCGCCTCCAGCGTGTCGGCGCGCTCGAGTCCCGAATGGTGCGCAACCTCGTCGTAGCTTGAGAAGGTCGCGTAGACCGCCGGGCGGCCTCGCATCATGTCGGTGAGGACGCCGAAGACGATCAGGTCGCGCACGACAACACACATCGCGGCGCGCATGAACGGATACAGGCCGCCGCGGTGGCCGCGGGGACGGACATCCCTCCGGCGCGCCCGGAGAGCGGCGATCCACTCGAGGATCACCTCCCAGAAGAAGAGGGCGAGCGAGCGGGTCACGTTGAAGCCGTTCGCGAAGAACGCGCGGTACCCCGGGTTCGCGCGTTTCTCCGCCTCGATCCGGCTGACGGTCAGGATCACTTCCTCCGCTTCGCCCGAGAGGAGATTCCCGCGGCTCGAGCCGCCGTCGACGAGGAGGCCCTTTCCGGTCGCGCGCTCCCTTTCGATCCGCGCACAGTCATCCGGCGCCGAACAGGTCATCAACCTTCCGGTCTCCTTCTCCACCCAGCGAAACGCCGGAATGTCGTCGTTCGAGCCCAGCAGGATCCCGGCCTGGCTGGCGCCCGTCTGGGACGAGAGATCCGGCTCCCACTCGACCAGCCGGTGAGTGCCTTCCTCGATCCAGCGGGCCATCGTCGGCGCATTGCCGTCGCGCATGGCCCGACGGAGCACGGGGAGCGCGAGACCGTCGATCTCGAGGAGCAGGATCCCCGGCACGTCGGTCCGCACACCGCCTCCGAGCCGGCGGGCGATGCGCTGGACGACTTGGAGCGTGTAGGCGTCGTCGTCGTTCATGCCGAACAGAACCTCGAGCATGACTGTCACCGCCGAGATGACCAGGGCGGCGAGGACAGCCCACCCGAAGCTGTCCACGACGAACGCACTCTCGAGGACGTCGGAGGCGAATTTCAGTATCAGCGCGTTCGCGAGCAGCACGAGGATGAAGCCGAGCGCGAGCATGAAGGGGAGGCGCAGCGCCGCCAGGAGCGGCGGCAGGAGGGCGTTGAACACGGCGATCACGGCGGCGGCGCCGGCCGCCGCCCACCAGCCGTCGATCTGGACCCCGGGGAGGATTCCGGCGGCGGCCCACACGGCGGTTGCGGTGAGAACCCACGAGAGCGCGACCCGCGCGGGCTTGAGCCGGGGCCGGTCCGGCTGCCAGGCGACTGCCTCGCCGTAGTCGGCCATCAAGCGGAGTCCTTCGTCGCCCTCTCGGCCGCCTTCTTCGCTGCCCGCTGCTCCTTCTGCTCTGCGACCTTTTCCTTCGCGTCCACGTACGACTGGGAGACGAGGAGCTTCCCGCCCGACCACCCGAACGCCCAGACCACAAGGATCGTCGCGAAGACGATGTTGAAGGCCGTCACGGCGAGCTGCTGCCCAAGGGAGTACGCGGTCGCTGTCGCGGCGTCGGTGTAATCGTCGAGGGCGATCGCATTGACGGCTTGGTTGATCCCCACGCCACCCGGCGTTGCCGACACCGTGTTCGCAAGCGAGTTACCGCCGATCACAGACATGACCGAGTGGAACGTGACCGGGATCGCGTAGCCGGCCATGAAGATCGCCGTCACCCCGAGCTTCGCGAGCCAGGCGCCGAGCGACGGCAGGAACACCTTGAGGAAGTAGTCGCGTGGCCGCGCGAGGATCGCGCCGCCCTTCTTCGCCTTTGCCCAAAGGCCCTGCAGCTTGCGCCAGAAGATCCGGGCGAGCAGGACGAGCATGAATGCACCGCCGGCGAGAATCAGGACCGTGAACCCAGGATGGTCGTGGAAGAAATTCAGCTGGAGCTCGAACGACCCCGGCACCGACAGGAAGAGGTAGAGGTAGACGAGAGTGCCGACCGCGGTGAAGAAGATCTTCTGAACGACCATCCCGCCGAGGACGCCGGGGAAGTTCGAGCCGGGAATCATGGCCACGAACATCAGAAGCATCACGATCGTCCCGATGTTCGCCGGCAGGAATCCGTTCAGTGCCACGCCGGCCGCGTAGGCAGCCAGCACCTGGAGGTACCCGACCGGCGCGTGCGGGAAGCCCGCGCGCAGGATGTAGTACCAGGCGAGGGCGGTCAGAGTCGTCTGGACCGCCTGCACCGCCCAGCCTGCGATCAGGTACTGGAGGGAGATCTCGGTCACGGCGTCCCAGACGCTGTCCAGCCAGCCGCGTACGTCCACGCCGAGCAAGCTCAGGACGAGGACGAGGAGGACGGTTCCAATCAGCCAGCCCGCGGTCTTGCCGAGGCGGCGGGGCCGGGAGGGGTCTCGGAACGGGAGGATGCGAAAGCGGCGCTCTGCAGGCGCTTCGGCGGCGCTGACGTCGGCGCTAGTCACCTGCAACAGATTCCTCCAGAACGCCCGGCCGAACGCATCATCCGATGAGTGTGATTCATGCGGTCTGGGTGATGCCGCTCCGGGCCCCTGGCGATTCGATGGGGCCTTCCCCAGGAGGAGGCCCCCAATGGATGCGACCACCGAGTTCTTCCACGAGCTCGAGACGCGCGGCCACGAGCCGTTGCTTGAGAAAGCGAAGGGCACGCTGCGCTTCGATCTCGCAAACGGCAAGCAGAAGGCGCGCTGGCTCGTCGCGATCGACAAAGGTGAGATCGCCGTCTCGCACCGAAACGCGAGCGCGGACTGCGTCATTCGCGCCGACAGGAAGCTTTTCGACCGCATCACGACCGGCAGGGAGAACCTCGTCGCGGCAGTTCTTCGAGGCGCCATGCATGTCGAAGGCGACCGCGAGCTGATCGCCTTCTTCCAACGGCTGTTTCCCGCACCGCCGAAGGAGGCGTCATGAGTGACGATCTCGTCAAGATCCTCGACGGCAACACCTTCGTCGTCAGCGACTCGCGCGGCGACATCGAAGCCTCGCTGACCGACCCCACCGGCCTGTTTTCTTTCGACACGCGATTCCTCTCGAGGTGGATCCTCACCGTCGACGGCCAGCGGCTCACGCCGCTCTCGGTCGACGATCTGCAGTACTTCGAAGCCCGATTCTTCCTCGTACCGGGAACGGGGACGGTCTACGTCGACTCGAAGCTCTCAGTCATCCGTCGGCGGGCAGTCGGCGACGGGTTCCACGAGGAGCTGACGATCTTGAACCACGACGAGAAGCCCGTGGACCTGACCGTCCGCGTGGACGCGGCGAGCGATTTCGCCGACCTGTTCGAGGTCAAGGACGCGCTCGAGAAGAAGGGCACGTACTCGACGAGCATCGAGAAGCGGCGCCTGCTGCTCCGCTACGAGCGGGAGACGTACATGCGCGAAACGTCCATCTCGGCGTCGGCGCCAGCAAGAGTGGACGAAGAGGGACTGACGTTCGAGGTGTACATCGCTCCGGACGGGTCCTGGACGACTGACCTCGAGGTCGTCACCGCCGCCGCCGCGAGCGGGCGGTACATCCGGCCGAAGTACGATCGGGGCGAGCGGAAGGCGCGGCCCAACATGGAACGGAGCCTCGAGAAGTGGATCGAGGACGCGCCACGCCTCGAGAGCGACTCGGATTCGCTGAAGGCAACCTACCGCCGGAGCCTCGTCGACCTCGCCGCGCTGCGCTTCTCCCCACCCGTGACCGGCGGGGGGAAGAGCCTTCCGGCCGCGGGGCTGCCGTGGTTCATGACGATGTTCGGGCGCGACAGCATCTTCACCAGCCTGCAAGCGTTGCCGTTCACGCCCGAGCTCGCCGCGACGACGTTGAGGGCGCTCGGCGACTGGCAAGGGAGCCGCATCGACGACTTCCGCGACGAGGATCCCGGCCGGATCCTCCACGAGATGCGGTACGGCGAGATGACGGCGTTCGAGGAGCGGCCGCATTCGCCGTACTACGGCAACGCCGACGCAACCGCGCTCTACGTGGTCCTCCTCGATGAGTACGAACGCTGGACGGGCGACCGGAAGCTCGTGCGGGATCTCGAGCGCGAAGCCCGAGCGGCGTTGAACTGGATCGACGAGTACGCCGACCTGATGGGGAACGGCTACGTGTCATACCAGCGTCGCAACGAGGAGACCGGCCTGGAGAACCAGTGCTGGAAGGACTCCTGGGACTCGATCTCGTACCGCGACGGCCGGCTTCCAGGCTTCCCGCGGGCGACCTGCGAGCTGCAGGGATACGCCTACGACGCGAAGATGCGCGGCGCGCGGCTGGCGCGGATCGTCTGGAAGGATCCCGAGTTCGCCGATGAGCTCGAGAGACAAGCGGCCGACCTCAAGCGGCGCTTCAATCGCGACTTCTGGGTCGAGGACGGCGGCTACTTCGCCCTCGCGCTGGACAACGAGGGCAAGCAGGTCGACTCGCTGTCGTCGAACAACGGCCACCTGCTCTGGAGCGGCATCGTCGACAAGACCAAGGCGAAGTCCGTCGTCGGCCATCTGATGGGCCCGCGGCTCTTCTCCGGCTGGGGCATCCGCACCCTCGCGGAGGGAGAGGGGCGCTACAACCCGATCGGGTACCACGTCGGAACCGTCTGGCCCTTCGACTGCTCGTTCATCGCGTGGGGCCTGCGGAACTACGGCTTCAAGGACGAGGCGGCACAGATCGCCGCCGGCATCCTCGACGCCGCAGACTTCTTCGACGGACGGCTGCCGGAGGCGTTCGGTGGCTACGAGCGGGGCGTGACGAAGTATCCGGTGCAGTACCCGACGGCGTGCAGCCCACAGGCTTGGTCGACGGGAACCCCGCTGCTGCTGCTCCGCACGATGCTTGGGCTCGAGCCCGTCGGCGACAACCTGATCGTCGATCCCGCGCTTCCGCAGTCGATCAGCCTTGTCGCGCTGCTCGACATTCCCGGGCGATGGGGTCGAGTCGACGCCTTCGCGCGGGGACGCGACCTGCTCGAGGCGCTCCGTCCGAGACGGCGAGCAGCGATGCGCGTGTAAACCACAGCTATGTCGTCGGAAGGCCTGTCGGCGGCCGAGGTCGGTAAGGAGATCGGCGAGCATGCGAAGCACAGCGTGCGCGCCGAGCGGGACCGGTGGCTCAGCATCGCCGAAGCCGTCCTTCTCTCCGTCGTCGCCCTCCTCGCAGCGTGGTCAGGCTACGCGGCGGCCAAATGGAGCACCGAATCGCGCGTAATCCTGGCGGAGTCGGCGGCGACGAGAGCGAAGGCAAACCGCGCGAACCTCAATGCCGTTGGGCTTCGCAATTTCGACTCCTCCACCTTCGAGGCCTGGTTCTCGGCGTACACGGTCGGCAACGAGCGGGCGATGGCGATCGCTGCGCGTCGCTTCCGGCCCGAGTTCCGCGCCGCCTTCGACGCTTGGCGCGCGACACGACCGGAGTCGAACCCCGCAGCGCCTCGGGGGCCGACCTACATGCCGCAGTACAGGCAGCCGGGACTCGCCCGGGCGACCGCCCTGGATCACCGGGCCGACGAGCTCTTGGCGGAGGGAGCAGAAGCGGGCGAAACGGCCGACGACTACGTCCGCGTGACCGTCTTTCTCGCGGTCGTCCTATTCCTGGTCGGCATCAGCGCACATTTCCCGCTCCGGGCCGCGCGCTACGGGCTGATCGGTACCGGGGCGTTCCTCCTCGTCATCTCGCTCTTCCGGCTCTCGCAGTTGCCCGGACCGCCGTAGCCGGGCGGAATCGCGACGGTCATTGCCGAATCTCGCCGAGCTGGTCTTCGAGCGCGTTGCAATCGTCGGAGTTCTCGAAGGCGTCCCGCAGCTCGCCCGCCGGGTCGAGCCCCTTCAGGTTCTCGTAGGTCGTGTTGACCGCATTCGCCGCGGCGGCGACGGCGGTGCTCACCGTCGCGGCGATCGCCGTCAGGCCCTGGCCCGAGTCGAGTGCCTCCTGAATGAGGTCGAGCTGCTGCCGAAGCTGTGTCCCTAGGGCCTCGAGCTGTTCCTGCGCCGCCTGGCCGTCCTCTGTCTCTGGGGCGCCGGCCTGCTCGAGGTCGTTCACCAACGCATTTGTCGCGTCCCTCGTCTGGTCGAACGCGCTCTGGATGTCCTCGCGGCTGGTCGAGAGCCCGGATTCCTGGAGCGACTGGATCGTCGCCTGGACGTCAGTCACCCACGTGCTCAGGCTCGAGCAGACGCTGTTCGCGTAGTCCTCGGACGCGCTCGACTCGTCGCCGCCGCATCCGGCCAGCAACACCACGGTCGCGAGAACGAGGGCCCAGACGCGAGCCATGGCCCCAACGCTACGTCTCGACAGGGCCGCCCACGTCACCCGGCCTGGGTGAATTCATCTCATTGGGACGACGCGCGGCAGTTGAGGCCCTCCTACCGTTGCGGGCCATGGGATTTCTCCGAAGAGGTCAAGACGGCCCGAAAGGACGCCGGTTCCAGATGAGGGAGAAGCTCGCCTCGATCGGCGACGACTTCTGGATCGAGGACGAGGAGGGCAACCGCGCGTACCGCGTCGACGGCAAGGCCATGCGGATCCGAGACACCTTCCTGCTCGAGGACGCATCGGGCCGTGAGGTGGCGAAGATCCAAGAGCGGAAGTTGAGCATCCGCGACAAAGTCGCGATCGAGCGAGACGGCCGCACGGTCGCCACGGTGCACAAGGCCCTCGTCGGGATTCGGGACCGGTTCATGATCGAGATCGAGGGCGGGCCGGAGCTCAAGGCGCGCGGGAACATCGTGGACCACGAGTACGAGATCGAGCGAGACGGCGACACCATCGCGCGCATCTCCAAGAAGTGGTTTCGGGTGCGCGACTCCTACGGGATCGAGATCGACGAGCAGGAAGACGAAGCGCTTCTGCTTGCCGCCGTTGTCGCCGTCGAGTCGCTGACGAGCTAGGGCCCGTTCGTTCCCAACCCCGAAAACGGCAAACGGGGGTCTGTCAAGTGGGCCATTAGCTGTGCTTCGGAGCCGCCGATCCCGGCTGGACCGAAGGGATGCGTTGCGTGAAGAACAGGGCGACGAGGGTGAGCGCGGCGAGGATCGCAAGTGCCAGGCGAAGCCCGTCGATGCGGGCGTCGCGGTAGGCCTCGAGCGCCTCGTCGGTTGTCGCCGGGCTGACGTTTGCCTGGTCGAGCGCCGCCTCGAGGTCCGCGTCCGAGACGAACGCGACGCCGTCGGCGAGCTCGATCTGGGCCTGCGACTTCGCCTCGGGTGGGATCGCGGGGTTCTGCTGGATGTTGGCGAGGAAGGAGGCCGAGACCGCCGCGATCATGACCGAGCCGGCGAGCGCCGTGCCCATCGAGGCTCCGAGGTTCGTCATCGTGTTCTGGACACCGCCGACCTCGGGGCTCTCGTCGTCGGGAACCGCGGAGACGGTCACGCTCCCGAGCTGAGAGGCCAGTGCACCGATGCCGAGCCCGATCAGGAGCATCGGCACGAAGACGACTTCCGGTCCCGCGTCTGCGTCCAGCCCGGCGAGCAGGACGACCGTACCGGCGGCGAGCGCGAAGAGCCCGCCGCGAACGACGAGTCGAGGCGAGACATCCGGGAAGAAACGCGGGATGCCGATCGCAGCCACGAGCAGCGTGAGCGAGAGCGGCAGCAGGCGGGCGCCGGTTGCGAGCGCGGAGAGTCCCAGGCAAACCGAGAGGAAGAGCGGTACGACGAAGAAGAGGCCAGCCTGAGCCAGGTACTGGAAGAAGAACATGGTCAGGCCGCCGCTCAGCTGGCGGTTGCGGAGAAACCCGGGACGCACGAGCGGCTCTTCGCCCCGCGAAGCGCGTCGGGCTTCCCAGCGGGAGAAGACCCAGATCACGAAGATGCCGCCGAGGATCAGCCACACCGTGGGCGAAAGGCCTGCCCAGGACGGCCCGTCCGGCTTCGGCTGGATCCAGCCCCACTCGCTGGTACGGAGCACGCCGAAGACAAGCATCCCGAGGCCGAGCGCAGACAGCGCCGTCCCCACCAGGTCTAGGCTGGGGCGCTCCTCCGACGGAGCGTCGGCGATCCGGCGGGTCAGCAGAAGGATGACGAGGACGATCACGACCTCGCCGGCGAAGACCCAGCGCCATGAGAAGTACGTCGTGAAGAAGCCCCCGATCAGCGGGCCGACCGCAACCGCGACCGCGCCCGCCGCGGCGACGATGCCGTACGCAGCCGGGCGGCGCTCAGTCGGGAAGTTCCCGGCTACGAGCGCGACGATCGCGGGCAGGATCAGCGCCGCGCCGACCCCTTCCAGGAACGACCAGCCGAAGACCAGGACGGGGAGGCTCGGCGCGATCGCGGTCGTGAACGACCCGCAGCCGTAGATGACGCAGCCGATCGCAAAGGCTCGCTTGCGACCGATGATCGCTCCGATCTTGGCCCCGGTGATCATGAGCGTCGCCATCACGAGCGTGTAGGCGGTGATCGCACCCTGGATCCCGGTCACGGTCGTCCCGACGTCCTTGGCGACGGTCGCGATCGAGACGTTCATCACCGAGCTGTCGAGCGTCATCAGGAACTGACCCGAGGCCAGCGTCAGCAGAACGAGCGTCGCGCCGGCGGCGCGCGAGGGTGCGGCGGCGGTCGTCAAGCGCGCTGCGATTCGACTTTCGAGGGCAGGAACGTGGGACCAATGACCGAGACCACGCCAAGCGCGGCCATCGCGAGCGCGTAGGCCCCTGACGTGAGGCCGGCAACCAGGATCGTGCCGGCGATCGCGGTGCCGAAGGTCGAACCCAAGTTGGACACGCTTCGCGATAGGCCCGAGATCTCCCCCTGCAGCTTCTCGGGGAAGCTGGACTGAACCACGTTGACCGACGGTGTGAGCATCACGCCGAGCTTCGAGCCGGCGAAGCTGCAGATGAACTGAGCAAGAGCGAGCGGGAGCAGGAACTTGCGCCGCTCAGCGCCCACCGGGTCGGTGACGACGGTCTGACTCAAAGCAACGGCGAAAGAGCGGCGAATGCCGTCGCCTTCGCCCGCTCCTTCATCCCGTCGAGCCGCCGGCCGGGCGACGACACCGTCTCTGCGTCTGCGCAGAACCGCTCCTCGAACTGGGCGGCGAGGGCTTCGGACCAGACCTGGAGGTCGATCTCGAAGAAGCGCTTCAGGCTCCAGGCCTCGAGGTTGCAGGTGCCTGCCAGCAGCTCCTCGCCGTCGCGAACGAAGGCCTTCGCATGCAGCATCGTCGGATACTCCAGGATGCGGACTCCGGAATCCAGCAGCCTTGCGTGGTGGAAGCGCTGCGCGGCGGCGCACGCCCAGTTGTTCGCATCCGCGGGGACGAACAGCCGAACCCGCACGCCGCGGCGCGCTGCTTGTTCGATGCGCCGGATCATCCCCCGGTCCGTGACGTACGGGTTGACGACGTCGAGCGTCTCGCTCGCGCTCTCGAGCAGACGCGCGATCGCATCCGTGATCGGCCGGTAGCGCCCCGGGGCATTGTGGAGAACAAGTGCCGGGACTGCGTCCGGTCCGGCCTCGAGCGTGGGAAAGAGCGTCTCGATCTCGCCGGCGGGAACCGCGCCGCCGAGCCAGCGGAAGCTCGCGACAAACACGAGCTGGAGCTGCGCGACGACCGGGCCGGCGACGCGCAGGAACAGGTCGTGGAAGCGGCCGTCCTGGAAGTGGTCCTCGATGCCGGCTCCGCCGACCCAGCCGATTCGGCCGTCGACGACCACGACCTTGCGGTGGTCGATGTGCCCGAGGCCGGCGAGGTTCCAGCGAGACGGGCCATCCGCTCCGAGCGGCCCCGACGTGGTACGAGGTTGGGTCGCCCGTGTGACGCAGATCTCAATGCCGGCAGCCAGAAGCCGGTCGTAGAACTCCTTCGAGCTTCCCTCGGGGTCGGAGCCCCGGCTGTCGACGACGAGCCTGACGGGGATTCCTTGGGCCGACTTCTCGACCAGGACCTCGGCAAACCTCTCCCCCACGTCGCCGGGCTTGAATCCGAACTGGTTGATGTGCACGGAGGATTCGGCCGCCGCGAGGTCCGCCAGCATCGGCGGGTAGAAGTTGCGGCCCTCGACGTGAACCTCGACCGAGGACGCGGTGCTCCGCTCGAACGCCAACGCTAGCTCCGAGCGGGAAACCGGCGTCGTTGCCAATTGCTTGGCATGCTCGCGCAGGTCGCGTTCCTGAAGCTGGGTCGTCAGCCGACGGCCATCCCTTCGGCGGCGGCGGCGGATGGGCTCGTATTCCGAGTCTCGGTCAGAAGTCCACCCTATGGCGGGCGCCGCGACTTCACGTCATCCGAACGGGATGGTGTGAGTGAGGCGATGACGCTCGTAGCCGGCATAGCGATGTGGAGAGGGCGACTGATCAACCAGCAGGTCGCGGAGCTCCAGGGCCTGCTAGGGCCGCCGAGGGGCGACCGGTTCCCCACCTGACGGACGCTTTACGCGCTCGCCGGTGCCGGTACCACCTGAGCCTCTCCGCCGCGCCGGTCGATGAGCTTGCCGAGCTCGGCGAAGGCCAAGAAGGCGACCGGGCCGAGCAGGCAGATCCCCCACTGCGCGCTCGTCAGCGGGACGGTGTCGAAGATCCGCTGCAACGGACCGAGCGCGGTGACAAGAAACGTCAGCACGGAGGCCGCGCCGATCAACTGCACGAACCGGCGGTTTGCGATCGTGTAGCGAGAGAAGATGCTTCCCGTTGGCTCCCGGGCCTCGAGCGCGGCGACGATATGCATGAGCGAGAGCGTGGTCAGGCCCATGGTCGTCGCGACCGCCAGGCTGTCGTAACGCGCCTCGCCCCAGGCGACGACGCCGAGCGTCAGCGCCGCCATGACCACGCTCGCGACGCCGAGCCTGATCCCGAGCGCGCGGTCGATGATCGGAGCGCTCGCATCCCGCGGCCGGCGTCGCATCAACCCGGGTGCAGCTGCGTCGAAGCCCAACCCGATCGCCAGCAGCACGTCGACGGCGAAGTTCACCCAGAGGATCTGCAGCGGCGTGAGCGGCGTGCCCCCGGCGATGTCGAAGATCGCGGCACCGAGGAACGTGAGGATGAACCCGCCCAGCATCACGATCTGGACGCGGACGTACTTCATCAGGTTGTCGTAGATGCCGCGGCCGCCCTCGACGGCCGTGACGATCGTCGCGAAGTTGTCGTCGGTGAGGATCATCTCGCCGGCTTCCTTCGTCACCTCGGTACCCGTGATCCCCATCGCGACGCCGATGTCGGCGCGCTTGAGCGCCGGCGCATCGTTGACTCCGTCGCCGGTCATCGCGACGACGTTCCCCTTCTGCTTGAGCATGTCCACGAGCCGGACCTTGTCCTCCGGCGCGACGCGCGCCACGACGCCGATCTCACCGACTTGCTCGTTGAGCTCCTCGTCGCTCAGCGCGGCGAACTCGGTGCCTGACAGCGCGCGTCCTTCGATGCCGAGCTGGCGGGCGATCGCGGCTGCCGTCGTCGCGTGGTCGCCCGTGATCATCCTGACCTGGATCCCGGCCTCCTTGCAGAGTGCGATCGCGTCCCGCGCCTCTTTTCGAGGAGGGTCGACGATCGCCACGAGCGCGAGCAGGGTCAGCCCCTGAACCTGGTCGAGCAGGGTGCCGGCGGGATCGAACTGGGCCGGATCGATATCGCGCGAAGCGATGGCCAGCACGCGCAGCCCCTCGCCGGCGAGCCGGTCGTTCTCTGCGAGGACGCGGTCGCGTCCCACCTCGGCCGGCACGGCCGAGCCGTCCACGTCGCGCATCGTCGACGAGCGCGCGAGCAGGACGTCCGGCGCCCCCTTGACGAAGCACCGCACGACCTTGCGGCCCTCGTCGTCCTCCATCTCGTGGAAGGTGGCCATGAACTTGTAGTCGGAGTCGAACGGAACCTCGCCGGCGCGCGGGTAGGTACGACGCGTCTCGTCGACGTCGATGCCGCCCTTTGCCGCCAGTACGACGAGAGCGGCCTCGGTCGGATCGCCGACGATCTCCCCGTCGTGCACCGAGGCGTCGTTCGCGAGCGCCATTGGGAGGAAGAACGGCTCGAGATCGGTTTCCGTCTCCCCCGCGGTCCGCAGGATCTTTCCGGTCGTGGAGTAGCCCTCGCCCTCGATCGAGTACCGCCGACCGGCGATCACGAGCTGGCGCACCGTCATCTGGTTGAGCGTCAGCGTGCCCGTCTTGTCAGAGCAGATCGCGGATGTGGAGCCGAGCGTCTCGACAGAGCGCAGCCGCTTGATGATCGCGCCCTTCGCGGCGAGCGCCTGCGTGCCGAGCGAGAGCATCGTCGTCACGACGGCGGGAAGGCCGGTCGGGATCGCGGCGACCGCAAGGCTGATCCCGACCAGGAAGAGCTCGTCGAAGGGATCGCCGCGGAGGAGGCCGATGCCGACCACGGCAACCAGCGCAATCCCCGCCATGACCGTGATCAGGACCGTCAGCTGATCGAGCTGCCGGGTGAGCGGCGTCTTCTCCTGCTGGACATGGCTCAGCATCCCGGAGATCTGTCCGACTTCCGTCTTCATGCCCGTGGCCGTCACGACCATCTCACCCCGGCCGCGCGTGACCGTGGAGTTCATGTACGCCATGTCGACGCGGTCGCCGAGCGGGGTGTCGTCGCCCTCCACCGCGTCGGTGGACTTGCCCACCGGCGTGCTCTCCCCCGTCAGGGCGGCCTCTTCGATCTCGAGGGTGGCGGCCACGAGGAGGCGGCCGTCCGCCGGGATCTTGTCACCGGCTTCGAACGAGACGATGTCTCCCGGAACGAGCTCCTCCGCCGGGACGTCGACTGCCTCACCCCCGCGGTGCGCATGAGCCTTGATCACGAGCATCTTCTGGAGCGCCGCAACGCTCTCCGCCGCTTTGCCCTCCTGATTCAGCCCCAGGATGGCGTTCAAGACTGTCAGCCCGATGATCACGATGCCCGTGCTGAACTCCTGCAGGGCGACCATGCTCACGATGGCGGCGCCGAGGAGGACGATCTGCATCAGGTCGCGGTACTGCCGCACGAACGCGTGCCAGCCCGGCTCCTTCTTCGCCTCGGCGAGCTTGTTCTCGCCGTAGCGCTCACGGCGCCGCTCGACCTCCGCAGCGTCGAGCCCGGACCGAGGATCGACGTCCAGGCGCGCGCAGACCGCCTCCGCCGTCAGGCTGTGCCAGACGGGCGCATCGGCGGTCGCCGGGTCAACAACGGCCGCGTCGCGAGCTTCCAAGCTGTGGGTCAGCTCAGCCATGGGTAAGCCTCCTCACGGTCGTACGGGACGCGTGCGATTGCCAGCCCGCCCATGAAGACGCTCAGCTCCCGAGGGTCGCGACCATAACGGCTTTGATCGTGTGCATCCGGTTCTCCGCCTCGTCAAACACGAGCGACGCCGGCGACTCGAAGACCTCCTCGGTCACCTCCATCGACTCGACCCCGAACTTCTCGCCGATCTCCTTTCCGACCTCCGTATCCGTGTTGTGGTACGCCGGCAGGCAGTGCATGAACTTCACGTCCGGATTGCCCGTGAGCTTCATCGCCTCCGCGTTGACCTGGTAGGGCTTGAGGAGCTTGATCCGCTCGGCCCAGACCTCGTCCGGCTCGCCCATGGAGACCCAGACGTCGGTGAGGATCACGTCCACGCCCTTGACGGCCTCGGCAACGTCGGCGGTGATCGTGATCGACCCGCCGGTCTCCTCCGCGACCGAGCGCGCGAGCGAGACGATGTCGTCCTGCGGCCAGAGCGATTCGGGCGCGGCGATCCGGACGTCCATGCCGAGCTTCGCGCCGCCGACGAGGTAGGAGTTCGCCATGTTGAAGCGCGCGTCGCCCATGTAGCAGAACGCGACCTCGTTCAGCGGCTTGTCGACGTGCTCGCGGAAGGTGAGGAAGTCCGCCAGGATCTGCGTCGGGTGCCACTCGTCGGTGAGCCCGTTGTAGACCGGAACCCCCGCGTGCTCCGCGAGCTCCTCGGCGACATCCGTGCCGAAGCCGCGGTACTCGATCGCGTCGTACATCCGCCCGAGGACGCGCGCAGTGTCCTTGGCCGTCTCCTTGTGGCCCATGTGGGAGCCGGCCGGCCCGATGAAGGTCACATGGGCACCTTGGTCGTAGGCGGCGACCTCGAATGCGCAGCGCGTCCGCGTCGAGTCCTTCTCGAAGATCAGGGCGATGTTCCGGCCGACGAGCTTCTGCTCCTCTCGCCCCTCTTTCTTCGCCGCCTTGAGCTCGGCCGAGAGGTCGAGGAGGTAGGTGAGCTCCTCCGGCGTGTAGTCGGCGAGGTTCAGGAAGTGCCGGCCCCCAAGGTCGCTTGCGGTCTTCATCGATGCTCCTTTCACGCGTCCCCGAGGATCGGACAGGTCATGCAGCGGCCTCCACCGCGGCCGCGGCCGAGCTCCTGCCCGGCGATTGGAAGAACCTCGATTGTTCCCGTCGTCCCACGAACGAGAAAGGCCCCTGGATGGCGACCCCGCTAGGCGACCTCGAGTGCCTCGCCGACGTCGTAGCCGAGTGCCAGGCCGAGGTTCGGCGCGGCGGAGACAACACGGGAGATGCCCACGAGCGGCAACACTGCGATCAGCACGCCGACGATTTCGTTGTGTGACGCCCCGGCGTTCAGTGCCGCCTCGACAGAGTTCATGTAGGCGGGCGGGGTTGCGTCGGACGCGACGAGCGCCCCGATCCCGATTAGTGCGTGGGAGCGTTCGTCGAGCCCGGCGATGGTCGCGCCTGCGATCTCAGCCTGAAGCAGTTCGTCGATGTACCGGTCATCACGAACAGCGATCCTGCGAAGCGTGACCTTGTAGTCCTCCACGATGTCGCCGATTCATTCGACTCCTACGCCGAGGTCGGCGCATCACCCCGAGGGGGTGAAACCCGGCCCGGAAGGACTTGGGGTGTCGACGAGCCCGAGCTGCGTCGCGCGTTCGATCGCCTCACTTCGGCTAGAGGCGTCGAGCTTCCGGTAGACGGAGATCGCCTGGCTCTTGACGGTGTTGCGTGAGACGAAGAGACGCTCCGCGATCTCTCTGAACGAAAGATGTGTCGTCAGGTACGGCAGGAGCCTGAGCTCTGCTGCGGTCAACGTCGAGGCCCAACCGTGGTCGAGTCCGACGGTGCCCGCCAGCTTGGCACTCAACTCGTTCACTTGCTGCGGCAAGGTCCCGAGATCCGACCGCCGCTGGATCACATCCTGCGCCTCGCGAAGCAGTGTCCGGGCTCCATCGACATCGGCAAGCTCCATGTGCGAGCGCGCGAGCTCCAGCAGCGTCTGCACCCCAAACCACGGGATTACATGGCTCACCTGCGGCCTCAGCCGCATTGCGCCCACGAGAAGTTCTCGGGCAGTGGCCGCCTGACCCTTGGCCAGCGCGCATCGCGCGCTCGCCGCCAAGTGAAGTGCGGCAGGAAGGTACTCGTCGACCGGCTGGTTCTCGAGGAGAGCTTGACCCTGGGCGAGCTGCAACTCTGCCTGCGCGAGATCACCGCGGTCCAGCGCGAGGAGCACGAGCTCCGAGTGTGCGACCGCGCCCGCGTAGATGGCGCCCAATCCCCTCGCCTCCTGTGCCGCTTGCGTGAGGATCTCTTCCGCCTTCTCGTGCTCGCCCTCCAGCAGCAGGGCGACGCCCAGATAGAGAAGCGCCGAGGGACGCCAGAAGCTCGTCGGGCTTAGTTCGTCAATCGCCGACGAGGCGTCGGCCCTCATCGCTGCGGCACCGCGAGCGCAGAAGAGGGCCCGCACGAGTGCCGCCCAAGAGCGCACCGAGGCGCTTCCGTCCGGCATCGAGCCCTCGAAAGTCGAATGCTCGACTCCATACCCGAACCGTTCGGCTTCGTGGGGTCGGCCGCGCAATGCGTGGATATACGCTCCGAAGGTGGCGACTGCCGGATAGTGCTCGAGGAGCTCCGGCGAGTCGAACCATCCGAACCAGCGCTCCAACGTGGCGGCCCTGCCGTTGCGGTAGAACGGCATCGAGAACGATCCGATCAACCGCGCAAGTGTGGCGAGGTCGCCTCCGGCGGCGGCATGCTCGACCGCCGCCTCCGCGAAACCGTTTTGTTCGCACCAAACGGCAGCCTTCCGGTGCAGGTCGGCGACGAGCTCCGGCTCATGTCGCGCGAGCTCCGAGCGAAGCATCTCCCTGAAGAGATGGTGGTACCGGTACCACTCGCGATGATGGTCGAGGGCGACGACGAAGAAGTTCGCCTCCTCGAGCGCCTCCAGCCGCCGCGCCGAATCGGTGCGGCCGAGCAGCTCGTCGCAGAGCGGGCCGGACATGCGGTCGAGGACCGCGGTTCGAGTGAGGAACTCGACGTCAGCCTTCTTCAGGCGGGAAAGGTGCTCGCCACGTAGGTAGTCGACGACGAAGCGGTCGCTGCCGTCGAACGAGGCGATCGGTTGAGGATCCGCCGAATCCTGCATGACGAGGGCCGCGAGATGGAGCCCCGCAGCCCACCCTTCGGTGCGGCGGTTGAGCTCGAGCGCTTCGTCCTCCGTGACGGTGAGTCCCACCGCGGACAGAAGCTTGCGAGCCTCTGTGTCGCTCAGCGCGAGATCCGCAAGCCCGATCTCCACCAGTCGTCGGTCCGCGCGGATGCGGGCAAGCGGCACACCTGGGTCAGCGTGCCCGGAGAGAACGAGCTGCGAGCCACCAGTGCAGTGTTTGGCGAGCGGCTCCAGCACGTCGATGCAATCACGATGCTTCAGTTCGTGGACGTCGTCGAGCACGAGCACGATCGGCTCCGGCATTGAAGCCAAGGCACTACAGAGGCGCGGAACGGCTATCGACCAGATCGACTCGCTACCGGCTGCGGCGCGGAAGACAGCCGGATCGATGCGATGAACGCGGTCGAGCGCCTCAGCGACGTAGGTCAGGAACGAGGCGGGATCGTCGTCGCGGCTGTCCAACGAGACCCAGGCAAACGGACGCGGGTCGCTGTGCGCCCACTGGGCGAGCAGCGTCGTCTTTCCGTAGCCCGCCGGCGCCGTGATCGTGAAGATGCGCGCGTCGTGCGCTGCGCGCAGTCGGTTGACGAGCGCGGTGCGACGAACGACGCCCGCGCGCAGCGATGGGATCGCAAGCTTGGACTGAATGATCTCGAAGGAGGTATTCCGCTTGACCCCGGCCAGCCCAGACCTCGACCGACGGCTTCGCCGTGTGCGCGTTGGCGCGTCCGCAGCTGGCTTGCCCATTCCGCCCAACGACCCCCTCCTCCAGGATCCGCGCGGCAAAAACGGAGACCGACCCCAAGCGTCCGTAACGAGTTCAGTTGCTCACACAGGGTACGCGTAAGTGCACAAAATGGTCAAAAAGCTGGTCACGATTTGGATCACCCCGTTCGGACGATGGCGCTTGCCGTTCGGAGCGTCATCGTGCGTTCGATGATCCTGACGCGCCTCCAGCGGCGCCCTTCGAGGGACCCTGCGGGCGACGCGGAGGAAGGCATCGCCGGCGGTCTCGCGCCGACCGGAGGCTAGTGGTGGCCGAGGCCGAGCGACGCTCGCGCGTCGTCACGACCGCCGGGCGGCTCGCGTTCTTCCCAGCGCGTGTCGCTGCGCGGGCATCCCGCGACCAACTGGCGACGGCTGCAGACGACGTGCTCATACCCGAGCTCACGCGGCTGATCGACCGGGCGTTCGCCGGCCCGCTGCCCGAAGAGGTCGTTCAGTCCGCCGTCAGGCACAACGTCGCCGAGCGGGTCGCCGCCGAGCTCGTCAGAAGCGGCGCGCTCGACAAGGCCGTGCGCGACGCGCTGGAGAGCGCGCACATGACCCGACTGACGCAGCAGATCGTCCACAGCGAGCCGATGCGGCAGGCGATCGGAGAGGTGGTCACGAGCCAGGAGGTGCGCGCGGCGCTCGCCCGGCAGACCACGGGGCTCGCTGAGGAGCTCGTCGGCGAGGTTCGGGCGCGCGCGACCGAGCTCGACGATCGACTCGACCGGCGATCGCTCAACGCGCCCTCGCCCTTCGCGGGCGCGGCAACACGCGCGGCCGCGCTCGGCGTGGACGCCGCGTTGATCCTCGTGACCTTCGTCTCTCTCGCGGCGCTGGTCGCCCTCGTCTCGTCGCTGGTGGGGACGCTGCGTCCGCAGTGGCTCGTCGGCGTGCTGCTGGCATCCGGAGGGACCCTTCTGGCCGGGATCTACCTCCTGCTCTTCTGGACCGGCACGGGCCAGACCCCGGGCATGCGGCTGCTGCACCTGCGCCTCCTCGGGCCCGGAGGCCGACCGCCCAGGCTCGGCCGCTCGCTGGTGCGCTTCGTCGGCACGCTGCTCGCGATCATCCCGTTCTTCGCCGGGTACCTCCCCGTCCTCTTCGACCGCCGACGGCGCGGGCTCCCCGACTACCTGGCGGGTACGGTCGTGGTGTACGAGGGGAAGCCAGAAGACGCCTTCGACGTTCTTATGAAGTAGGAGGTGTTGCAGATGGGCGCCTTGCTCGTGCTCGCGTTTCTCGCAGCGATCGGGCCGCTCGCATTGTTGTACGGCGTCGACTCTCGTGTCGACGACGCGCGGGGCTGGATCGTTCCCCGCCGCTAATTCTGTAGGCGATAGACGTGCACCGACCAGCGGTCGAACGTGTCGGTGAGCGTCCCGTGCATGACGGGCACTGACCGGTCCTCCCTGTAGACGCCGGCAACGGTTGCGCTTGCCGGAATCCCGCCGATCGTTATCGCCTGGCTCCCCTCCCCGCTCCGCGCCGCGATGACCCAGGTCTCGCCGCTGCGCCCTCGCCGGGAGATCGCCTGCACAGTCGGATCCGATGTCGGCAGTACACGAGTCGAGCCCGGATTGACGAGCGCCGGAGCGATGGGGCTCCCGGCGCCGATCTCGCGGACGAGCGGCTCGAGCACCCGTTCCCAGAACGTCCAGTTCCAGCCGCCCGCCACATCCAGCTGCCCCCAGCAGCGCGGGTTCTGCCCGCCGTAGAACGCGAGCGCGCGGGCGCCGTTCAGGATGGCGTCGTAGACCATGAAGCGCTCCTGCTCGAAGGTCGGGAGCGCGACGTTTCCGACTGCGTCGTAGCTCCAGGACCAGCAGATCTGGAGGGTCGTCCAGACAGCCCGGTTCGGGGTCGCGAGCCGGAGCACGTTCGTCCACGAGCCGACCTCGGCCAGGTTCGGATCCGGGTCGCCGATCGCGATCGGGTAGTGGTTCACGCCGTGAACGTCGCTGACCTCGCTGTAGGAGGCGAGGCTCCAGACACCCGCGCGCGGCGCCTGAACGGTTACCCAGAGATGCCCACGGTCGATCGGCAGCCGCCCGGCGCACCAGCTGCGCTTGCCGCGTCCCGTCGCAAGGCAGTAGGCGAAGCGAAGCGAGGCCGGTCGCATCCGGAAGCGCCACGGCTCGTCCGCCCCCTTCCACATTCCGATAGCGCTTCCGGATGGGTCGCCCTCGAGCGACCCGATGACGTGGCGCAGCAGCTCCTCCTGCCAGCCGCCGGGCCTCGCGCGACTCAACGAGCTGAGGTTGACCCAGGTGTGGATCCCGGCCGCAGCTGCGGCTCTGTTCGACTCGATCGCGTGCGCGATCTCGGCGTCGGTCCACGTCCTTGCCGGCCCCACCTTCACGAAGTTCACGCCGGCCGACGCGACCTCGCGGAGCCCTGACGCGGGTGGTCCCTTCGCGAGCACGATCGGGAAGGTCTTGCGACCGTCGAGCACGACCGTGCCGTAGCGGTCGACCTTGGTCACGGCTGCGCCCGCCGTCGATGCGAAGACAAGCGCGACGAGCGCGAAGAGAGCGGCTTTCATCCTGCTCGCAATCTACGCCTCACTGCCAGCCGAGGCTTCCAGACGTTCCAATGGCGAGGGCTCCCCGCGCGCAGTCCGCCGAACGGAGGCGACCGTCTCGGCGACGATCACCGCAACGAGCACGGCAACGACCAGTGCCGAAACGACCAAGCCCGGCACGAACGCGCCGATCAACCCAGCCATCAGGCAGCCGACAGCGCCTCCGATTCTCTTCCAGCTCAGCGAACCGGCCATCCTCAAGCGGAAGAGCGCGTGCCCGACCAGGTAGAGCGCAGGTCCGCCCACGATGACCGCGAGCTCGTCGGACGGCAGTTCGTCCATTGGGTGCGCGATCACGAGCTCGTCGCCCACTGCCGAGAGGATGACGCCAGCGACGAGCACGACGTGGAGGTAGGTGTATCCGTCCCGCGCGAGGCGCGTCCGGTCCGGAGCGAGCTCCAGCCGACGCTGGGCGATGGCCGCGACGTATGTGAAATAGAGCCACCAGAACGCCGCCGTGGCGAGGAACGCAAGCGCGAAAGCGACGAGCCTCGCCGTGTTGATATCGAGCTCGGTCGCCGTCGCACCGGTCAGGACAATGGTCTCGCCCAGCGCGATGATCATGAAGAGCTGGAACCGCTCGGCGAAATGCGCCGTCTCGACCTGCCACGTTGTATGCGACAGCCGTGGTCGCCCTGGCACCCAGTACAGGACGAGCGGAGCCGTGTAGTCGACCAGGAGGGCTACTAGCCAGAGGCCCGTGCGCTCGACACCGTCAGCGATTCCTCCGGCGATCCAGAACGCGCCGGACACGACGAACCACGCGAGGATTCTCCCGGCCCGCTCGCGTTCCAGCGACCCGGGTCCCGCCGCCCAGAACGTCAGAAAGGTGTGGCGCCCGACCTGGATCGCAACATACGAGCCGGCGAAGAGCAGCCCGTGGTCGCCGAACGCGCCGGGGATCGCGACCGCCATCAGCAGGCTGGCGAGCATGATTCCGATCAGGAGCAACCGGACGACCGGCGAGTCGGGATCGAGCTCGTTCGTGACCCACGTCGTGTAGTTCCAGGCCCACCAGACGACGAGCAGCGCCAGCGCCGCATGTCCGGCGCCGTCCCAGCTCAGATCGTCGAGCAGCAGGTGCGAGACCTGGGTGATCGCGAACACGAAGACGAGGTCGTAGAAGAGCTCGAGTGTGGTCGCCCGCTGTTCCTCGCCGGCGCCGCGCCGACGCTGGAAGCGGCTCATCGGTTGTGGTTCACGAGCTCGACGTTGTTGCCGTCGGGGTCGAGCACGAACGCGCCGTAGTAGCCCTCGTGGTACATCGGCCTTTCACCGGGTGGACCGTTGTCCTGGTAGCCGGCCTGCGTCAGCTCGCGATGGAAGGCATGCACGAGCTCGTCGTCGTCCACGGAAAAGGCCATGTGGAAGTGCTCTGTCGGGGTCCCGAAGACGACCGAGAACGAGCCCGAGTCGCCGGCGAATTGCGCGCGGTACTGGCTGTTGTGCCGTAGCTGATACCCGGCGTGCGGCGCGACGAGCTCGTAGAAGCGCTTCGACGCCGGCACGTCAGCAACGCGAAACCAGAGGTGGTCAATGACGCCGCCGCGGCGCAGCGCTCCGTGATGAACGGCTTCCATGCTGTTTCCGTCGGGGTCGAGCAGGAAGGCGCCGTAGTAGTCCTCGCGGTAGAGCGGGCGGAGGCCGGGCTTGCCATCGTCGCTGTAGCCGGCGTCGGTGCCGACGCGCCAGAACTCGTCGACGTGTTCGCGGGACGGAGCAACGAACCCGATGTGCAGTCCCCGGGTGACACGCTCCTCGCCGTGGGCCTGCGCCAGCGAGAAGTCATCCCACTCGATGAAGTGCTCGTCCTCGTAGGTGCGCTCGATCCCGAGGGGCGCCAGCACTTTCTCGTAGAAGCGTCTCGACGCCTCGCCGTCGGACGCACGGATCGTCACGTGATCGAACACGGTCCAGGTCTACCCGATCCGAGTAACGTCGCGCCATGGACCAGGTCGCGACGATCGGCGTGTACGGATGGACGCTCGACCGGTTTCTGGCGGCGCTACAGGAGACGCACGTCGGCCGCGTGCTGGATGTTCGCCAGCGCCGCGGCGTACGGGGCGCCGAGTACGCGTGGGCGAACGCGAAGCGCCTGCAAGCGGCGCTCGACAACGCCGGCATCGCGTACGAGCACCGGCCGGAGCTCGCGCCGACAACCCAGCTGCGGCACCTGCAGTACGCGGAGGACGAGCGCGTCGGTGCCGGACAGCGCTCTCGAACCGAGCTCGCACCCGAATACCGGCGGCGCTACACGGCCGAGATCCTCGACGACGTGGACTTCCCGGCGTTCGTCGCCGACCTGACGGACGGTGTCTTCTCCGCGCTCCTGTGCGTGGAGCGCGATCCAGAGGCGTGCCACCGCTCGATCATCGCCGCGCGGCTCGCGTCCGACCATGGACTGTCGGTCACGCACCTGCGCCCGGAGTCGGTTCCCACTTGACGCCCGGGTGCCGGCATGAGAAGGTCGTCCAGTCAAGTCCTGCAGGCCCTCGGGTTTGCGGGACTTGGCGTTTTTATGCCGCCAGAAGCTCGAATCCGTCGAGCTCGGCGCGAGTCGTGACCAGCGGCCGCCGGTGTAGCTGAATCAGAAGCTCGCCCTCGGGAGCGAGCCACGCGCGCGCCGCAGCCACCAGCCGACGATACGGGTCGAGGCCGTCGCCGGGCGCGAAGACGGCGTCCACGGGCTCGTCGACCAGGTCCGGATACTGCGCCGCCTCCGCGGCCGGCAGGTACGGCAGGTTCGCGACGACGAGATCGAGCGGTGCGGGCACGCCGTCGAGGAGGTCGGACCGCTGAACGAACACGCGGTCCGCGAGGCCATGACGACGGACGTTCCTTCTCGCGAGGTCGACGGCGAAGGGATTGGAGTCCGTCGCCCACACCTCGACGTTCGGACATGCGGACGCGATCGCGATTGCGATCGCGCCGCTCCCGGTCCCGACATCGGCGATGCGCGCCGGGCGATCGCCGAGACACGCGCACGCTGCCGCGACCAGGTCCTCGGTCGCGGGTCTCGGGGTCATGACGCGGCCGGGCTCGCTGACGAGCGCTAGACCGTTGAAGGTCACGTTGTCCATCGCCCGTCTGTGTCGGGCGCATGGCCGAGTCTTACGTCGCTACAGGGCCTGCTCGCCGCTCACGAGCGCACGCAGGCTCTCGTGCTCCTCGCGGCAGGCGGGGCAGCCGTCGAGGTGGGCGCGCAGACCGGGGATCGCCGCGTCGGCGTCCTGTCCGGCGACTTCGAGCTCGACGTAGCGGTCGAGGTGCTCGAAGCACTCGTCGCAGCCCACCTCGGGGCCCTCAGGCCCCAGGAGCCGGCCCAGCGCTTGCCTGAGATCGGGTCGCTCCATTAGTTCTCCTCCAGCCAGTCGTCGAGCGCAAACCCGCGCTCCTCGAGATGGTTGCGCAGCTTGCGCCGTGCGTCGTGCAACGTCTTGTAGAGAGCGTTCCGGTTCGACTCCAGCCGCTCGGCGAGGACGTCGATCGGGACGCCGTTCACGGCAAGCGCGACGAGGACCTGCCGCTGGCGTGGTGTCAGCACGTCGTTGATCGCAGCCTGGAGCGTCGACAGCAGCTCGCTCTGCTCGGCCTCGGCCTCGGGGCCGAGACCGGCGCTCGAGAAGAGGCCCCAGGTCTCCGGCTCGAGCGGAACCTCTCGGCCTTGCCAGGCTCGCTTCCTCAGCTTCACCGCGGCCTCGAGCAGCGCGAACTTGTAGACCCACGTTGTGAACCGGCTCGCCCCGCGGAAGTCGTCGAGCCGCCTGAGCACGCTCATCAGTGCGTCGTCAGCCGCCTCCGTGGCGATGTCGTCGAGCTCGTCGCCGCGCAGATGCGGCAACGTCGGGCGCCGGCGGGCAACCTCGAACCGGGCGGCGCGGAGCAGCAGTGCGTGGAGCCGGGCGACTGCCGACTCCTCCGTTGCCCCGCCGGCTCGGAGCTCGCGGAGCCACGTCCGCGACTCCTCATCCAGCGCGGGAGCAAGCGCGGCGGCAGCCGGTCGAGTCCTCTCCATGGGAACCACCATAGGTGCTGCCGCCGCGCCCATCCTCGTCCTCAGTCGAACCGCTTCGGGAACTGCTTGACCAGGCCGGCCGAGAGGAAGTCGGCCAGGTGGAGGATGTGGTCGTGGATCTCGTCGTAGGCGGCGACGTCCGCGTTCCAGTTCCCCTGGAGCCTGGCGACGACCTCGCGGGTCGTCAGGTCGAGGTGCGTTCGCATCTCCGCCTTCATCGTCCGGAGCTTCCAGTGGCGCGGGTTGACGCTCGCCAGAACCCCGGCGATGTCGTCGGCGTTGGCCCGCCAGCGCGCCTGCGCGTCGGCGAGCTTCGCCGCGTCGCCCGCCTTCGCAGCGGCGATGACCTCGGCCGCGATCAGGATGTGGAGCCGGAGCTGACGAGTCAGCTCGTTTCCTGCCGCACGGCCGTAGAACGGCTTGACGGCGTCACCGATATGGGTCTGGTTCGCGAGCAGCCGTCCGACCGTGGCCTCCGTGTCGGGAGCGCCGGTCGTCAGGCTGATGATCGCGAGCCGCGTCCAAACGATGTGGTCCTCCCAGAGCTTCCGCATGTCATTGCGGAGGGCGACCTCCTCCCGTGACACTTCGCCACGGTCGAGAGTCGCATCGCCGTGGGCATGCGCGGTCGAGCCGTTCGAGACCGCGAGCACGGCGAGTGCACTGAAGAGGGCGACGAGCGCCGTCAATGCGATTGGAATGGGGCGCTGGGCCCGCGTCCTGTCCATCTCAGCGTTCCTTTCAGTTGGAGACACGATGCGACGATCACGAGGAGGCCCACGGCCTCGACCGTCTTCGTCGCGAGTGCAAGCGCGTCGACGGGCTCCGGCTCGGGATGCAGCACGGGGACGCCCGTCGTCGTCGCGAGCACGTAGCTCACGAGCAGGCCGCCCAGGACCGTCCCAGCCGCCCGGAGTGCGAGGAGGCTCTGCGGGCGTAGCGTGATCGCCGCAGCCGCGGCGGCGAGAAGGGCGGTCGCGGCGATGAAGCCGATGCCGCCTCGTGTGTTCTCCGCGAAGTGGGCCGGTGCGAGAGCGCCGTGGATGCCGGCGCTGATCGCACAGGCGAGGATGACGAGGTCCCGTCTCACCGGACGATCACGACGCGGCACTGAGCAGACTCCTCATTCATGGCTTGCGGAGGAGTTGGTGACGCGCGCGGCCGGGGCCTTACGTGCCTACAAAAAAGTTCTGCCACCGACTGTGCCTTTCAGCACCTCCGGTGGCAGAACTTTCGCCGAGCCGATCCCGCTTTCGTCCACCGATCCCGCTGACTTTCGCCTTCCGGCTACGACCTACGCGATCGGTTTCGACCTACCGGCGTCCCGTACTCGACGCACGCGCGAGACTAGGGCTCCAGGCAACCGGTTTCAAGTCCATCGGGACAAGAACTTCTCGCAATTTGCTGAAAGGAGTCGTCGGATGGAGCAGCGACTGAGCCTCGTCACCCTCGGCGTCGCCGAGGTCTCGCGCGCGGAGGCCTTCTACGAAGCGCTCGGCTGGCGTCGCGACGGCGGCGTCGACGACGAGACGGACCACGTCGTCTTCTTCCAGGCCGGCTCCATGATCGTGGCGCTCTGGGACCGGCGGAAGCTCGAACTCGACAGCGGCGTCGAGGACACGGGCGGCTGGGGCGGCGTGACGCTCGCCCACAACGTCCGCTCGCCGGAGGAGGTCGACGCCGTGCTCGACGAGGCGCATGCTGCCGGGGCGACGATCGCCCGGCCCGGAGAGTCGACGTCCTGGGGCGGCTACTCCGGCGTCTTCATCGACCCGGATGGCCATCCCTGGGAGATCGCGCACAATCCGAGCTGGACCGTCCACGACGACGGGCGGACGACGCTTCGCTGACCCGGGCTACGGGATGACGGCGGCCATGGCGTCGTTGCGCCAGCCGCGCCAGAGCAGGTCGCCGCGCTGCATCCTCCACTGCTCGGGAAGGTGAGCAGCCGAACACGCCCCGGCGCACAGCTGCGATGTGACGAAGGCCTCTGAGTCGTCCCACGACTTGTCAATCGTGTGGACGAACGTGCCCGTCTCGTGGTGGACGCCGGCGACGGTGGTCGTCCCCGTCTGCCAGACGCGCATGTGGTAGCGCTTCCCGGGCCCGTCCGAGCGGAAGAGTTGCACGCTCTGCCGGACGAGTGTCGGCGTCGCGAAGTGGAGGTACTGGCTCGAGCCGAAGCCGAAGGTCGTCCAGCCGCGGGCGCGGAGCCGGTCGCGCACCCGCGTCCACGTCTGGTTCGGGAAGATCACGTTCACGGGGTCGCAGTTGTGGGTGGTGCCTTCCCCCGGTTCAGTCCACGCGACGCAGCCAGTATCTCCGGGCATCGTGAACGGGTGGAAGGTCGCGCCGCCGTAGGTGTCGGAGACGGCGTATGCGGTCCCGGCGGCGGAGAGGATGCCGCCGACGACCAGCACGGCGACCCGGAGCTTCATCGGGTCAAGGGTACGCCGATCGCGCGAACGTTTCTACAAAAAGTTCCGCCACCGAGAGTGCCCGTGGGCACCTCCGGTGGCGGAACTTTCGCCGAGTCGGTCTCGCTTTCGTCCACCGTTCGCGCTGGCTTTCGCCTTCCGGCTACGGCCTTCACGATCGGCTTCGGCCTACTTGCGCTCCGTGCTCGACGCACGCGCGAGACTAGGGATCGCCGCGAGGACTTGCAAGACCCCTCGAAGAGGAACTTCTCGCAATTTGCTCACTTCGCCTCCGCGCGCCTCATACGATCCCGCGGACATGGCGTTCACGGATCACGACCGGGTGCGGGCGGTCCTGGACGCGGCGATCGCCGTCACGTCCGAGCTCTCGCTCGAAGCTGTGCTGCAGCGAATCGTCGAGTCCGCCGCCGAGCTGACCGGCGCGCGATACGCGGCGCTCGGCGTCATCGACCAGAGCGGAACCGGGCTCGAGAACTTCGTCACCACCGGCCTGGATGAAGAGACGATCGAGCGGATCGGCGACCTTCCGCGAGGCCGCGGCATTCTCGGTGTGCTGATCCGCGACGCGGAACCGCTGCGGCTCACGAACATCGCCTCGGACCCGCGATCGGTCGGCTTTCCGCCGCACCACCCGCCGATGAAGAGCTTCCTCGGCGTGCCGATCCTCCTGCGCGGCGTCGCCTACGGCAACCTCTACCTCACCGAGAAGGCCGGCGAGGACGAGTTCAGCCAGGAGGACGAGGAGATCGTCCAGATGCTCGCCGCCCAGGCAGCGGTTGCGATCGAGAACGCGCGCCTCTACGAGTCCGCGACGCGCTGGGGCGAGCAACTCCAATCGCTCGGGGAGGTCGGAAACGCATTGGCTCGGGAGATCGAGCTTCCGCGACTGCTCGACCTCGTGGTCAAGCGGCTGCGCGACCTGATCGACGCGCGGATCGTCTTCATCGCTATGCCCCGCGGCGGCGAAACGGTCATCGAGACGGTCGCCGGCGACGACGCCGGCAACTACGTCGGCATGAAGCTCGATCCGACGCGGTCGAAGACCGCACGCGTCCTCGAGCGGCGGCGCAGCGAGCGCGTCGACTCGCTGATCGACGATCCCGAGGTCGAACAGCAGGCCGCCCGCCACATGGGTGCGAAGGCAGGCCTTTTCGTCCCGCTGCTCGTCCGCGATCGAGCGATCGGAGTGATCGTCGCGCACGACAAGCAGGAGGCCGATCCGCGCTTCACGGACGAGGACGTCCGCATCGCGGAGGCCTTTGCGGAACGGGCCGCGGTCGCGATCGATCTCTCCGAGCGTGTCGCGAGAGACGCCCTCCGGCGCGTCGTCGCCGGACAGGAGCTCGAGCGCAAACGCCTCGCGCGCGAGCTGCACGACGAGACGGGACAGGCGCTCACGTCGATCCTGCTGGGGCTGAAGGGGATCGAAGACGCAAGCGATTCCGAGGGAGCGCGTGAGTCCGTGCGCACCCTGCGCGAGCTCGTCGTCGCGACGCTCCAGGACGTCAGGCGGCTCGCAGTCGAGCTTCGCCCGAAAGCGCTGGACGATTTCGGCCTCGTCCCCGCGCTCGAGCGTCTGGCCGAGACGTTCACTGAGCAGGCAGAGGTCGAGGTCGACGTCCAGGCGGCCCTGGGCGAGACGCGGCTGCCGGCCGAGGTCGAGACCGCGCTCTACCGCATCGTTCAAGAAGCGCTCACGAACGTCATCAAGCACGCGCAGGCGCAGGTCGTCAGTGTCGTGCTGACGAGACAGGAAGGCCGTGTCGCGGTCGTCATCGAGGACGACGGGCGGGGCTTCGACCCGGACGAGCCCGGGGAGGGTCTCGGCCTGCTCGGGATGCGCGAGCGGATCGCACTCGTCGACGGACGACTGTCGGTGGAGTCGGGCGAGGGACGGGGAACGACAATTGCCGTCGAGGTGCCGTTGCGATGAGCATTCGGACAGTCGTCGTCGACGACCACGCCGTCGTCCGCTCAGGGCTACGGCTCGTGCTCGAGGGCGAGGACGACATCGAGGTTGTCGCCGAGGCCGCGGATGCGCGCAATGCGATCTTCGAGGCCCGCGCGCACCGGCCGGACGTGATTCTTCTCGACGTGGTCATGCCGGGTCGCAGCGGCATCGACGCGATCCCCGACCTGCTCAAGGAGTCGCCGGACAGCAAGGTGCTCGTGCTCTCAATGCAGGACGATCCGGCCTACGTACGAGAGGCGTTCGGAGCCGGTGCGAGCGGGTATGTGCTCAAGGAAGCAGCAGACGCGGAAGTCGTCGCGGCGGTCCGCGAGGTCGCAAGCGGCCAGCGCTACGTCCACCCCTCGCTCGGCGCCCGGCTCGTTGCCGCCGACGCGGAGGAGCGCGCCCGCGCCGAGGAAGACCCGCTCTCCGAACGGGAGCACGAGATCCTGCGGCTGCTGGCCCTCGGCCACACGAACCAGGAGATCGCGAGCCAGCTCTACCTGTCGGTGCGCACCGTCGAGACGCACCGCGCGCACATCATGCAGAAGCTCCGGATCTCCACCCGCGCCGAGCTCGTGCGCTACGCGCTCGAGCGCGGCATGCTCGAGCAGCCCGGGGGCTTAGCCGAGTAACGACAGAGGGCGGCCCGGAGGCCGCCCTCGCGTCGCGAGCGGAGTCGCCGCTCAACCGGTGGCCGAGACCGCCTCCGGCGAGACCTGCTCTCCGGCCTCCTGCCGCCGAAGGGCACCGCCGAGAGTCAGCACGAGGAACCCGATTCCGGTGAGGAGGAGTGCGACACCCATGGCGATAGAGAACAGCGCCACGCGCTCCGCGAAGAACGCGACGTTCAACGCGGTTGCGAGTGCTGTCTCCGTCACCCAGATATCGCGAGCCCGGTTCGGAACGGGCTGCCCGGTGTTCGGATCCTTCGCCGCCTTCTCCTCATCGCTCGTCTCGTTGCCCTGAGCGTCGAGGAAGCGACCCATCTCGGCATAGGTGCGGCCGTCTGTGGCCTCGAGGGCGTGCTCGCGCATCACCGCTGCGAACGCCTTGGCCTCGCTGCCCGTGTCGACCTTCTGACCGGGGATCGAGGAGTCGGGCGTCCCGACGATGTTCTCCCTGGCCAGGTTGTCGCGCACCTCGTTGACGCCCGCCGCGCCGATCACGATCGCTGCGACGCCGAGCAGGATGAGCACGACGCTTGCCGCGATCCCTCCGTATTCGAAGATCTTCCTTCTCATGGCGACTCCTTTCGGTGCTTTCATGCCCCCATCGTGCTCCCAGGTCGCCGCCACGCCATCGGGGCGAGCCACGGAGCCGCTGCGGGTTTCTGCGGACGCAGGCAGGCGGGGCCACAGCGATCATCGAGCCATGTGCACGACGTATGCCGTTTCGTGGCAAGAGCCGAGTGGCACGATTGGATCGGGCCGCCTCGAGCTCGGAACGGATGCCTTGCTCCTCGTCGGCCAAAACGGAAGCTCCGGGGTCACCCAGGCGTTCCCGTACCGGACCATGGTCGCGTTGCGAATCGCGCGGAGCACCACCGAACGGCTCCAGGGCCGCCCGACGTTGGTCATCGACGTGGCTGGAGGTGAATCCCTGCGCGTCGTCGCCGTCGGTCAGCCGGGGATCGTGACGGAGCTTGCCTCCCGTCTCGGCGAGCTGCGACACGACCGGCAGTTCGTCGACGACTAGGCCGCGCGCCCGCCGTCAGGTCGTCTGCGCGACCAGATCCGGGGCGAGCGACGGCGTGAGGTCGCGGTGCGCGACGACGACGCCTGCACCCCAACCGGGAGCGCGTCCGCCGGCCGGCGGGTGCACGGCCTGGACGTCGAGCCCGCTGCAAGTGATCAGCCAGGAGATCAAGGAGTTCGAGTTCCACATCTCGCCGGCCCGGAACTCGTCGCGTCCCCAGACCGGTGTCGGAGCCTCGAAAACGAGGTCGAGGATTCGTTTCGCGACGACCGGGTCTTTCGTGAGCACCTGTGGGCTCTCCACGGCCTCGTCTACGTCGGGGATCACCCCACGGCGCCAGCGCCGGTTCTCGTACCGGAAGATGCGGACCGATCGCGCCCAACGACTTCCGACCGGGCCTTCGGCGACGACGCCGCGAAGGACGCCCTCACCGTCAGACACCGGAGCCATCTCGATCACGAAGTGGCACTCGGGCGTTCGCACGATCAGCGCGGAGTGGTAGAGGTCGCTCGGCGGTCGCTTCTCGAGCCTCGCGACCACCGCCTCGAAGATCCGCCCGTTCAGCCGCACCGAATGGCCCCCGGCCCCGAGCGGGAGCCAGTAGAGCTCGACGGCGTGGCTCGAGGCGGCGGCCATGGCGCTGCCTCAGTGCGACATCGTGCCGTGCGGGTTGCCGACCTTGAGCAATCCGACCTGGCCGAGGTCGACGTGCGCGAAGGCGTGTGAGACGAACGGGTAGAGACCCGGATCGTCGATCTTCACGTCGAAGGCCGCACCCCCACCGGCGGGGACGCTCACGGTCTGCACTCCGCGCTCGAACTGCGTCATGTCGCCGTCCACCCACGCCCGGTCGAAGATCGTTCCGACGACGTGGAAGTTCGTGTCGAGCGTCGGGCCCGCGGCCACGACCCAGAAGCGAACGGTCTCGCCCGGATTCGACGTCAGCGGGTGTGTGACGTACTGGTTGGCATACCCGTTGAACGTTGTCCAGTCAGGCGTCGCTGCATGCGCCTTGCGCATGTCCAGCGATGCGCTCTGCTTCGTCCCGTCCGCGTTCAGGTACCACTCGCTGGCAACCAGGACGTACTCGCGGTCGGCCTTCGGAAGCGCCTTCTTGGGCTCTACCACGATGGCGCCGTACATGCCGTTCGCAATGTGGGCGAGCACGGGCTTCGTCCCGCAGTGGTACATGAAGACACCCGGATCGTTTGCCTTGAACCGGAACGTGAAGGACTCACCGGGCATGACGTCCTTGAACGCGACGTCTGGAGCGATTCGCGCAGCATGGAAGTCCATCGAGTGCGGGATCTCGCCGCCGTTCACGAGCGTGAACTCGACGGTCTGCCCCTGCCGTACGTGGATGATTGGCCCCGGCGCCGAATACTTGGTGTCGAACGCCCAGACGTTGTACTTGACCCCGGGGGCGATCTCGACCGTCTTGTGCTTCATCACCATGCGCACCTTCACGACGTCCGTCGCCGGGATCGGCGGCAGCGTCGCGTCGTACGGCTTGTGCGCCTTTGCCAGCGCCTGCGCGTTGCTCGGCACGACGCCGGCGAAGCTGTTCAGCGGGTGCGCAGTGGCATGGTCTGCCGTCGCGGCGGCAGGAGGCGTTGCGGCCTGGGAGGTCTCGTCACGGGATGCATCCGCCCAGAGCAGAATTGCGACGAACCCAAGGGCCCCCACGAGCAGGCCGAGCAGTACGGCCGCTGCCTTGGCGAACGCTTCCGCGGGACGTTGGACCTTGCGTGGTGGAAGAGAAGGCGTGTGAACCGACATCGCAGCAGACTCCTTGTTCGATCTCTATTGAGATCGTCGCCAGCCGGCCGCCACGCGGCCTCCGAGCCCGCCCGTAGACCGCTTGCGGCTTTCCCGCAGCGGTTCTTCTACGCGAGGCCGGGCGGGTGGAACTGGCGGACTGCGCGGGTCGGGTCTCGGTCGGCGAGCTGCGCCCTCACGTCCCTAAGGAGCTCGGCGAGCCAAATGTCGCCGCCGAAGTCCGCCCAGTGCCCGGCGACAGCACAGTGGTCGTCGGCCCAGAGCGGACATGTGTCACCTGGGCACCGGTTGAGCTCCCCGACCGCGTAGTCGAGCTGACAGATGGTTTCCATGACTGCAGCCTTTCGTGTCAGAGGCGCAGCACCATCGGGGGCGCCACTGCTTCCCGATTCGGCTTACTACCGAGTGCTAGAGCTCGACTTCGACGGGGACGGCGTTTGCGGCAAGCGCCTCGGGAGGTCGCTCAGCCGACAGCCCGAGGTGTGTCGCGAGGAACGGAGCCAGACGCCGGCCGACGATCTTCGCGGGCGGCCACCAGAGCGCTTGTGTGTCGAGCTCGGAGGAATCGTCGAGCAGGCCCGCGGCCATGAACCGCGGACTGAGCCCGGTGAGGAGCAGACCGCGCAGAACTGGCCGAAACGGACGCGGCTCGACCGGCGCTCCTGCGAGCGCTGCAATCGATTCGGCTGCCGCATCCGCCTGCTGCGTCGCGATCCCGCCCTGCTTGAGCGGAAACGTCGTGATGTCGCCGGCGGCATAGACGTTTTCGCGGCCCTCCACCCGTCCGTAAGCGTCCGCGCGAACGAAACCACGCCCGTCGTGCGGCAATCCGGGGATCTCACGGCCTTCGGGCACGGGCAGCGAAACGACTCGTTCCGTCCGGATCGCTTTCCCGGGGACGACCACGAGCGCTCCGTCGCGGAAGACGACTGGGGTTGTGTGCGTGTGGAGAGCAATGTCCCGCGTTTCGAGGAGGGATCTCACCGAGTCGGATGCCCGCCGGCCGAAGATGGCCAGCGGCTCGGCTTCCGGTGTCACGACGTCGACACGCACGTTCGTCGCACCGCTGTCTGCGAGCCTGATCCTCGTCATCAGGGCGAGTTCGTAAAGGGGCAGCGGCCAGGCGGCAACGGTGGGCAGCGCAAACGTGATCGACTGGACCCGTCCCGCCGAGGCCTCGTGGAGGAGCTCGGTCATGACGCCTCGGTCCTCCGGTCCGCGGAATGTCAGCGCACCCTGGATCCCCTCGCCCGCCCGCGCTCCGAGCGCGACGAGCAGCACGTCCCACTCGAGCTCGTTGCCTTCACCGGTCTCGACTCGCCGCGCATCGAGATCGACGCGAGCGAGCGTTCCCGGGATCAGCCGCGCGCCTGCAAGCTCGACAAGCCGCCTGATCGGGAATCGCCGGACCTCGCCCTGAGCAAACGGCTCAGCGACGGCCATCGGGCGGTATACGAATTCGCTGTCAGGCGCGAGGAGATCGATGTCCACGCGGTCCTCTGCGAGCTCGCGAAGGGCCAGCGTCGCTTCCAAGGCGGCAACGCCTGCGCCGGCGATGAGTACGCGAAGTGGCTGAGACATGGACGCCAGCATGCGCATCGTCCCCCTCTTGCTCATCCGGGAAAGCCCGCAGTCCGGTTACGCGGGTTTCCGCGATGGCGGCGAGTGGAAAGAGAGCCACGATAGGCCCATGAACACCCTGACCCGAACCGATCACCGAGCACGCAAACCGCGGTCGGCTGCACGGGTGAACGTCGAGGACGACTCGGTCCAGATCTTCGTCCCCGCCTCCGGCGACTGCGAGGTTGTCGTCGCGACGCTTGACGAGGACGGCCGTCCGACCACGGTTGCCCGCTGGGCCCCCGGCGCGCGGCAGTTCGCGACTCAGCGCGTCAGCTAGACCCGAGCAGCTCCCGGTCGAAGAAGCCGACGACGCGCCGCTCGTACTCGTCCGGCTGGGTCGTTATGCCGCCGACGTGCTGCGCGCCGGGTACCTCCCAGATCTCCTTCGGCTCGCCGGCCGCGGCGTAGAACCCCTGGTTGGGCACCTTCTCGGTGCCGCCCTGGCCGCGCTCGCCGTAGATGAAGAAGACGGCGCGGGGAGCAATATTGGGGGCAAAGTCCTTCAGGGCCTCCGGCGGCAGGTTGTTGTTGAAGACGGCCGTCGCGCCGGTGATCACAGCTTGCGTGGCGAAGCCCGGGATGTTCGAGATGTTGTGCTCGAGGTTCGCAAGGTCGTCGCGCACGGACCGGCTGGTCCCGCCCTCGCTGACGACTGCCTTGAACACGTCCGACTGGGCGGCGGCAGCGATCAGCATCTCGCCGCCGACCGACCGGCCGATCCCCCCGGTGCGCTCCGGGGCGGCG
>Ga0081538_10000504_pt1 | contig 43759 bp, 44 predicted proteins | sample TabmetS5T2R1_FD_71022 | JGI IMG/M metagenome (GOLD analysis project Ga0081538, IMG submission 71022) | Tabebuia heterophylla rhizosphere microbial communities from the University of Puerto Rico - S5T2R1 | ecosystem: Host-associated > Plants > Roots > Rhizosphere ... | reverse complement strand
GATCATGCCGTACGCGTTCGGCTACATGATGTCGGCGAAGGTCGGCACCGGCCTGGTGGCGGAGATCGGCGCGATGCGCATCTCGGACGAGATCGACGCGCTCGAGGTGATGGGCATCAACTCCCTCGTCTTCCTCTGCGCCAGCCGGCTGCTGGCCGCGTGGCTCGTGCTGCCGTTCATGTACATCGGGGCCGTGGGCGCCGGTTTCCTGGCGTCGTACCTGGCGGTGGTGCAGCAGATCGGCGAGGTGTCGTCAGGCGGCTTCGCGCTGATCTTCTGGATGTTCCAGAACCCACCCGACCTGCTCTATTCGCTCATCAAGGGGATGGCGATGGCCACGGTGATCGTGCTGGTCGGGTGCTACTTCGGCTACACCGCGGGCGGGGGCCCGGTCGGCGTGGGAACCGCAACGGCCAAGTCGATGGTGCTGAACACCGTGATGGTGCACCTCGTCGGGATGGTCGGGACGCAGATCTTCTGGGGCTCGAACCCGAGAGCGCCGATCGGCGGATGAGGACGTGACGACCGTGGCCACCAAGCCGCCGACCCGCGCGACCGCCTCGGCGCTGGGCCGCGCGACGCCCTCGACGCCGACTCGCGCGACCCCCTCGACGCCGACTCGCGCGACCCCCTCGGCGCCGAGCGCACGTCCCACCTCGTCGACTGTCGACTCTGTCGGCGCCACGCCTACACGGTCGACGCTCGCCGGCGAGCGCGGTGCCCGCCGGGCGCTGCTCGAGCAGGTCGCGACGCTCGAGCGCGAGCTCGTGGAGCAGCGCTGCTCGACCTGGCCGCGGGCGATCGCGGAGACCGGGCCGGAGTCGCTCGCGCGGCCCGGAGCGCCGGGCGGGCCGCGCCTGCTCTCATTGGAGGCACTCGAACTGCTGCGCGACGAGCTCGTCGAGACCCTGTCGGCCGAGCGGAAGGGTCTCGCCGACGGGACGCTGGCGGAGGAGGAGAGCCGGCGGCTGCGAGAGGAGCTCATCCTCGACCCCGCCGCCCACCCCGGCGCGCGCGTGACGAACGCCGAGGTGGGGGAGTGCGGGTGCGGCGCGGTCCGCTCGGAGCCGGCCGGTGGGCTGCTTGGGCTGCTGATGGGCTGGTGGCGGGTGGTCGTGTCCTCGGGCTGCCCGTAACCCGCCCTTCACCCTCGCGTCAGGTTCTCGCGCAGACTTGTCACAGAACAGCGCCGATCCAGGTCTTGCCGAGCGGGCGTGGTCCGATTACGTCCATATAGAGGACGGAATCGGACCACGTCGCCGGCCGTCGCACGCAGCATCGCTGCTACCCGCGCACCTGCACGCAGCATCGCTGCTACCCGCGCACCTGCACCAGTCGCGACATCAGGCGGGCGAGCGCGGAGCGCGCGGGTCCGATCGCACGCGGCCCGGACCCCGTGGCCGCATGCGGCCCGGACCCGGCGGCGGACTCGACCCGCGACGCCCGGCGAGTGCCCGACGCGGCTCCCGCCTGGGCGCCGGCAGCCGCCTGCGCAGCCCGGCGCCGCTGCGCCGCTGTCCGCTCCTTGGTGAACTGATCCTCGGTGAGCTCGCGGGCGAAACTCGATGCGATGGCGAGGTCAACCATGTCCATCTCCTCTGAATCGTTTCATTGAACCGTTTCAGATCATACCCTGAAACGGTTCAAAGTCAAACCTGAACCGATTCAGCTCCAGACCTGCCATGCTGCCGCCAGATGGCGGAGCAGCCGGCAGACAGCGGTCATGGGGGCGGAGCCCGGCCGGAAAGCGGTCGTGGGGGCGGAGCCCGGCCGGAAAGCGGTCGCGGGGGCGGAGCCCGGCCGGAAAGCGGTCGCGGGGGCGGAGCCCGGCCGCAAAGCGGTCACGGCGGCGGAGCCCGGCCGGACAGCGGTCACGGGGGAGGCGCGTCCGCAGAAAGCGGTCACAGGGGAGGTGTGCCCGCCGGCGGCGGGCCAGAGGGGGGTGCCCCGCCGGACGGCGGTCACGGGCCGGAATCGCCGACCGACCGCACACGGGCGGCGGCGGGCGGTGAGTCGGGCCGGTCGGGGGCCGAGCCGGCCAAGCCGCGCAAGCACACGCTCCGCGACGTCGCCGCTGAGGCCGGTGTCTCCATCGGGACGGCTTCCAATGCGTTCAACCGGCCCGACCTCATCTCCGAGGGGCTTCGCGACCGTGTCTTCGAGGCGGCGGCCCGGCTCGGCTACGGCGGGCCGGATCCGGCGGCGCGGCGGCTTCGGATCGGGCGCGCGGGGGCGCTCGGCCTCGTCTTCACCGACCGGCTGCCGTACGCCTTCGACGACGAGGCGGCGGTCCTCTTCCTTCGCGGCGTGGCCAACGCGCTCGAGAACTCGGGCGCCGGCCTCCTCCTGATCCCGACCTCGCCGACGCGGGAGGAGGGCAGCCGGGTGGTTCGCGGCGCGGCGGTCGACGGATTCATCATCTTCTCTACCCCGACCGGCGACCCTCGGCTGGAGGCGGCGCTCGCCCGCGGCCTGCCGACCATCACGGTCGACGAGCCGTTCGACGTGCCCACCCCCTTCATCGGCATCGACGACCGCGCCGGCGCGGCGGCGGCCGGTCGCCACCTCGTCGAGCTCGGCCACCGACGCGTGGCCGTCGTGTCATTCCCCGAGTTCGCCCGCGCCGACAGCACGCTGCCCTTCGACGTCCCCCGCGAGCGCATCGCCGGCTACCGGGACGCCCTGGGCGAGGACTTCGATCCGGACCTTGTCCTCACCGCCTACAGCAACCGCCAGGACACCGGCCGCCGGCTGCTCACCGAGCTGCTCGAGCACGACCCGATGCCCACCGCCGTCCTCGCCATGAGCGACGCGCTCGCCGCGGGAGTCATGCGCGCCGCCGTGGAGGCGGGGCTGCGCGTGCCCGAGGACCTGTCCGTCATCGGCTTCGACGGAGTGCCGCTCGGCGAACTCACGGAGCCGCCGCTCACGACCGTCGCCCAGCCGACCGAGCGGAAGGGCGAGCTCGCGGCCGAGGCGCTGCTCCGCGCCCTCGACGACGGCGCCGAGGAGGCGGAGCCGTCCACGGAAGGCGGACCACCAAGGACGATCCTTCCGACCGAGCTGCTCGTCCGCGGGACGACGGGGCCGCCCCCCGGCTAGGGGCGGCGAGGCGGCCGGCCGTGCGTGGCCGTCCTGACTTGACCCCCGATATGGGGGAAAAGTCAGGACAGCCGTGGCCGGCTCAGCGGAACAGGTCGTGCTCGCGCGGCCGCCGCAGCGCTGCCCCGCCCGGACCGTGGTCAGCGGTGACGTAGCGCTCGAGCCCTCGCACCAGCACGGCTGGGCGGCGCGAGTCCTTCGCGCGGACCAGGTCGGCGGCCGCGGCCACCGCGTCGGCGATCGCGATCGACGTGGCGCGCAGATCGCGGCCGTACGCGTCCGAGCGCCCGATCCACTGGTCGAGCGGGACGAGGCCGGCCACTCCGATCGCCACGTCGGTCTGGCCGATCCGCCACGCGCGCCCGAACGAGTCGGCGATGACCACCGCCGGCCTGCGGCCCCGGGCCGCCGCGATCCCCTCGCGCAGGCGGCGCGCCGACGCGTCGGGGTCCTCCGGCAGCAACACGAGTTCGCCGGGGCGAGACGCGTTCGACTGATCGACCCCGGCGTTCGCGCACACGAGGCCGTGGCGCGTCGCGCACACGAGCACACCGTCGCCCGCCCGCACGACCTCGACCGCCTCGTCGAGCACAGCCTGGACCAGCCGCGGGTCCTTCCCGCGCTCGGCGGCGAGGGCGCGGGCCTGCTCGCCGGGCTCGATCTCCTCCAGCAGCCGCAGCCGCCCCTCGGCCTTCGAGACCACCTTGTGCGCCACCACCAGGACGTCGCCGTCCCCGAGGTCGGCCGGGGCGGCGTCCGCCAGCAGGCGGGCGAGGTCGTCGCCCGGCCGGACGTCGGGCAGCGCTGGAAGGGGGTGGACGGCGAGCGCGCTCAGGCGGGCACCGCCGGGTCGCGCGGACGGCGCTCCAGCCGGCGGAGGGCCAGGCGGGTGGCAGGCGCGCGGTCGGGCCACTCGGCCAGGGCGGCCAACAGCGCAGAAAGGTCGTCGCCCGTGTCCACGTCGAGCACGATGGTGGGAACCTCCTCCACCGCGGCGCGCGCCCCAGCCGCGCCCGCGGCCCTCACGTGCCGTTCCAGGCTGCCGGGCCCGAATCCAGGCGCGATCGCGTCGGGCGGCCTGAGCAGGAGAGCGTTCGTGCCGCTGCCGTGGCGGTCCGGCACGATCGTCACCGGGCGGCGTGCCGCAAGCAGTCTCTCCACCTCGCCGGGGTCGAGCAGCGGCGTGTCCCCCGGAACGAGGAGCACCCGCTCGAAGCCCGCCGACAGGGCGTGCGAGATCCCGATCGACGCCGCGGCGGATTGCCCCGCCTCCTCCGTATCCGGCAGCACGGTGGCGCCCGCCTCGCGCGCGGCGGCCTCGGCCGCAGCGTCGCCCGTCACGACGGCCACACCGTCGAGGCCCGGGACCAACCGCAGCGCCGCGAGCACGTCGGCGAACATCGCCTGCGCCAGCAGGGAGCGCGAGTCGTCGTCGAGCGCGGGCGAGAGCCGCTGCTTGGCGGCAGCGAAGCTCTTCACGGGAAGGATCGCGAGCGTGCGCATCGGGGGCGAAGCGAGCGTATCGGGAGGCCGACTGTCGAGTTGGTCGGCCTCAGCCCGACAAGGTCGACAGTCGGCGCGGGGCGGGAAGCGTGGAGCGGCCGGCCCCTCCTCGCTAGCCCAGTCTTTCGCCGAAGCGGAGCACTTCGCGGGCAACTTCGCGCATCCGATCCGGCCCGTCCATCACGGTGTCGGTCACCAGCGAGGCCACCTCGGGTGCCGGCTCGTCCGCCACCACGCCGTCCAGCAGGTCGCCGTACGCACGGGCGATCCCGGACGCGCTCGTCTCGACCCCCGCCCACTCGCAGAAGTGCTCCGACGGCCCCTTCAGCGACCGCCCGCCCACGAACGGGCTGACCGCCACCACCGGCGCCGGCGCCCCGGACAGCGCCTCCCTCATGCCCGGCAGGGCCAGGATCGGGCCGATCGAGATCACCGGGTTCGACGGCCCGATCACGATCAGGTCGCACGTGGCCAGCGCCGCCAGCACCTCCTCGGAGGGCCGGGCCTCCGTAAGCCCGCGCAGCTCGACCCCCTCCACCGGAGGGGCGGCCCCCGCGACGATCATGTACTCCTGGAAGGGCCACAGTCGCCCGCCGTGCCGGACCCAGGTGCCCACCGGCTGGTCCGACATCGGCAGCACCCGGGCCTCCACCCCGAGGGCCGAGACGACCGCCGCGTGCGCCTCGGTGAGACGCCGGCCCTCCCGCAGCTCCGCCGTCCGCACCAGGCAATGAGCCAGGTCGCGGTCCCCCAGGTGGAACCAGGCATCCTGGCCCGCCGCCCGCAGCGCATCCATCACCTCGGACGTGTCGTCGCGCAGCCCCCAACCCCGCGCGTCGATGGAGTCCGCCAGCCAGTAGGTCACGAGATCTGGGTCGGGCGACACGTGCACGCCGTACATCCACACGTCGTCGCCGGTGTTGGCGACCACTGTCAGCTGCTCGCTCACGTCGAGCAGCCCCCGCGCGAGCTTCGCCCCTCCGGTCCCGCCGGAGAGGAGCACGACGTGGCTCAGGCCGGCACGCCCTCCGGCCACCCGTCGACGAAGATGTCGAGCGACAGGTCGGCGTCCGGGCTCGCGGCGTAGCGGTCCAGGTCGGTCACCCCGGCCTCGAAGAGCACCTCGTCGTCGATGAAGGCGTTGCCGGTGCACGAGCGCGGGTCGCGCAGGAGGATCGCGTGGGCGGCGTCGGCGACTATCTCCGGCGTGCGGGCGCGCGCCATCGCCTCGTCGCCGCCCAGCAGGTTCTGAACCGCGGCCGTGGCGATGATCGTGCGCGGCCAGAGGCAGTTGGCCGCGATCCCGGCCTTGGCCTCGTCGGCCGCGACGCCGAGGGTCAGGATCGTCATCCCCATCTTGGAGAGTGTGTAGGCGCTGTGGCCCGCGAGCCAGCGCCGGTCCGCCGACAGCGGCGGCGACAGCGTCAGCACGTGCGCGTGCGAGGACTCGCGCAGGTGCGGCAGGCACGCCTTGGTCACGACGAACGTTCCGCGCGCGTTGATGTGCTGCATCAGGTCGAAGCGCTTGACGGGGAGGTCCCGCATCGGCGCCAGGTTGATCGCGCTCGCGTTGTTCACCACGATGTCGATCCCGCCGAAGCGCTCCACGGTCGAGGCCACAGCGCCCTCGACCATGTCCACGTCGCGGATGTCGCCCACCATCGGCAGCGCGTCGCCGCCGGCCTTCTCGATCTCCTCGGCGGCCGTGTAGATCGTGCCGGGCAGCTTGGGATGCGGCTCGGCGGTCTTGGCGACGAGCGCCACGCGGGCGCCGTCGCGGGCCGCTCGCACGGCGATCGCCAGCCCGATGCCGCGGCTGCCGCCTGACATGAAGATGGTGCGGCCTGAGAGGGAGTCCATGCTGGTTAGAGCCTATCCCGGAGCAGGGGGAGCACGTCCTCCCGGAACTGCTCCAGGAAGCGGCGCTGGTCGTGCCCGGGGGCGTGCAGCACGAGCTCGTCGAACCCGAGCGCCGCGTACACGCCGATCTTCTCGACGACCTCCTCGGGGTCGTCTGAGACGATGAAGCGCCTCGGCGCCTGGTCGATGTTCGCGTCGGCCACGCGCTCCATCTCGAGAGGGTCGTCGATGTCCTCCTTCTGCTCCGGCTCCAGCGCCAGCGCCGCCCAGGGGTGGGTGTTCGTGACCGCCAGCTCGGCGTCGCGGTCGTAGGAGACCTTGATCTCGATCATGCGCTTGATGGCCGCGGGGTCGCGGCCGGCCGCCTCGGCGCCCTCGGCCACCCTGCTTAGCAGCTCGTCGTAGAGCGCCGGATCCTTGCCGCTCGTGCAGATGAACCCGTCCCCGACACGGCCCGCCAGCTTCGCTGCCAGCGGCCCGGAGGCTGCCACGTAGATCGGCACGGGCTCGTCCGGGCGGTCGTAGATCGTGGCCCGGCTGGTGCGGTAGTACTCGCCCTCGAAGTCCACGCGCTCCTCGCTCCAGAGCCGGCGGATCAGGTCGATCGCCTCCGCCAGGCGCCGGCGGCGCTCCTTGCGACCGGGGAAGGCCGCCCCCGTGACGGCGGTCTCGTTCAGGGCCTCGCCGGTGCCAACGCCGAGGAAGATACGCCCGGGCGTGAGGCAGCCGAGCGTCGCGAAGGCCTGCGCGACGACCGCGGGGTGCGAGCGCAGCGTCGGCGTGAGCACGCTGGTGCCGAGCGTGGCTCGCTCGGTGCGCTGGCCCGCCGCGCCCAGCCAGGGCACCGTCGCCGGCGAGTGCCCGTCGCTGTGTCGCCAGGGCTGGAAGTGGTCGGAGACGGCCACCATCTCGAGGCCCGAGCGCTCCGCCTCGACCGCGAGCTCGAGCAGCTCGGTGGGGCCGAACTGCTCGGAGGAGGCCTTGTAACCGATGCGGACCGGCATCCGCGGGATCGTACGGGGTAGGCTGCCGCCCGCCTTGCGCCTCGCGGAACGAACAGCCCTGGTCACCGGCGGCGCGTCCGGCATCGGCGCCGCCACCTGCCGCCGGCTCGCCGCCGAGGGCGCGCGCGTGGCGGTGACCGACATGAACCTCGCCGGGGCAGAGGCGGTGGCCGGCGAGATCGCCGGCGCCGCCTACGAGCTCGATGTGCGCTCCGAGGAGTCGATCGTGGCGGCGGTCGCGAGCACCGAAACGGACCTCGGCCCCATCGACGTGCTCGTCAACAACGCCGGCTACGACGAGTGGAGCTGGTTCACCGACACCGACCCGGCGCTCTGGGACCGCGTGCTGGCCGTGAACCTACGCGGAGTGATCGCCGTGACGCACGCCGTGCTCCCCGGCATGCAGGAGCGCCGCCGCGGCCGGATTGTCAACACGGCGTCCGAGGCGGGCAGGGTCGGCTCGAGCGGGTCGGCCGTCTACTCCGCGGCGAAGGCGGGCGTGATCGGCTTCACCAAGGCGATCGCGATCGAGAACGGCCGCTACGGGATCACCTGCAACGCGGTGGCGCCCGGCCCGATCGACACCCCGCTGCTGATGGGCGCGCCCGAGGCGCTCGGCGATCTCGGCAAGCGCATCGTCGAGACGATGATCGGCTCCACCAACCTGCGCCGCCTCGGACAGCCCGACGAGGTGGCCGCCGCGATCGCCTTCCTCGCATCCGACGACGCCTCCTACGTCACCGGTCAGGCGCTCGGCGTGAGCGGCGGACTTGCCAGGATCTAGTCCGATGATCCGCATCCGCGAGGTTGGCCCGCGCGACGGGTTCCAGAACGAGCCCGAGGTGATCGCCACCCCCGACAAGGTGCGCCTGGTCGAGATGCTGGCGCGCACCGGTCTGAAGCGGCTCGAGGTGACGAGCTTCGTGCGCGCCGACGTGATCCCCCAGCTCGCCGACGGGGCGGAGGTGCTGCGCACCGCGGACATCCCCGACGACGTGTCGGTGACGGTCCTGATCCCGAACGAGCGCGGGCTCGACAACGCCCTGGAGGTGCGAACCACCTTCCAGGAGGTCAACCTGTTCCTCTCCGCCTCTGAGACGCACAACCGCAAGAACGTGAATCGCTCGATCGAGGAGTCGCTCGCCGGGCTCGAGCGAGTGGTCTCACGCGCGCGCGAGGCAGGGCTCCGCTGCGAGGGCGTGATCTCGGTGGCGTTCGGCTGCCCTTACGAGGGCGAGGTCCCTCCGGAACGCGTCCTCGGCATCGCACGCCGCCTGCGCGACGCCGGTTGCGAGGAGATCGCGTTCGGCGACACGACCGGAATGGCGAACCCGGTCCAGGTGGAGCGCTTCTTCGACGGACTCGACCTGGGAGTCGAGCTCACCGCGCACTTCCACAACACCCGCGGCCAGGGCCTGGCCAACGTACTGGCCGCGCTGCGCGCCGGGGTCGAGTCGTTCGAGTCCTCCTTCGGCGAGCTGGGCGGCTGCCCGGTGCCGAAGGGCGCGACCGGCAACATCGCCAGCGAGGACCTCGTCTCGATGCTCCACGAGATGGGCTACGAGACCGGGATCGACCTGGAGAAGCTCGTCGCCTGCGCCCGCGAGGCGCAGCAGGTGCTCGGGCGGCCGCTGGGAAGCCACGTGCTGACCGCCGGGCCCGTGGAGTGGCACCGGGACTGACCGGGTACTAGGCCGCCCGAGAGGGAGGAGGCCCCATGGAGATGGAGACCCGGGAGCGCGAGGAGCGCCCCAAGCGCCGCTTTGCCCGCGAGGGCGACGCCGACGGCGGCGACGGCCTGCAGCGCAGCACCTACCGGACGCTCGACGAGCAGGAGGGACGCCTGTCGGAGGCCGAGCAGCGCTTCGAGCGCCGCCGGCGCACCGTCGGGTTGTTCCTCGGCCCGCTCGTGTTCGCCGCGATGCTGCTCATCCCGTTCGACCTCGACGGGAACCAGCACCGCCTCGCGGCCATCCTCGCCTTCGTGATCGTCTGGTGGCTCACCGAGGCGATCCCCATCCCCGTGACCGCCCTGCTCGGCGTGGTGCTCTGCGCGCTCCTCGAGGCCACCCCGCCGCCCCCGGAGGGCGACAGCTCGGTCGACGTGGTGTTCGGCCTCTTCACCGACGACACGATCTTCCTGTTCATCGGCAGCTTCATCATCGCCCAGTCGATGGTGGTGCACGGCCTGCACCGAAGGCTCGCCTTCCGGGTGCTGAGCATGCCGTCCGTGGGCGGCTCGACGTTCCGGATCATCCTGGCCTTCGGCCTGATCGGTGCGCTCACCTCGCCGGTCATGTCGAACACGGCCGGGGCGGCCATGATGCTCCCGATCGCGCTCGGCGTGATGGGCGTGGTGGGCGGCATGGTCGCGGCGCAGGCGGAGGGCGACCGGAATCCCGATCGGCTTCGCTTCGGGGCCGCGCTGATGCTCGTGATCACCTACGGGATCACCGTCGGCGGCCTGCTGCTCCCGATCGGCAGCCCGCCCAACCTGATCGGGCGCGAGCTGCTCGAGGGTGAGACCGGCGAGCCCATCACCTTCTTCGAGTGGTTCGTGATGGCCCTGCCGATCGTGGTCGTCATGTTCGTCGCGGTGATCCTCGTCACCGTGCTCATGAACCGCCCGGAGGTGAAGCACGTCTCCGGCGTCCAGGAGTACGTGGCCGAGGAGCGGCGCAAGCTCGGCAAGCTCAGCCGTGGCGAGAAGAACACGCTCTTCGTGCTGGCCTTCGCACTGATCGGCTGGTTCCTGCCCGGCCTCGTCGGGCTCGTCGCGGGCGACGACTCCACCGCCTACACCGAGGTCAGCGAGGCCTCGAACGAGGGCATCGTCGCGATCCTCGCCGCCGCCGCCCTCTTCGTCCTGCCGGTCGACTGGGCGAGGCGCAAGTTCACGCTGACGTGGAACCAGGCCACCCAGATCGACTGGGGCACGGTGATCCTGTTCGGCGGCGGTCTCGTGCTGGGCACGCTCCTGTCCGAGACGGGCCTGGCGTCGGTGTTCGGCGAGTCGATCTCCGACGCGCTGGGCGTCTCGAGCCTCGTGGGCATCACGATCGTGATCGTGATCATCTCGGTGCTGGTCTCGGAGACCACGAGCAACACCGCCAGCGCCGCGATCATGGTGCCGATAGCGATCTCGATCGCTGCCGCCTCTGACGTCAATCCGACCATCCCGGCGCTGGCCGCGATCTTCGGCGCCAACTACGGCTTCATGCTGCCGGTCTCGACCCCGCCGAACGCGATCGTCTACTCGTCCGGCATGCTGCCGATCACGCGGATGCTCAAGGCAGGGGCCGTGTTCGACATCATCGGCGCGGTCCTATGCGTGGTGGGCGTGATAGCGATGGCGAACGTGGTCGGCCTGGTGTAAATGATCCGGGGGCTCACGCCCCCGGACCCCCGTCGATTCCTGGCCGGCCGCTGGAGGCCGGCGCACCCGGGCGGTCGCTGGCGCGGCCGGCGTTCCTCGCCATCGCCGCCGGGGCCGCCACCGTGCTGCCCGGGTTCCTGGTCGGCGCGCTTGCGCTGCAGATCCGGGCCGACCTCGACGTGAGCGTCGCGGCCGTGGCCGCCGGCGTGACGGTCTTCTTCGCGGCGGGCGCGGTGGGAGCCGGGCCCGGCGGCCGGCTCGCCGAGCGGCTCGGCGCGCTCCGGTCGATCCGCTGGTGCGTGGTCGGCACCGCGGTCTGCCTGCTGCTCGCGGGCCTGCTGGCCCAGTCGCTGTTCGTGCTCCTTGCGCTGCTGGCGGTTGCGGGCGTGACGAATGCGATCACGCAGCCGGCCATCAACCTGTTCATGGCCGACCAGGTCCCGCTCGACCGCCAGGGCCTCGCCTTCGGGATCAAGCAGGCGGCCATCCCGGCCGCGGTGCTCGTGAGCGGCCTGGCCCTGCCGCTCCTGGCGCTGCCGCTCGGCTGGCGGGCGACCTTCGCCGTCTGCGCGGCGGGCGCGCTGGCCGTGGCGGTCGTGGTGCGGCGGACCGCGACGAGATTCGCGCCGGTGCCCGAGCGCGACCGGCCGCCGAGGCCGAGCCGCGCGCTGCTCGTGACCGCCGTGGGCGCTGCCCTGGCGAGCGCCGGGCCGAACTCGCTCGGGGCCTACCTCGTGGCATCGGCGGTCGACGTCGGCATCGCGGAGGGCACGGCGGGGCTGCTGGCCGCCGCCGGGAGCACCACGAGCCTGCTGGCTCGGGTGGCGCTGGGGGAGCGGGCGGACCGCCGACGCGACTACGGCTTCGCCGCCGTGGTCGCGCTGCTTGCCGCAGGCTCGGGTGGCTTCGCGTTGCTCGCGAGCGGGGAGGCCGCGCTGTTCGTGGCCGGGGTCTTCGTCGCGTTCGCGCTGGGGTGGGGGTGGCCCGGGCTCTTCAACCTCGCGGTGGTCGACCTGAACCGCGAAGCGCCCGGGGCGGCGACAGGTGTCACTCAGACCGGCATCTACGTGGGCGCGGCGGCCGGCCCCGCCGTGTATGGCGTGGTTTCGGCGGAACTCGGGTATTCCGCGGCCTGGGCAGCGTCAGGAGCGCTCTGCATCGCCGCCGCCGCGGCGTTCGTATACGCGGCCCGGCTGGCTCGCGGGCAGGTACCTGCCTGATGGTTTACTTCCTCGGCACCGGGTACCACCCAAAACGAAGCCGCCGAGGCCGGTTTTCGGCACATAGTGGGTTCCCCCGACCCAGCCTCGGCTATCGGCGACGGGCCCGGACCACGGCATCCGGGCTCGTTGCATTTCTGGGATGGCAGCGGGGGGCTCGCGCCCCCGGACCCCCGCTGAAATTGGCTTCGCGCGGTGCCCTTAGCGGCCGACGAAGCTGGGGTCCCGCTTCTCGAAGAAAGCCTTGGCCCCCTCCGCGAAGTCCTCGCTCGCCGCCAGCGTCTCCTGGGCCGCCACCTCCTGCTCCAGGGTCAGGGCCAGCGCCGGCTTCGCCGCTGCGTCGATCACGCGCTTCGCCAGGCCCACCGCGCGCGGGGCGCAGGAGGCCAGCTCGGCGGCGAACGCGTCGGTCGCCTCGTCGAGCGCTCCGGCCGGCGCGATCCGGTTCGCGAAGCCGATCCGGTGCGCCTCGCGCCCGTCGATGACCTTGCCGGTCATGATCAGCTCCTTGGCGTTGCCGAGGCCCACGACCGCGGGGAGCCGGGAGCATCCGCCCACGTCCGGAATCAGGCCCACCCGCACCTCCATGATGCCGGCCACGGCGTCCTCGGCCATCGTGCGGAAGTCGCACGCCAGGGCCAGCTCGAACGCGCCGCCGAGCGCGGCGCCGTGGATCTGGCAGATGGTCGGCTTCGGCATCTCCTCGAGCAGGTTCCACCAGGCGAGGATGGGCCGCCGGTAGGCGCGCAGGCGCTCCGGGTTCTCCGACAGCTCGCGCAGGTCGTTGAGGTCCATGCCCGACGAGAACATCGCGCCCTCGCCGCGCACCACGACCACGCGGACCTCCTCGTCGGCCGCCGCCTCCTCGATCGCGGCGCCCAGCTCGCGGATCAGATCGCCGCTCAGGGCGTTGCGTTTCTCGGGACGGTTGAGGACCAGGTGCCGGACCGCGCCGCGATCCTCTGTGAGCAGGAGCGGCATATAGGCTGCCCACCCTAATGGAGATCAAGAGGGTGGGAGTGGTCGGCTGCGGCCTGATGGGGCACGGCATCGCGCAGGTCGCGGCGCAGTCGGGCTACGAGGTTGTGGTCCGCGAGATCGACCAGGCCGCGCTCGACAGGGGGCTCGGCAAGATCGAGAAGCAGCTCGGCCGCGCCGTCGAGCGGGGGAAGCTCGAGCAGGCCGACGCGGACGCCGTCCGCGGCCGGATCCAGGGCACGCTCGACTACGGCCGGCTCGGCGGTAGCGACCTGGTCGTCGAGGCGATCACCGAGGGCCTCGACGCCAAGCGCGAGATGTGGCGCGAGATCGAGTCAGTGGCCGGCCCCGAGGCGGTCTTCGCGACCAACACCTCTTCCCTCGCGGTCATCGACCAGGCCGTGGTGACCGGCCGCCCGGAGCGCTTCCTCGGGCTTCACTTCTTCAACCCGCCGCAGGTCATGAAGCTGGTCGAGGTGGTGCGCGCGGTCACCACCTCGGACGAGGCGTTCGAGACCGGCAGGCAGTTCGCGGAGTCGCTCGGCAAGCTGGCCATCCCGACCAATGACAAGGCCGGCTTCATCGTCAACAGGCTGCTCGTGCCGTACATGCTCGACGCGATCCGCGCCTACGAGGAGGGCGTCGGCTCGATCGACCAGATCGACGAGGCGATGAAGGCGGGCGCCGGCCACCCGATGGGCCCGCTGACGCTGGCCGACTTCGTGGGCCTCGACACGCTCGGCGCGATCTGCGACGTGCTCTTCGACGAGTTCCGCGAGCGCCGCTTCGCCCGCCCGCCGACGCTGCGCAAGATGCTGTCCGCCGGCTGGCACGGCCGCAAGTCGGGGCGCGGCTTCTACGACTACTCGGGCGACGCGCCCGTGGCGGTCGAGCTGCGCTGAAGCCGGCGGGGCTGCAGGCCGCCGCCCACAGGAGAGGATGTCCCGAACCCGGGTAGAACGAGCCAAGGATGCAGGGCCCGGACCCACGTAGACGAGCGCGGCGCGAGGTCGTCGCCGGGATCATCGGCGCTGAGGCAGGCGCCGGGATCGGCCTGCTCGCCGTGGGCGGCACCGTGCTCGCCCCGCTCGGCCTCGCCGTGCTCGGCGCCGCTGCCGGCGTCGGCGTCATGAGCCTGCGCCACGTGATGATCAGGCGCTGGCTGCGATCCCAGCTGCGCGCCGCCCGCTGATACGTTCTCGCGCGCCATGTCGGACCTGAGGGAAGCCCTCGAGCGGGCCCGCGGCGGCGGGCCGGAGCGCCACCACGCCAAGTCGAAGGACCAGGGCAAGCTGCCCGTGCGCGAGCGCGTCGCGCGGCTGGTGGACCCGGGCACCTTCGTCGAGGACGCCCTGCTCGCCAACTGGGAGCAGGAGGGCTTCGGGGCCGACGGCGTGGTCACCGGAATGGCCCAGGTCGGCGGCCGCCCGGTGGCGCTTATGGCGAACGACCCCACGGTCAAGGCCGGCTCCTGGGGCCCAAAGACCGTCGAGAAGATCATCCGGATCCAGGAGCAGGCGCTCGAGCACCTCGTGCCGATGATCTACCTTGTCGACTCGGCCGGTGCGCGCATCACCGACCAGGTGCAGATGTTCCCCGGCCGCCGGGGAGCCGGGCGCATCTTCCACACCGAGGTGAAGCTCTCGGGCGTCGTGCCCCAGGTCTGCGTGCTGTTCGGCCCGAGCGCGGCCGGCGGCGCCTACATCCCCGCCTTCTGCGACGTGACGATCATGCGCGACGGCAACGCATCGATGTACCTGGGCTCGCCGCGGATGGCGGAGATGGTTATCGGCGAGAAGGTCACGCTCGAGGAGATGGGCGGCGCGCGCATGCACACCGGCGTCTCGGGCTGCGGCCACTTCCTGGTCCAGTCGGACGAGGAGGGGATCGACCTCGCCAAGCGCTACCTCTCGTACTTCCCCGGCAACTGGCGCGCCGACCCGCCCACAGCGCCCCCCGCGGGCCCGGCAGCGGACCTGCCGGAGATCCCCGCCGACGAGAACAAGCCCTTCGACATGCGCGAGCTGATCGACGCGCTGGTGGACGCCGAGTCCTTCCTGGAGGTCCACAAGCGCTGGGCCAAGGAGCTGATCGTGGGCTACGCGCGGCTCGACGGGCGCGCCGTCGGGATCGTCGCCAACCAGCCGAGGCAGCGCGGCGGAGTGCTGTTCGTGGACTCCTCCGACAAGGCGGCGCGCTTCATCTGGACCTGCAACGCCTTCAACATCCCGCTCGTCTTCCTGGCCGACGTGCCGGGCTTCATGATCGGCACCCAGGTCGAGCGGCAGGGCATCATCCGCGCCGGCGCGAAGATGATCTCGGCGGTGTCCGAGGCCACGGTGCCGAAGCTGTCCGTAATCGTGCGCAAGGCCTACGGCGCCGGCCTGTACGCGATGGCCGGCCCGGCCTTCGACCCGGACGCCTGCATAGCCCTGCCCGGCGCCAAGATCGCGGTGATGGGGCCGCAGGCCGCGATCAACGCGGTCTTCTACAACCAGCTGCAGGCGATCGAGGATCCGGGCGAGCGCGAGCGGCGCACCGAGGAGCTTCGCGCCGAGTACAGCGAGGAGATCGACATCCTCCACCTGGCCTCTGAGCTCGTGATCGACGCCGTGGTGCAGCCCGGGGACCTGCGCGAGGAGCTCGTGCGCCGCTTCGCGGCCTACGCCTCGCGCGACCGGACCTGGCCGGCGAAGCGCAACCCCGTAACGCCCGTCTAGAACGTGCGACGCCGGCCCCGAGGGGCCGGCGTCGCCGTGTTCAGCGCTGGCCTGCCGGCCGGCGTCTAGTGGTCCTTGTTCTTGCCCTTGCCCTTGCCATGGGAGCCGATTGAGAACTCCTGGGTCTGCGGGTTCAGGGACTTCAGGTGGATGTCCTTTCGAGTCTCGTGGCCCGTGAACCTGAACACGTTCAGGCCCTCCTGGATCTCCGACTCGTAGATCAGGCCGTTGTACCAGTACGACGACCACACACCGCCGAGCTGGGTCGGGACGAGCGGCGGCGGGTCGGACCACCCGAGCGTGACCGGGTTCGCGGGGTCCGTGAACTCCGTGACCCACGTGCCGGCCTGGTAGTTACCGCTCACGAGGACGTAGCGCCCGTCGCGCAGCGGCACCGTGTTGTAGTTGTGGATCGTGCAGTTCTCCTCGGCGGTCTGTGGCCGCGGCAGCGTCCACTGGCCCAGCTTCGCGCCGGTCTCCGCGTCGTAGAAGAACGCCGACTTGTGCACGTCAGCCTGGGTGACGAACTCGGGCGGATCGTCGTCGACCTGGATCTGGGCGCCGTTCTCTTGGCAGAAGGGGTCTGAGCCACCGCCCGGCTCCCAGCCCAGAATGATCACTTCGCCGTCCCAGGTAAAGGCGGCCGAGTGCCAGTTGCCGACCTCGCCGTCCACGCCCGGCTCCTCGATCGTGTAGAGGAACCGCGGGTCCTCGAGGCTGCCGCCGCGCGGCCCGCCGATCGAGAACACGTTGGTCATATGCCCCGAGGCGCTGGCGAGCATGTTCACATCGCCGAGAATCACGCCGTTGTCATGCGCGGCGTGACCGCCCATCAGCGGCTCACGGCGCAGATGGCTGGCGCTGCCCGGGTCGTCGCGCGGGACCTCGATGATGTCGACCCAGTCGCACTCCTGGTCCGCCGGCGCCAGGGCGGGGTTGCCGCCCGAGGTCGCGTTGTAGATGATCGCCCGGTCGCCGTCCGGCACGAGCGTGAGCGTGTGCGTGCCGCAGCCGGGAGAGTCGGCCTCCGGCCGCGCGCTCAGCTCCACCTCGCCGACAAGCTCCGGATCCTTGCGGTTGCTGATGTCGAAGATGTGCATGCCCTCGAAGCCGGCCGGCACCAGCTCGCCTTCGCAGCGGCGCAACTCGGTCTTCGGGGCGTTCCAGGCGCGAACGAGAATGTCCTTCCAGACGACGATGTCGCCCTGGTCGCCGTTACAGCGGGTTCTCGAGATCTCCTCAGGGTTCGGGCCACCGCGAACGATGCGGAAACCGTCGTAGTCGCCATGGAACACGAGGTTCCTCTGGAACGCGAGATCCGAGTTGGCGTCGCGCTGTCCATCGGACAGCAGGAAGCTGCCGAAGTCCTCGCTGTGCCCGAGCGCCTGCATGTTGTCCGTATGCGGGCGGTTGGCGTGCTCGGCTCCGGCGACGGCGGCCGATACGAGCAGCGCGACGGTGCCTACTGCCAGAGCAAGCAGCAAGCGAGTTACCCGTCTCATTTAGGACCTCCTTTGAGGGGGGCGGAAGGGGTTGCGCGCGGCATACCCGGGGCGCGCAGAAACAGTCCTCCAAAGCGAGAGGGCGGCCATGGGCCGCCCTCTCGTACGGTGCGTCCGCCCGCAGGCGGGTCACACGTCAGTCGTCGTCGTCATCGTCGTCGTCGTCGTCCTTGCCGCCCTTGCCGCGGCCCTCGATCGTGAACTCCTGAGTCTGGGGGTTGAGGTGGCCCAGCTTGGCGGCCGAGCGCGTCTCCTTCCTATCCAGCTCGAAGATGTTCAGACCCTCGCCGATGTTGCTCTCGTAGATGAACCCGTTGTACCAGTAGCCCGACCAGGATCCAGTGAGAGCACATCCGCCTCCGGCGGTGCAGAAGATGGGCGGATCGCCCAGCCCCGGCGGCACGGGGGCGGCGGGGGGATCGCTCCACGCCACCGTCTCCGCGTTGGCCGGGTCGGTCAGGTCGACCACCCAGATTCCCGCCTGGTAGTTGCCGCTCACCAACAGGTCCCGGCCGTTCTTCAGCGGGACCAGGTTGTAGTTGTGCAGGGTGCAGTTCTCCTGCGGGCCCTGCGCGCGCGGCAGCGTCCACTGCCCGAGCTTCGAGCCATCGTCCGCGTCGTAGAAGAAGAAGCTCTTCTTAGCCGCGGGGTCCTGCTCCTCGCACTCGGCCTGCAAGCCGCCGCCGGGCTCCCAGCCGAGAATGATCTTCTCGCCGTCCCAGCTGAAGGCTGCCGAGTGCCAGTTGCCGTTGCAGAGCGGGTTGCCCGGCTGGTTGCAGACCCCCGGCTCGTTGATCGTGTAGAGGAAATTCGGGTTGACCAGGCTGCCACCGGGGATGGCGTTCCGGCCGATGTCATAGACGTTGGTGTGGTCATGGGCGGCCACCGCAAAGAGATTGGCCTTGCCCAGGATCACCCCTGAGTCGTGGCCCGCGTCGGCCTCGATGAGTGGCTCATTGCGCAGCCACTGCGCCTCCTCCGGCTCCTCCAGCGGGACCTCCAGAATCCCGACGAACGGGCACGGCCCGCCCGAGGTCTGGTTGTAGATGATCACGCGGTCGTTCCTGCGATCCGGCACGAGCGTGATCGTGTGAGAGCCGCAGCCGAATGCGTCGGCCTCTGGCCGCGAGCTCAGCTCGATGTCCGCAACCAGCTCCGGGTCGCTCTTGTCGCTGATGTCGAAGACGTGGACGCCCTCGAACCCTGGCTCGACGGGCTGGCCGTCGCAGGTGAGGCCGGCCCCGAACGGGCCGGGGCTCCCCGCGGTCGTGTTCCACGCCCGCACCAGGATGTCCTTCCAGACGACGATGTCGCCCTGGTTGCCGTCGCAGAACGTCCGCGAGACCTGCCGCGGGCGATCGGGGTTGCTGATGTCACGGATGTTGAAGCCGTCCCAGTTGCCCTGGTAGGCGTACTTGCCCCAGAAGGCGATGTCGGTATGGACGTCCGGCTCGCCTCCCCCGAATCCGCCGAGCACCGCGGGCTCGACGATGTGGCCGCGTGGCAGCAAGTTGTCCGTGCGCGGGTCGTCCTCATGACCGGCCGCGGCGATGGCAGGGAAAGCCAGTACGGCCACGGCGGCTACGGCAAGAGCGACTAAGCGCGCTATCCGGCTCATGAAACCCTCCTGTGCGTTGCAGGTAGGCACCAGGGCCAGCTCCAAGGGAGAACCGGTGCCTCCCCTCGGTTGCGGTGTCTTTACCCACACGGGCGATGGGGACAACACCCGGCCCTCCTTTTGTGGTTTGGGGGCAGCCGGGCCGGGGTACGCCCAAGCCGGTTTTCAACGCTCCAAGGCGAGGGAGCCACCCATCCCCCATAGCTCGGAGGTGCGCATGAAAGTCGCGTTCCGTTTCGTCGTGGCCGCGGTCCTGGCACTGGCGGTGATACCTGGCACGGCGGGGGCGACGCACCTCCCCGATCAGAGCAGCGGGATGGACGAGATCTTCACATCGCCGAATCAGGCGACCAACTCGGATCTCGCGTTCTGGGGCAAGCACGCCTTTGTCGGCTACTACACCGGCGATGCCGGGTTCCCGGCCGGCACCGGATCCCGAGGCGGGGTGCGGATCTTCGACATCTCGAATCCGGCCAGTCCGCAGCTGGTGAGGAACTTCCGCTGTGACGCGAACCAGAACGACCCGATCGTGTGGGACACCGACGACAACGGTGTCGCCGACCTGATGCTGCTGGCGGTGGACCGCACCATGACCCGCCCCGAATGCGGTGCCCCGCGGTCGGCGGCGCACGGCGACCCGACCGGCTGGGAGGGCGTCCGGGTCTTCACGATGAGCGACAACCCGAAGCGGCCGTTCCGGTCGATCGAGCAGGTGAAGGCCGTCTACACGGACTGCGGCGCGCACACGATCACGGCGTGGCCGGAGTTCGCGGAGGATCGGAGCGACCCCAGGCTGCTCGTATACGTGTCGTCCTACCCGCTGCGGGCGGGGCCGACGTGCGGTGACACGGAGTTCCGGAATACGGCCAACCCGTACGACGAGGACCCGGGCAGCCCGAACAACCCGCTGCACGGCGTGATCCAGGTCGTGGAGGTGCCGCTGGACGATCCGGAGGCGTCCCATGAGCTCGACGTCCAGCCCCGGATCAGCTACCGCACCGATCCGGACGGGCGGATCGAGTGGTGCGAGCGTGGGGAGGCCTTCGGCTTCTGCACGCCCGGCGCGTTCGAGCCCGGCGCCGTGGCGTGCCACGACATCGTCGTCCACACCGAGCATCGGGTCGCCGGTGCCGCGTGCGCCGAGGACGGTCAGGTGTGGGAGATCGACGAGAACGGGATCCCGGACACCGAGAACCCGATGTCGACCGGCGACGACGAGGTCACCTCGGGCGGCAGGGGGCAGTTCCCCGGCGCGGTCGACTTCTTCCACTCCGTGATGTTCGACAACGACGCGGAGGTCGTGAACTGGGTCGACGAGTCCTTCGGGGCTGGTTGCCCGACCATGTCGACGTACCAGCCGCGGCCCTGGAATCCGGCAGGCGGCACCCACAAGACCGGGAAGATGTTCTTCTCCGACATGGAGGGGAACTTCCTGAGCGAGTTCCACGTCGGTGACCTGCGGCCCGACCCCGGGCCGACCGAGTACTGCTCGGCACACATGGGGATGGCCGTCATGGGCATCGAGCGGGATCTGCTCGTCAACGCCTGGTACACGGGCGGCGCGGACGTGATCGACTTCACCGACCCCACGAACCTGAGGGAGATCGCGTTCTACGACCCGCAGCGAGACTCCGGCACGTGGTCGGCGTACCCGTACACGGGTCCGCTGTTCAAGAAGGGCAAGGGAACCCCCGTCTACGCCTCGGACGGCGTCGAGAACAACGCCATCGCGCAAGGGATGGTCGTGTACAGGGCGAGGAACGTCGAGCTGCCCAAGCGGCGCGACCGCGTGGACCATCTGAATCCGCAGACGATGGACCACGAGATGATGGGCCGCGGCGGCGGCAAGGGCGACGACGACGACGATGACGACGACGACCGCGGCAAGGGCCGCGGCCGCGACGACGATGACGATGACGACCGCGGCAAGGGCCGCGGGCGTGACCACGACGGGGACGACGACGATTGAGGCGCAGCCGTCACACCCGGCATTTCGTTGACAGGAGGGGCCGCCCGTCGGGCGGCCCCTCGAGCATCCTTAGGAGGAGGTGCGCATGAGAGTTGCGTTCCGTTTACTCGTAGCAGTGGTGGCGACGTTGCTGGTGACTGGAGCTGTGGCCGCATCGGCGGGCGCCCAGGCCGGCAGCAGCTTCCGGATGGACGAGATCTTCACGTCCCCGAACCAGTCGACCAACTCGGACCTCGCGTTCTGGGGCAAGCACGCGTTCGTGGGCTACTACACCGGCGCCACCGGCTTCCCGCCCGGCACCGGATCCCGCGGCGGCGTGCGGATCTTCGACATCTCGAAGCCTGAAGCGCCGCGCCTGGTCAGGGACTTCAAATGCGACGGAGCCCAGAACGACCCGATCCTCTGGGACACCGACGACAACGGGATCGCCGACCTGATGCTCCTGGCCGTGGATACCACGATGGTGCGGCCGGAATGCGGGTCTCCGCGGAGCTCGCCCGGGAGCGACCCGACCGGCTGGGAGGGCGTCCGCGTCTTCACGATGAGCGACAACCCGAAGCGGCCGTTCCGGTCGATCGAGCAGGTGAAGTCCGTCTACACGGACTGCGGTGCCCACACCATCACGCTGTGGCCGGAGTTCGCGGAGGATCGGAGCGATCCCAGGCTGCTCGTGTACGTGTCGTCGTATCCGCTGGGCGCGGGGCCGACGTGCGGGGACACCGAGCACCAGAACACGGCCAATCCTTACGACGAGGACCCGGGGAGCCCGAACAACCCGCTCCACGGTGTGATCCAGGTCGTGGAGGTTCCGCTGGACAACCCTGAGGACTCCGAGGAGCTCAGCGTCCAGCCGGCGATCAGCTACCCCGGTGACCCGGACGGCAAGCAGGAGTGGTGCGAGAAGGGCCTGTGCTCGCCGACCCTCGAGCCGGCCGCCGTGGCGTGCCACGACATCGTCGTCCACGTGGAGCATCGCGTGGCCGGCGGAGCGTGCGCGGAGCAGGGCCAGGTGTGGGAGATCGGCGCGAACGGCCTCCCGGACACCCAGAACCCGATGTCGATCGGCGACGACGAGGTCAGCTCGGGTGGCACCGGGCAGTTCCCGGGAGCGATCGACTTCTTCCACTCCGTGATGTTCGACAACGACGCGGAGACCGTGAACTGGGTCGACGAGTCCTTCGGGACCGGCTGCCCGACCATGACGACGTACAACCCGCGGCCGTGGAACCCGGCGGGCGGCACCCACAAGACGGGGCGGATGTTCTTCTCCGACATGGAGGGGAACTTCCAGAGCGAGTTCCACGTCGGTGACGTGCGGCCCGATGCGCGTCCGGGCGAGTACTGCTCGGCGCACATGGGCATGGCCGTCATGGGCATCGAGCGGGACCTGCTCGTGAACGCCTGGTACACCGGCGGTGCCGACGTGATCGATTTCACCGATCCCACCAACCTGAGGGAGATCGCGTGGAACGACCCGCTGCGGCAGTCCGGGACCTGGTCCGCATACCCGTACACCGGCCCGGTGTTCAAGAAGGGCAAGGGCACCCCGGTGTACGCCTCGGACGGCGTCACGAACAACGCCGAGGCGCAGGGCATGGTCGTGTACCGGACCCTGGTCGAGCAGGCCAAGCGCCGCGACCGCGTGGACCATCTGAACCCGCAGACGATGGACCACGAGATGGGCGGCGGCAAGGGCAAAGGCAAAGGAAAGGACAAGGACGACTGACGTTCGGCGGCCATAGGTCGCGTAGGTATCCGGTAAGAGGCGAGGCCGCCCGTCGGGCGGCCTCGCCACAGCGGGACGAAGGACGGTGATGTGAGATGCGTCCGATCAGGGCAGCCGCGGCATTGGTGGCGCTCACGTCGATTGCGCTGGTGAGCGGAATCGGAGTGGCCCTCGCCACCGACGACGATGACGACGACCGCCGGTCGGGCAAGCGCGCCTTTGCGGTGCTGCGAGACGCGAGCGGGCAGCGCGTGGGCGTAGCGGTCCTCGAGGAGAGGCGCGGCAAGACCGAGGTCGAGGCTGAGGTCTGGCGAATCGCTCCGGGCTTCCACGGCTTCCACGTGCACACCGTGGGCGAGTGCGTGCCGCCCTTCACGTCGGCGGGCGGTCACTACAACCCGACGGGAGCGGACCACGGCGACCACGCCGGCGATCTGCCGAGCCTGCTCGTGAACCAGGACGGCACCGGCGAGCTGGAGTTCGAGACCGATCGCTTCTCGGTCGCCGAGCTCTTCGACGCCGACGGCAGCGCGCTGATGGTGCACGCGGGGCGCGACAACTTCGCGAACATCCCGAGTCGCTACCACTCGCACACGGAGAACACCTTCGGACCGGACTCCGAGACGCTCGCGACCGGCGACGCCGGCGCCCGCGCGGCGTGCGGCGTGGTGGAGCGGAGCGGCAGGCGCGATTAGTGAGATGATGGAGAAGCCATGATCCGACGCTCCGCCCCGTGCGTCATCGCGGTCCCGCTGGCGGTGGCGTCTTGGCTTGGAGCGCATTGCCTGGCCTACTGGCTCGTCGCGCCCGGCGCGGAGGGGCACATGGGCCTGCACGCCGAGCACGGCCACGCCTGGCTCGGGTACACGCCGTCGCTCGCGATCTGGGGGCTCGCCCTCCTCGTCGCCGGTCTGGTGCTGTGCGTCGGCGAGGGCCTCCGCGGGCGGCGACCCGCGGGGCCGCCCGTTCGCCTCTTCGCGCTGCTCCCGCCGGGTGGGTTCATCCTCCAAGAGCACGTGGAGCGACTCATCGGGACGGGCGCGGTCCCGGCCGACCTGGTGGCCGAGCCCACGTTCCTCGTCGGTCTCGCGCTGCAGCTGCCGTTCGCGCTGGCGGCTCTGCTCCTGACGCGCGCCTTGTACGCGATCGCCTTCGGCCTCGGCCGGACGATCGCCCGCGAGATGGCGCTCGGCCGTCCGCCTCGCCGCCGGCCGCTCGCGCTGCTGAATCAACCTGCATCCGCGACGCTCGTCGGCCCCTCCGTCCTCGCGCTGGGGCACGGGCAGCGCGCCCCTCCCGCCACGGGCTGTCCGTAGGCACCTGAGGGTTCTCGCCGTCGGGCGGGACACCGGAAGGAGGGATGGATCCTGTTGCGCCGTGTGTTGATGCGCGGGCTCGTGCCACTGGCCTTGGTGGTGACGCTGGCGATGGCCCCTGCCGCGTCGGCGCACTCCACGCTGGTGAGCACGGAGCCGCCACGAGACCAGGTCGTCGAGCACTCGCCGAAGCGCGTGGTCCTGCACTTCGACGAGCCCGTCGAGACGGCGCTCGGCTCGATCACCGTCTACGACGGCGAGGGCGAGCAGGTGGACGCCGGGGAGATTCAGCGGCCGGCGCCCGAGTCCGTCGCGGTGGCGATCGACGGCGAGCTCGAGCGGGGCACCTACACGGTCGCCTGGCGCGTGATCTCGGCCGACTCGGACCCGATCAACGGCGCCTGGGTGTTCCACGTGCAGGAGCCGGGGGCGCAGCCGGCGGGAGTGGCGGCGCAGGTGCTCGAGGACACGCCCTTCGTGACCTCGGCGTTCTACCTGGGCGGCCGCTTCCTCGACTTCGCCCTGCTGCTTGCCTGCGTGGGCGGAACCGCGGCGCTGATCTACGCGCTGCGGTTCGCCTCCGAGCCGGTCCGGCGGCGGCTGCTGGGCATCGTCGCGATCCTGGCCGGTACGCTCGCCGTGGTCTCGCTCGTCGAGCTGGGCCTCCAGGGGGCCGCCGCCGAGGGAACCAGCCTCGGTGAGGGCTTCCAGTGGGACGTGATCTCGTCGGTGACCGAGACGCGCTTCGGGACCTACGCGCTGATCCGATCCGGCCTCGCCGCGGCGCTCTGCGCCGTGGCGCTGGTGGCCCGCTCGCAGGGCGGGAGGGCCTCGAGTCCGGTGCTGGTCGTGGCGCTGCTGCTGGCCGCGGGCCTGGTGGTCACGCCCGGCCTGTCGGGCCACGCGAGCGTCAGCGGCACCGTCTCGATGGTCGCCGACGCGGCGCACGTCCAGGCGGCCGGGGTGTGGACCGGCGGGCTCGCCTTCGTCGTGCTCGGCCTCGTTCTCACCCGCTCCGACCGCTGGGAGCTGGCCGCCACGAGCGTGCCCCGCTTCTCCACCATGGCCGTGGTCTCGGTCGCCGTCCTGCTCGTGGCCGGCACCGTGAACGGCTACCTGCAGGTGCGGGAATGGCGCGGGCTGTGGGACACCGAGTACGGGATCCTGCTGCTCGTCAAGGTCGGGCTCGTCCTGCCGCTCCTGGCCCTGGGTGCCTACAACAACCGCTTTGCGGTACCTCGCCTGCGCGAGCGAATCGCCTCCGGCCTGGAGCGCCGCCGTTTCCTGCGCTTCGCCGGCGCCGAGCTCCTCGTGATGGTCGCCGTCGTAGGCGTGACCGCCGGGCTCGTCAACGCCCCGCCGGCACGCACGGAGGTGCAGATGCACGAGGCGCCCACGGCGGACCTGGAGCTGGGTCCGCTCATGGCGCACATGGAGGTCATGCCGGGGATGCTCGGGCAGAACGAGATCCACCTCGAGTTCACCAAGGGCCGGCCCGACGAGGTCAGGGTGTCGGCGACCCTGAAGTCGAAGGACATCGGCCCGCTGCGCTACCGGGCCCGACCCGGCATGGAACCCGGCGCGTACGTGGTCAGGCGAGCAAACCTGTCGCCCGCGGGCGACTGGGAGGTCAAGGTCGAAGCCCGCCGTGGCCAGTTCGATCTCTACACCGACACCGTGGAAGTCCCTATTGAGGAGGAGTGAAGATGACCGTCCGAAGTTGCATCTCAGCCGCCGTCGTGCTGGCGGTACTCGCGCTCGCCCCGGCGGCCGGCGCGCACGTGACCCTGCAGCCGGAGCAGGCTGCCGCGGGCGGGTTCACCCGCCTCGACGTCCGGGTACCCACCGAGCGTGATGACGCCAGCACGACGAAGGTCGTGCTGCAGATGCCGCCCGGGTTCCTCTCCGCCTCGTACGAGCCGGCGCCTGGCTGGGATGTCGAGCTGACAATGCGCAAGCTCGACGAGCCGGTCGAGCAGTTCGGCGAGCAGGTCACCGAGGAGGTCGGCCGCATCACGTTCACCGCCGCCGGTGAGGCGGACGCGATCGGCCCGGGCGAGTTCCGGGACTTCGGACTGTCGGTGGCGGTCCCGGACGGCAGGCCGGGCTCGATGCTGACCTTCAAGGCGATCCAGACCTACAGCAGCGGTGAGGTCGTGCGCTGGATCGGCCCGCCCGATTCCGAGGAGCCCGCGCCGCAGGTGGAGCTGACCGCTGCCGAGGAGGAGGCGGCAGCGGCGCCGGCCGAGCAGCAGCAGGCCCCTGCGGCCTCCGAGGAGGATGACGACGACGGTAACGGCCTGGCGATCGCCGCGCTGATAGTCGGGGCCCTCGGCCTCGTCGCGGGCCTCGCCGCCCTGTTCACGCGCCGCACGCGTGTCGGAGCGGCGTAGGCGGTGAGCATGCGCCGCGCGTCCCGCCTGACCCTCGCGCTGGTGGTGGCGCTGCTCGGCAGCGCCGTGCTCGCCGCCACCGCGCTGGGACACGCGACGCTGCTCGAATCCAAGCCCAGGCCGGGCCAGGTGCTCGAGCGCTCGCCCCGCGCGGTCGTGCTCGTCTTCGACGAGGCGATCGACCCGGAATTCGTGCAGCTTCGGGTCGAGGACCGTGCGGGGCGCCGGGTGGACCGCGGTGGCCCGTACCACCCCGGTGGCCGGGAGGAGCGCGTGGCCGTGCGGCTCGCCGCCGGGCTGGAGGGCTCCTTCGCCGCCAGCTACCGCGTCATCTCGGAGGACGGCCATCCGGTCGTCAAGCGCACCGCCTTCCGGGTGCGCCCGCCGATGCGGGAGCAGTCGGGGCAGGCGGAGGAAGGCGCGATGTCGCCGCCGGCGGGCGCCGGGCCGGGGGGGCCGGCGATGAAGCCGGCCGGCGGCGGGCACGAGGAGATCGGGACCGGCGAGATGACCGAGGCGGCGTTCGCGGTCACGCGCGGGCTGGGCTACCTCGCGATCGCGCTGGCGGTGGGCGGAGCGATGTTCCTGTTCGTGGTCTGGCTGCCGGCCCTCGCGCGCGTCGGCGGCAGCGCGAGCGGGTGGCTCGTCGCCTCGGAGACGTTCGCCCGGATTGTGAGGAGGATCGTGGAGGGAGCGGTCATCCTCGGCCTGGCCGCCACGGCCGCCACCATCGTGTTCCAGGCGGCCACGGCGACCGGGACGTCGTTCTGGGCGGCCTTCGACCCGGATGCCATCGAAGCGGTCTCCGACACCCGGCCGGTACGGGCCTGGGGCGTCCGTCTCGGCATCTGGATGGTGTTCGGGATCGCCCTCCTGCTCGTCCTCCGGCCGGGGCACGAGCCGGGCCTGCGGCGGGCGGTGCTGGGCGCGACGGGGGCGGCGCCCGGCCCGCCGCTGTCGCGGCCGCTCATGCTGGTGATCGCCGCGGTGAGCATCGCGCTCGCGCTCACCGCGGCCCTGGCCGGCCACTCGGCGACCCACTCGCCCAGCGGGGTGCTGGTTCTGGCCGACACGCTCCACGTGCTCTCGATGAGCGCCTGGCTCGGCGGGCTCGCGCTGCTGCTGCTCGCCCTTCCGGCAGCCGCCAGGGCGCTCCACGCGCGCGAGCGGATCCCGCTCAGGGCCGCCGCGGTCGCCCGCTTCTCCCGGCTCGCCCTGGTCTCGGTCGCGCTGCTCCTGCTGAGCGGCGCCGTCCAGTCCATCTGGCTGGTGGGAGCGCTGGACGCCTTCGTCGAAACCGCCTACGGGCGGCTCGTGCTCGCGAAGATCGCCCTCTTCGTGGGCCTGATCTCATTCGGCGCATACAACCAGCGGCGCCTGCTCCCTAGGCTTCGCGCGGTGGAGAACCGTCACGAGGAGCCCGAGCGCGCCGCGGCCCTGCTGCGCCGCTCGGTCGCGTGGGAGATCGCCTTGGCCCTGGTCGTGCTCGGCGTCGTCTCGGTGCTCGTGGCCACCGAGCCCGCCGCGGGCGCCTGAGCGCATGCGCGAGGGAGAGCTGCTCTGGGAGCCCAGCGGGCCGTCCAAGCTCGGCGCCTTCATGGAGGCCCGCGGTTTCTCGGACTACCACGACCTGTGGCGCTGGTCGGTGTCGGACCTCGAGGGCTTCTGGGGCTCGATCTGGGACGAGTACGGGCTCGGTGCGCGCTCGGGACCGGTGCTCGACCGCGACGCGATGCCGGGCGCCGTGTGGTTCCCGGACGCCCGGCTGAACTACGCCGAGTACCTGCTCGGGATGGCGCGCCCCGGCGCGACCGCCACTGTGAGCGCGTCCGAATCGGCGCCGCTGGCCGAGCTCTCCTGGGACGAGCTGCGCGACCAGGTGGCGCGCTGCGCGGCCGGACTGCGGCGGCTCGGGGTGGAGCGCGGCGACCGCGTGGTGGCCTACATGCCGAACGTGCCCGAGACGGTGGTCGCGTTCCTCGCCTGCGCGAGCATCGGGGCGGTCTGGTCGAGCTGCGCGCCCGAGTTCGGCACTCCGACGGTGGTCGACCGCTTCAAGCAGATCGAGCCGAAGGTGCTGATCGCGACCGAGGGCTATCGCTACGGGGGCCGCGACTTCGACCGCCGCCCCCGGGTGCGGGAGATCCAGGCGGCGATCCCGTCGCTCGAGCACACCGTGCTCGTGCCGTCCGGCTGGGACGGCCTGCTCGCCGAGCCGGCTGAGCTCACGTTCGAGCGAGTGCCCTTCGACCACCCGCTCTGGGTGCTCTACTCGTCGGGCACGACCGGGCTGCCGAAGGCGATCGTGCAGGGGCACGGCGGCATCCTGCTGGAGCACCTGAAGAAGGCGCACCTGCACTCCGACCTCGGCCTGGACGACCGTTTCTTCTGGTACACGACGACCGGCTGGATGATGTGGAACTTCCTGCTGAGCGGGCTGCTGGCGGGGTCGGCGATCGTGCTGTACGACGGCCAGCCGGACCCGCATGCGATGTGGGACTTCGCGGCCGAGGCGGGCGTCACCTGCTTCGGCACGAGCGCCGGGTTCATCGCGGCGAGCATGAAGGCGGGAGCGTCGCCACCGCGGATGGAGGGGCTACGTAGCGTGGGCTCGACGGGCTCGCCGCTTCCGGTGGAGGGCTTCGCCTGGGTCTACGAGAAGCTCGGCGACGTCTGGCTCTTCTCGACCAGCGGCGGCACCGACCTGTGCACGGCGTTCGTGGGCGCGGCGCCGGTGCTGCCGGTGTACGCCGGGGAGCTGCAGGCGCGCAGCCTCGGCGCGGCGGTGGAGGCCTGGGACGAGGACGGCCGCCCGCTCGTCGACGAGGTCGGCGAGCTGGTGATCACTCGGCCGATGCCGTCGATGCCGCTCTTCCTGTGGGGGGACGAGGATGGCTCGCGCTACCGCTCGAGCTACTTCGACATGTATCCCGGCGTGTGGCGGCACGGCGACTGGATCAAGGTCACCTCGCGCGGGACCGCGGTGATCTACGGGCGCTCGGACTCGACCATCAACCGCGGCGGAGTGCGGATGGGGACGAGCGAGATCTACTCGGCGGTCGAGGGCGTGGACGAGGTGCTCGACTCGCTCGTCGTGGACGTGGACGAGCGCATCCTGCTGTTCGTGGTGCTGCGCGACGGGGCCGCGCTCGACGAGGAGCTGGTTGCGCTGCTCAGGCGCCGGCTGCGCGAGCACTGCTCCCCGCGACACGTGCCGGACGCGGTGCACCAGATCGCGGAGGTGCCCCGGACGCTCTCGAACAAGAAGCTCGAGGTGCCGGTCAAGCGGATCCTGCTCGGCGCCGACCCGGCCCGTGCGGCGAGCCGCGACTCGCTGGCGAACCCGGCGGCGCTCGACTGGTTCGTCGAGCGCGCCGCCGAGCTGGCTCCTCAGCCTCGCTGAGCGGATCTCGGCCGCGGCTCGCGCTCAGTCCTCGGCCTCGGTAAGGACGGTCTCCTCGACCGGCGCGGCCAGGTCGGGGCCGACCTCGGCGTCGAGGCGGCGGATCAGCTCGGCGCAGAAGCCCTCGGCGCGCTCGATTGCCTCGGCGTCCACGCGCGCGGGCACGTAGTCGAGGCGGCCGCGGCAGGTGATCGTGATCGCCGGCAGGCCGGCGGAGCGGGCGGCGTAGCCGTCGCTCGCCGAGCGGTTGACGATGGAGCGGGCGCCGAAGGCGTTCTCGTCCTCGTCGTCCTCGGCGATCGCGGCGCACATCTGGACGAGCTGGGGGTGCGACTTGATGGCCACCAGCGGACCCTCCCGGCTCGAGTATCTGACCGTGCCGGACCCGACGGCGTCGAGGTTCAGCAGCACGGTGCTGCCGCGCGGCAGGTCGCCCTTGTGGCGCTTCACGAAGGCACGCGAGCCGCCGGCCACCGCCTTCTGTCCGCCAGTCAGGAGGACGTGCACGTCGAAGTGGTCGAGCTTGCCGCCGCCGAAGCGCTCGGCGAGGCGCAGGGCCAGGACGGCGCCGGTGGCGTTGTCGTTCTCGCCGCCCTTGGTGGGGGAGAGGGCGATGTCGAGGAGCAGGGCCACGGCGATGATGAGGAGCACGGTCGGGACGAACTGGACGACCGTGAGGAGGGTGCCGGTGAGGCCGACGAGGCGGAGAAGGCAGCAGACGAGCACGGCGACCTCCGCCCAGAAGAGCGGCTCGAGCGGGCCGATCGGGCGGCGGATCAGGTTGCCGAAGGCGGCCCGGCGAGCCTCGGCATTCTGGCTGAGCGCGATGCCGCCGCGCCCTGCGTCGACGTGGGCGACCAGAAGGAGGAGACCGGGCTTGTCGCGGTCGCCCCAGGAGACGACGTTCTGCGAGGCGCGCCGGCCGAGGAGGCGGCGCAGGGTGGGGAGGAGGACGGCGGCCTCGAGGAAGGTGAGCAGGGCCGCCAGGAGCGCCAGGGCGGTGCCGACCAGCGCGACCGAGACGGACAGCACGCTCCCGACGACGGCGAGCGCGGCGAGGATGCCGTAGGCGAGCGGCCAGCCCGGCCACACCTCGATCGACTCGAGCTCGGCCTCCCGCCCGAGCGCCCTCAAGCGCTCCTGAAGGTGCGCAGCGGCGCGCCGCTCGGCATCGCTGCCGGGCGCCCGCCGGCCGACGTCGAGGAGCGCATCGAGCTCAGCGCGCAGGTCCATCGTCACCGCTTCGCTCCAACGAACTCATCGAGACGCGCGACCGATGCCTGTCGGGCGATGGAGATGTTCCGAGCGTTCATGACGCGCCACTCGACGCCGAGAAGGTCACACGCGCCGCAGAACAGTCTCCGGATGTCCGCTGAGGTGTTCGAAAAGTTGTACCTCGGATAGGTGTAGAGCTTGTCCCCGTGCCACACGGGGTTGACGAAGCGGCACCCATCCGAATGGATAAGCCCGCGGACAAAGCTCTCCGGGTGGCGCTCGACGAGCGTGCGTTGCCAGGGGGTGAGGTCGATACGGCGTTCATGCTTTGGCCCTGGCCCATGCTGAGGGAAGAGACAGGCCCATCGCTTGGAGTACTTGACAAGCCAGACACAGCGACTGCCCTTGAGCGGCTGTATGCGGGGCCCGGCTCCCGGGACGATGGTTGCGATGGCCCTTGAGCACTCTCGGATGACCCCCGGATACGCCGCGTCCATTGCGACCGTGAGTCGATACACACGCTTCGGGCAGGCAACGATGTGACCATCTCCCAGGTACATCCCGAGCAGGTAGACGTAGGCGTCCGGCAGCATCTCGAACTCGTGCCTGGGCGACCCGCACCGGACACACGACCCCGTGTAGGTGTTGTACGGCCATTGCTCCCACCGCCGTGCGTGACGCCAATCCTTCACGGTTGCCCGCGGGATGCCCAGCTCGCGCGCAATCGCGCAGTCGTTCATCCCTGCCGCCACCAGGGCGCCGACCTGGCGAACCTGCTCGATCGAACGCACGTTCGCAGTGTCGCGCCATCGCCGGACCGAAGTACCCGGGGTGGGATTCGAACCCACATGTCCTCGAAGGGACAATGGCTTTTGAGGCCATCGCGTCTGACCAGATTCCGCCACCCGGGCGTGTTCTCGGATGGTAGGCGCCTCGGCGGCGCTTCGAGCGGATTCGGTCAGGCCGGCTGGAACTGGCTGGGCTCGCGCTCGCCGCGGCGGTAGCGCTCGGCCTCGTCGCGGCTGACCTCGATCTCCACGTTCCACTGCTGCTGGAAGCCGCGCAAGGCCGCCACGATCAGGATGAGCTGGACGGGGACGAGCATGATCGTCAAGAAGCCGAGGATGGCCGGCTCGAGCGTGGGATCGTCGAAGCCATCCTTGTCGCGGTCGAACCAGGCCGGGCCGGCGACCGCCGCGACCACGGCGAACAGGATCGCGAGCGCGGCCGCGACCGGCAGCACACCACGGTTCCAGCGTGCGACGAAGAACGCCATCGCCACGTAGACGATCGCGTACCCGAACGAGACCGGCTGGGCGCCCTGAAGCTGCGACCAGCCGCCGAGCGTGATGATGAGGATCAGCGCCGCGCTGACCAGCAGCAGCACGATGACGAAGACCTTCGTGGCCTTGGACTCCGCCTTGTCCCGGTTCGGATGGATCAGGACCGTGTCGGCCATTTAGCGGACAATACCCCGACTTTCGCGGGATCGCGCCGGTCGAGGTGGCTACTCCCAGCGGAAGAAAGTCAGCAGGTTGCCGTCGAGATCCACGGTGGCGAACTCGCGCGTTCCGAAGTCGGTTTTCTCCACCCCGCCCCGTGAGACCTGGTGGAGCACGCCCTTCCCTTGCAGCTCGTCGAACAGGGCGTCGACGTCGGCCAGCTCGATCCGGCAGCTCGCTGTGCCCGACAGGAACGACTCGGCGCCCGAGCGGATCGGCCGCTCGGCCAGGTCGTCCCGCGAGCGCCACTCCTCGTCGGTGGCACCCCACAGGTGGAGTACGGCGTCATCGCGGCCCAGGACCGCGAAGTCCTCGGTCTCGTGCGCCGACTCGAACCCGAAGCGCTCGCGGTAGTGGGCGACCGCCTTGGGAACGTCGCGGACGGGTAGAGCTGGGATCGTCCTGTGGAGGCCGGCCGAGGCCCGGCCATCGGCATGCATCATGCGCGAAGTCTTCCCGATGCGACGATCTGGGGGCCTGGTGCTGCGCGTAGACTGGGCCTTCCAAGCGGGCGTGGCGGAACCTGGGTAGACGCGCGAGGTTTAGGTCCTCGTGGTCGAAAGACCGTGGGGGTTCGAGTCCCTCCGCCCGCATCGCCTCGATGCGCGCGGCGTCGAGGTCTAGGGGACTGCGGCGCCGGCGCGCTCTTTGAGCATCTCGCGCGCCTTGCGGTTGGCCAGCGTCATCACGAACGAGCGGACAGGGACCTCGTCGTAGGTGCCGAGGATCTCGTCGGCGATCTGGCGGATCTCCTCGTCGGTGAGCTCGCCGCCGAACTCCTCGACCAGCCCGGGCACCAGCCGGCCCATACGCATCATGTGCTGGCGGCGGTCCTGGCGGATCTCGTCGAGGCGGTTGTCGAGCAGGTCCTTGACGCGCAGCTCGATCTCGGCGCGGATCAGGCGCACCTCCTCGATCGGGCGGTCGGCCGGATCGGAGACGTCCCAGTCCTCGACCACCGAGGGCACGTAGGGGCACCTGGCGCCGCAGGCGAGCGTGATCGCCCAGTCGGCGTGCAGCTGCATCTCGAGTGTCAGCCTCCTGGGGCGCTGGCTGCTCAGGTCGATGCCGACCTCGCGCATCGCCTCGACCACCACCGGGTGGACGCGATCGGCCGGCTCCGCGCCGGCGGACTCGGCCCGCACGTCGGCCGGGGCGTGCTTGTCGAACAGCGCCTGGGCCATCTGCGATCGGCCGGCGTTCTGGGTGCATACGAAGAGCACGTACTTCATCTCGCCACCTCCTGACTTGCAGCGTATCCATTGACAGTCATCACTTCAATCGATATATGTAGATAGATGGCTGTCGATCTGCAGCTTGCGCCCAAGCGAAAGCGCCCGGCTGGTCAGCCCTGCTGCGAGCCGGTCGTATATCCCGATGTCGAGCGCGAAGGGGCGCTCCGCATGGCCGAGGTGGCCAAGGCGCTGGGCGACCCGATTCGCCTGCAGCTCGTCGACGTGCTCAGAAAGCACGCCGGAAAGGTCTGCGTGTGCGAGCTCGTGCCGCTGTTCGACATCTCCCAGCCGACGCTCTCACACCACCTGAAGAAGCTGCGGGAAGCGGGGATCGTCGACTCCGAGCGGCGTGGCCTGTGGGCCTACTACTACGTCAACCCCGAGGCTCTCGCCGAGTTTGCCGGCTGGCTCGGGGACTGAGGAGGGATCCGATGCTCGGAGCCGTCTCGGCGAGGCTCGGCCAGGAGAAGGTGCGGGAGCAGTTCGCACCCGGTGCGGACCTGGATGACCCCGACGCCGGATCGTTCGCGGCCCGCCTGGCCGCGGTGGCGAGCGAGCGGCGACTAGCGCTGCTGCTCTGTCTCAGCAAGCAGCCCCGCACCGTCAGTGAGCTGGCCGGGCTCTGTGGGTTCGACGGCGCGATCGCGGGCGAGGATCTCGAGCGGCTTCGAAGCCAGCGGCTGGCGGAACGCGACCCGGACGGGTCGTGGACCGTCTGCTGCCCGGCGCTCGTGCCCGCGGTCGAACGCCTCGTCCAGCTCGTCCTCACCACCCCGACCACCAAGGAGGCCACGTGAACACCGCATCCGACGCCGAGATCCGCGAGAAGGTGCGCGAGCGCTACGCCGCGGCCGCCACCGCAGTCGCCAACCAGACCGCAGCCGGTTGTTGTGGCGGCGCCACCGCGGAGGCCGGCTGCGGCTGCGGGCCCGCCGACGCCTTCTCCGACCCGGACATGAGGCTCACCGACCGCGACGGGACCGAGGTGTTCGGCCATTCCCTGTACGACGGCGAGGGCGACGCCGCGCCCAAGGCCGCCGTGGAGGCCTCGCTCGGCTGCGGCGTTCCCACCGCGGTGGCCGACCTGCACGAGGGCGAGACCGTGCTCGACCTCGGCTCAGGCGCTGGCGCCGACGTGCTGATCTCCGCGCGGCGCGTGGGTGCGACCGGGAAGGCGATCGGACTCGACATGACGGACGAGATGCTCGAGCTCGCGCGGGCAAACGCCGCCGAGGCGGGCGTCGGCAACGTCGAGTTCGTGAAGGGCTACCTGGAGGACATCCCGTTGCCCGAGGGTTCGGTCGACGTGGTGATATCGAACTGCGTGATCAACCTGGCCGCCGACAAGCGCAAGGTGATCGCCGAAGCCGCGCGCGTGCTGCGCCCCGGCGGCCGCTTCGCCGTCTCCGACGTGATCGCCGATCCCGATATGGACAGGGCCACCCGCGAGGACATGCAGCAGTGGACCGGCTGTATCGCAGGTGCTCTCACCCGCGGCCAGTTCGAGGCGATGCTCGCCGACGAGGGCCTCGTCGACATCGAGATCCGCGAGACCCACCGCGTGCACGAGCACGCGGGCTCGGCGATCGTGCGGGCCCGCAAGCCGGTGGCCTAGCAGCCTCAGCGCTTCGGACCGACGAATTCGTCGAGCAGGGCGACCGCGTCCTTCCGGGCAACGGAGATGTGGTACCGGCCCCAAGGCCGCCACGCGATCCCGACGAGGTCGCAGGCGTAGGTGAAGAGCTGCCTGATGTCGTCGGAGCGGTTGGAGAACTGGTAGCGCGGATACTCGTAGTCGCGCCCCTTGACGTGCACCTTGTTGAGCCCGCGCCAGCCGTCGGAGTGGATGAGCCCACGCAGGAATTGGCCAGGCTCAGCCTCGACGATCCTCACCTGCCATCCCGCCAGCGCGATCGTTCGACGGTGTTTCCTGCCCGGGCCATGCTGGGGGAGCAGGCACGGCCACGCTCTCCAGTAGGAGTTGATCGTCGCCAACCGCTTGTCCGTGTGGTACCGGACGTTGGGTTGTCGCCCCCTGATCGCGGTGATCGCATCGCAGCACTCGCTGATGATGCCGGTGTACTGGGCGTCGCTCGCGATCCTCAGGCACAGGCTGCGCCCCACGCGGCATACGGTCCCGTCACCCAGGTATTGGCCCAGCAGATAGGCGTAGGTGTCCGGAGAAAGGGCGCTGAAGTCGTGCTTCGGCATGCCGCACGACTGGCACCTCGGCCCGTCTGCGCCGGGCAGCCGTGGCACCTTGCCCCTTCTCCAGTTCAAGATGGTGCTACGCGGTAGGCCCGTGCGGCGCGCAATCTCGTAGTCGCTCAGACCCTGGCCTACCAGAGCCATGGCAAGTCGGATCTCCGAGGCTGGGCGAGCGGTACCGCGCATGACACGAACAGATGTTCGTACACGGTCCGGCGGCAAACGCGACCGGCATCCTCGGGCGACTTTCCGTCCGGCGTCGCGGCTACGATTGCCGCAGGGGGCAGTAGCTCAGCTGGTGGTAGCGTCGGTCTCCAAAACCGAAGGTCCCAGGTTCGAGTCCTGGCTGCCCCGCTTCCTTCGTCACGATTGAGCCTCGCGGGCCGCGGGAATGATCCGGCCGTGGGGATCACCGCGTATGTCCTCTTCTTCGTCGCCGGCGTCGGCTTCGGCTACGCCGCGCCCGGCAAGTGGAAGTGGCTTCCGATCCTGTTTCCGCTTGCCCTCGCCCTTGGAGCCGCCGTTCAGCAGGGGATCGACGGGACGTGGGTCATTCGGCTCATCATCGCCCTCCTCGTGACCGGCGGCGGCGTCCTTCTTGGCGCACTGCTCGACGCTCGCGGCGAGCGGGGCGAGCGCGCTCGCTACGCGTAGGTCGCGGCGGCGGCTTCGCCGCAGGTAGGTTTCCCGCCCGAGTCCAGCCCGGGAGGAGATCCGCATGCCCACAGTCGAGACCGTGAACGGGCCCGTCGATGTCGAGGAGCTCGGCCTCACGCTCATCCACGAGCACTTCCGGACGATCGACGAGGCGGGTCGCTTCCAGTTTCCCCACCTCTACGACGAGCAGGGCGAGTGGGATGCCGCGATGCACGACGCCAATGGGGTGAAGGCGCACGGCGTCAAGACCGTCGTCGAGCCGAGCGCGATGTTCCTCTACCGCGACGCCGCCTTCAGCAAGCGCGTGGCCGACGAAAGCGGCCTCAACGTCATCCTCGCCACCGGCATCTACACCTACGACCACCTGCCGCAGTTCCTCATGAACCGCGACGAGGACGCGATCGCATCCATCTTCGTCCACGAGATCGAGCACGGGATCCAGGGCACGGGCATCAAGCCGGCCTTCATCAAGTGCGCCGCCGACGAGCCGGGTGTCACCCCGAGCATCGAGAAGGTCCACCGCGCCGCCGCCCGCGCCTCACTCCAGACGGGCCGCCCGATCATGGCCCATTCGCGTCCCGCGAGCGGCACCGGCCCCGAGCAGATGCGCATCTTCGAGGAGGAGGGCGTCGACCCCGCCAGGGTCCAGATCGCGCACACCGGCGACACCGACGACCTCGACTACATCGAGGGCCTGCTCGACACCGGCTGCTGGATCGGCATGGACCGCTACGGGCTCGACATTTTCCTGCCGACCGAGCAGCGCCAGAAGACCGTGCTGGCCCTGCTGGAGAAGGGCTACGCCGACCGCATGTTCCTGTCGCAGGACTACTGCTCGACGATCGACTGGTTCCCGCTCGAGATCCAGGACTTCTTGAAGAAGAACGAGGTGCCCAAGTGGTCGATGACGTTCCTGTTCGAGGAGGTCATCCCCGAGTTGAAGGAGCGGGGCATGACCGACGAGCAGCTCAACCAGATGATGGTCGAGAACCCGAAGCGCTGGCTCGGATCGTGACTGGCGCGCCCGCGCCTACTCCGCGCGCCGACGCGAGCGCCGAGACTCATGGCAAGCAGCCTGAGCCCTCCGCGGACGGTGACGATACGGAGAGAGCTCCTCACGGCGTGCACCGACTACGTGCAGAGTTCGGCAACAAAACCTTCAGAAACCTGTAATCGGACCGGGCGCTCACGCGTCTTTCTTATGAACCCCCAGCGGGGGTCAACGGACAGAGCACCAACCTCATCGCAGCAGCGGGCAGGTCATGTTGCCGATCCAGCAGACTCTCGAGGGCATGGAGAAGCGCGAAATGAACCTCGCGCAGTCGCGGGCGCTCGAGGTCTTTTGGTGGCGAAGGCCGGCGTATTACTCAGCTGTACGCTGGGCGGGTTTGCCTCGCTCGATATCTGGGAGGACGATCCGCGGCTGGGGCCCGCCTTGCGCAATCGTTTCCCGAGCGCAGAAGTAAAGATCACCGACTCCTACGAGGAAGTTCGCCGTACATCGAAGCGATACGACTTCGTGATGATCGACAACTCGATCTGGGCCGAGGAGCCCTTCCCGTTGTTCCCCTCCGTCTTCAACGTCGTCTCCGAGAAGGTGACGATGGCGATCCGAGTGATCCCGCACGCCGACCGCCTCACACGCCGCCGCTATCCATGCTGTTCGACGAGCAGCATCTGGCCCGCCGGCGGGCCTCTACCGGACGGATTCGGCCGCCCAAATCTTGCTGAACGATCTCGGCGAGCACTACTGCAAACTCGCCGAAGACTCGGGCCTGATCGTCGACTGGCGGTTCTCGGTGAACTGCCGGGAGATCCACCGGGTGTTCCCAAGGCGGACGAGCATGCACCTCCTCGTCCTCGGCCTTCGCCGCTGTTCGTATCGATGATCAGCGGCACCGACGCGGAGCACCGGACCACAGCGTGGGCGCGCTGCTCCTTAGAGGCAGGAGCGGTACTGCCGGTAGCAGGCGTGAGCAACAGCGCGCCAGCTAGCTCAGCGCGGACCGCGGTGGAGCGTGACGGTCTGGGTTGGCGAGGTTGACTCCCCGCTGGTGAGCAGCACAAAGGCGCTGACCTGTGCCGTACCGACGTGGTACCGGAAGCCGAGCGCCTGGGCCCGGACCATGAAGGTGTGCGGAGTGCCGTCACAGATCGGCTGGAAAAACGCGAACTCGCCCTGGTTGCCGTCCTGGTTCACGTACAGGAACGCCTCCAGCACCTCCGCGCCTGTCGGGCAGGTCACCGTCACCTGCACGACGACAGCCTTACCGCCCTGGACCAACCTCGCGGTTGGGGCAACCTCGGCGGCGAGGGCTTCCTGCGCCGCGGCCGGCGGCGCGAGCACCAGAGCTCCCAGAACGATCAGGACAAAGAGGATGCGTAGCGACCTTGCCATTGCCGCCTCCTTCACTCATCTTGCAGCGCAGCTTCATCCACCGGCGCCGCTGCCGCAGCTCATGGTGACGTGCCGATCATAAGTTCCCTGTCCGTAGCGGTCAAAGGGCCGCCCCGCGTCGAGGACCCAGGCGTGCAGCACTGAGGTCGGACGAATTAGCGCAGCGCGACGAGCAGCCGGACGGTGCGGCGCCGCGCTGTCGCATTGAGGCACAAGCGGCTAGCCGGGAGCGATGCGGCTCGCGCCTTGACCGTGACGACTAGGAATGGAGCGGTCTTGTTGTCCCCAGAGCTATCCCGGCCAGACGGACGGAGGGGCAAACTCTAGGATTCCGCTCTACAGCAGTGCTCGCGGGCGTGGTGTAATGGCTGCACAAGAGCCTTCCAAGCTCTCGGAGACGGGTTCGATTCCCGCCGCCCGCTCTAGGCCAGATGTGGCGTAGTTATTGTCAGCCGAGCGCGGAGCGACCCTCGCCTGAGTGCTGTGCGGCGCCGGTGGCAGTTCGCGCACACGACGTCGCACTTCTCGATCTCGGCCAGGATGCTCTGCCACCTCCTTCGTGACAGCTCCATGCCGATGGAGAACAGCTTGTCCCGCCGGTGGTCGAACTCGAGCACGACGGGATCCGTCTCACCGCAGTCGACACATGGGTGGCTCCGGAAGAAGGCGATCAGGTACAGGGTCCGCTCGAGAGCTAGCTCTCGCTTGCGCTCCTGGGCCCGCTCAATGTAGCGCTGCTTGTTCGCGGCGTAGTGAGCCTTCTTGTAGTCGGCGCGACAGGGCCGGCAAAAGCTGTCGTACCGGCCCTTCGACTTGTTGCGCCAGGCGAACTCGGCCGTGGGCTTGAGCGTGCCGCAGCGGGAGCACTTCCTAGCCTTGCCGGACTCGTTCACGAACATATGTTCCCACCGGCGCCAGACGATGGCGGAACGCCACGGCATTCGCCGGCGTTACAGGAGACAGCGGGCCTGTGTACGGGTTCGATCCCCGTCGCCCGCTCTACGACCCGGCCGCGGCGAGCTCTCCAGCGGCGGCGACCGCTTCCGCCACCAGCGTCGCCAGGTCGGCCTCGGTCGTGCCCGGATGCAGGATGCAGGCGCGCACTGTCTCGCGGCCCTCGTAGACCGTGCCCGTCACGAACGCCCGCCCGCGCGCCTGGACCGCTTCGGGTAGTGCACGGTTGACCGCCTCGACCCGCTCCGGCGGACAGCCGGGCGGGCGGGCCCGGAACGCCACGATCGAGGTCTCCGGAGCGGCCGCCAGCTCCAGGGCGGGCTCTCGCTCGACCAGCGCGGCGAGCTCGCGGGCGAGCGCGTTGGCACGAATGACCAGTTCCACGATGCCGTCGCGGCCACGGGCGGCGATCGTCGCCCACGTCTTGAGGGCGCGGAACGGGCGCGTCTGCTCGAGTCCGTACTCGGCGAAGGTGCCCACCTCCGCTCCCGCGTCCTGACGCAGATAGGGCGGGACCATGCTGAACGCCTCCCGTAGGTCGTCGGCGCGGCGCACGAGCGCGCAGCCCGCGTCGACGGGGACTCCCAGCCACTTGTGCGGGTCGAGCGTCAGCGAGTCCGCGCGCTCCATGCCCCGGTACCGCGCGGCGAGCGCGGGGTCGAGCACGCCGAAGGCGCCGTATGCCCCGTCCACGTGGAACCACAGTCCCTCCGCGGCGGCCACGTCGGCGAGCGCCCCGAGTGGGTCGATCGCACCGGTGTTGACGGTGCCCGCCGAGCCGACCAGCAGCGAGGGTGTCCCGCCCGCCGCACGGTCCGACGCGATCGCGGCGCGCAACCCGTCCGAGTCGAGGCGCCCGCCCGACAGCGGCACGGGGCGGATCGAGCCGCTGCCCAGCCCCAGCAGCTCGATGGCACGCGGGATGCAGCTGTGCGCCTCGGACGGCACGTAGGCGAGCAGCGGCGGGCCGCCGGCAAGTCCATCCCGGCGCACGTCGCGACGGGCCGTGGCGGCGGCCTGGCCGCGGGCCGCGGCCAGGCATACGATCGTCGCGGCGGATGCCCCGCTCGTGAGCAGGCCCGCGCCCGGAGCATGCGGGTAGCCGACCAACTCCGCGAGCCAGCGCACAACCGAGCGCTCGAGGTGCACGTCCGCGTGGTCGCCGGACACGACGCTCGGGTTCATCGCGGCCGCGGTCAGCGACGCGAGAACTCCTGCCAGCGAAGGCGGCGAGTTGACCCAGCCGAAGAACGCTGGATGCCCGTTCCCCATCGCGTACGGCAGCACGTCGCGGGCCATCGTCCCGGCGAGCGGGTTCAGTGCGGTTGGCCCGTCCGGGAGCGGCAGCGAGAGAAGCTCCCTGCGCAGGTCATCCGGCAGCGGCTGCCAGACCGGCCGCCCCGGCAGCGCCGCAAGGTGATCCGCGACCGCGTCGACGAGCCCGTGGCCGGTCCGCCGGAACTCCTCCAGGTCGCCGGTGCCGAGCTCGCCGGCCCCCGAATCGCTCACGCCGAGCAGCATACGCCGGGAACGTCGTGGCGCCCGGCGGTGTATCAAGGACATCGGGTCTAGCCGGACACCCACCGGGCTGCTCGCCACGGCGCTCGCATCGCTGGCAGCGCTGACCGGCTGTGACGCCGGCTGGCCGGAGCTGTCGCTCGCCCCGCGGCCAGGGTCCGTGACGAGGACGATCATGGACTGCCCGGTGACCATCCCGAGTGGAAAGCCTCCCGTCGAGGGCCAGGACTTCAACTACGGCAACGAATACCTCGCCGCGGCGCTCTGGACCAGGGGGCGGCTCGTGGCTGACCGTGATCCCGGCGCCCAGACCTGGGGGCAGGTCCTGCCTGACGGGTCGGTCTGGGCCAAGCTCGGCTGGTGGCGGGGGGTGTCGGGTCGCCTCACGATTCAGGGCGAGCGGCTCGATGCCGATGCGCCGCCGCTCCGCGCGCGGGTGCCCGCCGGCTACGGCCACATGGGCTTTCAGTCCACCGGCCTCATCTTCCCCACCGCGGGCTGCTGGGAGGTCCTGGGCAGCGTCGCCGGGCACGACATCACGTTCATCGTGCTCGTGACCAAGCGTTCGGGGGCCGGCCGCTAGCGGCTTACACCGGCGCGCCGCCGGGCTGGGCCTCGGCGGCCTTCGCGATCCGGCCGGTCGCGCCGTCGAGGGCGCCCGCCGACAGCAGCGCGGCCGTGGCCTTCGCGACGATCCGTCCGGTCAGGCCGCGGGAGCCCCGCATCGACACGGACGCGTTTAGCTCCGAGCCGGCGTCTCCGTGGGCGAGGTCGTAGCGCACGTCGAGGGCGATCGGGCCGTCGGCCGACAGCTCGAGGCGGTCGGAGTCGGCGGCGTGGACCCGCACGTCGAAGCCCATCGCAACGCCCGCCAGCTTGCCGCTCACCCGGGCGCGGGCGCCGGGGCCGAGCCGCCGGCCGTCGAGCTCCTCGAGGTCGAACTCGACGGGCGACCAGCGGCGGATCTGCTCCGGGTGCGTCAGCACCTCGAGCAGCCGCTCCGGCGTCGCATTCGCGCGCGCTGTTGCCCTCCACTCGCTCACAAGTCAAAGATGCCATCGGTCGCGTTTCGCTTGTGAGGTATGGCGCACACTCGCGCGCCGGCCGCCCGTCAGAGCCTGCCGGCGTCCAACAGCCGCCGCAGGATGCGCTACGTCTCGGGACGTTCCGGCGAGGTCAGCACCCGGCCGGTGTGGCGAGCATACCCCGCGCCCCGGCGCCTGGGGAAAGTCTCATCTCCTCCTAACACTCCCCTCATGTGGAGGTGAGAGAGAGGACCCTGCGTCCCCGGTCCGAGGTACACCGAGGACCGCAGTGCAGCGCTGGCCGGCGTCGGCCCCGGAGCTAGTCCCGGGGGCGACGTAGGCCCCGGAGACCGCTCGCCGGCCAGCCGCTGCCGCTAAGATCGACCCACCTCGGGGCGTGGCGCAGTCTGGTAGCGCATTCGGCTGGGGGCCGAAAGGTCGCTGGTTCAAATCCAGTCGCCCCGATCTGACGCGGTCAGTCGCCTTCTCGGACACCCTGGGGGAAGGTGACCTGCAGGAAGTCTCCCGGGCGCTCTCCAAGCAGGCGGATCGATTCCACCTCGTAGAGCTTGACTGGGATCGCCCCGCCCCAGCTGCCCTTCCGATCGAGCTCCAGCGAGCGGAGCGGAATCGTCCGCCCGTCCCTGGTCGTCAGCTCAGCTCTCGTGACGGCGTCGCGCTGCCCGGGGTCGATCGTCAGGAACACCCATGATGGCGAGCCCTCGTAGCCGAACGCAACCCCGCCGCGGGCCCCTGTCTCGTCGCGCAGCGGCTCGGCCTGGAAGTACTGGCCGTCCGCCTGGGCGAGGGTCTCGCGGTAGCGCTCGGCGGTCCGGCGGTCGTCGGCATAGACCGCGATCAGCGCGGCGGCGGTGACGGCAGCCGTCGCGAGGGCCGGCGCCAGGCGCGACCCCAGCCAGCGCGGCCTCAACCAGCGGGCGCGGCTTCGGTGCGCCGGCTGTTCCGGCACGATCGCGTCGACGACCCGCGACTCGAACCCCGCCGGCGGCTCGTGCTCCGGCGCCAGCACCAGCAACTCGTCGGCGACCTGCGAGAGCTCCTCGACGACACGCCGGCATTCTGCGCATGTCGACAGGTGCCGCAGCGCCTCGGCGCGCTCCTCTCCGTCTGCGACGCCCAGGGCGATCTCGGGCGCCAGGTCGCGGATCTCCTCACAGCTCATTGCCGGGCCCCCAGTGAGTCGCGCAGCTTTAGCATCGCGGCGCGGATTCTGGTCTTTGCGGTTCCGAGCGGGATCCCCTCGAGCTCACCGATCTCCTGGCTGCCCGTCCGATGTACGCCGCGAGGAACGGGGCACGTTTCTGTTCGGGGGGCAGTTCGATGATGGCGGCCCGGA